>Ga0068707_1002020_pt1 | contig 14276 bp, 10 predicted proteins | sample YNPNPMetaG_FD_66600 | JGI IMG/M metagenome (GOLD analysis project Ga0068707, IMG submission 66600) | Anoxygenic and chlorotrophic microbial mat microbial communities from Yellowstone National Park, USA - YNP NP MetaG | ecosystem: Environmental > Aquatic > Thermal springs > Hot (42-90C) >... | reverse complement strand
ATCGTCGCCTCGGCCACCAAGTGGATCGGCGGACACGGCACGTCGCTGGGCGGCATCGTGGTGGACTCGGGACGCTTCGACTGGGCTTCGGGGCGCTTCCCCGCCTTCACGGAGCCTTCCCCCGGCTACCACGGCCTGCGCTTCGCCCAGGCGTTTGGCGCTGGCAGTCCCCACGGCAACGTGGCGTTTGCCGTGCGCGCCCGGGTCGAGGCGCTGCGCGACCTGGGCGGATGCCTCTCCCCCTTCAACGCCTTCCTCCTCCTCCAGGGGCTGGAGACCCTGGCTCTGCGCGTGCAGCGGCACTGCGACAACGCCCTGGCGCTGGCCCGCTGGCTGGAGCGGCGAGCGGAGGTGCGGTGGGTCTCCTACCTGGGCCTGCCCAGCCACCCTTACCACCACCGCGCCCGCCGTCTCCTCCACCACGGCTTTGGCGGCGTGCTCACCTTTGGCATCGAGGGGGGTGTGGCGGCGGGCCAGCGCTTCATCGATGCCCTGCGCCTCGCCCAGCACGTGGCGAACGTGGGGGACGTCCGCACCCTGGTCATCCACCCGGCAAGCACCACCCACCAGCAGCTCTCGGAAGCCGAGCAGCTCGCCAGTGGCGTCACACCGGACCTCATCCGCGTGTCGGTGGGTCTCGAGCACATTGACGACATCACCGAGGACTTTGCCCAGGCCTTTGCGGCGGCGCAGCGCGGGAGGGCCGCATGAACACCCCGAACCCTTCTCCGCATACCCGCACCTTCCGCCTGCCGGCCGACTTTCCCCTGGAGTCGGGGGCAACCCTCAGCGAGGTGGTGGTCGCCTACCGGACCTGGGGCACCCTGCAGCCGGGCGGCGACAACGCGGTGCTGGTTTGCCACGCCCTCACGGGGAGTGCCGACGTGGAGCAGTGGTGGCCGGCCCTCTTGGGTCCCGGTCGTACCCTCGACCCCGAGCGAGCCTTCATCGTTTGCAGCAACGTGCTGGGCGGCTGCTACGGCACCACCGGCCCCACCTCCCCGCGCCCCGGCAGCCACACCTGCTGGGGCCCCGACTTCCCGGCCATCACCATCCGCGACATGGTGCGGCTGCAGCGCCAGCTGCTGGCCGAGCTGGGGGTGCGACGGCTGCAGCTGGTGATCGGTGGCTCCCTGGGGGGGATGCAGGCTCTGGAGTGGGCGGTGAGCTTTCCGGAGCTGGTGGAGCGGGCTGCGGTCATCGCGGCCCCGGCGCGACACTCCGCCTGGGCCACGGCGCTCTCCGAGGCACAGCGTGCCGCAATCCGCGCCGATGCCCGCTTTCGCCACGGCCGCTACCCACCTTCCGACCCCCCCCGGGCGGGGCTCGCAGCAGCCCGGATGATGGCCATGTGCACCTACCGCTCCCCGGCCAGCCTGGCGGCCCGCTTCGACCGCGCCACCACCCCGGACGGTTCCTTCCTGGTGGAACGCTACCTGCGCGCCCACGGCGAGCGGCTGGTGGCGCGCTTCGACGCCAACACCTACATCACCCTCACCTACGCCATGGACAGCCACGACGTGGGGCGGGGTCGCGGCGGCTGCCGCCAGGCGCTGGCCGCCCTCCCCATGCCGGTGCTGGTGGTGGGGATCGACTCGGACGTGCTCTACCCCGTCTCGGAGGTCCACCAGCTTGCCCAGGCCATCCCCCAGGCCCGCTGGGCGGTGCTGGCCTCGCCCCACGGCCACGACGCCTTCCTCGTCGAAGCCGAGGCCGTCGCGGCCCTGACCCGCCAGTTCCTCGCAGCCGGGGCCAATGCCGATCCGCTGGGAGGTGTGCGATGCGCGTGATGAAGTTCGGTGGAACCTCCGTGGCCGGTGCGGACCGACTCCGGCACGTGGCGTCGCTGGTGGGCGAGGCAGCGTCCGCAGAGCGAGTGGTGGTGGTGGTTTCCGCGCTGGCCGGCGTCACTGACGCCCTCGCCGCCGCTTTCGAGCTTGCCGTGGAGGGGAAGCGGTACCAGGACACCTGGGCGTCCCTGCGTGAGCGGCACCGGGTCGAGCTCGAGACCCTCCACGGGCAAAGCGAGGAGGCGGCTGCCCTCGACGCCATCCTGACCCAGGTGGAGCCGTGCCTGGCGGCGGTCCAGGCCGGCGCACCGGCTCCCCCGGCCCGGGACGAGGTGCTGGCAGCCGGGGAGCGGCTGTCGCTGGTGCTGGCGGGGGCAGCGCTGCGGGAGGCGGGGCTCCCCGTGGTGCTGTGGGACACCCGCCGGCTCGTGCGCACCGACTCCCACTTTGGCGAGGCGCGCGTCAGAAGCGGCGCCACAGCAGCCGCCCTGCGCGCCGCCTGGCACGCCACCCCGACCAACGCGGTGGTGGTGGCCACCGGTTTCATCGGTGCCGATCGGTACGGCCGTACCACCACCCTGGGCCGCGGGGGTTCGGACTACACCGCGAGCCTCATGGGGGCGAGCCTCGCTGCCGATCGCATCGAAATTTGGACCGACGTGGACGGGGTGCTCTCCGCCCCGCCTGCCCTGGCGGTTGGCGGCGTTCCGATCCCGTACCTGGACTACCAAGAGGCGCTGGAAATTGCCCGCTTCGGCGGCAAGGTGTTGCACCCGAATACCATGACCCCCGCCGCGCGGCACCGCATCCCCATCCGCGTCCGCAACACCTTCGCCCCGCTGGCCAGCGGCACCCTGGTGGGCCCAGGAGAGCCGCACCCCACACCTGCAGCCAAGGCAGTTTCGGCTGTGGAGGAGGCGGTGCTGCTGGGCTGGGAGGGAGAGGTGCCGCCCCGCCCGCTGCTGCGAGCGGCGGGGGCCTTTCCCTGCCCCGGACCGGGGCCGCTCCCCACCATGTGGGTGGTGCCGGCGAGCAGCCTGGCACGGGTGATGCCCCTGCGCCCCACGCAAGTACGGCACGGGGTGACCCTGGTGGCGGTGGTGGGCCGAGGGCTGGAGCCGCTGCCACCGGCCGCTGCCGTGCGAGCAGCGGTGCGGGCAGTCCGGCTGCCGGTGCTCGCCACGGTGGCCACCGGCTCGCCGCTCTCCGCAGCGGTGGTGGTGCCGCGGGGACTGCGGGCCGAGGCCGTGCGGGTCCTCCACCAGCGCTTCGTAGCCGCCGCGGCGCCAACCGCTGCAACTCTCTATGGGAGGTAAACGATGCCCGACCACAAGATTGCTGCCTGTGTCCTGGGCGCCACCGGGCCCGTGGGTCAGAAACTCGTGGCGCTCCTCGCCCGTCACCCCCTCTTCGAACTGGTTGCCCTGGCTGCCTCTCCCCGCTCGGCGGGGAAGGTGTACGGCGAGGCGGTGCACTGGCTCGATCCAGCGCCGCTCCCCGAGATGGCTGCTGCCATGCGCCTGCAGGCGGCAGTGCCGCCGCTGCCAGGTAACGTGGTCTTCTCCGCCCTCGACAGCGAGACGGCGCGCGAGGTGGAACCGCTCTTTGCCGCCGCTGGCGTGCCCGTCTTCTCCAACGCCAGTGCCTTCCGCACCGACCCCCACGTCCCCATCATCGTCCCCGAGGTGAACCCCCAGCACCTCGCCCTCATCGACAGCCAGGGGTTTGGGCCGGGCTTCATCGTCACCAACCCCAACTGCTCGGTGGCGGGGCTCGTGCTGGCGCTCAAGCCCCTTGCCGACACCTTTGGCGTGGAGGCGGTCCAGGTGACCACCCTGCAAGCTCTCTCCGGCGCCGGCTACCCCGGCGTTGCCGCCCTGGATGCCCTGGGCAACGTCATCCCCTTCATTGCCGGCGAAGAGGAAAAGATCGAGCAGGAACCTGCCAAGATCCTGGGCGAGGTGGTGGACGGACAGGTGCAGCTGCACCCGCTGCGGATCTCCGCCCAGGCCAACCGCGTCCCGGTGCTGGACGGGCACCTGCTCTCGGTCTCGGTGAAGCTCTCCCGGACGGCGGCGCTGGCGCAGGTGCGGGAGTGTCTGCAGAGCTTCCGCGGGGCAGCGGTGAGCCAGAGCCTCCCCTCCTCGCCTCCCACCCCCATCCAGCTCCTGGAGGATCCGCTGCACCCCCAACCCCGCCGCGCCAGCGAGGCGGGCGGGGGTATGGCGGTGCGGATCGGTCGGTTACGCCGCTGCCCCGTGCTCGATGTCCGCTTTGTGCTGCTCGTCCACAACACCCTGCGCGGCGCAGCGGGCGGGGCCCTCTTGAACGCCGAGCTGGCGGTAGCCGCTGGCCTGCTCCAGCGGCCGCGTGTCAGTGACGGAGCGAAGGCGGTGGAGCTCGCCTGGTGAAGACCCTATCCCCCTCGTGCCGCAGAGCAGAAATCCGCCGCGCCACGAAACAGCGCGCTCGCGGCGCCGCGCGGAGGGGAATGTCAGAACTTCCAGCCCAGACCCAGGTTCAGGTTGTCGTAGTCGAAGCGGTGGACGCGGTAGGCCTCGTACTCGCCCAGCAGGAACAGGTGCTCTGTCAGGTACCAGCGCACCCCGAGACCGACGAAGGGGTCGCCCCCATCGTCCTTTTCCAGCCGGCGGGCGCCGTCGCCCAGGCGCGCCTCGTACTGCCAGATGTGGTAGCCGGCCTTGCCGAAGACGGCGAAGCGCTCGCTCACCGGCAGCTGGCCCACCAGGGCACAGGCCCAGGTGTTGGCGTCCACGGCCAGGAGCGTGGTCCCCTCCCGCCCCTCCACCTCGCCCAGGTCCGTGCGGGCAAGCTCCACGCCCAGGTAGGGGAGAACGTCCACTCCGACGTTGACTTTGAAGCTCCAGGTGTCGTCGTCCAGAGCGACCCCTCGGTGCTCGCCAGCAAAGTTGGCCCACACTACCGCGGCACCCGTCCAGAAACCGGGATCGGAGGCCTGGGCCGTGGCGGTCCGGGGTACAACCAGGAACGGCGCTGCCAAGGCCAACGCGACGACGGCAAGACGGCTCGCACGAAAATCCATTGGCACTCCTCCTCTCGCACTGCGCCTCTGGTGTCAGAGTATACCTTTCTCACGAGTCCTCGCCCAGGGTTTCGATGGCGCGGCGCAGCCGCCGGCGGCACAGCTCCTTGCCGAGCACCGCCATGGTTTCGAACAGGGGCGGCGTCGCCGCCCGACCGGTCACGGCCACCCGCACCGGCATGAACAGATCGCCGGGCTTCCACCCCAGCGCTTCGGCGAACGCCCGCAAGCGTTCCTCAAGACGGGGCGCCTCCCACTCCAGGAGCGGGTCGAGCACCTCCTCCAGGAGGCGGTCCAGGGCAGCGGCCGTCTCGGCCGCACTCCGCTTCTTGGCAACCAGCTTCCCGCGTGCCTCCGCGTCGTAGTCCACCTCGCCCACGAAGAAGAACTGGGCGTACGCCATGAACTGCTCAAGGGTATCGAAGCGCTCGTGGACCAGCTCCACCACCCGCTCCAGGTACGCGTCCGCGAGCAGCCAGCGCCGCAGGCGGGCCAGCACCTCGGCTGGCGGGAGGCGCCGGATGTACCGGCCGTTGAGCCAGGTGAGCTTGGCCAGGTCGAACACCGGTCCCCCCAGGGTGATGCGCTCCAGGGTGAGGTTGGCGATGAACTCCTCCAGGGTGAACTCCTCCGTCTCCCCGTCGGGCATGATCCAGCCCATGAGGGCTAGGTAGTTCAGCATCGTCTCGGGGAGGAAGCCGGCGCGCCGGTAGTACTCCAGCGAGACCGGATTCTTCCGTTTGGAGATCTTCGAGCGGTCGGCGTTGCGCAGCAGCGGCAGGTGGCAAAAGGTGGGCAGCTCCCAGCCGAAGGCGCGGTAGAGCTGCACGTGCTTGGGCAGCGAAGAGATCCACTCCTCCGCCCGGATCACGTGGGTGATCCCCATGAGGTGGTCGTCCACCACGTTGGCCAAATGGTAGGTGGGGAAGCCGTCGGACTTGAGGAGCACCTGGTCATCGATGAGGGCGTTGTCGAAGGCCACCTCACCGCGCAGCAGATCGTGGGCCACGGTCTCGCCCTCGGTGGGCATGGCGAGACGGATCACGTGTGGCTCGCCGGCCGCCCGGCGGCGGGCCGCTTCGCTTGGCGCAATGGCCCGGCAGTGCCGATCGTACCCCATCACCGGTGCCTTCCTGGCACGCTGCTCCTCACGCAAGGCGTCGAGCCGTTCCTTGGTGCAGAAGCAGGGGTAGGCGGCACCGCTGGCCACGAGCGCTTCCACGTGCTGGCGGTAGACGGCGCTCCGCTCGCTCTGGCGGTAGGGGGCGTGGGGACCGCCCACGTCGGGACCCTCGTCCCAGGAAAGGCCGAGCCAGTGCAGACTCTCGAAGATCATCCGTTCCGAGGCCGGGTTGGAGCGCTCGCGATCGGTGTCCTCGATGCGGAGGATGAACTGTCCGCCGTTCTTTCGGGCCCAGGCGTAGTTGAACAGCGCCACGTACGCCGTCCCCACGTGCGGATCGCCTGTGGGGCTCGGTGCAATCCGGGTTCTCACGCCACCGCTCATGTGGTTCTCCACGACCCCTAGGTCACCTTCGCCGCCAAGAGTCTAGCAGCAGCCGGCATCCCCTCTGGCAGCGCGGTTGACAGCCGGCGCGGGAAGCCTAGAATGAGGTCTCCTGCCGTGCTGGGGAGTCGTCCAACGGCTAGGACACGTGACTCTGGATCACGGTATCGGGGTTCGAATCCCTGCTCCCCAGCCACCCCCCGTGTCGCTCACTCCCACTGCGGCAGACGACCCGGCGTGTATGGGGCCTGGGCCGCTTCCATCGCCTCCTCGATGGCCTTGAGATCCGTCTCCACCAAACGACGCAGTTGCGGCAGCAGCTCGCCGAACGTTTCGGCAGCGACCCGGTAGCTCTCCTGCTGCGTGGCGGTGGGGGCGGCGGTGGCACCCCAGCTGGCGTAGACGATGCGCTCCACCCGTTCGGTGATGGAGGGCGGGGTGGGTTCGTTGCGCTTGGCAAGCTCCTTGTCGCCCGAAAGGGCAATGTCGAGCGTCTCGAGACGCCGCTCCAGCTCGCGCAGGCGGTCCCGCAGCGCTGGATCCGCCTTGGGCGCGTTCTCCAGCGCCACCTTCATCAGGGCCATGCGCTTCTTGAGGTCGCTCACCAGCTCGCCAGCCCCCAGCACGGCGCGCTGCAGGCGGGCCACCTTGTCCTGGAAGGCGAACTGGGCGGCCTTGTCGGGATTGCCAAGGGTGGCAAGCCCCAGAGGCGTCACCTGGAAAGTCCGCGGCCCCGCCAGGAGCGTCTCCCGGCCACCCACACGCTTGGAGAGTTCCACCTGGTAGGAACCAGGCACTGCCAGCGGTCCGCGCTCCGGGGCATCCCAGGGGTCCCGCTCCACGCTCTCGTCGGGGAGCTTGGTCGGATTGGCCGCTGGTAGGCGCAGGTCCCAGGCCACCCGGTGGAACCCCTTGCCCACGTCGCCCGAGAGGCGGCGCACCACGTTGCCCGCCGCGTCCCGGACCGTGAGGATGAGCGCGGGCTTCTCCTCCAGTGCCTCCTCCCGCAGCTCGTCGGCCGTGGGGTAGCGGATCGGCCGCCCCTGCTTTTCGGCCTCTTTCTCCGCCTCCCGGCGCAACTCTCGCTTGGTCTTCAGGCCGTCCCGCAGGTAGTAGGTGAACACGGCACCGAACGGGGGGTTCGGCGCTACCCAGAAGGAGTCGCCCAACGACGCCTTCCCCTCCCCGCCCAGCGGCGAAGACTGGATGTAGGCGTAGGCTTCCTTCACCGGGAAGAGGAGCGCTTCCTCCTGGAGCGCAGCCTCGCTCAGCCCGCGCAGCGGCGTGTAGTCGTCGAGCACGTAGAAGCCGCGCCCAAAGGTGGCCAGGACCAGATCGTTCTCGCGCCCCTGGATGGCCAGGTCGCGCACGGCAATGGTGGGCATCTTGCCGGTGAGCTTGACCCAGTGGGTCCCGCCGTCCACGGTCAGGTACGCCCCGAACTCCCCCCCGGCAAAGAGCAGCTTGGGGTCAACATGATCCTCGACCAGGGCGTAGATCACTTCGCCCTTGGGGAGGTCGCCCACCACCGAGGTCCAGCTCCGCCCGCGATCCGCCGAACGCAGCAGATACGGGGTGAAGTCCCCGTTCTTGTGGTTGTCGAAGGCCGCGTAAACCACGTTGGGCTCGTGCCGGCTCGCCACCAGGCGCGACACGTAGGTCCGCTCCGGCACGCCGGGGAACTTCTCGATCCGCCGCCAGTTGCTGCCCCCATCCTCGCTCACCTGGACGAGGCCGTCATCGGTGCCGACGTAGAGCAACCCCTCCAGCAGCGGCGATTCGGACAGGGCCACGATGTTGCCGTAGAACGAGGTGGAAGCGTTCTTCGCCACCGCATCCGCCGACCACACCTTGCCCATGACCGGCAGCTGGTTGCGGTCCAGTTGGCGGGTCAGATCCCCCGACACCGCCCGCCAGGAGTCGCCGCGATCGTCGGAACGGAACAGCTTGTTGGCGGCAAAGTAGAGGCGCGTCGGCGAGTGCGGCGAGATGAGGAGCGGCGCGTCCCAGTTCCACCGCAGCGGAGGTTCTCCCTTCCCCTCCATGGGACGGATGTCCACCTCCTCGCCCGACGCCCGGTCGTAGCGCACGAGGCCGCCGTACTGCGACTCGGAGTAGACGAGGTTGGGGTTGCCCGGCTCGATGGCCGCCCAGAAGCCGTCCCCCCCGGTGGTGATGAACCAGTCGTAGTTGGTGATGCCGTGGTTGGTGATGGTGCGCACCGGCCCACCCTGGGTGTTGTTGTCCTGGGTACCGCCGTAGACGTGGTAGAACGGCTTGGCATCGTCCACCGCCACCCGGTAGAACTGGGTCACGGGGAGGTTTGTCTTGAAGTTCCACGTGGCACCCCGGTCGAAGGTCTCGTACAGACCTCCATCGCACCCCACCAGCAGGTGCTCGGTGTGGACCGGGTCGATCCACATGGCGTGGTTGTCCACGTGCTTGGTCTTCTCCCCCACCTTCCGGAAGGTCTTGCCACCGTCCTCGGAAACCCGCAACCAGGTGTCGGTGAGGTACACCCGATCCACGTCCTTGGGATCGCAGAAAAGCTCGTTGTAGTACTGCCCGGAAGTGGTGGTGGTGTCCGAGCGCTTCTCCCAGCTCTCGCCGCGGTCGGTGGAGCGGAACACGCCGCCCTTGTCCTCCGCCGCCTCGACGATGGCGTAGATGACGTCAGGATTCGCCGGCGAAATGGCCAGGCCGATGCGCCCCTTGTCCACCTCCGGCAACCCCCGGTCCACCTTGCGCCAGGTGGCACCAGCATCGGTGGACTTGTAGATGGTGGATTCGGGGCCACCGTTGATGAGCGTCCACACGTGGCGCCGGCGCTGGTACGACGTGGCCAGCAGCACATCGGGGTTGCGGGGATCCATCCACACCTCGTTGACTCCGGTGTTCTCGCTGATCTCCAGGATCTTCTTCCAGCTCGCCCCGCCGTCGGTGGTCTTGTACAGGCCGCGATCGCCACCCGATCGCCAGAGCGGCCCCTGGGCCGCCACGTAGACCACGTTCGAGTCCCGGGGATCCACCACGATGCGACCGATGTGCTCCGACTGCCGCAGCCCCACGTTGGTCCAGTGGGCGCCGTCATCGCGCGACACGTACACGCCGTCCCCCCACCCCACCGACCGCTGGGAGTTGTTCTCGCCAGTCCCCACCCAGACGGTGTGCGGGTTGGAGGGGTCGAGGGTAACGCAGCCAATGGAGTAGGAACCCTCCGTGTCGAACACCGGCTCGAAGGTGGTGCCGCCGTTGGTGGTGCGCCACACCCCCCCCGACGCGACGGCCACGAAGTACCGGTGCGGACGGGCAGGGTCCACGGCCAGGTCACCGATCCGCCCCGACATGAGGGCCGGACCCAGGCTGCGAAGTTCGAGACCGGCCAGCGTCTGTGCCGACAGCAGCGGCGGCTTCTTCTCTTCCTTGCCCGCTTCGCGCTTGGCGGGTGCAGCCGCCAGCGCGCTTGCAGTTACCGTCATCGCCAGGCCCATTGCAAGGATCGTCGCTCGTGCCATTGCCGTTCTCCTTTGCCGAACCCCCTGCCCACGCTGCCTCGGAGGCCCACCTACCGGCGCTCACTCTAGCGCGGATCGTGCTGGCGTCACACCCCGTGCAGCCGTCCCGCAGCGGCTCGGGCTGCCCTCCGGGCAAGCGCGGAGCGTGCTTGACAGGCCGTGCCGAGGCGCTACCCTCGCCAGCGTGAGTGGCGCGGAACGGTTGCTTGCCCCAACAGGGAGGACCCCGCACCCGTGAGCTGGCGGGAGAGGTGCCAATGACCATCGCGGGGCTGCCGGCTCCCCCACCGCTGGGGCGGCGGATCTGGGCGAATCGCACGCTCAACCTGCGCTCCATCAAGGCCATCGGCTACGACATGGACTACACCCTCGTGCACTACCGGGTGGAGCCCTGGGAGCAGCAGGCCTACCAGCACCTCAAGGCCAAGCTCGCCGAGCAGGGGTTGCCGGTGGAGGGCCTGGAGTTCGACCCCGACCTCGTCACCCGCGGGCTGGTGGTGGATCGAGAGCTGGGGAACCTGGTCAAGGCCAACCGCTTTGGCTACGTGGTGAAGGCCTGTCACGGCACCGTGCCGCTGCCCTTTGAGACGCTGCGCGCCACCTACGGGCGCCTGCTGGTGGACCTTTCGGACGAGCGCTTCTCCTTCCTCAACACGCTCTTCTCCCTCTCCGAGGCGTGCCTGTTCGCGCAGCTGGTGGACCGCCTGGACGAGCGGAGTAGCGGCGTCCCCCTGGGGTACGCCGACCTCCACCGTCTGGTGCGCCGTGGCATGGACGAGGCCCACCTGGAAGGCGCCCTCAAGGCCATCATCACCACCGATCCCGCTTCCTACGTGGAACCCGACCCGGAAACCGCCCTGGCCCTCCTGGACCAGCTACACGCTGGGCGGCGTCTCCTCCTCATCACCAACTCGGACTGGCCCTACACGCGGACCATGATGGCCCACGCCTTCGACCCCTTCCTGCCCCAGGGCATGCACTGGCAGGACCTTTTCGAAGTTGTGCTGGTGTCGGCCCGCAAACCCGACTTCTTCCTCCACCCCATGCCCCTCTTCCAGGTGGTGAGCGACGACGGTCTGCTCACCCCCTGCCCGGGCGGGTTGCGCCGGCCCGGCGTGTACGTGGGTGGCGACGCCCGCGAGGTGCAACGCTACCTGGGGCTGGCGGGCGAGGAGATCCTCTACGTGGGCGATCACCTCTTCACCGACGTGCACGTTTCCAAGAACGTCATGCGCTGGCGAACCGCCCTGGTGCTGCGGGAGCTGGAGGCGGAGCTCGAGGAACTGGAGCGGTTCGGACCGGAGCAGACCGAGTTGGCGCGGTTGATGGAGGAGAAGGCTCGGCTTGAGTTCGAACTGTCGCAACTCCGGCTCGCCATCCAGCGCTTGGAGCAGCGGTACGGCCCGCGGGTGGAAGCCTCGCTGGAGGAGCTGCGCAGTGCCTTCGCCGTGCAGCGGGAGCGCCTCTCTGTCCTGGACGCAACTGTCGCGCCCCTGGCCCGGCGCGCCGGCGAACTGGCGAACCGTCGGTGGGGGCTCCTCATGCGGGCCGGCAACGACAAGTCCATGCTTGCCCGCCAGGTGGAGCGCTACGCCGACATCTACACCTCCCGCGTCTCCAACTTCCTCTTCGAAACCCCCTTTGCCTACCTGCGCGCCCCGCGTGGCTCGCTCCCCCACGACGACACCCGCCTCGTGGAGTAGGGCGCCAGGCCAGGGGCTGGTCAGCGCGGGCGCTACGGCACGCTCTGGAGGATGCGGCGCTTCTCGTTGTACGTGGAGCGTACCCGCGAAAACTCGGCGTGGGAGAACCCCAGAAGTGTGGCGATGCGGCGGATCTCGTTCTCCTCGTCGAGGGTGATGGTGTCGTCCGCGGCAGAAACGGCAAAGAGGCAGTGCAGGAGCTGCTCCTTCTCCGCGCGGGTGGCGAGTTGGTTGAACTGGCGGGTGACGAGGAACCCCTCGGTGCCCCCGAACAGCCGCTCCTGGGACTTGGCGAGCTCCACGACCAGCACGGCCTGCTCTTCGCCCACCCCGGCGAACTCCGCCACGATTTCCTCCATACGCCGGCTCTCTTCCTGGGAAATCGTGCGGTCGGCGTTGGCGACTCGGGCCAGGATGAAGGCAAAGGCGGCAAGGAAACGGGCTCGGTCGGGGGGCAACTCCTCCAACCGCCGGGCGATGCGCCGCACCGTCTCGGTGTCCAGCTCCCGCTCCGAGGTGGCCGTGACCGAAATGCCGAGCAGCGACTGGAGGAACTTCACCACGGTTCAGACCTCGCCGCCAAAGGGTTCACGCCCTCACCGTCTGGCACGCCGCCTCCTGCCCCGCTGCTTCCGGCTGGCTCGCCCCCCAGAAGGGGTAGAAGCAGAACCACTGCTCGGGGTTGGCGCGGATGCGGTGCTCCAGGATGCGAACCCAGCGTTCGAGACCTGCGCGGACGCGCGCTTCCACGTTCTCTTCGCCCGAAAACTCGATGGGCTCTTCGAAGATCACGTGGAAACGGCGGTCCCTTTCAACGAGGAAGAACATGGGGATCACCACCGCCTCGCTGCGCGCCGCGAGCAGGAAGGGACCGGGTGGAAACTTGGCAGGGGCACCAAAGAACGGCACGGGCCACCCCTGGTCGTTGAAGTCGCGATCGCCGTGGGCCGCCAGCAGCCCCCCCTCGCGCAGCACCCGCAGCGCCGGCACCACGGAAAGGGGAGTGGCGTCCACCGGAATGCCGTAGACGTTGCCCTTGAGGCGCATCCTGGTGCGGAACTCCTCGGCGGTGGCAAAGCGGTCGCGCCAGTACAGCACGTGCACTGGCTCGAAGTGCTTCCCCATGGCTATCGCTCCCACCTCGGGGTTCCCCATGTGGGCGGTGAGCAACAGGGTTCCGCGACGGCTCCGGCGCATCGCTTCGAAGCGCTCCCACCCCTCCACCTGCGCCACGTTCGCCTGCAGGGCGTCGGCGGGCCGTTGCGACCACCGGAAGAAGTCGATCCAGTGGTAGGCGTGCTCGAACATCATGCGCCAGGAGGTGCGCCGCACCTGGGGGTGGGTAGGGGGCAGACCCAGGATGCGCGCGTAGTTGCCCCGCACTGCCCGCATGTACTTGGGCCGCAGCAGCGCAAAGGGGACGATGACCAGCCAACGCGCCATCCAGTACATGAGCCAGAGCGGCCACCAGTCCGCAGCCCACACCAGGGCCGGGATCCAGAAGCCGAAGTACAACCGGTAGAAGAGCTGGAGGGCGCGGGGCGAACCCGCCATCTTGAACTGCACGCGGGGATTTTACCAAGAAGCCAGCGCTGCGCCAGCGGTGTGGTGGAGGAACACCAAGAGTGTTCCCCTCTCCACCTGCACCTGGACCACCTGGGCGGTGGCACGGTTGGAGACACCGGTCCGCTCCAGAAGGTCCAGCACCTCCCCATCCAGGGGCCAGTGCAGACCCTCCGTACTCACCCCCTCGCAGCGGCCCAGGGGGAGGAGTGAAATGGCCTGACCTGGCTGCGTTTGGAAGCGAGCCGCCGCAACGACGGGGACGATGCGCGCGGTCTCGTCCACGAACTCGAGGGCCACGCGCTGGCAAAAACGGCCGAGGAGCGCCAGATTCTCCAGGGCGTGGTCCAGCCGACCCCCCGTGGCTGCGAGCACGCTCAGCGCCCCCGCGCCCAGCTCCTCCACGGCGTACACCAGGGCCTTGTGGAGGTCGGTGGTGTCCTGATCGGGGCGCTCTACGACCCGCTCCTCCCCCACCCACGCCCGCACCGAGGGGAGCAGGGAGTCCAGGTCACCTACCACTGCGTGGGGGCGCAGACCGATACGCGCCAGGTGGTTGGCGCCCCCGTCGGCGGCCACGAGGTAGCGCGCCGCGCGCGCCAGCGCCACGAATTCCGGCGCCCAGCGGAAGGGCGCGTTGGCCACCACGACCGTCCGGTCCACGCGCCAATGCTACACTTTTCCCGCAGCTCCACCGCTGCCAGAGAGCATGCGAATGCAATCATCGGTCCCCGCTTCGAACCCAGGAACAGGGAGCACACCAGCCCTGGCGTGGGGGGAACGGCGGGGGTGGGGCGGCGGACCGGGCCGCCGTGGCGCGGGCCGGCGCAGCGTTCCCCCTCTCCTGGCGGCTGCCTGCCTGCTGACCGGCGTGGCGCTCGCTGCTGTGGGGTATTGGCAGCACCACTACCTGCGGGGTCTGGAGCTGGAGAACCAGGGGAACTGGGCCGAGGCACAAGTGGAGTTTTTGCGCGCCATCGAGGCCCAGCCGCGGCCACGGTCTCGCGTCGTCACGGCCGAGCGCACCGTCATCCTCCGCTACGACCCGCATTTCCACCGGGCACGGTGTCTTGTCGAGCTGGGGCGCTTTCGCGAGGCGGCAGTGCACCTGCAACTGGCCCGCGCCGCAGGCGT
>Ga0068707_1002019_pt1 | contig 14277 bp, 12 predicted proteins | sample YNPNPMetaG_FD_66600 | JGI IMG/M metagenome (GOLD analysis project Ga0068707, IMG submission 66600) | Anoxygenic and chlorotrophic microbial mat microbial communities from Yellowstone National Park, USA - YNP NP MetaG | ecosystem: Environmental > Aquatic > Thermal springs > Hot (42-90C) >... | reverse complement strand
TCCCCATCTGGCACCACCTCCAGGTCATCACCTACTTCGAGGAAAAGGGCGCCAACTTCGTCTGGGAGCCGTATACCGCCCTGAGCTGGGGCAACAAGACCGCTTCGGGGAGGTTGAATGCCGAGGAACCTTTCAGGACCTTGGCCGAGAAGTACACCAATGTCTTGACCAACATGCCCATCGAGAGGAGGTTCGACTATTTCGACAGGGCCATAAGGGATTACGATGTGGACGGCCTCGTCATGTTCTCCAACCGCAGTTGCCGGCCCCAGTCCATAGGACAGGATGAAGTCGTGGAGATGGTGAGGGAGAGACACGGTCTGCCCATCCTCATCTTCGAGGGAGATCAGGCTGACGCGGAGGGTTTCAACATGCAGGAGGCCAGGACGAGGATAGACGGCTTCATCGAGATCCTCGAGGCCAGGAAAAGGTGAGCCGCCTTGCGGTCAACAAAACGGAAGGAGGGTTGCCGTGACATCCGAGTTCAAAGAGATCTTTCAGCAGCGACACCAGCGGTGCAGGCAGTTCAAGGATCGCGGCGGTAAGATAGTGGCATGCTTTTACGGGTTGGTCCCCAAGGAGTTGATCCATGCCGCCGGGATCATGCCCGTTCAGCTCATCGAGGAGAGGAATCCCGAGTACGACGAGAGGTCGAGGCTCCTGCCCTATCTTTGCGGGATGAGCAAGAACCTGGCCGGCCAGGTCTACGGTGATATATACGACTATGTCGATGGGGTCATGGTGGCGACCGTCTGTGACACGAACCGCCACCTGTTCGACATATGGCAGCACCGGAAGGTCTTCCCACGCCTTTGGCTGGTCAGGGCCCCTTCCACGGCCACGGAGCTTGCGGTCAGCTATTACGCGAAGGAATTGCGGAGATTGGCGGGAGAACTCGAGGCACTCTCTGGGAAGGGGGTGACGGAAGAGGCCCTGAGGCGCTCCATCGCCGTCTTCAACGAAAACCGGACCCTTTTTCGCCGGTTCTACGAGGCGCGCCCGAACTCGGGCATCTCCGCTGAAGAGTCCCTTTATGTCTTCGGAGCCGCCCTGGTCATGCCGGTGGAGGAGCACAACGCCATGATGAAACGGCTCCTGGACTCCCTGCCCGCTCCGGCATCCCACGACGGGTCGGTCCCGCTGATGATCAGCGCCATAAACCTCAACATGGCCTTGGATGTAGTCAAGATGGCCGGACGCTACGGGGCCAGGGTGGTCACCGACGACTTCATCCACAATTCCCGTTACGGGTCGGACCCCATCGAGGACCTGAGCGATCCATTCGAGGCGGTCGCCAGGGGCTACCTGCGCAAGGTGCCGGCCCCGGGGATCTATTCCTTCGAGCAACGGGCCTCCTACATTCGGGCCACGATGGAACGGAGTGGTGCCAGGGGGTTGATTTACGTGGTCCAGCAGTACTGCGACGCCTTCGCCATGGAATACGGGATTCTCAAGGAGCGACTGGACGCCTGGGCTATACCGCACCTCAAGATAGAGGCCGAGGACACACCGGCCTCGATCGAGCAGCTCAATGTCAGGGTCCAGTCCTTCGTGGAGTCCCTCATGTGAGGCCGATGGCTTCGGGCACGTGTTGGAAAGAGAGGCGCGGGGACAGAGGGTGACGAGGAGCCGGGGGGATGCCCGAGCGACGCCTGAATCCGGACTATGTGCAGGCCCTATGCCGGCTCGTCAACCGATGCCCGTATTTCACCCTACTCTCCATGGAGATCCGGGAGCTGGGATGGGGGACCTCTCTCGTATGGCTCGATCTGGGCGAGAAGCACCTGCAGCCATTCGGAAAGGTACACGGCGGGGCCATTGCCTCGGCGCTCGATGCGGCGGTGTTTTGGTCGGTCTTCACGCAGATCGATGAGGGCAGGGGGCTCACCACGGTGGAGGTGAAACTCAACTACCTCGCCCCCGCGCGATCCGGGGGACTCCTGGCTCATGGACGGTGCATAAAGATCGGCAGGAACCTCGGTCTGGGAGATGCGCAGGTCTTCGATCTGGGTGGGAACCTCGTTGCCCACGGGTTATCCACGGTGATGATCCTGCCGGAGCTCCTGCTCGAGGGAGACCCGGCGCTTCCGCCGAAGTTCTTGTGAGCCGGTTGTGGGTTGGCAGTTGCCCGTGGTGGATTCCGACGGACCAGGAGCTGCCCACTGTGAGCGTATCCACAAGGGCATTCAGAAGTGCCGGGAACGGTTCGGTAGATGACTTCATCGTCTCTTTCCTCGACCGGCAATGCCCCGCCGGCAACCGGGGATCGTCGTCGGGGCGAAGCAGCAGGCCGTGCGGGCGGACCCGAGATGACCGATCCGAGGCCTTGACAAGAAGGCACCATGCAGGAAAGCGATTTGGGGCGGTTTGAGGAGCTCGTGGATTTGGTCAGGCGGCTCGGAGAGATGGCCCTCGACGAACAGCCTCGGACCGCTCGAGCACTGAAGGCCGACGGGACATCCGTCACGGAGATGGACAGGGAGTTGGAATCGAGGATCAGGGCCTTCCTGCACCGCCGGTTTGGCGATTGTCGGATCCTGGGCGAGGAGGGAGGGTTCACCGGCCCCTCCGGCACCGACAGGACCTGGGTCATCGACCCTATCGACGGTACCACCAATTACGGCCTCGGCCTTCCCTTTTGGGCCATCTCTGTGGGGCTGTTGGAGGGCGGTATCCCCGTGTGGGGGTGCGTCTACATCCCACCCCTCCAACAGGTCTTCGTGGCCCATCGAGGCCGAGGCGCAAGTCGCAACGGTGTGCGCATCGCCCCTTTGGAGCGCTCCACACTGGAACGGGAGGACATCTTCGGCATCACGTCCGACGGCATAAAGCGGTGGGACTATCTCCTCCCACAGAAGATCAGGTCCCTGGGGAGCGCGGCGGCTCAGGCCGTGTTCGTGGCTTGCGGACACTACGTCGGCTATTTCCTCGACGATTGGCACATCTGGGACATCGCCGCAGCGCTCCTCATCGCCACAGAGGCTGGGGTGCGGATCACCGACCGCCAGGGGCGCGAATTTCGGCGTTTCAGTGATGTCGGAACGGCAAAGGGCCCGCCCCTCCTCTTCTGTGCCCCGGGGATCCACGACCGCATCCTGCCCCTCATCGTGCCCAAGAGGGAGAGAAGACGGAGCAGGCATGCGGTGAAAACGGCCTGAAGCCATTCCACCGTGGGTCAGGAGGGACGATCTAAATCCATCCATGGCCCAGAAGCTCCCGGATCTTCGCCATCCCCCTCTCGTCGGGCATAGTCAGGGGGGCCCTCACCTCGCCGCCCCCATATCCCCTCATCTCCATGGCGGCCTTGAGCCCCCCGATGCCATAGCCCACTGTCACGGCCTTCGAGATCTCCATGAGCGACCATTGGAGGGCGCGCGCGTCGCCCCAAGCCCCCTGCTGAACCAGGCTCTTCACCCGCACAAAGGCCTCCGGCAGGACATTGGCCGCAGCCAGGATCCCTCCATTCGCGCCTGGTCCCAGTGCCGCCAAGAAGACTAAGGCGGGGCCTACAAAGACGCTGAATTCCGGAGGGGTGAGCCTTCTGATCTCGCTCAACTGGGCGATGTTGCCGGAGGAGTCCTTGATTCCCGCTACGTTCGGGTGCCCCGCGAGCTCCGCCACGAGCGCGGGTTCCAGATTCAGGCCGGTGAACTGATGGACGTTATAGATGAAAACCGGTGTGGTCGAGGCCTCTGCCACCTCGTAACCGGTCACGTGGGGTGGCGGCATTTCTCTCCGCTTCAAGTCTTCGGCGCTTGATTTTGCAAAGGATTTGGCCTCCGGGGGATGCTTGCCCCCTCCCTCGGTCGGCCTCCGCTTCGCTTCGGCCGAGAGGGCTTCCCCCAGGTCCAAATCCTGGAAAATCGAAGCGCCTGCGCCAAGCCGCTCCGAGAAACGCCGCTACCCTGTGATCACTTACGCCACCTCCATGAAGTGCTTCTTGAGCACATGGTGTTTCATGGACTCCTTGAAGTAGAAAGGGGCCCCCACGAGGGCCCCGTCAGCCCCCCTCTGCGCCGCCTCCTTGGTAAGGGCGACGGTGGCCCGCGTGGAGGCCTCCCCTGTCCCCACCATCTACCAGAGGCCGGAGAGGGTGGCCTACCTCGCCGTGTCCATGACCAGGCTTTTCTCATCCGGGGCCAAGTGGACCGCCTCGCCGTTGGAGCCCAGGACCAGATAACCGGAAAGCCCGGTTGTGCTCAGTCGCTCGAGGTTCTCCTTCAACCAGTCCGAAGCCACCTCGTCGTCTCGAAAAGGTGTTACCACAGGCGGCGCGACCCCTTCAAATCTCTTCATGGCCTACCTCCTCAAGATGAAAACACCGGTAACCTCCCGCTCGGCGCGGGCCGCTTTCGGCTATCAACATCCCACAACCCGGGATGGCCCGGCAACCCACCCCACAAGGAGACGACTGGGGAACCGAGGCCGGCGGCCTTGCGCGATCGCGACGTCGGAAAGCAAAACGCCGAAACCAAGGGCGAGGGCCTTCCCTTGTTTCCGTCCTGTTCGAGGGGATGGATTGGTGAAGCCGCCCCTGCCGATAGCGCCGCGCAGATTGGCCCTCTCGGAGACAAAGGACCGCCTCCCCCGGGGATAATGGCCCTTGGACCTTGACCTTGTCATGCTGTTTACTTATGATGAAATGTCGCAAAATCTCGCTTCGAACCACCGGTCATGTCCCGGCATGGATGGCTTCGCACAGGGCCGGTGGGACCCGCCCCAGGGGGACCAGCAGAGGTTGGGGGACCGTGGCCATGGAGCAAAAGGCGTTGCCCGAGCCCACTGATTTCATCCGCGCCATCATCGTCGATGACCTCCGGGCCGGGAAGAACGATGGACGTGTGGCTACGCGCTTTCCCCCCGAGCCCAACGGGTACCTGCATATCGGACATGCCAAGTCCATCTGTCTGAACTTCGGGATCGCACGCGACTTCGGCGGCACGTGCAACCTGCGCTTCGATGACACCAACCCCACCAAGGAGGAAGTGGAGTATGTGGAGTCCATAAAGGAAGACGTCCGGTGGCTCGGGTTCGACTGGGGGGACCGGCTCTATTACGCCTCGGACTACTTCGACCGCCTGTACGATTACGCCGTAGAGCTCATCGAGGCAGGCAAGGCCTACGTGGACAGCCTCAGCGGCGAGGAGATCCGACAGTATAGGGGGACCCTGACCCAACCCGGGAGGGAGAGCCCTTATCGAAACAGATCTGTCGAGGAGAACCTCGACCTCTTCAGACGCATGCGGGCGGGCGAGTTCGACGACGGCGCCCATGTCCTGAGGGCCAAAATAGACATGGCCTCCCCCAACATAGTGATGCGCGATCCGGTCCTCTACAGGATCCGCAAGGTCCCTCACCACAGGACCGGAGACAAGTGGTGCATCTATCCCATGTACGATTTCACCCACTGCATCTCCGACGCCCTTGAGGGTATAACCCACTCCATCTGCACCCTGGAGTTCGAGATCAACCGGCCTTTGTACGACTGGGTCCTGGACAATGTGAGCGCCCCTTGTCACCCCCAGCAGATAGAGTTCGCCAGGCTCAATCTGAGTTACACGGTCCTCAGCAAGAGGAAGCTGATCCAGCTCGTGGAGGAAGGCGTGGTCCAGGGGTGGGACGACCCCAGGATGCCGACCATAGCTGGACTCAGGCGCCGCGGATACACCCCCGAGGCCATTCGCGAGTTCTGCGATCGGATCGGTGTGGCCAAGAAGGACAGCGTGGTGGACATAGGCCTCCTGGAGCACTGCGTCCGCGAAGATCTGAACCGCAAGGCAAGACGGGTCATGGCAGTCCTTCGGCCCTTGCGGGTGGTCATCGAGAATTATCCGGAGGGCCAGGTGGAGTACATCGAAGGGCCGTACCACCCGGACGACCCGAACATGGGCACGCGCGAGATCCCGTTTTCCAGGGTCCTGTACATAGAGAGGGATGACTTTATGGAGGATCCTCCCAGGGGATACTACCGCCTCGCCCCGGGGCGCGAGGTCCGGCTCAGGTATGGCTATTTCATAAAGTGCGTCGGAGTCGTGAAGGACGAAACGAGCGGGGAGATCCGGGAGATACGCTGCACATACGACCCGGCCACGCGCAGCGGCTTCGCCCCTGACGGGCGAAAGGTCAAGGCCACGATCCATTGGGTGTCGGCCGAGCACTCCCTGCCTGCCGAGGTCAGGCTTTACGATCGCCTATTCTCGACGGAAAACCCCAACGAGGGCCCGGATCTCAAGGCGCACCTGAACCCCAGATCGCTGGAGGTCATCGACTCGGCCCGGGTGGAGCCCAGTCTGGGCTCGGCCTCCCCGGGCGACCATTTTCAATTCGAGAGGCTCGGTTACTTCAACGCAGACCCCGTGGACTTCCGCCCCACCCACCTCGTCTTCAATCGCACCGTGACATTGCGGGATTCCTGGGCAAAAGTGGCGACGAAGGCCAACTGATCCTCCGACCGGAACACGGACATTGGACTGAGAGGGGTCTCTCCCTGACCCCCTTGTGTCCGCAGTGAAAGGGGGACAGCCAGGCCATGGATGTCGCCAGACGCGTGCCGATGGCCCTGGTCGCAATCGTCAGGGGCGGTCACGGGGGCGCAGCGGCGTGGGGCCCGGCCCTTTTCATGCTCCTCTTCTGGATCTCGATCCCTCGCTCCGTTCCAGGGGCCACGGCCGAGGCCCAACCGTTGGGCCTCTCGGAGGCCCTCTCCCGGGCCCTCCAGGAGAACAGGACCATATTGTACCAGCGGCTGGGCGTGGATATCGCCGAGAAGCGCCTCGAATTCGAGAGGTCCATCTACGACCCTCTTCTCAACTTGGCAGGCGGATCGCGAAGGTCAGGATGGAGTTCCCCCACCCTGGACAACCTCAGGAGGGAGGACCTGGCGGATTCCCTCGTCTCCGTTTCCCGCAAGACCACCCTTGGGGGTACGGCCTCCCTCAATTACATGACGGAGACCGAGCGCCTCTCTTACGAGATCCCCAGGTTCACGGTCCATGAATACACTACAAGCCTGTTCCTCAAGTACGAGCAGCCCATCCTCAGGGGCTTCGGGGCCGTCATCACCAACGTCAACATCGACAAGGCCGGCATCGTCCGAGAGCTGGAGGAACAGCGCCTCGAGGACACCAAGTCCCTGGTGCTCTTCAACGTGTTCCGGGACTATTTCATCCTGTTCAGAGCGCTGGAGGAGCTGCGACTGATCAGGGCGATCCGAAGGAACACCCAGGAGATCCACGACATCGTCAGACAGAAGGTGGAGCTGAGGAGGCTGCCCGTAACAGATTTGAACAGGATGGAGGCGGCCCTCCTGGCCGCAGACCGGGAGATCCTGGAGGCCGAAAACCGCAAGAGCCAGAGACAGCACCAGCTGATGCTCTCCATATACAACGAGCCCAAGATCAGCGTCATCACCGAGACTTATCCCACCGACCCCCCGGACGATGTGGCCCTTCGGCTGCCCTTGCCTCCTCTCGTAGACACCCTGATCAGGAAGGCGGACCTGGACCTCGAACTGACACGGCTCAGAAACGAGGCGCGGCTTGCGGGGAAGGATCTGCAAAAGGCCGTGGACGACAGGCGCCCCGATCTCACCCTGTCCGTGGAGGCAGGCTTCGACGGCTACAGCTTCGATACGTGGTTCAAGTCGGTCAGCGACCTCTCCGCCGAGAACTACCGGGTGCTCCTCAGGGGCACCTTCTCTTTTCCGATCCGGAACACCGCCGCCAAAAGCAGGGTCGGGGAGCTGGAGTACAGGATCCAACAGATCCAGATCCTGATTCGGAACCGGTTAGGCGAGATCGACCAGATCGTTCACGATCTCTATCGAGACATCGAGACCACGCGGGAGAAACGCCGGGTGGACGAAGGGATCGTATCTCTGTCCCGGGAGAACCTCGCCAACGAGATGGAGAAGCTCGTCAGGGACAAGAGCACGGTCCTGGACACACTGGACTATCAGCGCACGCTCATCGCAGCGGAGCTCGACCTCATAAACACCAAGGTGGATCACCTCCTCCTTCTGGGGACGGTGTCCCTTTTCCGGAGGGAGATGGAGAGATTGCTCAAGGCTCCGGAGTGACCAAGGCCGAAGCCGAGGGGCTGAACAGCGATGGACGAAAAGGACCTCAGGGGGTTCTTCGGAAGGATCTCCCTATTCTCCATATATTCACAAGAGGAACTCGGGGATCTGGCCCGATTGGTGGAGCTGCGTCCGATAAAGGCCGGGGAGGTCATCTTCGACCAAGGGGCCCCGGGCGACCGGTTCTATGTCGTCTACGCGGGCAAGGTCAGGATCCTCAGGATGGAAGGACAGAAGGAGATCAACCTCGGGGTCAGGACCTCGGGCGACTTCTTCGGGGAGGCGGCCCTCATCACCGACCATCCCAGGAGTGCCACGGCCAGGGCCGCGGAAGACGGGCTCCTTCTGTGCCTGGATCGCCAGGCCTTCGAGCAATACCTTTTTTCCAGGCCTCAGCTCAGGGAGCAGTTCGACAAGTTCCTCAGGAACACCTCCATCCACACCTTCCTCAAGAGCTTCACCGACCTCTCAGCCATCCCGCCCAAGGAACTGCAGGAGCTGGTGCTGCGCCTCATGCCGGAATTCTTCAAAGAGGGGGAGGTGGTCTTCAGACAGGGGGCGGCCCCGGACAAGTTCTACCTGGTGGAACGGGGCAAGCTCAAGGTCGTCAGATGGGAAGGCACCCGTCAGGAGATAATCAACTTCCTGAGGGAGGGGGACTTCTTCGGGGAGAAGGCCCTCATCGAGGAGACGGTACGCCATGCAGATGTGATCTGCCTGACGGATTGCCACCTTTTCTCCCTGACCAAGGAGGACTTCCGGGAGCTGGTCCGAAGATCGCCCAAGCTCCAGCAGGTCATGAGAGACCGAATAGAGTCCTACCTCCTCGACAGGCCCCCCATACCCTACGCGGAGGTCATCAAGCAGGAGTTGGCCGCCCTCAAGGAGGCCAAGCTCCCGCAGGAGGCCCTTCGGGAGGAACCGCCCCCGAGAAAGGAACCGGGATTCTTCAGGAAGGTCTCCTCCCTCTATTACCAGCACCTCGGTTTCCCGTTCATCGTGCAGCGGGACCAGACCACCTGTGGTACGACCTGCATCATGATGATCGCCAGGTACTACGGCAAGGAGATCTCCTCCAGCAGGCTGCGGGAACTGGCCCACGTGGACATAAGCGGGGCCTCCCTGGCCAATCTGGCATCCGCCGCGGAGAAGCTGGGATTTTCCACACGCGGCATGAAGCTCGACTACGACACCTTGAGGTCCTCAAAGCTCCCTTGCATCGTCCACTGGCAGGGGTACCACTACATAGTGGTCTACCGGATGGACGAGCGACGCGTCTGGGTGGCGGATCCGGCCTTGGGGCTTCGCAAATACAGCCGTGAGGAATTCGACAAGAGCTGGACGGGTATCGCGCTCATCCTCGAGCCGACAGAGGCCTTCGAAAGGGTTCAGGAGGACGGATCGGCCTTCCGCAACTTCTTTCAGTTCGTAAGGCCCTACAAGCTCATCCTCGGGGAGGTCTTCGTGGCATCGCTGCTCCTCAACATCTTCGGCCTCGCCTCCCCCATCTTCACACAGAACATCGTGGACAAGGTCCTCCTCCACAAGAACGTCTCCATGCTCAACGTCATGCTCATCGGCATGCTGGTGGTGCTCATCTTCCGTATCCTCACCATGATCGTCCGGCAGTACCTCATCATACACACGAGCATGAAGATAGACCTGAGGATGCTGGTCCTTTTCTACAAACACATGCTCGCCCTCCCGTTGGGTTACTTCAAGGTGAGGAAGATAGGGGATTTCATCACCCGCTTCGGCGAGAACATGAAGATCCGGAACTTCCTCACCAACACGGCCTTGACCATCGTCCTGGACGCCATCCTCATCGTCGTCTACCTCTCCCTCATGTTCTACTACAATCTGGAGATGACCGCCCTGGTGCTCCTCTTCATCCCAGTCCTGACGCTCATGACTCTCCTCTTCACCCCGGTGCTAAAGAGGCTGAACATGGACTCTTTTGCTGCCAGGGCCGAGTCTGAGTCGCACCTCATCGAGTCCATAAACGCCATCGACACGGTCAAGGCCATGAACGTCGAGTATCCCACCCGATGGAAGTGGGAGAACAAATTCATCAAGTCCCTGAATATCGACTTCAGGCTTTACAACACGGCCATGTACTTCCAGTCCATCGGGGACTTCGCGGGGGCGCTGGCCTCGACACTGGTCCTTTGGTACGGGGCCCACAAGGTCATGGGCGGGGTCTTGAGCGTGGGGGAGCTCATGGCCTTCATGGCCCTCATGGGGAGCGTGATCACGCCGGTGAACCGGATCATCACGGCCTGGGACGAGATCCAGCAGACCCTCATCTCCGTAGATCGTCTCAACGACATCTTCAGCGCCAGGACCGAGTTCCCCGAGTCCCCGGACGAACCTGCCGGGATCACCCTGGATACCCCACGCGGGGAGATCGCCTTCGAGGATGTCTATTTTCGTTACGGAGGCGAGGACGACCCGTACATCCTCTCCGGGGTGAGCGTGAAGATACCGGCCGGGAAGACCTTCGCCATAGTGGGGCGGAGCGGATCCGGCAAGACGACATTGGTGAGGCTCCTGGCCCGGCTCTACGATGTTACAGAGGGCAGGATACTCCTGGACGGTGTGGATATAAGGTCGCTGGACCTCTCCCAACTCAGAAAGGTGGTCGGCTTCGTGCTGCAGGAGAGCTTCATTTTCAACGGGACCATCAGGGAGAATATCTCCATGGGGGACCCCGAGGAGAGCACGGAGAAGGTCATGGAGGCGGCCAAACTCGCCAATGCCCACGACTTCGTCTCCGCCTTGCCTTTGGGCTACGAGACGAGGGTGGGCGAAAGCGGCCTTCAGCTCTCCGGTGGGCAGAGACAGAGGATCGCCATAGCCAGGGCCCTGTACGCGAGGCCCAAGGTGATCGTCTTCGACGAGGCGACAAGCTCTCTGGATACCGAGTCGGAACAGGCGATCCAGAAGAACCTGCGCGTCATGTTCCAGGACAAGACGGCCATCATCATCGCCCATCGCCTCAGCACAGTGCGAAACGCCGACCAGATCGTGGTCCTGGACAACGGCGAGATAGTCGAGCAGGGGAGCCACGAGGAACTGATGGCGAGAAAGGGCCTGTATCATTACCTGAACCACCAGCAGCTCAATCTTTAAGAAAGGGCGGAAATGACGGATCTGCCAACAGAAGAAAGACCACTCCGGGCCTCGGAGGTCGTGCTCCCTGCCCCTGTCGATGCCCCTTCGGAGAACTACCTGGTGGCGGAACAGCTCCAGCGGATGCCCAGCCTTTTCTCGAGGGGTGTGCTCTACTTGGTCCTTCTCCTCGTCGCCGCAGCCGCTGTCTATATCTCTGTGAGCAAGATAGACTTGGTGGTGGAATCGAGGGCGGTGGTCCTGCCGACCTCCCACAAGGTGAAGGTCCTCTCCGACAGGGACGGATACATCGAGGAGGTCTTCATCTCGGAAGGGCAGTCCGTGGAGAGGGGCTCCCCCCTCTTCCTCGTGCGCTCCAAAGAGGCCCTGACCCATCGCGCAAGAGTCGAGGAACTCCGGGCCGCGATCCCCCTGAAAGGGGATTACTACACCACCAAGATGGCAGCACTGAACGACGAACTCAAGAGGTTGGGGGACGAGCACGAAAAGACATCTAGCATCAGGCGTCTGAAGAAGGAACAGAACCTCCTGTCCCTCCGCTCGGTGGAGTCCGACCTCGCCTTCTATCGGAACGAGATAGGGAACCTGGCCAAGGAATACGATGATGTCAAGACACTTTTCGACCGCCGTCTCATCTCCATCGCCGAGTACAACAGCGTGAGAAGCCGCCTCGAGAGGGCCAGGGCCGAGATGGAGAAGCTCGCATCCCAGAGAGACATCCTTGTGAGGGAGAACAAGATCCTGGAGGAGCAGTTGGAGGAAGGACGGCTAGGCCACGAAAGCAGGAAGGCGATCCTGGAAAAGGAGGTGAGACAGCTCGGGTTGGAGATGGAGAGCACCCTAACCAGCATGAGGGCGGATCTGGAGATGAGCGCGAAGATGCTGGCCATCAAGGACGGCCCCGGTGCGAGGGAAAGCGGGCAGGGGGAGAAGGGAGATCTCCTCGTGGCCGACAGAGAGGGGGTCGTCTCGGAGCTCTACTTCAGGAACAGGGGGGAGTTCGTGAGGGTCTCGGACCTCCTCTGCACCATACTTCCGGGTGACAGCCCCTTTTACACCGACATCACGGTGGCCAACAAGGACATCGGCTTCATAGAGCAGGGCATGGAGATCCGGTACAAGTTCGACGCCTTCCCGTACACCGATTACGGCACAGTCCAGGGGAGGGTCTCCGCGATCTCCCCCTCCGCGGTGGAGGACAAGGCCCTGGGATTCGTATACCATCTCAGCGGGACGCTGGATCGGACGCACTTCGAGGTCAAAGAGAAGCGCTATCCCATCAAGGCCGGGATGACGGCTACGGCAGAGGTGGTGACGGAGAGGAAGAGCATATTCTCCTTGCTCTTCCGCAAGCTGAGGGGATGAGGTCTGAGAAATGCCCCCGAGGCCGGGGCGGCTTGACGACCCGCTAGGGCCAGGAGGCCCTGGGAACCGAAAGGAGGTGGGAGCTTGGAGATCCAGTATGCCGGGGGGAGCATCTCCCCCGAGGAGGTGGTCCGGTTTCTCGTTCTCACAGGCCAGGCGGACCCGATCCTGGCCGAGATCGCCAAGAGGAAGGAGGTGCTGAGAAGGGCAGGCGAGATGGGGATCAGGGTCTCGGACGAGGAGCTCCAGGAGACGGCGGACGACTATCGCAGGCTCAGGGGCTTGTTTTCGGCCCAGGAGATGGAGCGTTTCCTCTCGGAAGCCGGGATGACGGAGGACGAATTCGAGACCTTTTGCGAGGAGTCGGTGTTGATGGAAGGGGTGCGGGCGGCTTTGGGGAAGGACAGTCGCGTGGAAGAGCACTTCGTCAACAACAGGGCCGCCTTGGACCGCGCCAGGATATCCGTGCTGGTAGTGGCCGACAGGGCTCTGGCGAATGAGATCGTGATCCAGGTGACCGAGGAAGGAGAGGATTTCCATGCCTTGGCGCGACGGCACTCCGTGGACGAGGCCACGCGTTACGGGGGAGGGCACGTGGGGTTGGTGAGCCGGGGGATGCTCCCAGCCGAGCTCTCCTCCAAGGTCTTCAACGCCACGGCCGGCCAGGTCCTGGGGCCGTTCGAGCGGAACAATTTTTTTCAACTCCTGTTGGTGGAGGAGGTGAAAAAGGCAGAGCTGGACCAGGAGGCCAGGGAGGCCATCCGCGATGCCATCTTTCAGGAGTGGTGCGCCCGGTTCCTCAAGGATGGGTTCAGAATCGTCCGATAGGACGCCGGCGCGTCGCGTCCCGGATTCCGGTTGTCCGGGCCACCCGTGTTCTCTCAGAAGCCCGTCTTTTTGCGGGATCGGAGGGCACCGGACGGTGGGACTGCCCAGGCGATGAAGGATCTATCACATGGTGAAGCAAGTCCAGACGGAAAGGAGTAAAGTGAGATGGCCAAGAACAAGGATGAGATGGAGATATCGGTGGCGGAGGTGGTGGACTATCTCAGGATGACGGGCGGGTTCGCCCCGGCCCTCCAGGCGGTGGTGGCCAGGAAGGTCACGGAGGAGGCGGCCCGAAAGGCGGGGCTCAAGGTCTCGAACGCCGAGCTCCAGAGGGCCGCGGACGCCTTTCGCGTGGCCAACGGCCTTCACAAGGCCAGCGACACCGAGCAGTGGCTGAAGGCCAATGGCGTCACCCTGGAAGCCTTCGAGGGTTTTCTGGAGACCAGTTTGCTGGTTGACAAATTCAAGGATGGCTTGGAAAAGGGCACAAACACCGCCAAGTACCTCAAGGCCTCCGGGATAAAGGAGTCCCTGCGGGAGATGGCTTATCAGGACTGGCTGGCCAAGGCACTCAAGTGAGACGGCTGAAGCGGGGGGCATTTTTTCGCCCCTCCTTCCTGGCTTTCCCAAGAGAGATGATTTGCAATTGGTCAGGGGGGTGGTGGCATTTCTCTTCGCTTCAAGTCTTCGGCGCTCGATTTTCCAAAGGATTCGGCCTCCGGGGGATGCTTGCCCCCTCCCTCGGTCGGCCTCAGCTTTGCTTCGGCCGAGAGGGCTCCCCCCGGGTCCAAATCCTGGAAAATCGAAGCGCCTCCGCCCTGCCTGCGCCAAGCAGGGCGCGGCAGGCAGGCAAGCCGCTCCGAGAAACGCCGCCA
>Ga0068707_1002018_pt1 | contig 14278 bp, 9 predicted proteins | sample YNPNPMetaG_FD_66600 | JGI IMG/M metagenome (GOLD analysis project Ga0068707, IMG submission 66600) | Anoxygenic and chlorotrophic microbial mat microbial communities from Yellowstone National Park, USA - YNP NP MetaG | ecosystem: Environmental > Aquatic > Thermal springs > Hot (42-90C) >... | reverse complement strand
TCCGCTGGGCGAACATCATCCTCTGTCTTGACCGCCGTCACGTCACGTTTCGCCATCCGTTGCCACCTCGTTCCTCACCTCGATTGACTATCCCCAAATCACCCCAGGAGGGCCATCCTCATGATCCTCGGGACGCACTTCACAATCGATAAGCTCGACCACCCGCCCACCGAGAAGCTCGGCGACCCTCCGGGCCGTCTGCGCCACTTCGTCCATGACAAACCCACCGGCGACACCCGCAAGCGCCTTCCGTGTCGCTTCGCGGAGCTCTGAAGCAAACAGCGGATCGTCGCAGATCCAACACTCATCCCAGTCAAAGACTTTACGAACCCTCATCAACGATGGGTCGAGCGTCGCCCGTCGCCCGTTCACCTCAATCGTGGCCTTCGGTCCATACGACATGGTCATGTCCCCCTCAATAGATCAACGATCAGGTCAAACACCTCCGGACAATCCCGCACAACACCCACCGGGTCCATGGCAATTGACTGCAATGTCATCGTGACAAGCTCCGTCGGTTCCATTGTACCCTGACGAATCTTGCCGGCATAGTTTGAACCGGGCCAGACACCCCCGTCGGTCCGACGCAAGTAATATTCATCCTTTCTGTAGGGCTTCCCCAGCCACTCCGGTTCGGCCCCCTTCGTCCATTCGGCAAACTGCTTATTGAGGCGGCTTTGGAATCCAGGTCAGCGGAGCGCGGAATCCCATCGTGGAGACCTGCTGCCAGAGCAGCTTCCGCTGGCTAAGCATCGCATCCACGGCTTCGCGCGGCCGCCGCCAAACGCGACGCGATGGCATTCTGGACCGTGACGTTGGCCATCATGATTCCTCGGCTTGAACGGTCAGCGACTTCTCCTGTTCGCAGTCATAGCCGCGGCGGGCCGCCACCGTCTGCGGCGAAACGACACCCATTGTGAGGAGGATCTGATCGGCTTGGGTCTCCTTCAGCCGGTCCCGGCTCTGCACAAGGGGGGCCTCGGCGTCGATGACGATCTGCCGGGAAACCCCCGCCGGGAGCCGCCCAGCCCGCTCGGCGATCTCCAGGGCCTTGCGGAGGATTTGCCGACCTGTTCTGCAGCAATCTCCAGGGCAATCCGCCAGCGCTCCCCCGGCGAGAGTTCCCCGAACGGTTCGCCCCCGCGATCCGTGTCGCACACCAGCCGCCCATTTTCCACCCGCAGCCGCTTCGTCACCCGCGACACCAGGCCGGTGAGGACCTCGTCCGTTCCCCAGGCCGCATTCCGCAACAGCGACTCCTGCCGTTCCGCCTCGTCCGCCTGAGCCATCAGCTCCTCATGGCGTTTCCGTTGGGTCGGCATCTCTTCACCTTTCACCGCCACGGCATGAAGTTCTCTGGCCCAGGCCACCGCATGCTTGGCTGCCTGGAATTCTTCATCGGACACGGGCTCCGGCACCGCTCCCAACCGAGCAACCGACAAAGACCGCTCCCCGGACCAAGGTCCGCCTCGCGAATCGGCATCCATACCGCAGCAGTTGATCCCAGGCCGCGGAACAGGTGACACACAGGAGGAGAGCGGCCGGGGGAAGTTTGGCCTATTCCAAATCCCATCCTTTCGGAGTTGGCACGGTTTCCAAAAGATTTATGATCACATCCCGCTGGATGTAAAAATCTTCCAGGACGTCTAATTTCCGGTAACCAGCAACAAGTCGGGATACAAGAGGATTCCGTTCCGCGAGCCATGTTAATGTGGCCCGGCGAATGGCCTGGTTTCAAAGCGGCGATTTTCTGGGATCGCCGTCGTGAGTTTCGACCAGCATTTGCGGATTATGGAAAGTATGCCAAATGTCGCAAAGCAAGTTGGGCGCTTGGTATGGCATAAGATGATCCCGAAATGTGGCCGGCGCCGGCCATTCCCGGACCGCCCGGGGTAAGAACCCCAAAGCGCCGGCGCCGCGGCCACCGCCGTTCCTGCCTAGGTTTCAGCGGGCTAGACGCCCGTTGGGTACCCGCCAAGCCGCCTCAGAGGAGGCTTAGAAGATGTCCGGTGATTCTTAGCAGCCGCCATTATAATGTTATGCTTAAAATTGTCAATAAGGTCAATTGAGATGTCGTAACTTTCGCTTACTTCGTGAGTTGAGAACGTCTAGAGCGCGGCCGTCCCACTCTCGACTCGGAATCGCGTAGCCGAGCAGCTTCTGACAGTGGAATCAACCACGCTTTTCCGTGGAGTTTAATCCCGTTTACCTCCCCGGCTGACAGGAGTTGGTAGATTCTTCCTTCAGTCATGCCGGCTAACTGTGCCGCTTCTTTTACAGTGACTAGTCGTTCGTGTTGTGGATCAAGCACTCGCATACCCTCATTATAAGAGTAAACTTAAAACCAGACAATAAACTTTAGCAGGTGGCTAAAGGCTCACCGGGCACCGGAGGCCCCCGGCCGTCACCGAACCGGGCACCTGCCAAGTGCCCCCTGTAGGATTTGAACCTACGACCCGCTGATTAAGAGTCAGCTGCTCTGCCGGGCTGAGCTAAGGGGGCAAGATCCTTACGGTTTTTCGTCAAATAGGCCAGACGACGTGAATTGCCCCAAAAAACAGGCACCACCGTTTCTCATCGACCGACCATCTGGCCTTATGCTGCCGGATTTCTCACTCGCAAAAATGTCCTATTGATCTTCGCAAATTGTGGACACACCAAAATGTTTGGTTATTACCCACGTGTGTGTCTCTTAGTTGTGCGAAGGCGAATATCGCATCGCGCCACGATAAAAACAAAATGCGGGAAAGAGGACTTGAACCTCCACGGCCTTGCGGCCACTAGGCCCTCAACCTAGCGCGTCTGCCAATTCCGCCATTCCCGCAGTCTTGGTGCATAATAACCTCGGCATTTAGTTTAAATCTATCACCATCGCTCGGCAAACGTCAAGTCCCCGACCGCCGCCTGGCTTAACCAACCATTTTACAGCAGCAGTGGCGAATTGCCAAAGTCTTGATCGTGGTCTCTGTCCAAGATAAAACCTACAGAAGTGCTTACCGAGAAGCAGCCTGGGGAGGTCAATCATGGTTTTTGTCTTCGCGAGCAAGTTGAACTGTCTTTTCTCTCGATGTCGCCTGTGGCTGATCGCAACCAGGCGATGTTCTTCGATCCAAAAGCTCGTGGTTGTCTAACATGGGCCATGCGTTACCATTGCAAGCGATTGAAGTCCCGCAACAAGAGTCTTGATGAACACCCACACCGGAGGTCGTCATTTTTCGAAAACCAATCCTAATTTCAGGCAAACAAAGAATAACGCAGTAATCACCGTGATTGGAAAACTTGATCTGCAATACGGATCGACCTGTTTGGTTTGGAAACGATCGACTTCGTTGTAAATAAGGGAAGGTACTGACGGACATAGACACAAAAAAGGAGATTGGATGATGTTATTGCGATTGCTGTCTTTGGTTGCAGTTTTTACAATTTTCCTGGCCGATTGCGCAACTAGCTTAGGCGTCGAAAAAGGACCGCCGAATATCATCCTCATCTTCATTGATGACATGGGCTGGGGTGACTTCTCTTGTTTCGGCAATACGGAGGCCCAGACCCCCAACGTCGATTCCATGGCGGCCGAAGGGATTCGTTTTTCTCAGTTTTACGTCAATTCGCCCATCTGTTCGCCTTCTCGCTGTGCCATCAGTACCGGGCAATTCCCCGCCCGCTGGAGGATCACCTCGTACCTGAATAATCGGGCGGACAACGCTCGCCGTGGGATGGCAAATTGGCTCGACCCCACCGCCCCGACTTTGGCACGCATTTTACAATCCCACGGTTATGCAACGGGCCATTTTGGCAAATGGCATCTGGGTGGGCAACGCGACGTTGATGACGCGCCGCCCATCACGGCCTACGGATTTGACGAGTCGTTGACCAATTTCGAGGGGATGGGGCCGAAGCTCTTGCCGCTCACGCTTAAGCCAGGAGACAAGCAATTTGGGCGTATCTGGGAGGACGCCGAGATCCTTGGTGGCCCTGTCATTTGGATGCCTCGGTCACAGATTACCGGGGGTTACGTCAATGCGGCTCTGGCGTTTATCAAAAGGGCCGTTCGCGCCGGCAAACCATTCTATGTTAACGTCTGGCCTGACGATGTCCATGCACCCTTCTGGCCTTCTGTCGAAAGATGGGGTGATGGAAGTCGGCAGCAGCTCTATCGAGCTGTCCTCGAAGAAATGGACCAACAATTGGGCCCCCTCTTTCAATTTGTTCGGACGAAGCCCGATTTGAGGGACAACACGCTGATTTTGATCTGCTCTGACAACGGTCCGGACGCCAACGGAGGAAGTGCTGGTCCCTTCCGCGGGAGTAAAGCCACTCTTTACGAAGGTGGTATTCGGTCGCCGCTCGTGGTCTGGGGACCTGGGCTGATATCAAAGGAGGCCGTCGGCTCATGGAACGAGACCTCCGTCTTCTCCGCAATCGACCTGGTGCCTTCGCTCCTCGAGATCACTGGGGTTTCGATGCCATCCGAGATCGCCTTCGACGGGGAAAATCTCGCACCGGTTTTGCTCGGAAAGAGCACAAACTCGCGAAAGGCCGCACTATTTTGGCGACGTCCTCCTGATCGCAAGTTTTTTGCTGGAACGGGACCTTATCCTGATCTGGCCATTCGCGAGGGCAATTGGAAACTCCTTTGCGATTACGACGGAAGCAGGCCGGAGCTTTATGATCTCTCAAGCGATCCCGGCGAAACGCGTAACCTGGCCGAGCAAAATCCGGAGATGGTTAAACGCCTAACACAACTCCTGTTGGCATGGCACGCGAGTCTGCCCCAGGATAACGGTCCCGCACTTGGGAAAGAGGCCTTGCGCTCGGCGAATAAATAGCGCATAGTGCACACATCAAATTTATACGTGACGCGGCAAAGTGAACAGCCACGTTGGCCGTACCCAACACAGCTCGCACGAGCCAGATCGGGATTTTCTAGGCGGTGCAGGTTATCAAGGCGTCTGCTAGAACCCCCTCGCTGTCGGGACGCTTCGTTCCGTGTGAGGCGAATCGTCGGGTCATCGTCGGCCCAATCGGTTTTCAAGAAGTTCAGTGAGATCGCGGACTACCTCGGGCGTGGCGGAGGCAATGTTCTTCGTCTCCCCTTCGGGCGAAGCGTGGTCGTAAAGCTCCGCATAGCCGTCGTTGTGCAAAATGAGGCGATACCGTTCCGTGCGAATCGTTTTGGCCTTTGGGATACAAGAAACGGCCGTGTGGCCCGGTGCAGTTGGATCTTCCAGCAATGGCCGCAGCGATGTTCCGTGGACGAACTCGGGCATGGGTAATCCCGTGAGTTCACATAGAGTGGGAAATACATCCAGGGTTTCGACGACGGCATCAGTTGCTTCACCCGGCCGAGGCATCCCTGGATACGAAATAATCAATGGCGAACGAAGGGATTCTTCAAATAACGCGTGCTTGCCCCAAATGGCGTGTTCGCCCAGGTGCCAACCGTGGTCGCCCCAAAGGACAACGATAGTGTCATTCGCAGCCCCGGTTTTCTCGAGCGTGGTCAGGATTCGGCCCACCTGGGCGTCGGCGTAGCTGACACAAGCGGCGTAGTGTTTACGGACCTCCAGGGCGAATTCGGGGTCCTCATTCGGATTTCGATTCCAGCGGTTATACTGCATAAACTCCGCGGAGCTGTGCCAAGTGGTCCTCCCCTCGGGTTTGTCCGGATGTGGGATCGGCGGCAAGTCCGCATGTTCGTAGAGTCGGTAGTACTGTGCGGGGCAACCGAAAGGGAGATGGGGACGCAAAATGCCCACAGCCAAGAAGAACGGCTTGTCTTCTTGCGCAAGCTGCTCCAATTGCCGAAGGGCCTCAGGGATAGCCACGCCGTCGGGGTAAATTGAGTCAGGCCCTTCGATTGCCTGAAAAACGTCCATCTTGCCGGGATTGACCCGGATCTCACCGTTGGCCAAGCCGTGCATCCATCCGCGCGGATGTTGCCACGGACCGACCGGAAGCAATTGGCGATCCCAAGAGAACGGCATTTCGGGTTGATTGGGGTCGTTCCAGTCTGCTCCGCCCAGACCGCCCGGATGGTGCGAGACCTTACCGACCGCGACGGTTGTGTAACCGTGCTGACGAAACCAGGCCGGCATGCTCGGCGGAACCGATGCCGGATCAGCGCGGAGCATCGCCGCCCGTTGAAAAAGCGCGTCGTTCCCCGGGGGACCGTACCGGCCGGTCAACAGTGTGTATCGCGAGGCCCCGCAGGTGGGTGCCTGCACGTAATTGTGGCGGAAGACCCGCCCCGATGCCGCCAAGCGGTCAATGTTCGATGAGTGGATGTACGACACCCCATAACAGCCCAGCTCAGGTCGAAGATCATCGACGCAGATCAACAGTACATTCGGCTTTTGGGCGGGCTGTCCCGTGGCTGTCTCCGCCGCAACAAGCGATGTTAACAAAACCGATATCATACCCAAAATGGCCAGAGCCACTTGACGTCGTACCGTCGCCACAATCTTCATCCGTCGATCCCTTCCAACACCAACAGTTTTGTCTCCAATACCGACGACCACCATCGGCGTCGCACGAGAAACCTCCACTGGGCCGAGACATCTCGCGCAAGCACTCACCTAGCACCAGACATTATCATAGCGCGACCGAATGCGGTAAACACCCGAGAAAAGCCGTTCCGCGAAAATGTGGAGTCCGGCACTGCCGCCCGTGCGGTGGTCACCCAAGAGATGGGGCATTATAATGATTTGCATTCCTTGGGCGAACAAGCGTCTTTTGCGAAGGTTTTGAGAAAACGTTGTGTGGTCCGTTGGTTTGAATCTTTGGCTTGACTTGGGGAGGTCTGTCATGCAAGCGATCCTGGGTTTGACGCTGTTAAGTTGTTGCTTGATGGCTGCCGGTGAGGAACCGTCACTCCCGGACACGTCTAAGATGAATGTCCTCTTGATTGATATCGAGGACTGCAATGCTGCGGCCCTGGGGTGTTACGGGAATCCCATTTGTAAGACGCCCCATCTGGATCGATTTGTGAAAACGGCAGTGCGATTTGATCGGGCCTATGTCCAGGCGGTGTGCTGCAATCCTTCAAGGACGTCGTTTTTGACCGGTTACCGTCCGTTGACCACACGTGTGACAAATAACGGACAGGAAATGGATCGTCATCTACCGGAAGGGATGTTAACACTACCGGAATATCTGAAGGCGAGGGGTCTGTACCTGGCCGTGATCGGCAAATTGTTTCACCGCACCGATTACGCGGAAAAGCAACTTTCGGTATTCGACCGGATCGAGATGTACTCACCGCCACCTGGCTGGAAAGGTCCTGGTCCTGTGATCAAGTTTCCTCCTGTTGCCCGAGCTGCCGGAACACCCAAACCACCGGCTGACGAAAAAAGCCCAGAATACCGCGAATGGCGACGCCAGCAGTCTGACCGTTATGGTGATTCCGGACGAACGCGGGAGGAGGAAGGCGACTATCGGATGGCGGCCACTGCTGTTGCCTTGCTTCAAGAATTTTCCCAGAGTAAGCAGCAGTTTTTCCTAGCGGTGGCCCAATCCCGTCCCCATACGCCGCTCCTCGCTCCGAAACAATACATTGACATGTACAACCCGGATGAGATTCCGGATCCCCCGGCCCCGGCGGAAAGCCTCGTCAATTTTCCCTATCCAAAACGCGCCTTTGGCGGAAACCCGGATATTTTTACGCTACAGCAACCGACCAAACGACAGGTTAAAGAGGCCATCGCTGCTTACTATGCTTGCCTGAGTATGGTTGATGACAATGTGGGAATGATCCTCAAGGCCCTGGAGGAAACAGGGCTGGATAAGAACACGATCGTTATCTTTTTGGGTGACCACGGGTTCCATCTGGGCGACCACGGTTTCTGGTCAAAGTATTCGATGCTGGAGGCAACCCATCGGGCACCGCTGATTGTCCGCGTCCCCGGTGCACCGGGAAATGGGCGTACATGCCAGCAGATCGTGGAATTCGTCGATATCGTCCCCACGTTGGGAGACCTTCTGCAAATGAAGCTCCCTGCCGATCTGGAAGGAATCAGCTTTGCCCCACTTCTGGCAAATCCTGATCGTCCCTGGAAAACAGCGGCCTTCATCGTGGAGGACGACGGTGACGCCTTCGGCGAGTGTGTCCGCACAAACAAGTACAGCTACATGGAGTTTAAAAAAGGCGCCATCCCCGCCGCCTTGTTCGACCTTGAAAAAGATCCCTGGGAAACAAAGAATGTCGCCGATGATCCGGCATACGCAGCCGTGAAAAAAGAAATGGCGGAATTATTGCATGCTGGCTGGAAAAAGGCCTTGCCGCCCGGGTACTCCGCCAATTGAGCGGCGTATCGAACCTGTTGGGAAACGCCATTGGAGTCTGTCCGTCATGCATCCTGTGACGAAAGTGAAGGATTGTCTCCATCCGGTGCTAGGCCTGAACGCAATGTCATAATTTGATCGGCTGAGTCAGTGGATACGTTTCCGCTTGTGCCGTTAGATCGACCTCGCGGATCGTTTGGATCTCGCTTTGCGCAGGGAAAGCGTCTATAATACTTTCACTGTTCAGGGGAGAGGGGAGTTGTAGCTATTTTTTCACAAAAGAGGAGATTGGCTTCGTACAGAAAAAGGCATGGAATGGCAAGAGACTCGTCTTACTCAACTCAAAAGGCAGAGTATCTTATGCAATGATTTGTAATCGGAATCCTTTGAGACGTGTAGAAACGTCTGGAAGGTCTGCTTCTTGCAGGTGACAATGGTGACTGTTGGTGTGATAAGGAGAACCGAAATGTGTTGTAGAAACCGATTGCGTTTGATTTTCGGGGTCGCGGTCCTGGCGTTTATGGCGGCGGCCCCCATGGCCCAATTGGCCGCCCAGACTGCTCAGCTCAAGCCCGTTGTCGTTGTTGGTTTTTCGGGAATCGACCGACTTTGGGAAGACGCTGATTTCCTTGGAGAACTCGGCGGTGTCAGCCATTTGGCAGACAACCTGAAGCAAATGCTGTCTGCCCAAACTGGGGAGGCTCAGGGCGTGCCGGGTGTTGCCTCTGGACGCCCACTGGGCCTGGTCGTCCAAACGGATGGTGCTGATTTTATCGTAGCCGGGTACCTGCCCGTTGCCGATTTGCAGAAGACGATCGACTGGCTTAAGACTCGCGGCATTGATGTACAGCGTCAAGGAAGTGCTTATCGTGCGGACCTTCCCAACGGTCAATCAGTCTTCGTTGAGCAAAAAGGGGACTGGGCAATCATCGCGGCGGCTGAGGATGCCCTTTCGCGTGCCACGACCAATCCGCCGAAGGAACTGGATCAACTGATGTCGGCTTATGACCTCGGTGTCTCTTTGTACATCAGTAATGTCCCCCCGATGTGGAAACAGCTCGGCATCGCAATGATTCAACAGGGCATCCAAACGGCGATGGAGCAACAGCCGAACCAGTCGGATGAGGAATTCGCAGCCCAAAAGGCCATGGTCCAGCGGTCCTTCCAGCAGTTGCAAGAGAGCGTCAACGAACTGGACCGCATTCTTGTGGGCTTCAATATCGATCCGAAGGCCCGTGTGATCAGCCTCGATATGGAAAGCACGGTCCTCCCCGGGACGGAGTCGGCCAAAGAAGTAGCTCTCAACAAGAATCTGCAAACTCATTTGACAGGATTTGTGGTGAAAGATGCCACCGTAGCTGTTCGCGAGACGGCTAAAGCGGGACCGCGATCGATCGCCCAGTTCAAAGACACGATCTCCCAATATGAGGATATGATCGCTGGCGCCCTGGAAAAAGACGCAAAGCTTAAAAAACGCGAAAAGGAGTTATTGAAAAAGCTGTTTTCGACAATGTTGATCAGCCTGGCCGAGACTGTGGAAAAAGAGCAACTCGATTTTGCTCTATCCATGAAACTCGGCGAGAAGAATTGTGAGGGTGTCATGGCGATGACGCTCCTCGGCGCGAAGGAGCTCGAGTCCACCGTTGCCGATATCTTGCAGCGGGCAGCCAAAGATGAGCCTGACTTTGCCAAAGCCTTGAAACTCAATGCAGAGACATACAAGGGTGTTCAATTTCATGTGATCGAGCTTCCCGCCGATGCCATGGAAGACGCACCTCAGAGCATTAAAGATATCCTGGGCCCCAAGGCGGCAGCCGTCCTCGGTTTTGGTGACAAGCTCGTTTGCGCTGCCTTCGGTCCCGACCCCGTTTCCGCCCTCAAGACGGCAATCGATCAGTCAGGTAGTGCCGTGCCAGTGGAAAAGGTTCTGGAGTTTCATCTGGCTGTTAAGCCTTTGATCCAATTTGTGCAGGTCGTTGCCAGTGAAGAGTGGAGTGATGAAGATCGCCAGTTCGCTGAGCAGCTCATTACGTCCGCTGGTGATAAAGACCGTGTGACGATGGACGCCGTCATGATTGAGAACGGTTCGCGGATTCGTGTGGAACTTCAAGAGGGCGTTCTGACCGTCCTGGCTCAGGTCATCATGAAGGCAGTTGCTCAGCAACAAGCCGGTTTTGTTCCGGGGGGGAATATGGCCCCGTAGCGAGTGGCAGAGCTGGTACACAATTTGACTTTTGACGAAGGAAGCCTGCTGGGGATGCTTTTCCCAGCAGGCTTTTCTCTGCGCCTAACAAGGAAACGACGTCCTGGAAGGCTTTATCTCGATTGTGTCGGTTCAGTGGTTACGTCGCTACTGACCGTTGTTGTCTTGCTTTCCGTAGCCGCCTGAATGGCATCCAACTCTTCTTGTTTTGGACGATCGACCACGAATCCGCTCATTCCACGACGGCTGACGGCGTTGTTACGGACGCGGCTTCCATATTCGTCGGTCCCCCCGTAGTCGATGACAAAGCTGAAATTACCGCCGCATGTGGGATACGGATGGTATGTGATCGAACTGGACGAGTAACCCTGGCTGGTTCCCCTATAGGTGTCGTTTCCCTCAAAATCGAAGAGCACACCGAGGCTGGCCTGTGCCCCCTGTCCCTGAACGCCACCGACGCGAGCCAGATACTCGTCGTTCCCGCTCATTTCTATCAGGTAACCGACCGACAGATCCCAGCCGAAACCGGTACCCATAATGGAGCCGTCATAGGAATCATTACCCAGGTCGTCGATCAATGCCCCCACTGCGTAATGACAGCCCCAACCGTTTCCAAAGCGTTGAAAACGTTGCTGTGTCCGCGAGGAGCGATCGTAAGCATTCAACGTGGCGCCGACCCGTCGATCATCGCCGGCAAAGTCTCGTGCAATACCAATGGCCAGCCAGTACCCGCCGCCCTGACCGAAGTAGTCGAATTCGTAAACGTCGTCACCGTTTCCTTCGAGCAAAACACCGATGCCACCGTTGGCTGCCCCCCTGATGCCAGCACCGACACCCTGGCCCCAGCCATCGTAGCCTGGCGTTTCGGGATATGAGTCGTAGAATCGGCCGCCCACATAGTAATGGTCATCCCCCTCAAGGTCGTCGATCAAGCCGAAACCCAGGGGACCACCCAAACCCTGTGCCCACATGGCCGCCCGATAATCGTCCTTCCCACCGTAATCGACCAGAATCCCCACGCCGCCGATCGCCTGGCCCTGTACACGCCGATAAGCCAGATACTGATCCTCGCCCCCCATATCGACGAGGATCCCGACGCCGCCAAGGGTACTTCCCTGGGCAACATCCTGTCCCCAGAAAATATCGTTCCCAGCACGGTCCACCAGAATCGATCCGCCGAGGATCGCGGAGCCTTGAATCCCTGGCAACTTGCCTTGATAGCGATCGTCCCCGGCCAGGTCGATGATGATCAGGATTGGTCGTTCAACAGAGACAGTTCCCTCAAGGTAAACGTCGTTTCCGCCCAAATCCACCACGCAGGCGACGTCTTTCATCTCTTCCAAACGATATTCGTTACTTCCAGGACCTCCCACCAGAATGCTTCCGGCTGGAGTGTCGATCTTGGCGAGAATTTCTCCTGTGGCGCCGGCCACGGGACCATCCAGGCTCCTTTTCGGCTTGGAAGTCCGCAACGATTTCAGGAAGCCTTCATCGCAGACACCGACGAGGATCTCAGCCAAATCCCATTGGGCAGCCCGATCCATCTTTTGCAAAAGGCGAACCATTCTCAGGGCGCTCCCACGATCATTAACGGTGTGACCGACCACTGCGTTGGTGGTCAACACGTAATAAAGACGCCGAGCCAGTTCTTTTAGCTCGTCTGGCGAAAGTGGTTCAACGGCTCGACCATATGCCTTTCGTGCCTCAATTAAAATGTGTTCCAGTTGCTGGTAGGGATCGGCGTTTATTCCGCCACCTTGCATGTTTTCAGGAAGAATAAAGTCTGGAACATCCATTTTTGATCGGGCTTGCCGCAGTGCGAACCGGAATCCGTCACTTGTTTTTGCTGCGAAGCCCGCATGGAGGAGTCGTGTGAACTCTTCCGTCTCACGAGGTACGTCCAAAGGATTCGTTAGCAAGTGCTCATACCATTTCAGTCGCGCAACGCCATTGATTTCGGAGCCTGTGTAATCACTCTGCGTGCTTGCCAGACGCGACGCTGCGTACGAACGGAATTGCTGAAACCGGCTCGTCACATTTCCTTCATTGAGTTGAGCAACGATTTCAGGAGCCACGAGTTTGACAATGCCGGGGGCAAGGGGACGGCCTACGGATTTGGGGTCGATGGCCGCTCTTTTGGAGGCTTCAGCATTTGAAACTTCCCGCTTTTCGGCAGGGGCCGCTGATTGCGTCTCTTGCCCAGATTCCACGGATAGTTGCGTATTTTCCGAACGATTCTCGTTCGGGTTCAGTCCATTATCTCGGACCATTGCCCCAGCCGATTGCGAATCGCTCGATTCCAGGCTGAGATCGGGTCCGTCCATGATTGGTCCACTTTCCTCAGGTTCGACATTCACTGAGATTGAACTCCGCGAGACAACGTCGGTCCGGAGCGGCGGCAAATTCGTTGACTGCAATCTGTCGGGGGCGAGGGCTCGCGTCGCTTGATAGTCGGTCGTCGAAGGGTAAAGCCACTCCTCAGCACCTTCTACGACAAGCGCTGTCCAACCGGCGAAAACGACAAAACCACAGATCGCCGAAACGCCATGAACATGGGTGAGAAACGCCACGATTGTCCTCCGAAATACGGCTGTGAATCACTTTGTGAATCCAGCAGGTTCAGCGCAATCTTTGCTTTCCAAAAAAGCGAGACTGCCCCCTGCACCGCAGCACATTGGGGAATCTATCTCGTTATCGGATTCACACAAAATCACGCGATACGTTGCTTGATCTTTTTTGTCCTGTACCGGCCTGGAAAGATCGGTAAGAAAACTATCTTGTTCCTTACGAAATGGGTTTTCGACGGAACGGCCTCATCAGTGCCGCAACACAGATTTCTTGTTTGTTGTTCCACAGATGACGGGCCTTCACGTCGTTATACCCCCAACTGCGGATTCTCTCCAGATATTCCGGGATGTTCTCCGCAAGTCGCCATTCGGTGAGCTTGAGTGTGAGGATCATTCCGCGGACGTTGACCTGGGGATATGTCACGATGCTTTCAACGGCATCGAGCGTATAGTTTGGCGAAGCATTGATGTCGGCAGTGAGCCAGCGGACCTTGCGAAACGCCCGCCGTGGGGCCTGTGGCGTCCGCCGCCTCAGGTGGGTGAATCTGGGATGCGACAATACCGTGGGGTGCATCTCCGCAGGATCCACCCCCAAGACCTCGTATCCACGATCAAGCAGCGCTTGACTGGCCCCGCCAGGGGCACTGCCCAGCTCAGCCCAGCGGGCCCCTGGTGGAACAGCGAAACCGCTCCAGCGGAGGGCCTCTTCAATTTTCAGATATGCCCTCGAAACTGCGTACTCTGGCAAAATAATAGGGAACCTCCCCCCCGGATAGCGGGATTGGGAACTCGCCGTCCTGTGAACCCCAATCCACCACTCGTCAGGTTCCACAAGGACACAGTCAAGGACCCAAATCCCAAGCGGGGCAGCGGTGGTCTCATCAAGTTTGGGTGGCAGCCGAATCCCCTCCGGACGGGTGTCCAAAAGAATCTGGTAGATTTGGCCAATTTCGGGCGGCCATGGTTTTTCCGGATCACTTCTCCCAGGGGGAGACGAATCGCGGGGCCAGACGTGAATCCAGCGAACAGGTGTGTCCCCGATCTTTTTCCAGGTTTCCTGTGCAGCAGTCCCCCAATCGCTGGCCAGCACTTGACCGAAACAGAATCCCCAGGATCGAGCAAATACGGCCTCCAAAGAAAACCCCTCGTGGGGCCTAATATCGCCCGAAAACTTAAATGTCACAAAACCTCGGCGAGAAAAGGCAGGACGCAAAAAGGGATAAGAACG
>Ga0068707_1002015_pt1 | contig 14285 bp, 7 predicted proteins | sample YNPNPMetaG_FD_66600 | JGI IMG/M metagenome (GOLD analysis project Ga0068707, IMG submission 66600) | Anoxygenic and chlorotrophic microbial mat microbial communities from Yellowstone National Park, USA - YNP NP MetaG | ecosystem: Environmental > Aquatic > Thermal springs > Hot (42-90C) >... | reverse complement strand
ACGGCGAGGGCGAAGGCGGCGCCGAGTCCGCAGAGGGCGAGCAGGGCGAGTTCGGCGGGGACGCGCGCCGGGGCGGGGCGCGCCGCGACGCGCCAGATCGAGAGTCCGAGCAGCGTCAGGTTCGCGAGGAAGAACAGGACCATGCCGCGCGAGAGCCAGGGGAACCACGACGAGCGGCCGAGGAGCGGCATGCGGAAGGCGGAGTCGTGGTGTCCGGCGAACAGCACCGTCCGCCGCCGCTCGCCCGCCGGGGCGACCGTCCCGTGCACGTTCGTGCTCTCGGCGCGGGGCAGGACGGCGGCGGGGAGATCGAGGTCCAGGGCGCGGTGGGCGAGGAGCACGAGCGCGGCGAGGAGGAGGAAGGTGGCGGCGCCGTGGGGGCAGACGAAGTAGGTGCCGAAGGCGAGGAGGTACAGGCCGCCCAGGGCGGCCAGCAGTCCCTGGAGGGCGAAGGGGGTGGTGCGGAAGCGTTCCACCGCCGCCGGCAGGCCCCAGGCTTCGAGCCGCGCGCGAAGCCGATCCGCGGCGGCGGCCTCGGCGGCGCTGCCCGGGGCGCGCGGGCCCACCTCGCGGCACAGTTCGTCGATCAGGTCGCGGACGCGCGGCGCCGAATCTGCCGGGGGTGGATTCCCGGTCGGCCTGGCGCCGGCTCGATCCTCGGGCGGGGCGGTTGGCGGTTCCATCGGCCGGGACCGTACCACAGGCGGCGGGGACGGTACGATACGCGAGCGCGCGGCGGCGCGCGGCGTCGTCAGCGGATCGTCAGTTTCTCGAGCAGGTCCGGCTGCCGGGGGCAGTCCAGGAGCCGGTCGTTGACGCACGGCAGGCGGTCGCCAAAGACGCGGTGCAGGAACGCCCGGTGTCGCATGTCGTGGCGCCAGCTAACCCAGAGGATTTTCCGGGCGGCGAGCTCGCGGAAGGGGGCGGCGGTTTCGTCGAGGCCGAGGCCGGGGGCGGCGTAATCCGCCCGGCCGGCCCGGCCCCGTTCGGCCTGTTCGAGGAGCTCGGCGAGCGAGACGGGGGTCAGGTCGACCGTCTGGAACAGCGGCAGTTCGGCGAGCCAGCGGGCGGGACCGCCGGGGGCGAACGCCGCCGGGTCGGGAAAGCCGCGGGCGAGGGAGCGCAGGACGGTGGCGGCCCAGGCGCGCGGCAGTCGCGGGTGATCCGCCGGTCGGGCGAACTGTTCGCCGATCCGGCGGTAAATCCGGGGCAACGCGCTGCGGACGGCCGCCATCAGCTCCGCGTGCGCGGCGTCGCGGACGACGTCGCCCTCCGAGAGGTCGAGCCGGACCCTGCCGGAGCCGTCGACGACCGCGGCCAGCTCGCGGGGCCAGTCGTCCATCTCCTCCCGCACCGCGACCACGCCGTCGACGACCCAGACGATTTCCTGTCGTTCCGCGCCGGGGCGGAGGCCTGCCCGCCCGCGGCACCCGGGGCCCTCCAGATCGACCACGCCCCACGCGTCCGGCGGATCGACGCCGCGCACGATCGGCTCGCCGTTCAGGGTGACCGGGCAGGGGGCAAAGACGCAGCGGGATTCGATCAGGCGGGCGAGGCGTCCGCGGCGGCCGCCGATCGCCTCGAGGAGGCGGGACCTGACGTGGATCGAGGTGCCTTCCGTCGTTTTTCCGGCCGGTCCGTACCGGTCGGGTTCGCCGGGCGTGCACGAGAACTCGACGGCGTCGGAGCCGGCGCCGGACACCACCCGGACGAACCGCGGTTCGGTCGCCCCGGCCGCGGCGACGCCCAGGGCGAGCTGCCGGCGGGCGCGCACGTCGGGGTCCTCGCCGCCCACGAACATCGCGCCGTAGAGCTCCTCGAAGTCGACCAGGCGGAACGGCCGGCCGTCGAACGAGAGCTTGAGGTCGTCGGCATCGAGTTCAATGTCGACGCGGGTCGCACCCTTGAGCACGGCGCTCCGGACGAAGGCGAGGACGTACTCGTCGGGGTTGCGGAGGCGGAACCGGGCCATCTTCGCGCGGGCGGCCTCGCGGTCCACCGTGAACGCCCCGGAGGATTCGACGCGTCCTCCGGTGGCGAGCTCCGCGACGATCGCGTCGACGCCCGCGGACGGCGGCGCGGGGTCGCGGGCGGCGGGCGGCGCGCCGACCGGCGGCCGCGGCGGCGCCTCGGAAGCGCTCCCGGGCTCCCCCGGCGAGGCTCGCCATTCCGCCGGCAGCGGGTGGGTCTCGCGCACCGCCGCGCGCGGGTCGCGGGCGTCGGCGGCCGGGTCCACGGCGAGGTCGGCCTCGATGGCGCGCACGACCGCGGCGACCCGGTGGAGCATCGCGTCCATCACGCCGTGGTCCGCGATGAAGCCGTCCAGGATGAAGCTGACGCCGCGCTGGGTCACCCGGCCTTCCCGTTCGGCCGGGACGAAATCCGCGATCGCCTTCCGGGCCCCGGGACGGTCGAACAGCGCCCGCACGGCCGGCTCGTCCGACGCCTGGATCCGCAGCACGCTGTCCACGTCGGGATGCCCGACCTGGATGTCCTGTCCGCCGAAGGCAATGGCGAGGCTCGCGCCCAGCCCCTCCGCCGTGACGTTGAGTCCATCGGGCATGGGCAGCCCGAAGAAGGCGCTGGCCCGGGTGACGGTGTGGCGCGACTTTCCGGTACCGCGTCTCTCCTCCTCGAGCGCAACCACCGTGCGCTCGAACACGCCGAACAGCCGGAATCGGCCGACCAGGTAGGCGTGGAGTCCGCGGCGCTGCGCGTAGGCGACCCATTTCTTCTGGCGGGCCTGCCGCGCCGCGCACCCGAGGAGGAGGACGATTCCGACCACAGCGAGCGTGATGAAGACGCTGACTCCCTCCATGTCGTTGCCTCCCGGGGCGGCGGGCCGTTGCGCCGCGGGCGCCGTTCCGCGCGGACCCGCCGGCCGCCGGCCGTCGAGCATCCCGCGGGACCCGGCCGGGGGTCAATGCGGGACGGTCCGGGGTGTCGCCGCGGCGGGAACCGGCCGCCGCCCGCGCGCTTGCAGCGCGGGGCCGGATGGTGCAGCGTTGGGAGGCGAACAGGAGGAACGATGCGGGGCGAATCGAGGCGGCGGATCGGGTTGTCGGGGGGGCTGCTGGCCGCCGCGGCCGCGGTCGTGGCGTTTCCCGGCGCGGGGTGGGCGAACGTCGGTCGACCCGATCGTCCCGGGGATGCGGCGGGCGAGCCGCGGGTCGCGCCGGCGCTGCCGGCGATCGAGCGCGAGGCGCTCCTGCTGGACCTGCGGCCGCTGGCCGCCGGGGAACCGGCCCGCATCGCGGCGTCCTACCGTTTCCACGCCGCCGAGGCGCTGTCGGACCTGCGCCTGGTCTTCGCCTCGCCCGGCGTCGCCGCCGGCGCCGTGCGGCTGGACGGCGCTCCCCTGCCGTCCGCGGCCGTCGACCCGTCGCGGTTGCCGGCCGAGTGGCGGGCGCCGATGGATCTGCCGGGCATCGAGGGCGATCCGGTGCGGTTCCGTGCCGAGGCGTCGCGGCTTGGTGCGCTGGAGTTCGCCGCCACGCTCGCCCCCGGCCCCCACGTGCTCACCGTCGAGGCGCGCGTGCGGCCGGGCGAGCACCACGGGTCGCGCTCGCCGAACCGCGACTACCTGCTCGCCTACCTGCTGGCGCCGGCCAGGCAGTGGGGCGGGTTCGGCGAACTGGAGCTGACGGTCGAGCTGCCGCCCGGGTGGCTCCACGCGGCGTCGCCCGCACTGGACCGCCTCGGCGACCGGCTCGTCGGCCGCTGGCCCGGCCTGCCGGCCGACGGGATCGGGGTGGTGGTGCGTCCGCCGGGGGAGGCGACGATCGTGACGACCGGCGCGCCGTGGGCCGGCGCGGGACTGGGCGCGGTGCTGGCCTGGCTCGCCGGACGCGGGTTGGGACGGCGGTCGGCCCGCCGCAACGTGCGCACCGGGAAGCGCTGGTGGAAGGCGGTCGGGCTGGCGTATCTGGCGAGTGCCCTGGTGGTGGCGACGACCGCGGCGGCGGCGGTCGGCGGCTCGGCCCTGCTGGCCGACCGGCATCGTTCCGCCGCATGGGCCACGGCCTATCGGTTCGAATCGGTGTTTGCCGGTGCCGCCGGCCTGGTCGCGGCGCTGGCCGGTTTTTTCGCGGCCTTCGTGCTGGTGCATCGCGCGGCGTCGCGGGCCGCGGGCGCCGTGGCGGCCGAGGCGCGGCGGGAGGGCGGTTCGTGACGGATCCGTCGCGTCCCGCGCCGTCGGCGCCGCCGGCGCCGGGCCGCCGGGGGCGGATCGTTCCGTGGGCGGTGGCGATCGGCTGCGCCGCGGCGGCGGTCGCGGCGTGGTGGACGCGGCCGGCGGGCGGGAGGGAGGAGGCGGGAGCGCCCGACCCGGGGGGGGAGGACGTCGACCCGGGCGCGGGGGGGACCCCGGTCGAGCCGGAGCCGGGCCTCGAGCGGCAGAGCGCGGCGCTGCGCCGCTGCGTCGCACGGCTCGAAGCTGCCCGCGCGCTGCTCGAACGGTGCGAAACCCCGGCGGCCGGGCCGCCACCCGCCCCACCGGCGGCGGAAGCGCCGGCGCCGTCCGTCGACTGCCGGGCGCGGCCCGAGGTGGCGGCGGAGATCGAGCGGCGGGTGCGGGCGGAGGTCGAGCGGACGATGGAGCTGGAGGCCGAGCGCCGCGAGCAGGCGCGCGCCGCGCGGGACGACGCCGCCCGCCGGATCCTCGAACAACGGCTCGGCCTGAACACCGTGGAGTCGGCGTGGGTGCACGACTTCGTCTGCGCCGCGCGCGGGATGCGACGGATGGCGGCGGACGAGGTGATCGCGGGGCGCGAGGCGCCCGTCGAGGCCTGGCGCAGGCTGCACCGCGAGCGGCTCGAAGTGTTGCGCGACCTGGCCGCGTATCTCGGCCGCGACCGGCTGCTCAAGCTGCGCGAGTTCGGCGGCATCGGCCTGGTCGTCGATTCGATCCAGTGCGAGGACGAATCCCGCTAGCCGGACGCCGTGCCCGGCGGTTCCGCCGGAGGTTCGGCGGTGCTCCGGGTCGAGGCTGGGGGCGCGGTGCCGTCAGTTCACCGAGGCGCCGAAGCGGTCGCCGGGCTCGCGGCCCCGCAACACGAGGGCCGGGACGGGGTGGGGCGGGTCGCCGCCGAAGTACACGTAGGCGGCGCCGGTCTCGCTCCCCACGCCGGGGGCTCCGACCCGTACGTCGTCGTCGCCGTCGCCGTTCCGGTCGTTCGGCTGGCGTCCCAGCTCGACGTAGCGCGGCCGGTTCCACTCGGTGCAGCAGCTCCCCGGACAGCAGCCGCGCAGGCGCCAGGCGTAGCGCCGGCCGACGGGAACCCCGTCCGGCACCGGCAGGTCGGGGGTCATGGTCCATCGCGCGACCGGGAGGTCGAGCGCCTGGACTTCGGGGCTGGGGAAGGCGCAGTCCACCAGGGCGCCGGCGGGGCACGAGTCGTCGATTTCCAGATCGAACACCGGGTTGTCACACCCGCCGCCGATCGCGCTCCAGGCGAGCGTCAGTCGCCGGCGGGCGACGGGGGCCGGCCCCGCGGCCGAGGGGAGAGCGTAGGCGCCGTTCTCGAGGTAGGCGTATCGCGGAAGGCCCGGGGTCGGACAGTCACCGTCCGGTCGTTCGAACCGCCCGTCGAACGGCGGCTCGTCGTCCAGGTCGCCGTCGGGGTCGCGGACGTCGTCGCGACCGGCGTCGGCGTCCGGGGCGTCGCCGTCCATCGCGTCAAGCCGGGGCGGCTCGCCGCCGTCGTACGGACCGAGCAGCCAGATGCCGTGGTCGCACGTCGGCAGGGCGAGGAGCAGCGCCCCGGCACACCCGCGAGCGACGCCGGCGGCGCGGGTCGGTTCCGTTCGATCTCCGGGTCCCCTCCCTCGTCGTGCCATCGTACTTCCTCTTGGTCGGAAACATACCACGGCCGCGGCACCCGGTCCGGCCGACGGGCCACTTGACTCCGCCGGCGGAGCGGCCGATCGTCTGGCAGAGCCGCTTCCGTCCCGCGGTGGTGCTGGTGCCGTTCGACGTGGCTCCCCGCCGGCTCGATGTGCCCGGGCTGGCCGCCGCCCCGGCGCCGCAGGTCGAAGGCCCCGGGAACTTCCGGGGATCGGGCGCTTCCAAGGCGAACAGCCGCGGCGCCGGCCGGGGCGAGCGGGCCGGGGTCCGGGGAGACGGGAGGTGCGAGATGCGCGCGATCGTCGGAAGCCTGGCACTGGGGATGCTCCGTTTCGCCTGCGCCGCTGGAACCGCTCCTCCGCCGTCGCGCGAGTCTCCGTATTTCCACGACTGGTTGACGGAAGCGGTGTTCGCGGCGCCGCCGACGCGCAGCCTCTCGTCCGAGTCGATCCCCCCGCCGGCGGGTGGTCTGGTCGCCGCGCCTCCTCCGGCCGACCCCGGGGCGATCGACGTGCTGCTCGGCAGCCCCGGCGACGGCCGCGAGCTGCCGGAGGAGGCGGAGCGGCTGGTGGCGCGCGGGGAGGACACGTTTCACGAGTGGGAACTTCAGCTAGCGCGCTGGACGATCCGCCGGGCGGGGGTGGCGGATCGCCTGCCTTCCGGCTGGCCGCGAACCCGACCTCGTCCGCCCGACGTCCTGCACCTCGTGCTCGACAGCCCCTACGAGAGCTGGGCGGACCTGGGCAGCTACGCCCATCTGGTCGTCTTCGGGCCCGGCTTCGACCCCGTCGAAGGCGCCGACGTGTACCTCGACGGCAGGCACATCGGCCGCACCGACGGCACCGGAACGTTCGTGTTCCGTCGCCGGCCCGACCCCGACCGGCAGAAGGAAAGAGGGCGGATCACGGTGGTGGCGGGGCGGCGGGCCCGCGGGCTCGACTACCGCGCCTACCGCCGGACGCAGTCGTTCGCGTTTCCGGTGCTGTACCTGCAGACCGACCGCGGGACATACCTTCCCGGCGACACGGTGCACGTGCGGGCGCTGGGATGGCAGCTCCGCGGCGACTACGCGCCGCTGGCGGACGCCCAGGTCGACCTGGAACTGGTCTCGCCCGAGGGGCACCTGGCCGGCGGCGGCGCGCTCCGCACCGATTCCTGGGGCGTCGCCGCGCTCGACCTTCGCCTCCCGCCCCACGCCCCGCAGGGGTACTACCGCCTGAAGGCGCGGTTCGGTTCGGAGGAGGCCGAGGCGCCGCTGCGCGTCGCCGATTTCGTTCCCCCGGAGATCGAGATCCGCCACGACCTGGGCCATTTCCTGACGCCGGACACGGCCGAGGTGCCGTTCGAGGTGCGGTTGGGGCGTTTCGGCGGTGGAACGTTCGGCCGCGGGACGATCCGCGTCGCCGTGCGGCCCAGGGGGGAGGCCCCCGAGCTGCACGTCGAGGAGCGCGCGGTGGAGGGGCCGGGACCCCACCGTTTCGTGCTCCCCCACTCGGTCATCGAGAAGCTCGCCGACCGCTTCTCCACCGGCGGGATGCCGGAACCACTCTACGCGACCGTCTCGATCCGGGCGACCGACGCGTGGGGCCGCGCCGACACCGTGGAACGGCAGCTCCTCTGGACGGTCAACCCGTACCGGGCCGCGATCGAACTCGACCGCGAACGCTACGCCCCGGGCCAGACGGTCCACGCCATGGTGCGCGTCGTCGACCTCACCGACGAGCCGCAGCGGGGACTCGAGGTGCGCCTGGAACGGCCGGGCTATGGCGAACCGCTCGTCGCCCGCACCGACGAGGGCGGAGTCGCCGCGTTCCGTTTCGAGGCGCCGGCGGCCGCGCCCGGGACGGAGGAGGAGACACCGGAAGAGGAGGAAGAAGGCGCGGCCCGGGAGAACCGGCTGCGGGACCCCTGGGAGATGGTGGACGCCGTGGTGGAGGCCGAGACGGAGAACGAGCCGCGGTTCCTCGAGCTGAGAGCTTACCTGCCGGACGTGCGGGAGGCGGCGGATGCGGTCTGGTTCGAGGTCGCGCCCCCGCTGCCGATGCGATCGGTGCTGCCCGAGGCGAACGTGGTCGAGCGTCGGGACGTGGCGATCGAGGTGCGGTTCCCGACCGACGTCGAGCCGGCCGAGCCGGTGGTCCACGCCGACCTGACGGACAGCTCCGGATCGCTGGTGCATTCGTTCCTGATTCCCGTGGTCCAGGAGCGGGACGGGCCGGTCGCGCGCGGAACCTTCCAGGTTCCGAGCTGGGGATCGGCGCTGCTCTCGCTGTTCTGCCTCGGCCGCAAGGGCGCCGAGGTCGGCCTGCTCACCGACGGCCAGAACCTGGTCGTCCGGCCCCGGCGCGAGCTGACGGTGACGCTGCGGGGCCTTCCCGACCGCGCGGAGCCGGGCGCGCAGCTCGACGTCGAGGTCGACGTGACGGGGCCGGAGGGGGAGCCGCGGGACGCGATCGCGGGCGTCGCCGTCGTCGACCAGGCCGTCCTGTCGCTCGGCGACCCGCTCGAACAATCGCCCGTCGACCGGTTCTACAACCCCGACCTCCGCGTCCTGGCGACGACGGGCGCACAGACGTTGACCTGGCCGGTCGTCCAGCGGACGTGGGGTACCGACACGTACGACCTCGGGTGGCCCCCCGTCTTCGGGTGGCACTCCGGCGGACCGTCGCGCATGGCGCTCTGGGAGGCGGCGTGCGAGCTGCTGGGGATCGAGCCGTCGAGCGGCCTCCCCAACATCCGCTCCGGGTCGGGCTCCGGCGGCGGGGTGGGCGGCGGCCGGGGGTCCGCGCGGATCGTCCTGCGGACCCGGTTCGAGCCCACCTCGCTCTGGTTGCCGCGGCTGGAACTGCCCGGCGGGCACGGCTCGTTCTCCGCCCGGCTGTCCGACGCCATCACGGTGCAGAACGTGAGCGTCGTCGCGAGCGACCGGCAGGGCGGCATCGGCGTCGCGCGGGCCGACGTGCCGGTGCGCCAGGACCTCTACGTGCGCGCCGACGTCCCCGCCGCCCTGGTCGAGGGCGACGTGATCGAGGTGCCGGTGGCCGTGCGCAACCTGTCGGACGAGCCCCGGGAGGTCCGCGTGACCTTCGAGGCGACCGGACTGGTCGTGCGCGGCGAACCCCGGACGCAGACTGTCGCCCCCGGGGAAACCGGCATTGTCGCCTTCGCGCTCGAGGCTCCGCGCCCGGGCACCTGGACGTGGAGCGCCTCGGCAGAGACGGAAGGATGGACGGACACCGAGCGGCGCGAGGTGCGGGTGCGGCCCCGCGGCGACCCCGAGACGACGCGGCAGGAGGGCACCGCGTCGCGCGACGCCCCGTTCCGTGCCTCGTTCCGGCTGGCGCCCTCGGACCGGTGGCATGCGGCGCGGCTTTCGGTGACGATGCCGAGCGTCGTGCCGGCGTTCCAGGACCTCGAGTCGCTGGTCGGCCCGGGATACTACGGCGCCGACCCGGCGGCGAGCGGCGTCCTGGGGGCCGCGGCCGTGCTGCGCTACTTGCGGGCCACCGGCGCCGCGACGTCCGAGGCGGCCCGACGGATCGAGAATTGGCTGCGCGAGCTCGCCGCGGCGATCCAGCTCGGCCAGAACCGCGACGGCGGCTGGGGCTGGTTCTGGAACCCCGACAGCAACCCGCTCGTCACCCTCCACGCCCTCGACGCCCTGCTCGAACTGCGCGCCCTGGGCTTCCCCGTCGCCCCGCCAACACTCGCCGCCGCGATCGACTACCTCGCCGGCGCGCGCACCGAGGACGGTCTGTACTCCGCCGAGGCGATCGGTATCTGGGAGGGCGAGGACCTTCGCGTGCGCCGGGCGCTCGCCGCGGCCGCGTTCGAGGTGGCCAGCCGGGTGCTGGAGAGCGACGCGGCGGCGGAAGTCCGAAGTTCCTCCCCCCTGCGCGACCTGCTGCGCGACCTGGCCGAAACGCTCGCCCCGTCGCTCGCCACCGCCGATCCCGACCCCCTGGCGACCGCCCACATCGTGCTCGGCCTGAGCCGCCTCCTGCGCCACGGCATGGAGGACGTCGCGGTCGAGCCGAACCTGGCGTCCGCGGTGGAGACGGGCCGGCGGCGGCTGGCCGACATCGACGCGCTCGCCCACTGGGAGCCCGGGTGGTACGACGCCTGGGGCGGCCGCGTCGAGGCGGCCTATGCGGTCCTCCAGGCGACGCGCGACGCCGAGGACCCCGCGGCCTGGGAAGCGGCCCGACGCAAGGCGATCACCTTCCTGCTCTCCACGCGACCCGCCTGGGGCGCCTGGCACAACCAGCGCGGCACCGCCTGCGCCATCCGCGCCCTGATGCTGCTCGAGCCGGCGCCGGCCGGGGAGGGCGGCACCGTCCGCGTGACCCTGGACGGCCGCGAGATGCACCGCGTCGACGTCTCCGCCGACAACCTGTTCGCCGCCGCCCTCGCCCTGCGGGACATCGACCTCGGTCCCCTCGCTCCCGGCGAGCACGCCGTCGAGGTTTCCTACGACGGATCGCTCAAGGCTCGCGTGGCCCTCGCCGTCGACCGCTGGACGGACGCGCGCACCCCACCCGACCAGGACACGCTCGACGAAACCGCTTCGGGACCCCGCATCGAGCTGGCTCGCGAGGCGGTCGGGCCGGTGCAGGTCGGCCAGCCGGTGGAACTGACCTTCGACGTCCGGGCGAACGGGGCCGCGGGACCGGTCGTCCTGGAGCAGCCGCTGCCGGCGGGGATGCGGTTCGACCCGACATCCGCCGCCGGAATCGCCCCGGCGACGGTGCTGGCGATGGGAAATGACGGCGACCGAACGCTGGTCCTCGGCGTCCCGCCGGCTGCCTTCGGTTCGCTCCGCGTCCGACTCGACACCGATCTCTCCGGCACCGTCACGCTCCCGCCCACCGTCGCCCGCTCGATGCTCCACCCCGACCGGTCGGCCCGGACGGCGGCCTCCACGCTGACCGTGCGCTGAGGTGCGCCGCGGCGACCGCGACACCGGTGTCATCCCCCCTTGCGACCCCCCCGGAATTCTCTACCGTTTTTCCGGGGCACGCGGCGTGCAGGCGGGATCGGGACGCCGCCGGCGCCGCCGGCGGCAGGGGAGGTCGCTCCATGACACCACGCTCGGTTCTCGCCCTCGGCCTCGCGGCCGTCGCCCACGCCTCGGCCTGCGTTCCGGACTTCCTCGACATCTATGGAGTCGATTCCGTCGTCACCGAGAACGCCTCGAACCCCGAGGAGCCGGAAGACGATCGGATCGAGGACAAGCACCCGGAGTACGACCCGGCGCGGGTCGTCGTCGAGACGTTCGACCACGGCTGCCGCTTCTCGCTCAACAAGAGCGCCACCGTCACGAAGCTCGACATCGCGCCGCTCGAAGGAGAAGACCGGGAGCTGGCCGGGCGAATCTTCGGCACGCGCGCCGACGCGTTCGCCGATCTCGATCCGCGGACCGATGACCGCAACCGGCTGATCCCCTCGATGGAGGTGGTCAACGGCGCGCTCAAGCCGTTCAACGACGGCCTGTACGCGGCGATCGAACTCGGGGCGCAGGCCGGGGTGACCGTCGATTCGGTCGAGGTCTATCCCGGCAAGCGCGCGTTCCTCGAGGACCTCCTGGCGAGCGTGCTGGCGCTCGCGGCGTCGGCGACCCCCACGCAGGCGGCGTACCTGCGCGACGCGGCGGCCGACCTCGGCGCCGCACTGAGGCTCGGCGGCGCCACGCCGGCGCTGCCGGCGGACGTGGAGGCGCAGGCCGAGGCGCGAGCGGCGGCGTTCGAGGCGGAGCCGCTGATTTCCCGGCCGATCGGCTTCTACACGTGGCGCCCCGAGCTGGAGCAGATCTTCCGCCAGGACCGCTTCCTCCAGAACGACCAGGTCCAGCACCCCGTGCCCCGCGACCCCTACTCGGACGCCGAGATCGGCAAGGCGGCCGCCCTGGCGCTGGCGCTCCGCGACGACGCCGATCTGCTCGACCGCTACGAAGGCTACCTCGCGCTGTACGCCGGCCTGACCAACCCGTTCGCCAACCTGCCGGTGACAGTGCTGCTGCCCTACCTCACCGGCCTGGAAAACCTCGACGACCTCGGCGCGCTGCGGAGCCGCCTGCTGGCCGATCACCCGCCACCCTCGCTCCCCGACGGCTGCCAGCCGCACTTCGCCCTGTTCCCCTCCTCGCGCAGCCGCGAGACCACCTACTTCGACGAACGGTACTGCGCGAGCGGCGTGCCGTCGGGCGTCAACCTGATGGACGAGCTGATCGACGCGATCCGCGAGGGCCGGATCGACCTGGAACCCGACCCCGACTCCGGCTGGTACGACTACCAGACCTACGCGCTCGAAACGCTGCTGCTTCCCGAGCGCGGCGGCGAATCCCAGCACCTGCTCCTCACCGCGGCCTACAAGAAGAAGCTGATGGATACCTTCCGGTCGATCCTGACCCAGAACCGCGAGACCCACGTCCGGCAGCTCGAGACGGGCGGGTCGATGGCAACGGCGGTGCCGCCGACGCGCAGCGACATCTATCCGCTGTTCCCGGTCGAGCCGTTCCCGACCTTCTACCTGCGCACGGCGCGGGCCTACCGCTTCCTCGGAACCTATCTCGCGGCGGTGCTCGGCCCGGACTTCCTCGCTCACGTGCGCCGGGAAACCGAGGACGGGACGACCGGGGCGGAAACGCTCGACGCCGAGCTGCGCGCCAAGGCGGCGCTGCTCTACGGCCTGCACGACCTCGCCGCCGACGCCGTCGGGATGGCGCCGGAACTGCTGCCCGAGGAGACGGCGGAGTTCCCGGAGGCGGACTGCCGGGCCGCGGCGCAGGCCTGGCTTGCCAACTGGCGCGCCGACGCGGACGTCGCCCGGGACCCGCGCGTGATCGTTCCGGTCCAGATCGACCCCGCCACCGGCGACGTCGTCTACTGGACCATCCCGGGCGTGCGCGCGATCAAGGCCCGCGCCGAGTTCGTCGAAGGCTACGAACCGCGGGACGTCCGGCCGGTGGACGGCGACTGCGAGGCGGGCGACATCGTGCCGATGGAGTACTACCTGGTGGTCGAGGCGTTCGCGGAGGTCCGCATCCCGTCCACCACCCCGCCGCCGACCCGCGACGAGTTCCGGGCGATCTGCGACGCGTACGACACCGTCGAGGAGATCGTCGCGGCCCTGGAGGCGCTGTGACCCGCCGCCTCCTCGCCCCGCTCGCCGCCCTCGCCGCCGCCGGCTGCAGCATGGGCCAGTTCCAGACCGCACGCACCCTCCCCGTCGGCACCCTGCAGGCCGGCGTGGCGACCTACGCGGCGGCCAATGAGCTGATCGAGGAACGCGGGTTCCAGCCGCTGGCCAACGTCCAGTACCACGTCGAAATGCGCCTGGGAGTCCACGAACGGGTCGATGTCGGCGCCCAGTGGTTCGGCGCCGCCGGCGGCAAGGCGGACGTCAAGGTCAACCTGATGCCGCCCGACCACGACTTCGCGCTCGCCGTCCAGACCGGCTTCGGCGGCGCGCACAGCCTGTACACCGACGCCTACTTCCTGCATCTCCCCGTCAACCTCCTGGCAAGCTACCGCTTTCCGTACGGCCTCTCGCCCTATGTCGGGCTCGGCTACGGCTTCTACTGGGTGATGGATCGGCAGCTCGAGCAGCCGGCGGCCGGCAACGAGCTGCCCCGCGACGGCTGGGGCGACGGCGTCCTGCGCGCCACCGTCGGCCTGGAATACGAGATCGACGAGCGGGTCGCCCTGCTCGCCGAGTACGACTTCCTGACCCAGGTGGTCGACGACCGCGGCGACCACTTCGCCTTCGTCGACAGCCACCTCGCCGGCCTCGCCGTCCGATTCCGCTGGTCGATGCTCTAGCCGCGCGGGCGCCCCGACGATCCGAACCCCCCGGCGGTTCCCACGGCGGCGGTCCGCTCGAGCCCGCCCGACCCAAGGGAACCGGGATGGCGGCGCCTGCCTTCTGGCAAAGAACTCGGCTGCAAGGCACCGGGATCATCGGACCGCGTGCGTTCCGTCGCTCGGAGTCCGCCGAAGGCGGATGCTGGTCTTGACATGCGCCCGCCGTTGGCACGAACATAAGAGCCCGGCACGGAGGAGAGGCGATGAGGGTGCGATATCTCGGGCCGTGGATCTTGCTCCTGGCGATCGCCGGCTGCGCCGGCGGCGGGGGAGGGGAGGGCGCGTGCCGGTCGGGAGCGGACTGTCCGCCCGGGCAATACTGCGTCGACGGCCGTTGCGTCTCCACCGACGGCGGCCCGGACGACGCCGCGGTGCCCGACCTGGCGGATGGCGACGCAGGGGAGGGCGCCGACGCCGACGCGGACGGTGCCGACGCCGACGCGGAGGTCGCGACCCGGCGGACGTTCGTCGGGCCGACATCCGGCGGGGGCCACCTCTCCTCCGAGGGATACCAGTTGATGCTGAGCATCGGGACGCCGCAGCCGATGGGCGCGAACCGCGGCGGGTCCCGTTCGCTG
>Ga0068707_1002010_pt1 | contig 14301 bp, 10 predicted proteins | sample YNPNPMetaG_FD_66600 | JGI IMG/M metagenome (GOLD analysis project Ga0068707, IMG submission 66600) | Anoxygenic and chlorotrophic microbial mat microbial communities from Yellowstone National Park, USA - YNP NP MetaG | ecosystem: Environmental > Aquatic > Thermal springs > Hot (42-90C) >... | reverse complement strand
TCCACCACCCGGCGCAAAACCACCACCCGGTCCCATTCCGCCGCCAAAGCCACCACCGAACCCACCTCCACCGAGGCCACCACCGGGTGTGAAGCCACCGCTGGGTCTCCCGCCCATGGGTCCGCCCGGACCCCCGCCGGAGCTGCTACCGGGAGCAGGGCTGCCAGGAAATCCGCCGGGAGGACCACCGCCTCGATTACCACCAAAACCGCCACCCCCTTGATCGCGGCCGAACCCACCACCTGGACCACCCGGCTCAAAACCGCCAGATGGACCTCCCGCCTCGCCTGGCCGACGACCACCGAAATCGCCTCCGCCGCGATCACCCCCGAAGCCACGCCCGCCGCGTCCCTCACCGCGGTCCCCCCGACCGTCCCGTCCCCGTCCTGACCCGCCTTGCTCATTATCACCCCGATTACCACTTGGTCCCCCGCCAGGACCGGGTCCCATGCCAGGCCCCTCCTCGAACTCTTCAGAAGACTCCTCCGGCGGCGGCTCTTCTTCCCCTTCTTCTCGAGACATCTCCTCACCAGTCTCAGAAGACATCCCTTCGCTTTCCGTTTCGCCTGCCGAACTGGCTCCAAGAAGACCTGTTTCATGGGCTGCCGGTAAATAAACGACGGTCCGATAGACGCGACAATCACTCAAATCGCCCAGCAAGCCGAGTGACGAAACCCCGGTACTCGATCCCGTTGTTTCAGCGATGGGTGATAATCCCGAAATTGTGTTTCCGTTGACCGACCGCGACTGCTGCAATGATCGGATGTAGAGTCGAATCTCCACCGCCTTGGGGAGGGAACCATTCGCGTCGGAATCCCAGGAATCGCACCAACTACTGCCATCGAAATAGGCAAACTCGATGGCCGCAACCTCCGATGCGATCGGCTGAAGCTGCTGGTCCACGCTCTCCAATTCGCCAGTGGTGGCCGCATAGGCCGTGACGGCCCTATCAAGCTCCCGTCGGACCAATCCACCTTGCTGGTCAAAACCGACGACCCCGGGCATGCTCACGAACGAATAGTTAATAGTTTCCTCGGGCGAAAGAACGAAATAGGCTACCGTCTTGACGTCGCTTACCCGGTCCATGAGCAGGCCATCGGCAGAAAGGGCGTATTCCGATTGCAATTGATCAGGTCGGGGCAACCGGCTCACATCGACCTCGATCCAATCCGCCCCGCCGTAAAGCCCCGGGACCGAGCGCGGCAGGGTGGTCGATGACCAATCGCCTGCCAAACCGGATATGCTCATGTCACTTCCTGAATCAGAGAACAGACTGGGATCGATACCCGCCTCTTCCGCCAATGATGAGAGGCCGCTACTCCCCGACTGTGTGACCAGACCGGGGATCAATTTCTCGAAATTGACCGGGTCATAGGCAACCGCGCCGCGGATGTCCTGCGCAATCCGCTCGAGCAAAGCCCTTGCCAGTTGAGCTTCTTCGACCTGCCGTCGAGCCGACTGAACGACCCGATAATGGAAATCGACGGCTGCCCCCAAGGCACTCAACAAAATGGCGATCAAGCCCAGCGAGAGGAGAACCTCCAAGAGCGTCAATCCGTGAGCACGGCATCGCCCGCGAGCCTGGTGACGCTGGTATTTCTTCCAACCGCCGAGGCGCAGTGCGACACTCCACCGAGACGGTTGGACAAAACCTCGTTGTCGCTTTCCTGAATCCATAAGAGACCTTCCGTACATCTTATCTCGTGGGTTTACGGGACGTCCGCTAACCCCTTCCGAGTTTTTTTCACATACCGCTTCCGGTATCCGTCGATTGCCTGGTCGAAGTTGACTCGGATGACTCCTCCGTGACAGACCCGCTCGCACTTGCAGTTGTTGTCTCTCCAGGCTGGATAAACTCCACGGTCGGATCGATCATCCACTGGGTGAGCGTGAATTGAACCGGCCGCGCAACTAACGACGGATCCTGTGACACAGTGACCTGAACACTCAGCAGCCCATTGGTATCCAGTTGGGCAATGTCGATTGTGTAAAGCCAACCCGGCTCAACCGTATCGTCAATGTCTTCGACGGGGGCATCGGCAATTGTCTCGAGGGCAAGGGAGCCCGCGTTCAACTCGGCCAAAATGGATTCGCAAATCAATTGGGCCCGCGTCAGGTTCTTCACCCGCAGGGCATTCTGATAGGCGTTGAACACCAGATGGCCAATCGCAGCCAGCGAGGAAAGCAAAATGGTTATCGCGAGAATCACCTCAAGCAGCGTAAACCCCCCATTGGGGCGCCGCTGGACTCTGATTCTCGCCGACTGTTGTTGCTGACCTCGCAACATCGAATTCGCCTTGTTGAAAGACCAAACGCTATCAACGCTGTTGCTTGACCGACCGGGTCATTACGAACCGGCCACGGACGGGCTGGCCGGCATCTCGGTCATCCCGGCGTTTTCTCCGTCGTAAAGATCACTGACCAACACAGCCCCTGTCAGGCCACGCAACGAAATGTCGATCCTTCGCCCAAACTCGTTCTCCAAAGTCACCATCGCCGAACTCGTTGTCCCGTCGGGGAAAAACAAGATTGATGACCCATCCCAACCGACGGCATTACCGGAGCTCGGGTCCCCGCCAAAAGCCGCAGTTTCCTCCATGCCGTCCACATAAACGTCTGCGAAGGTGATTTTTTCGGGCAATTCCTTTCTTTGGCTGCTGTCTCCCGGGATCTGCATTGTCGGAACTGCCGGAGAACCCAAGCCGCCTGTGGTTGGATCAACCAATTCTCCCGAAGTGTCCCAGGAAATATCGTAGGCGGTCAAAATGTAGCCATTTCCGCCCAACTCGCACTGGAAGCAATAGGTCTGACCATTGGCCATGGCACGATTTCTCGCCCTGACCCATTCGGCGCGGATCTGATCCGCCGCCAGTTGGAGACGCCGGGCCGCCATGGGCCGCATCAGGGCGTTGAATGCCAATCCCGAAAGAATCACCACCAGGACAAGGACAATCACCACTTCCAGCAAGGTAAAGGCAAAACGAACGTGTCCCCGGGGCGTTCGTCCGATCTTGTCACGATTCGGACGCGCGCGCGGCGAACACTGGACACTTTCAGCCGCCTTCACTGCCAGGTTTTTCACCAATGTCGCCCTCCGCTTTCCCAAGAAACAGCACTATACCTATTGACCCCAATTGGTGATGTCGTCCTCAGTACCGTCCACGCCGTCAGGTCCCAGGGACCAGATGTCAGGCTTGTCCGTGTTGTATTGGCCGGGATAAAGATACCGGTACTCTCGTCCCCACGGATCAAGGGGAACCGCCTGTGCGTCCAAATAGGGGCCGTTCCACTTGGTGGGGTCAGCAAGGTCGGCGGGCGGCGTAATTAAGGCGTCCAGCGACGGCGGATATTCGTTGAAATCGAGAAAATACGCGTGGAGCGGTTGCTCAAAGGCCTTGATCTGCGTCCTCGCCGCATTGATATAGGCCCTCCGCTGGACGGCAATCAAATTGGTGACCGCGAGCGAGGCAATAATCAAGAGGATCGTCAGAACGATCAAGACTTCGATCAGCGTCAAACCTCTGCGAACCTTCTGTGCGGACACGATTCTTCTTCGCGAATGCATCTCTTTCATTGTCCCTTCCTTCTGCGTTAACAACTCCAAGCCTGAATCGAGGAAACCAACCCCTGTGCCAGGAACTTTCGTTTTTCCCAGCTTGGGGCGGTCCCTATTGATATAAACAGCTAAACTGCGCCCAAGGTACCTTTCCTCTCCTGATTTTTTCAGGAAAACTTGCAGGCAGTCCACCTATGCGCAGGCACTCTGCTTTTTTCTGCAAAATTTTGGAAAGACTAATCACACATAATGGTGGTTTAATCTAACACTCTCGGCGAATGGGCGGGATCACACAGTTCCATTGTGGACGGCGGTAGGTAGTTAATAACATTTCTCTCATTTTTACCCGACGGCCCCACTCATCTTAAACACGGGCAGCAGGAGAGCCACAACGACCACAAGCACGGCCAGGGCCACAAGCAACAATAGAATCGGCTCCAGCAGCCGTACACCGACATCCAATTGACGCCATGTCCGTCGTTCCAGGGAGTCGGCAATTTGTAGCAGGACCGTTTCCAGGGTGTTTGCCTCTTCTGCAACGGCGATCATCTCGACCACCAGGGCTGGGAAGAGCTTACACGCTGCCAGCGGCTCTGCCAACCGTTGCCCCTGAGAAATGTTTTTCGTCGCTTTTCGCACGGCTTCCCCCAAAAGTACGTTGCCTGTGGCGTCGCTTGCGATCTCCAGGGCGCGGAGGATCGGAACACCGTTTTTCAGCAAAGTTCCCAGGACGCGGCAAAAGCGGGCGACCGAAAAATTGAGAACAATTCCACCCAGAATCGGCACCTTCAGCACATAACGGTCCCACACCCGTCGTCCGTTATCACTCCGCAACCAGGCGCGAAGACTGAGAAAACCAAGAATAATTGCCACTAAGACCCAGATGCCCCAGCTTTGCAGGAATTGGCTGAACGTCAGGAGTCCTTCGGTCAGACCGGGCAACTCGTTCCGCTCTCTCAGGTTCTGAAACATCCCCTCAAATTGCGGGACGAGAAAAACCAACAGGCCGCTAACGAGCAACGAACCGATGACGATCAGGAACATCGGGTAGGCCATCGCGCCCTTGACCCGTTTGCGGAGGTCTTCTGTGGCCTCGGTGAACTCTGCCACGCGGTAGAGGGCCTCCTCCAGAAACCCGCCTTCACTCCCCGCCCGAACCATGCTGGTGGCCATCTCGCTGAAGACGCCGGGGAATCGGGCCATGGCGTCCCCCAGACCGACCCCGTCTTCCACCCTGCGTGCAACTTCGCCCAGGATTTCCTTCAACGTGGGGTGGACGGACTGACTTTTGACAATATTCAGAGCGCGAAGCAGGGGTACGCCGCTCCGGAGAAGGTCGGCTAATTGACCGTAAACGACGGCCATGGCCTGAGCGGGGACCGATCGTCGGCCAAAACTGAAAAGCGGCCTGGCAGGGACCTCGGGTCGCACTTCCACCGGGTATAGCTCGCGGCTGGCAATAGCAGCCAGGGCTTCCCGTTGGGTGGCGGCCGCAATTGTCCCTGTGACTCGCTGGCCACTGGTATCAACGGCGACGTATGTGAACTCAGGCATCTGGGACAGCCATTACAACAACATTCGGAAGGGTCAAAGCTTACGATTCTCCCGGCTGTAACCGGCTCGCATCTAACCACGGCGAAAACCGTTGGCTAGTGTTCTTCCGCCCGGGTGACTCGTTCGATTTCCTCTATTGTAGTCCGCCCACTCAAGACTTTCCGCCATGCATCCTGGCGAAGCGTGATCATCCCTTCCTCGATGGCTGCCTGCCGAATGACCCAACTGCTGGCTCGGTCATGGGCCAACTCTCGGATCCGTTCACTGGTGACAAGTAGCTCGAAAACGCCCACCCGACCTCGGTAACCCACATGCCGGCACGCACGGCAGCCCACAGCTCTATAGAGCGTAACACCCTCTTCCAGGATCTCCCGAGGAAAATCCTTAGGCAATTCTTCCGGCAATGGCCGATAGGGTTCCTTGCATTCCGGGCAAAGTGTTCTCACCAAGCGCTGAGCCATCACGGCCTCGACGGTACTGGAGACGAGGAACGGCTCCACCCCCATGTCCACCAGACGCGTGTAGGCCCCTGCCGCATCGTTAGTATGCAACGTGCTGAACACCAAGTGACCGGTCAAGGAGGCCTGAATCGCGTTTTCGGCCGTCTCGAGATCGCGGATTTCACCTACCAGGATCACGTCCGGGTCATGTCGCAAGATGCTGCGGAGGGAATTGGCGAAGGTCAAACCGATCTTGGGATGCACCTGAATCTGGTTTATCCCTTCCAGCTGATACTCGACTGGATCCTCCGTCGTGATGATCTTGATCGATTCGTCGCGAATATCAAGCAAGGCACTGTACAAGGTGGTGGTCTTACCAGACCCGGTGGGACCTGTCACCAGCAAAATCCCGTGGGGCAAGTCGATCAACTGACGGAATGTGTCATAAACGTCCTGTTCCATCCCCAGTTTTCGGAGATCGAACTCCATGGCCCCTTTGTCGAGCAGACGAAGGACGATGCCCTCACCGTGGATCATGGGAATGACGGAGACACGGACGTCCACCTCGCGTCCCGCGACACGGAGCTGAATCCGCCCATCTTGAGGCAATCGCCGCTCCGCAATGTTCAGCCGTGCCATAATCTTCAAACGGCTGATGATCGCGGCATGAAAGCGATTGATTTCGGGCGGGACTGGCTGAGGATGGAGGACCCCGTCAATCCGGTACCGGATCTTCAACCCCGACGGTTGTGACTCGATATGCACGTCGCTTGCCCGCAGATCAATCGCTTCGAGCAAGATCTCGTTGACCAGGCGGACCACCGAAGGTTCTTGAGCCAGTTTCGACAACTCAGAACCGTCGGTTTCGATTTCATCAAGGAGTTCGACGGCGCTTTCCTGCTCCTCTTCGGCTTGAGCCACTAACTCGTCAATCGTTTCACCGCCAACCCCCAGATAGGTCTTGATCAGTTTGGCAATCTCGGCCTGACTGGCCAGGACAGGGACCACCGTTTTTCCCGTGGCCGTTGCCAATTCGTCGAGCGGATAGAGGTTGAACGGGTCACTTGTGGCAACGACGAGCTGCCCATTTTGCTCGCGGATTGGGAAAAGCGACTCTCGATAGATAAACTTGATCGGAAAGCTCTTGAGAATACTGGGGTCGATCTTCACTTCGGCCAGATCGACGTACTCGATCCCCAATTCTTCACCCAGCGCCCGCAAAGCCTCCTCTTCAGAAACCAGCCCCATGCCCACGGCAGCTTGATCCAGCCGTTTTCCCTCGGCTTGATGCCGCCGGGCGAGCTGGAGCTGCTGGGGGGTCAGAAGACCTTTGCGAACTAAAATTTCTCCGGCTTCCATAATCACGCTATTTTTTCCAGACTAAAGGTGTCAAACGTCCAATTCCTCAAGACGCTATTTCCTCACAGCCACCCAGCCACCAGCCAGCGGCCCGAAATCGATTCGTATCATTTCGACAACAAATCAACTATCTTCCCCAGTGACCCGTGGGGTTTCGGCGTTCGCCCAAGATGAATTATTTAATTTCCAGGAAGATGTTTTGGCAAGTGCGGCAGGCAATAATCAAAAACCAAAAAGACCTTATCAATCGCCCCTACAGATATTTCATTGCTGACACGACACCAACCGCACGCGCCAGGTTTCGCACGAAGACCGAGCCTGGATTATCTTATCCGACACATCTATAGACACTTCCCATGCCGTGTTAGTGACCAACGACCAGCACAGTGCCGCTAATCGCCGATATTTTGCAAACCTTGAGGAAAGCAACCCCCGATTCCGGAGGGGCCTATCCACTCCAAGGACCAGTAGTCCTACATGCTAGGTTGTTCCACCTGTTATAGTGAATCAATCCGGAATCGGGGGGGATAGTGACGTTCAAGCGACTTGCGAACGCGGATCACCACGGGACTCAGGCACCGCGGTTTCCACGTCCGGGGCGACCTGGTCCACCCTGGGGGCCACCGGGACCGCCTTGAGGACCTCGGAACCCGCCAAACATTTCAGATGGCGAAATCTCGAACTTCTCGCCGATCATCTGGTTCCATTTGTTCTTCTGTTCCTCGGTCAACTGGGCCATGACGGCCTCGGCCATCTTCGTCCGCATCTCTTGCATTCGCTGCTGCATTTGTTCAGCGCTTGGCCGCTCGCCCTGTTGCCGTTGTCCTCGCATATCTTCCATGACCTTTTGAACGGCCTCACGGATCTTTTGGGCCTGTTCCTCGGTGACGCCCAATTCCTTGCGGACCTCCGGATCCATGAGGGCTCCGCCGATTCCCACGACCTGGAGCCGAATTTCCTTCAACCGCTTGACCTGATTGGGCAGAAGGACGCCCTCGATGGCCTTTTCGGTTTCCTGGCGGGCCTGTTCAAACCGCTGCCGGGCAGCTTCCCGATCTTGTCCACCACCCTGGAACAACTCCCGCATCCTTGCCCGTGATTGCTCCTCAATTTTTTGCAATTCTGCCTTCTGATCGTCCGTCAATTCGATCTCTTTTTGGACCTTTTCAATGCGGAGAAGCTGGGCGTAGCCCATCATTCCGCCACCCATCATGAACATTCCCGGGCCACGCTGACCACCTGGTCCACCCGGGCCGCCTGGCGGCTGAGCCACCGCTGATGCTGCCACCAGGGCAAAAGCCAGACCCACTGCCGCTGCAAACCTCAGCACGTACGTCCTCATGAGACAACCTCCGAACAGAAAACACCAACACCTCGAACACGATCCGTGGGACCGGTACCAATCACATTCAAACCGGCCAGAAGGTGTCCACCACCCTCCAAGTGATATAACAGTGGCTGAGGGGGAAAGTTTCGCGGCAAAAAGGAAGGGCTTAAACCCCGGCGGCAATGGCCTTGGCCACATCGGTGCGGTATGCCACCAGGGCGGGAAGATAACCGACAACCGAGGCCAGTACAATCAACCCGGGAACCAAGATCAGTTCCACGGTCTGAAAACTCAGGGCCGTGACCCGAACGCCGGTCTCCTCCAAGATTACCCCCGAAAAAGCCCCGATCAATCCATGCCCCAAGATGACACCGATGGCCCCACCTCCAAGGGATAACAATATCGACTCAAGAAGGATAACTGCCATCACTGTACTCCTCTTGGCCCCCAACGCCCGCATGATGGCAATCTCCATTTTGCGTTCGTTCATCGAGTTATAGATGCTGACCATCAGGCCAATCCCAGCCACGACGACAATCAGAATTGCAAAGATCAGAAGGACTGTTTGGATGTTTCCTAGTAATCCTTCGAACAGTTTTGCCACCTCTTCCGTGGGGATAACGCTTTGAACACCCGCCTCCTTATTCACAAGAACAGGCAAGGCCAAGGCTTTGGCGGAATTCGTCCAATCGCGCTTCACCAGGACGGCGGTCAACTTGCGTCCTCCATGACTGTGGCTGTCAGGATTATCCTCTTCCGAGTCTGCATGACCGGGTTGCGTTGGCTCATTTTTAGCTTCGGCATCGCTAGCATTTTCTGTGCCGCCATGGTCTGCATCGTGCTTGTGCAATGTCCAAAAACCTTCGATGTTCACGAATAAGGCGCGGTCGTTTGGCGTGCCAGTCGGTTTTAACACCCCCACAATGGTGAATTGGTCAGGATGCTCGTGCCCCCCTTCTGTGGCCAAACCATGGGTCACGCGAAACGTGTCACCGACGCGCAACCCGGCTTTGCGCGCCACTGTGGCGCCGATAACCGCCTCGAATGGGGCATCCGGATTGAAGTTACGGCCACCAGGCTCAAACTCATAAGCGCGATCTCCCAGGTAACGGAACTCCTCGAAGAGTTCCGGGACAGTCCCCACAACGGGGTATCCGGCATAACTCCCTCCAATGCAGACCGGGATGGCTGCGGCCACTTCGGTGGCAAATCTCCCGTGATGCAACTCCTCGTAAATCTCGTAGGGAATCGTACCCCGAGGTGGCTGAAGGTAATAAACGGTGCTCAAAACCACCTCGAGAGGGCCCCCCTTGGCCGGACCGACGATCATGTCGTACCCCTGCGAACTGCGGCGGAATGACCGATCCAGCACGTGATAGATAACCAGCACGGCAACCACCAGGGCAACGCCCAGGGCCATGGAAAAAGCCGTCAATGCCGAGGCCACCGCTCGATGCTGAATACTCCGCCAAGCAATCTTCCAGAGAGGCATATTGTTAAAACCCCGTGGTCTTCCTCGAAAATCCTCAAAACGAGTACTGACGAATCATTTCACGCATTTTGAAAAAATGGTTTCTCGTCCTTTATGTTTGTGCGACGATAATGGCCGTGACGTCATTTTCGAGCCAGGACCAAATTGATGTCGGGCAGGTGGACCACCCGCGGAAATTGCCGGGCAACCTCCGGACTATGTGTCACAAGCACAAGGGCAACATTTTCTTCCCGACACCCTTCCCGAAGTAGGTCCAGCACGGCCTGTTGGTTTCCCGAATCGACGTTCGCCGTAGGCTCGTCCGCCAGAATCAGCTTGGGCCGATTGGCCAACGCCCGTGCCACCGAAACCCGTTGCTGCTCCCCCACGGAAAGTTGTCGAGGCTTATGGTGCATGCGATGTCGCAGCCCGACTCGCTCCAGAAGGTGTTTGGCGCGAGCAAAATCGGGCTTGCCCCGACCAAACGTCATACCTAACAGGACGTTCTCAAGAGCTGTAAAGGCGGGAAGCAGGTTGAACGTCTGAAAGACATACCCAATGTTTTCCGCCCGAAACCGATCGCATTCGGCCTCCGATAGGAGGGTAATATCCCAACCACCAATTCTCACCTGCCCCTCATCTGGTCGGCTTATTCCCGCAATAATGTGGAGGAGGGTTGTTTTGCCACAACCACTTTCCCCGACGATCACCACCTGTTCGCCGGCTTCAACGGTGAACTCCGGAATATCGAGGATTGGCAATTCGCCGCCATCCGGTTCCTGAAAGGACTTCCGGACGTCGCGCAACACCAATAAGGGAGATTCATCTTGCGGGAATACCATGTTCGCGTACGATCTGCGTTATCGATAAAAAAGACAGACTGAATAACACCAGAGACGCGGTCACGAGCCACCGCGGCTGAAAGTGCTACGCCTGGCTATTTCAAGCGGTTCACTGGTGCCTGGAAATTCTTGCAATTTTTTGCCGACGAGTTAAGGGCAATTAATGGATCTGAGACCAGCGTAGAGCTATTTCAGACCCGGGCGCGAACGTCAAAGTGTTTGGATGCGGCGCGGGCCAAATCGGCGGGGCCGTTTATCGTGCCCGTGTCGGAGGGACGCGCTCGTCGCGTCCGCTGAACTGGAATGGATCATCAAACCTGATGGACCGGACCCGACAAGCAGGTCCCTCCAGAAGTCGGAGGCGCGTGCTTATCACGCCCGCTCGGAGGGGCACGCTCGTCGTGCCCGCGGAAGCGGGATGGATGATCAAACGTAACGTCGCGGACGCGACAAGCGCGTCCCTCCGAACCGTTGGAATGGATTATCAAACGTAATGCAACGGACCTGACAAGCAGGTCCCTCCGAGAAGCGGACCCGACAAGCGGGTTCTCCGAAAGACACCGGGGAGCGTTGCCTTTGCCGAGTATCTTCCCAATTGACCAAAACTCGATTGGGCGGATACAATCCGCAAATAATACTTGGAAAACACTTTCGGAAAGCTAGCCCTTATGTCGAACATCGTTGTTAAAGCCGTTGAAACAAAAAAGGAACAAAAACTATTTCTGAATTTTCCTTGGCAACTCTATCATGGGGACCCGAACTGGGTCCCTCCTCTGAGGAATAACCAGAAGGGATTAGTCGGGTTCGCGCGGCATCCGTTCTATGAACGGAACCGATCGCAGGCCTTTCTTGCGTTCCGAAATGGAGAGGTAGCGGGGCGAATCCTGGCGATTATTAATCAAGGTCACATCGAACGGTTTCGCGAGCAACGGGGCTTTTTTGGCTTCTTTGAATCCGTGGACGATGAAAGGGTCGCCCATGGGCTGTTTGACGCAGCCCGCCAATGGTTATCCGACCACGGAATCGAGAGCCTCCGCGGTCCGACGAATCCTAGCCTGAATTACGAGTTGGGCCTCCTGATCGAGGGCTTCGATACGCCGCCCAATTTCATGATGACCTATAACCCACCCTATTATCAGCGACTGATTGAGTCGTATGGTTTCCGTAAAACGCAGGACCTTTACGCCTATTGGGGGCATGTCAGCATGCTGCCGGAGATTCGGGCGAAGCTCAAACCGATCTGTGACAAGATCGTCGAGCGGTACGATGTGAAGGTCCGTATGCTGAACAAGAAAAGGTTCCTGGAAGACGTCGAACTCTTTCTCGAGATTTACAATCGATCCTTAGTTAATACCTGGGGCTTCGTGCCCATGACGCCGGCCGAGGTCCGCCACATGGCAAAAGGCCTCCGCTGGCTGATGGTCCCTGAGCTTGCGCTTGGCGCCGAGATCGATGGTCGCATGGTGGGAGCGGTCTTCTGCTTGCCCAACTACAATCCCCGGATCAAAGACATCGACGGTCGATTGTTTCCTTTTGGATTTATCCATCTTTTGAGGAATAAACAAGCAATCAAGAGTGTTCGGGTCATCAGCACGAACGTGCTGCCGGAGTATCACCTCATGGGGTTGGGTGTGGTTTTGCTGGACGGATTAGTACCAAAGGCCATGGAATGGGGAATTGAGGAGGCAGAGTTTTCCTGGGTCCTGGAGTCCAACGCTCTCTCTCGAGGAAGTCTGGAAAAAGGGGGAGCCAAGCGTACCAAGACATACCGGCTATACGATTACGGTGGATAAGAACCTGGCACGTGGCGTAGTTGCCCGTATGATTTAATCAGCAATCCGTCCTGGATTTTAGATATTTCGATACGATGTCATCGTTCAACTTTTCGAATCTTTGGAGCTTTGGGCTAGAACCGCGGCCGATGTTGCGACTACGGATGCCGGAAGATCGCCACGCACCGGTCCGTGTTCGACAGGTCCAGACGTGGCGCGATCAATATTATTTTACCCGGCTCCCCTGGCTGATTTATCAGAACGATCCGGCCTGGGTGCCTCCGCTTCTTATTGAAGTCAAAGAGTTTCTCAACCCCCGCAAACACCCCTTTTTGCTGCACGGCGAGGCAGCGCAGTTCCTGGCGTGTCAGGATGGATGCCCCGTGGGCCGCATCCTCGTTAGCGTCGATCCCCGCTATAACGCCAAACATGGGACAAAGCTCGGATGTTTTGGACTTTTTGAGTCGATCGATGATCCGAAGGTTGCCCACGCACTCTTTTCGGCAGCCGCCGCCTGGCTGGCTCAGCGGGGATTGACTTCGATGATGGGGCCGATTGATTATTCGATCAATTATCCTTGCGGACTCCTGATTGAGGGCTTTCAGTATCCGCCACGGATCATGATGAATCACAATCCGCCGTATTACGCCGAACTCTGCGAATCGTGGGGTTTTCAGAAAGCCAAAGACCTGTACGCCTGGTGGTTCGTCAAGGACAATGAGAATCTTCGCACGTGGATGAAACGGGTGGCCCGACTCCAGCAACGGTCGCGTATCAAAATCCGTCCCTTCAATCTGCACGATTTTGAAAATGATATGGCGCGTTGCGTGGAAGTTTATACGGCAACGCGCTATGATCAATGGGCTTTCATCGATCTGACGCCGGCCGAGTTCCGCTACTTCGCCAAGCGGTTAGCTCAATTCGCACGACCGGAACTGGTCCTCGTCGCTGAAGATGACGGCAAGGCAGTGGGGTTTTCGATCACCGTGCCGGATCTGAATGAAGCCATTCGTCCACTCAACGGACGCCTCACGTCTTGGGGAATGCCGATCGGCGCGATGAGACTGATCCAGCGATTGCGACACGTTAAGACCGCTCGCGTCATGGTCCTCGGCGTGATCTCCGGTTATCGCCACCGCGGAATTGCCGAGCTGATGATCTACGAAACAATCAAACGTGGCACGGAGGAGGGTGACTTCGAGGCCGCCGAATTGAGCTGGACCCTGGAAGATAATTACGCAATCAACAATATGATTGCCTCTGTCGGCGGAAAACTTTACAAACGGTACCGCGTTTACGAGAAACCGATAACCGATTGACCGACGGAGCGATTTTCTTGACCTCGTTGGGTGCCGCCATCAGATTTGGGCGACGAGCAAATCGGAGGGGCACGCTCGTCGTGCCCACTGAATCGGGATGGATTGTCAAACATTGGACTGCGGACCCGACAAGCGGGTCCCTCCGAGCAGGCCCAACACCAAACCAACATCACCGGATTGCCGGGCGATTGATCTTTGTTGACTTGCCAGAATTTGGTAAAAATGGGAGCTAATGTGCAAGTCGCCTGAGTCGCAGGGTGCGGAACAGGGAATCTCACCGAGATGTCTCGCGCCGGTGCGGATGGTCCTTCAGATGACGGAGTCTAAGTTCAAGGATGAGTCGTTTCCTGCAGGTCGTCCAAATCACTCTCCGCCGACCGATCTGGATCGTTGGAATTGCCGCCACGGCCTTGATTGTGGGGGTCCTGTGGGGTGGTAATATCTCGGCCATTTATCCTGTGGTCGAAGTCGCCTTCCGTGGAGAGTCGCTCCATTATTGGATCGACCTTAAGATTCAGGAATGCGATGAAGAAATCGCTCGCATCGAAAAAGAGCTTGCCCCTGGGGATGCCCCGGCAGCCAATATGAAGTTGGACGGGCACGAGCACGCGACCAAGGTCACGGACCAACGGCCTTCCAGCGGCACACTCTCTCGGGAGCT
>Ga0068707_1002008_pt1 | contig 14310 bp, 10 predicted proteins | sample YNPNPMetaG_FD_66600 | JGI IMG/M metagenome (GOLD analysis project Ga0068707, IMG submission 66600) | Anoxygenic and chlorotrophic microbial mat microbial communities from Yellowstone National Park, USA - YNP NP MetaG | ecosystem: Environmental > Aquatic > Thermal springs > Hot (42-90C) >... | reverse complement strand
GTGCAGGAAGGGCGCAAAACGGTCCTCCGCCGAACCGCCGCAGAGCGTGCCGTCCGCCAGCACCACTTCCCCCGCCCCCGTGACGAACGTCGCCCCCACGCCCCCCGCGCGCAGCCGATCGGCCTCCTCCAGCGATCCGACGACGAACACGTCAGCCAACGCCTGGCGGACCAGCGCCTCCGCCTCGGGGGAGGGACGGACGTGGTCGAGCAGCCGGACCGCGCCGGGCGGAAGCTCCGTCGCGGGGCCCGTCGCCCCCGGCCGCCAGCCCTGGCGAGGCGTGATCGCGGCGCGCCCGAGCCCCTCGTCGCGCAGGCGTGTCAACGCCGCCGAGGCGACCTCGCGCTCCTCGCAGATGAGACGCTGCAGCGTGTCTCCGAGGACCGCGGCGAGCGCCGCCTCGAAGCCGTCGTCGCAGGCCACGAGATCGCCCAGCGGGACGAAGGGGGAGGGCGCCCCACCGGGATCGGGGGCCAGCAGCGCACGGACGCCGTCGCCGAACGCCTCATGACGCTCCACGAGCTCGCGGAGCGAGGCGACGCGGGAGGCGGCGAGGTCCCGCGCCGAACGGCTCCCGCGGAGCCGCTCGTCGCTCTCCTGCAACGCCCGCCGCAACCGCCCGATCTCCTCCGCCGCCCGCTCGACGTCGCGCACGGCACCGACCCGGGCGTCCCGCACGTCGTCCCGGACGCGACGGGCATTCCCCAGCGCGGCGTCGGTCTCGGCGCCGCGACGGCGCGCCTCGGCGAGACGCTCCTCCACCGCCGCCAGACGACGCGCCCGCTCGTCGCGGGCCGCCACCGCCGCCTCGAACGCCACCTGCGCCTGCGCCGCCCGACCCGCCGCCTCGACCTGCGCCCGGCGCGCGTCCGCCAGACGCTCCTCCGCCACCCGACACTCCTCCCGCCGCCGTGCCACCCGCGCCGACAACGCCTCCAACCGCTCCTCCCCCCGGCTCCGTTCGGCCGCCGCCGCCTCGCGCGCCGCCCGGTGCGCCGCCAGCTCGCCCGCCCCGCGCTCCAACGCGGCGACGTTGAGCGCCTTCTGCTCGTTCAAGACGCGCTCGCGGTCCCGCAAACGGTCCGCCTCGGCACACGCCGCACGCATCGAGGCCTCCGCAAGCCGGATCCGGTTCGCGATCTCCCACACCGCGGTCTGATGCTCCTGCACCGCGCGCTCCAGGTCCTCCAGCACCAGCCGCTCGGACGCCAGGCCAGCCTCGAGCGTCGCCAGCTCGGCCCGGCTCGCCTCCACCTCCGCCGCGATCCGCGCATGCTCGCGCCCCAGGAGCCCGACGAGCGCGAGATGCGCAAGCGCCTCGTGGGCCGCGAGACGGACCTCGATCCCCCGCTGCTCGTCCCGGTACGCCTTGAAACGCTCCGCCTTCTGCGCCTGCCGGCGCAACGTCGCGGCCTGCTCCTCCTTGTCGTGCAGCCGGTCGCGAAGACGCAACAGGTTCTGCTCCGTCGCCGCCAGCTGCCGCTCCGTGGCCTGCCGCTTCGCCCGGTACCGCGTGATCCCGGCCGCCTCCTCGATCAACGCCCGCCGCTCCTGCGGCCGCGCCGTGACGATGTACCCGATCCGACCCTGCTCGATCAGCGAGTACGCGCGCGTGCCGGCCCCCGTGCCGAGAAACAGCTCGGTCACGTCGCGAAGACGGACCGGCACCTTGTTGATGAAATACTGGCTCTCCCCCGAAGACCGGAACATCCGCCGCACGACCTCGATCTCCCGATAGGCGGCGTACTTCACCGGGACCAGACCGTCCTCCGTCGAGAAGGTCAGCGTCACCTCGGCCATCGACTGCGCCGGACGACTGTCCGAACCGATGAACACCACGTCGTCCATCTGCTTGCCGCGCAACGCCCTGGCCGACTGCTCCCCCATCGCCCACCGCAGGGCGTCCATGATGTTGCTCTTGCCGCACCCGTTCGGCCCGACGATCGCCGTGACATTCGAGTCGAAATGGAGCACCGTCCGGTCGGGAAAGGACTTGAATCCGCACAACTCGATCCGCTTGATTCGCATGCCACCCGCTCTCCAATCCGCGCAACAGACGCGCATGACCACACGTGAACACGTGTGGTCGTCCGTACCCGATCGAGGCGCACCATACCACTCGTCCGTTCAGGAGTGCAAGTCTCCGGTCACGGCCGTCGGCCGACGACGGACACGGACCGCCATCGAGCCCGGACGCCCCAGGTCCTCGACCTCCCCACCCGGCCGGCCGACCGCCGGGCGAGCCAACCCCGGCGTCGGACGCCGGGGCGGGGAAGAGGGGCACGGAGCAGGTTCGAACCGGATCGGACTACTGATAGGTGAAGCGGAACTCGTAGTCGCAAATCTTGAAGACGTCGCCTTCCTCGATTCGCTTCGAGTCGATCCGCATTCCGTTGTACTCGATGCCGTTCGTCGAGTTGAGGTCCTTGATGTAGTAGGCGCCGTTGTGGAAGAGAACCGCAGCGTGGCGGCGGGAGATGTTGGTGTCCTTGATCGCGAGGTCGGAAGTTTTCAGGCCGCGGCCGATGATGAACTGCTCCTTGCGGATCGGGATCCGCTGGCCGTTGAAGATGATGTAGAGGGGGGCACGTCCCTGGCCGGTGGACGCCGCCTTCGCAATCTCGAAGGCGACGGCGCCCGGTTGGGACTGCGGCACGGCCGAAGGAGCCGGACCGCCGGCACGGCGGAGCTGGGCGAACGCGTCGGTCTCGGGGGCCATCCCGGCCGGGGCCTGGGCTGGGGCCGGAGCGGCAGCCGCGGGCGGGGCGACGGGAGAGGTGACACTCCCATCGAGCGGGAACAGGGACTGGCGGGCGGGCGGCGGAGCCGAACCGATCGGCACCGGTCGCGGCGGAAGGCCCGGCTGTCCCGGCATCGGCGAGGGGCGCGTGGGCATCGCGCCGCCCGGCATTCCGGGCCGCGGGGGCAGGCCGACCGGCCGGGGCGGCATGCCGGCCGCTGGGGTCGCGCGCGGCGCGCCGGCCGGCGGAGCGCCCGGGGCGGGCACCGGCGCCGCCGCACCCGGCGGCTCGGCCATCGGCACCGCGTAACGCCGACTCTTCGCGTACTGCCGCATCGCCTCGTTGATCAAGTAGTCGACCGAACACTCCAGCTCCCGCGCCATCTCCTCGAAGATGGTCCACAACGCGTCGCGGCAGTTGAACTGGCGTACCGTTTTCCTCGCCCGGCTATCCTCCATCGTCGTCTCCTGCCTCGACGGCGATCGTCGTCGCACCCCGCGCCGAGATCGCTTCCACCGCGCGCTGCGCCAACTCGCCCAACGTCCGCTCCGGCCAGCACGCCGACCGCTGGCTCGAAGTTCGGAACGCCGCCAGCGCCGCGACGTGGTCGGGCGTTCCCACCCGACCCAGGACCGCGACGCCCAGTGCCATGATGAACGGATCTCCGCTTTCAAGCAAGAGACTGGCGGCCGTCGCCGACCGGCGGGGCGCCATCCCGGCCAGCGCCTCGACCACCGCCTCGCACCGCCCCGGCAACGCCGCGAGCCGGGGGGCCGCGGCGGCCAGGGCCCGCGCAAAGACCAAAATCTCGCCCTGGATCTTCACATACCGCAGCCGCGGAGCGGCGGCGGCGAAGATCGCCGGGTCGAGCGCCAGGGCCGCGGCGGCGGCGACGGCCCCGTCCCCCTCGCGGGTCAACGGCCCGGCCAGGTCGGCCCGAAGCGCCGCGGGAGTGTTCTCGTCGAGGACCAGGGCGCCGAGGCCGAGGGGCCGGAGGGGGAATCCGAGCTCGAGCAGGCGGGCCAGGGCGACCGAACGGGACCGCGGTTCGCGGGCCGGATCGCGAACCTCCCCCACCAGCGCGTCGCGCAGATCGGTGAGGTCCGCCAGCCGACGGTTGTCGGGGTTCCCCGGCGCCGTGCCGCTCGCCGCAGCCTTCAACGCCGCCGCATCGCCGCTCAGACCGCGCAACGCCGCAAGCACCCCGGCGCGGGTCTCCGCCCGCTCCTGCGGCGAGTCGAACGGCGCGGTCCGGAACAGCTCGGCGGCCTCCGCGCGCAGCCGGAGCCGGTCGGCGTCCGTGCCGAATTGCAGGACCGCCGCGGCGATCGCCGGATAGTCGGACCACCGCCGGGCCGACCGGAGCGAGACGGCGGCGGCGACGGCGGCGCGGACGGCCGGGTCGCAACGAGCCAGCGGCATCTCGCCGGTCGCGGCCCGCGCGGGCAAATCGGCGGCAAACCAGCGGACCACCACGGCGCGCCCTTCGCGCCGCAGCGCGGGACTCATCCACTCCTCGAGCAACAAGAGGGCGTCCTTGGCAAAGATCTGCGGCTGGCGCAGCCGACCCTCCGGCACCGACCCGGCCATCGCCAGCCAGGTCAGGTTCGGCACCACCCGCTCGACCAGCCCCCTCGCCTGCTCGACCGCAAGCTGACGGAGCCCGCTGCGAAGCTGGTCCAGCCGGCCCATCTCCACCAGCCCCCGCATGGCCCGCAGCCGGACGGAAAGCGACGCGTCGGGATCGACAAGCCGCGTGCGCAGAACCTCGGGCGCATCGGCACGCGACCGGGCCAGCTCGACCTGCTCCTCGGGAGAGTACAACTCCTCGACGCCCCCATCGCAGGACGGGACGACCGGACCGCAGACCCCGACGAGAAGGACGAACCGGACAAGAGATCGGTGGCGGTGAAGGGACTCGAACCCCTGACACAGCGGATATGAGCCGCTTGCTCTGACCACCTGAGCTACACCGCCCCGCGCACGGGCGCCCACGATACCAGCCGGTCTCCTATCGAACAAGCAGGCCGTTCCGGCCAAACCGGGACGCGACGAAGACACCCCGGGACTGTCAGCGCGCCGTCCTCGGATTCAAGCGGTCCCGGAACCCCTGGTGCGCCTTGAAGCCGACGATGAGCCGCGGAGGGATCTTCACCTTCTCCTGCGTCCTGGGATTCCGGCCAATGCGGCCAGCCCGACGGCGACGCACGAACGTGCCGAAGTCCGGGTAAGCGAACTTCCCCTCCTTCCGGATCGCCCGCTCGATCTCGGCAAAAACGGCGTCGAGCAGCGCGCCGAGCATCTTCTTGGAGATGAGTCCCCGGAACTCCTTGGAGCTGTGGATGTGCTCGATCAACTCCGCCTTGGTCATGGCGCCGTCCCTCCTTCGTGCGGTCGCGTCCGAGTCGCCCACTGGCTCTAGCCCACCCTCGGTCCAAGAGAAAGCTATCGAACAGCGCTCCGCCCTGTCAAGGGTCGGCCCCTGCACAAGAGGCTTGACAACGGCCTCCGGAGCGGTTCCGGCCATCAGGCCGGGTGCGGGTTCCGCACCGCCTCGGCCAGAATTGGCAGCGCCGCCTCGATGTGCTCGTCGGGCACCGTGAAGCACAGCCGGAAGTAGCCCTGGGTGCCGAACCCGGAGCCGGGCACGACGAGCACACGGCGCTGGGCCAGGGCACGGCAAAACCCCACGTCGTCCCCCCCCGGGGCCCGGGGGAAGAAGTAAAACGCCCCCCCGGGACGAACGACCTCGTAGCCGGCGCTCGTCAGCCCCTCCCAGATCCGATCGCGCCGCCGCCGGTAAACCGATCGGTCGATCACCGCATCCTGCAGCGTCTCCACCGCGAGCTGCATCAGCGCCGGCGCGTTGACGAAGCCCAACGTGCGCACGCTGAACGCCATCGCGGCGAACAACCGGTCCGCACTCTGCGCCTGCGGGTGGATCGCCACGTACCCGATCCGCTCGCCCGCCAACCCCAGATCCTTGGAATGCGACATCACCAGGATCGTGTTCGGGTAGTACTCCAGCGGACTCGGGCAGCGGTCCACGTCGTAGACCAGCCGACGGTACGGCTCGTCGGAGATCACGTAGATCGTCGTGCCGAGCTCCCGGGCCTTCGCCTGCAACGCCTCGGCCAGCCGCTGGAGCGTCGCACCGGGATAGATCACACCGGTCGGGTTGTTCGGCGAGTTGACGATCATCGCCTTGGTCCTGGGCGTGATTGCCCGGACGACCGCGGCGACGTCGATGTCGAACTCCGGTCCCGTCGGCACCTTCACCACGACGCCGCCGTGGTTGTCAACATAGAACAGGTACTCGACGAAATACGGCGAGAGCAGGATCACCTCGTCGCCGGGATCGAGCAGCGCCTTGAGGACGACGTTGAGACCTCCGCCGGCCCCGGTGACCATCACCACCTGCTCGCGGGTGAACGGAAGCCGGAACTCGCCCTGGAGCCACCGGGCGACGGCGTCCCGCGTGGACGGGAAACCGACGTTCGGCATGTACCGGTGCATCCCCGGCCGCGGATGGATCACCAGCTCGCGCAACCGCTCGTGCAACACCTCCGGCGGCTCCAGGTCCGGGTTCCCGATGGAGAAATCATAGATCGGACCCTGTCCGGACGCCCGCAACCTCTCCCCCTCCTCGAACATCTTCCGGATCCACGAGGCCCGGCTCATCGCCTCCGCAACCTTGGTCGAAATCGGCATCTCCCTTGCTTTCTCCTAGCCTTCCCCCGCCGCCACCGTCGCGCGCCGCCGGCGAATGAGCTTCATCGAGACCAGCCGGTACAGCACCCGGCAAACCTCGAACGAATCAAGACGCAGGGCGCGGATGATGTCAGAAACCGAGGCGGAACCGTTGACATGGTCGAGCACCAGCTTCTCCTCGGTGGACAACGTCCCCGGCTCCAGCTCGGCGATCGCCCCGGGGTTCGGCTCGTACACCTCCCCGAACCCCCGGATCTCCCGCTCGATCACCCGCCACTCGTCGACCCGCCGATACCCCTCCATCAGCAGCCCGGAGATCGGGATGGCCAGCGCCGCCGAACTCGCCTCCGCCGCCACCACGTGCGGCCGGAAACGGTACAGGCCGTGCGTCCAGCGCAGCACCTCGTAGAAGATGTCCTGCGCCTGCAACTGGAGCGCCTGGCGCAGGTCATCCCGCGAGATCAACCCCAGCCGGATCAACCGCTCGCCGATCGGCGTCCCCTCCGCACCGGGCATCTCCGCCAGCCGCTCGATGTCCTGGGGCGCGACCAGGTCGAGCTGCACGAGGTACTTGCCGAGACGGAAGTTGCCTTCGCCGCCGTCGAGCCGGGAGAGATCGACCTTGCCGTCGGAGAGGAACACGCGGGCCGTCAACCCCGGCCCCTCGATCTCCATCACCCCCGTCAGGTTCTGCAGGGCGATCATCTGGAACACCTCGCCGATCGGCAGCGCCTCGATGGCTCCCGAGAACGACGGAAGACCGGCGTCGGGGTCGAGACCCGCCAGGGCCGGAACCAGCTCGCGCAGCGTCTTCTCGTCCAGCCCTTCGATCAGCCCGCGGCGGGCCGCGTCCAGTTCGGATTCGGCCAGTCCGAGCGTCCGGGCGAGGGGTCCGAGCAGGCGCGACAGCAGCAGGCCGCGGGTGCGTTCGAGCGCCTCGGCGGCGGCGCGCCGCCGCCGCTCCTCGTCGGAGGGCGGCGGCAGCTGCGACGGCGAGGTCGGCGGCGGCTCCCCCGCCGCCTCGGTCTCCCGCTGCCGCTCCGTCCGACGACTCGGCTTCCCGATCCGGTGTTCCAGCACCGCCCGCAGGGCGGCCGGCTGGAACGGCTTGGACAGCGCATCGTCCGCCAGTCCGTGCCGCACGAACTGCTCCCCGATCCGATCCGCCTTCACGCTCATCAGCACGACCGGCACCGTCCGCAGCTCCTCGGACTTCAGCAACTCCCGGCAGAACTGGTAGCCGTTCATCCGCGGCATCACGAAGTCGACCAAGATCGCGTCCGGTCGACGCCGGCGGGCCTCCTCCAGTCCCGCCGCGCCGTCCCCCGCCGTCTCCACCCGGTATGCCTGCGCCTCCAGGATCTCCCGCACGCGGGTCCGCACCGTGGTGCAGTCGTCGATCACCAGCACCGTCCCGCGCACCTCGCCGGGGCCGCCGCTCCCCCTCGCCGAGGCCTCGCCCGCCATCCCCGCCTACTCCTCCGAGCCCCACCGCACCGGTTCGATCACTGTCTGGCACGTCACCGGCTCCGCCGGGATCCCGTCCGGCGGCGGGTAGCTCCAGGCATCCTCGGGCAGATCGACGGCCGGCTCCACCTCCCGATACCACACGTCCACCGGGCCGTCCCCGTCCCGCGCCGTGAAACGCACGTGCGTCGGCAGGCGCAGGGGGCCGAACTCCCGGTGCCCGTCGAACGTCGCTTCCCAGACCGTTCCCGCCCCGTCCCGCAACCGCACCAGGAGCGTGTCCAGCCGCTCCCCGAACGGCGCGACGTGGGCCTCGAGCTCCCTCCCGTCGTCCGTCGCCTGCCGGTAGTCGTAATACCCGTCGCCATCCCACGCCACCCGCGCCTCCGCCCCGCCCACCGCAGGGGGAAGCCCCAGCAGGATGCGGACCACCGCGTCCCCGCCCAGGGGGATGCGGAGCAGCCGAGCGATGTTGCACGGCTCGGCGGCGCCGAAATAGTAGCGGTTGCCGCCGATGTCGTGCAGCGCGAAGCGGACGCCGTCGGAGACCAGGACGGCGAGCGGCGAATCGACCATCGACATCGCATCGAAACGCAGGTGGTCCGGGACCCGGAGGAAGATGTACACCAGCCCCTTGACCGGCCCCCGCTCCGTCCCCTGCTCCACCCGCGCCTCGGCCCGCACGTCGCCGGCCGCCGCCAGCACCGCCGCCAGCCGCGCCTCCATCGTGGAACCTTCCGCGATCGGATTTTCCGGCGGCGGTACCGGACATCCGCCCAGGACCCACGCCGCCGGCAGGGCGGCGAGACACGCCGGGAGAACGCGCCGACCCCGGCGGCCGCCCGCCCGCCCCCCGCCTCGCCCGGACCTCATTCCTCCACCTCGTGCCGCCCCGCCAGCGCATGGGCCATCGACACCCGGTCGACCAAGCCCAGCTCGGCCCCCCGAGGCACGCCGTAGGCGATTCGAGTGACGCGGTCAACTCCCGCCTCGCGCAACCGCTCGGCCAGGTAGTGCCCCGTCGCCTCTCCCTCGGGCGAGGGCGGCAGCGCCAGGATCACCTCGCGCACGCCGTCCGCGGCCCGCTCGATCAACCCCGCCGCCTCGATGTCGTCGGGACCCTGGTCGTCCAGCGGCGAGAGCAGGCCGTGGAGGACGAAGTACCGCCCGGCGAACGCCCCGGACTGCTCGACCGCGAACAGGTCGGGAACCTCGGCCACAACACACAGCAGGTCATCCTGCCGCCGCGGATCGGTGCACAGCGCGCAGGGATCGCTCTCCGTCAGACCGCGGCAGCGCGAACAGCGCCGAACGCGGTCGCGGAGGCCAAGCACGCTGCGACCGAGCTGCCGGAGGTAGTCGTCGGGGGCGTCGAGAAGCTGGAGCGCAAGCCGCTGGGCCGTCTTCGGGCCGATGCCGCGCAGCCGGCCGAGCAGCCGGGCGAGCTCCTCCAGAGCGGGCGGCAGCACGGAAGACCTCTCCGCAAACCTACGTCAAGCCGGGAATCCGGAGGCCGCCCGTAATCCGGTTCGTCTCCGCGTCGATCATCTCGTCCACCTTCTTCAACGCGGCGTTGACGGCAGAGACGACCATGTCTTGCAGCATCTCCGCCTCTTCGGGCTTGAGCATGGAGGGGTCGATCCGGATCGCGAGGACCTCCTTGCCGCCGGAAACCACCGCCGTGACCTTTCCGCCCCCCACGGTCGCCTCCTGCCGACGGGTCTTCAGTTCCTCCTGCAGCGCCTCCAGCTTCCGCTGGATGCGCATCGCCTGCCGCTGGAACTCGGCGAATCCCCCGGTGAACCCTCGACCCGACCTCGTCATCGCGACCCGGCTCCTTTCGTCGCGCCGACCGACCCGGCGCCTCCCGGGCGCAGCTCGACGATGCGGCTGCCCGGAAAGACCTGCAACGCCTCCCGCACCGCAGGATGATCCATGATTTCCTGCCGCACCCGCGCCTCGGCCGCATGGCGCGCCGCCAACCGGTCCGCGATCGCCCGCGCCGCCTCGCCGGAGCGGTCGTCGATCTCGATCCGCGGCGGAGCCCCCAGCACCCGCCCCGCCGCCGCCGCCAGCGACTCGATCCGCCGCGGCTGGCGAACCATCTCCGCCGCCGTCGACCCCTCCGGGAACGCCACCCGCAGCCGCTCCGCGGTCAGCTCCACCGGCACCGCCTGGGCCAGCAGGCCGGCCAGCACGCGGTCGGCGGGGGCCAGCTCCTCGAGGACGCGGTCCCAAGCGTCCGGCGGCAGAACCGGCACGGCGGCGGGAGCAGCCTCCGGCCCGGCGACGGCAACGGCGGCCGGCGACGGCACGGGCCCCGCCGCCGCGATCGGTTCGACGCAACCGCCCACTTCTTCCCCGCGGTCGGAGAGCGGGAGTGGCGCGTCGTCGAGGGCCTTGCCCGAGACGATGTGCGGGGAGGCGGGGGAGGGCGCAGCAGCCGCCCCGGTGACGGCACCCGGTGGCGGGCCTTGCGAGAGGGCCGGCGGTCCCTCCCGAAGGAACGGATCCGGCTCGACGTCCCACCCCAGCGCCGAGGCGCGCGCGGGCGGCGGGCCGGCCGGCGAGACCGGCGCGGGCCGTGCCCATGCGGAAAGCGGAAGCGACGGGTCGGCGCCCGCCGCGGAGGTCGGCGGCACCGGCGGCGCCGCGCCGAGATCGGGCGGCTCGATGTCGGGCGGGGGAATCGACGACGGCGACGCCTTCGCCCCGCGCGAAACCTCGGCCGACGGCGGCGCCCCGCGGCCCGCCGGGGAACGCGCCGCCGATCCCGCCCCGCCCCCCTCGCGCGCCGCCGGCCTCCGTTCCAGCCGCGCCAGGATGTCGGCGATCGGCAGCACCGTGTCGGCCGTCGCCATCCGCACCAGCGCCACGTCGACATGCACGCGGGGCAGCGGCGAATGCGCCAGGTCGTCGAGCAGGCGGGAGGCGAGGGCGAAGAGCCGGTGGAGATGCGGCGCGGTGGTCCGCTCCACCAGCGCGCGCGCCGCCCGCTCCTCGGCATCGGCCAGCCCCGTCAGCCCGGCGGCGTCGGCGCAGGAGGCCAGCACCAGGAGGTCGCGCAGGTAGCGGAGGAAGGAACGCGCGAACTGCTGGAGGTCCTGGCCGCCCTCGTCGGCCTCGCGCACCGCCTCGAGCGCCGCGCGGGGGTCGCGGTCGATCACCGCCGCGGCGACGCGATGCAGCAGCGCCCGGGGAGTGATGCCCAGCAGCCAGGCGACGTCGGCCGCCTTGGCGCCGTCGGGAAAGGCGGCGAGGACCTGGTCGAGCAACGACAGGGCGTCGCGCATCGAACCCCCCGCCTCCTCGGCCAGCACCTGCACGGCCGCCGGCTCCACCGGGATCGATTCCTCCGCCAGAATCTGCTCGATGCGCGCCGCGATCTGCCGCGTCGCGATGCGACGGAAGTCGTACCGCTGGCAGCGGGAAAGGATCGTCGCCGGGATCTTGTGCGGCTCGGTGGTCGCGAACACGAACTTGACGTGGGGCGGGGGCTCCTCGAGCGTCTTGAGCAGGGCGTTGAAGGCGCTCCCGGACAGCATGTGCACCTCATCGATGATGTAGATGCGGAAGCGCAGCGCACTCGGCTGGTACACGACGTTCTCGCGCAGCCGGCGGATGTCCTCGACGGAGTTGTTCGAGGCGCCGTCGATCTCCTGGACATCGGCGGCCAGGCCGTTGGCGATCGAGACGCAGGCGTCGCAGCGGCCGCAGGGCGTCGGCGTCGGCCCCTCGCGGCACGTCAGCGCCTTGGCCAGAATCCGCGCCGCGCTCGTCTTGCCGACGCCGCGCACGCCGGCGAACAGGAAGCCGTGGGCCACCCGGCCCTGCCGGATCGCGTTGGACAGCGTGCGGGCGACGTGGCCCTGCCCCAGCAGGTCGTCAAAGGTCTGCGGCCGCCACTTGCGCGCCAGCACCAGGTAGTTGTGCGCCATCGACCTACAGCTCGATCACCAGCCCCTCGCGGGCCGCGACCGTCTCCGGGAACAACGCGCGAGCCGCGCGCTCCTTCTCCTCCACCGCGTCGTCGCTCTGACTCGGGTCGTGGTGGAACAGGACCAGCCGACCGACGCCCAGATCCTTCGCCAGACGCGCTCCTTCGATGTTCGTCGAATGGCCCCAACCGGTCTTGGGCACGCCGTCGCTCTTTCCCGCGTACTCGTCGGGCGTGTACGTCGCATCGTAGATCAGGACGTCGGCGCCACGAGCGAGCCTCGCCAGCTTGGGGTCCGGGATCGCATAGTGCTCGGTGTCCGTGGCGTACACCACCGACCGGCCCCCGTGCTCGATGCGGTACGCCAGCACCCCCGACGGATGGTTGAGACGCGCGTTGGTCGCGACCCCGCCGCCTGGCAGATCGATCCGTTCCCCCTCGCGCAGGTCGTGGAACGTGATGCTGGCCCCCATCTCGCTCAACCGCACCGGGAAGCTGGGGTAGTTCATCTGACCCGAGAGCGTCTCCTCGAGCGACCCGCTGACGTTGATCATTCCGTAGAGCGTGAACCGGTTGCCGGGGAGGAACGCGGGCACGAAGAACGGGAAGCCCTGGATGTGGTCCCAGTGCACGTGGCTGAAGAAAAGGTGGGCGCGGACCGGCAGCTCCGAGAGCAACGACAGGCCGAGCAGCCGAAGGCCGGTGCCGCCGTCGAGGATCACCAGGTCGCTTCCGCAACGGACCTCCACGCACGCCGTGTTGCCGCCGACCTTGACCGTTGCGGGCCCGGGGGTCGGAATCGAACCGCGAACTCCCCAGAAGCGGATTTTCAGCATCGTGCTTCCACTCCTCCGACCGGGACGGGCGAATCCCACACGCCGGAAGAGTCGTGTAGCCAAATCGCCGTCGGGCGTCAACCGTGCCGTGCCTCGACCGATTCCCCCCGCACCGGAACCCGGGCGCCGGCGCTTCGGCCACAGGCACCCGGGTTGCCGGCGCGCCCTGCTCTGTGCTACGAGACGCCGCGATGTTCGAGACGCTGACCCGCGGATTCCGCGCCGCCAAGAACCGCCTCACCGGCAAGGCCGAGCTCACCGAGGCCATCCTGGAGGAGGCACTCCGCGACATCCGGCTGTCGCTCCTCGAGGCGGACGTCGACTACAACGTCACCAAACAGTTCCTCGACCGCGTCAAGGAGAAGTCGCTCGGCGAGATCGTCCAGCTCAAGGCCGAGGCGAAGGGCCGGGCGGTCCGCGTCACGCCGGTCGACCACTTCATCGCCATCTGCCAGCGCGAGCTGGTCGAAATGATGGGACCGGTCCAGACCCGGATCGACCGCGCCAAGAAGGGTCAGCCGACCGGCATCATGATGGTCGGCCTGCAGGGCTCGGGGAAGACCACCACCGTCGGCAAGCTGGCGCGCTTCCTGATGAAGAAGGGCCACCACCCCCTGCTGGTGGCGGCCGACGTCTACCGCCCCGCGGCCATCGAGCAGCTTCAGGTGCTGGGGCAACGGCTGCACCTGCCGGTGTACGCCGAGCCGGACGTCAAGGACCCCCCCGGCATCTGCCTGCGCGCGCTGCAGGCGGCCCGTACCCAGCACCGCGACATGGTGATTTTCGACACCGCCGGCCGGCTGGCGATCGACGAGCCGTTGATGCGGGAGCTCGAAGAGATCAAGCGGCAAGTCAAGCCGAAGAACATCTTCCTGGTCTGCGACGCGATGGTGGGGCAGGACGCCGTCAACACCGCGCGCGAATTCCACCGCCGCCTCGACCTCACCGGCGTCATCCTCACCAAGCTCGACGGCGACGCCCGCGGCGGCGCCGCCATCTCGGTCAAAGCCGCCACCGGCGCCCCGATCAAGTTCCTCGGCACCGGCGAAGCCCTCGACCGCCTCGAAGAGTTCCGCCCCGAAGGGCTCGCCTCGCGCATCCTCGGCTTCGGCGACGTCGTCGGCCTGATGAAGGACTTCGAGGAGGTGGTCGACGCGAGGAAGGCCGAGGAGGACGCGATGAAGCTGCTGCGCGGCCGCTTCACGCTGTCCGACTTCGTCGAGCAGATCCGCCTGCTCCGAAAGATGGGCTCGCTGGAGGAGCTGTTCGACAAGATGCCGTTCTTCCCCGACGGGCTGCCCCAGGGTTTCAAGGTGCCCGACGAACGGGACCTGGGCAAGGTCGAGGCGATGATCTCCTCGATGACGGCGCGGGAACGGCTGGAGCCGGAGCTCCTCCAACGGCAGCCGGGCCGCATCGCCCGCGTCGCCCGGGGGTCGGGGCGTACCGAGGCCGAGGTCCGGGATCTGCTGCACAAGTTCCTCGGGATGCGGAAGATGATCGGCGAGATCGGCGCCCAGGCCGGCCTGCTCGCCAAGATTCCCGGCATGCGGCAACTCGCCATGGCCCGCCGGCTGCGCGACGCCGTCCGCCTCCAGGGCGGCGGCGGCCTGCAGCA
>Ga0068707_1002006_pt1 | contig 14316 bp, 10 predicted proteins | sample YNPNPMetaG_FD_66600 | JGI IMG/M metagenome (GOLD analysis project Ga0068707, IMG submission 66600) | Anoxygenic and chlorotrophic microbial mat microbial communities from Yellowstone National Park, USA - YNP NP MetaG | ecosystem: Environmental > Aquatic > Thermal springs > Hot (42-90C) >... | reverse complement strand
CTTGTCAGTCTAGAACGTCCACCAGAACGAAAAGCAGGAAAGATCATTAACGGTAACCTCGACACCGAAGGCAAAGCAAGAGAACTGGTTCGACTGCTTCACGAAGAAGCTGGTGTCATATAACTGGAGGGGAGGTAAGATCAAAATGGCCGAATCGGTATGCATTGTAGCGGAATATAGAGACGGAAACTTCAGAAAAGTTTCCTTTGAAATAGCCAGTGAAGGACGTCGTATTGCTGACGCTTTGGGACTTAAACTTTATGGCATTGCCATAGGATCCGGTGTGGCAGCCGTTGCTCCCAAATTGGGTCATTACGGCGTTGATAAGGTATTCGTGATTGATAATCCGGCACTCGAACACTACAACGCTGAAACGTATGCACCTGCGGTAGCCGATGTTATAAAACAGGCACAACCGGCTGTTGTGCTTCTTCCCGCGTCTATGAACGGCAAAGACCTTGCTGCTCGCCTTGCTGCTCGCCTGGAAACCGGGCTGGCTCAGGATTCAACCGAAATTGCTTTATCAGATGGTAAGATTAGAGCGAAAAGGCCACTTTTCGGAGGCAAATGCCTCGGATGGTATGAATGGGCTGATGGAGCTCTAGTTATGATATCATGCCGTCCAAACGTTATGTCCTGCCTGACACCCGATGAAAGCAGACAGGCTGAAATAGTGTCCGTAAACGCTACAATACCCGCCGCTAAATCCCAAGTTGTAGGTGTAGAAATGGATACTTCCGGTAAGATTGAACTCACCGAAGCCAACATTATTGTTTCCGGCGGTCGAGGTATGAAGGCAGCGGAAAACTTTGCCATTCTGGAAGAGCTGGCTAAGGTTATTGGAGCGGCCGTTGGAGCCTCCCGAGCTGCTGTTGATGCTGGATGGAGACCTCACTCCGATCAGGTTGGACAGACGGGTAAAGTGGTTACCCCCAATCTCTACATTGCTGTTGGAATATCCGGAGCCATCCAGCACCTCGCTGGTATGGGATCGTCTAAGTATATCGTTGCCGTGAACAAAGATCCCGATGCTCCTATTTTCAGCAAAGCTGACTACGGCATTGTGGAAGATCTCTTTAAGTTCATCCCTGTCTTCACAGAAGAAGTTAAAAAATACAAAAGCACCTGCTAGATAGAAGTTTCCTGGCATGAAAGGGGGGACGGTATGTCTCCCCCTTTATTTTTAAATGTGGAGGCTGAACGTCATGAGTATTGAATCTATGGAAGCCCTGTGGATTGCCCACTACGATCCGGGAGTACCCAGACACGCAACATATCCCGATGATCCCCTTCCTGTAATTCTCGGTAAAAACGTAGAAAAATGGCCACAGTCGCCTGCTACATATTTTTACGGCAAGACCCTCAGCTACAGAGAGCTATGGGATCGAATAATGCGATTTGCAGAAGCTCTCGCTCGCCTTGGCGTTGGGAAAGAAACTAAAGTTGCTATCATGCTTCCCAATTGTCCTCAGTTCTTCATAGCATACTACGCTACTTTATGGCTTGGCGGTGTGGTAGTGAACACAAACCCAATGTATGTTGAACGGGAAATAGAGCATCAGTGGAACGATGGGGACGTAGAATTTGCTGTCGTGCTCGATCATCTATACCCTAAGGTCACATCTGTGTTTGATAAAACAATGGTCAAAAAGGTCATTGTAACCAGCCTTCGAGAAGCCCTACCCTTCCCTCTTTCCATGCTCTACCCAATAAAAGCAAAAAAGCAAAAGCTTTTCACTAAAGTGCCTTATGGCACCAACGTGTTAAATTTCAGCGATTTGATAAACCGCACTCCTCCAACTGACCGTCCCTGCGGAGCAAAACTTGAAGACCTTGCTGTGTTACAATACACAGGAGGCACCACAGGAGTAGCCAAAGGGGCTATGCTCACTCACAAAAACATCCTTGCTAATGTTGTTCAGATTAACAGTTGGTTTCCAGACATTCGAGTGAGCGAAGAACGAGTTGTTGGATTACTTCCCCTGTTCCATGTATTCGGCATGACTGTATGTATGAACCATGCTCTCTACACAGGAAGTTACGTTTGCCTCATCCCGAAGTTCGAAATCAACGATTTGCTGAAACTGCTTCATAAGTTCAAACCAACTCTTTTCCCGGGAGTCCCAACTCTTTACGTAGCTATCCTAAATCACCCGCAGATCCGTAAGTTCGATCTTTCTTCTGTCAGATTCTGCATTACGGGGTCAGCTCCCATGCCCGTTGATGTTATGAAAAGATTTGAAGAAATGACCGGCAGTATCATTGTCGAAGGCTTTGGGTTAAGCGAAGCAAGTCCGGTTACGCATTGTAATCCCATTAAGGGGCTAAGAAAACCTGGTTCCGTTGGACTGCCTGTATCGGATACTTACGTCAAGATTGTTGACACAGAGACAGGAGAACGTGAACTGCCTCCAGGAGAGCCAGGAGAACTTGTTATCAAGGGGCCTCAGGTTATGAAGGGCTATTGGAAAAAACCTGAGGAAACCAAACAGGCCCTCCGAAACGGCTGGCTCTATACTGGTGATATAGCAATGATGGACGACGATGGCTACACTTTCATTGTGGATCGCAAAAAAGATATGATCATTGCCGGAGGCTACAATATTTATCCTCGAGAAATCGATGAAGTGCTTTATAGCCATCCAAAAGTTCTCGATGCCGCAACAATTGGGGTCAAGGATCCCTATCGAGGCGAAACAGTAAAGGTATTTGTGGTTCCAAAGCCGGGAGAAACTCTCACTGAAGAAGAGATCATTGCGTTTTGTAAAGCAAGGCTGGCGGCTTATAAGGTCCCACGGATTGTGGAAATTAGAGATAGCCTTCCCAAGAGTAGCGTTGGCAAAATTCTCCGAAAAGATCTTAAAGCTGAAGAAGAAGCCAAAATGTCCCAGAAAAGCTGATTTACACAATGCCTGAGTCAAAAGCGGCTTAAGCCACCCGCGAGCTATAAAATTGAACCAACCAATGAAAACCTGTAAGGATTGCACCTCTAGCTCTGAAAGAAGGTGCAGTCCTTACAAAATAGACACCAGAGCCATTGATTTAACGAAAACGGCTTTGTAATGCAACACAGGCTGCCATGCTCAAGGAAACCCATTTAAGAAAAGCTCTTTTGTTTACCGCATCATTTGATTTTTATTTCCTTCAGAGCCGACATTATCCTCGAGAACGATCCCTTGAGATAGTAGGAAATCGTTATGATCTTACAGCAATGGAGCGAAATATTCTCAGACGAGGGGTTTTCGGACAAAAAGAAGCTTTAGAGAGAAGAAGCAAACGAGTAACCTTTGCCGAGCTAAAAAATAACAACCTTACGATCGATGGACATAATGTTCATATTACAGTAGAAAGCATCCTTCTCGAGCGACCCACCGTTAAAGGCAACGACGGTGTAATACGTGACATAGCAGGCATATCAAGCAGTTTCAAATTAACTGAGGCTAGTTTTTTTGCGGCGGAAATAATATGCCGATTTCTTGCAGAACATGAGTTCCGGAAAATTGTCATATATTTTGACGCTCCCATAAGCAGAAGCGGCGAATTGGCTCGGATCTACAAAGAATTGTTTAACAAACATGGCATAAATGGGGAAACTCAAGTGGTGCCTGTACCAGAAAGGCAATTCTCTTATGAAGAAAGTGTAATTGCAAGCAGTGACAGTGCTGTGATCGATTGCGCAAAAGCCTGGATTGACCTGGCCTTTTTGGTAACCAGCGCAGAAAAACCTTTTGAGCCTTTTATGGACTTCTCATTCCTAAACAAAACATGGCAAGTTCCCGATTTTTCATAAAAATTCAAAATCAAAAAGATACTTCACGGCTTTGAAAAATTTTTCTTGTTAACCCCATCATTTCTGGCTAATGTCATTTTTTTGAAGCATCAGTCCGCACAGGACAAGTCATTATTCCGGTAACACAAATACCGCAGGGGGCAGTATGGTTATAAAGCCAGAGCAAACCATTTTGATTGCTTGCCAAAATGATGACTTCACAGAAAGCTTAAGCATGGCTTTATCAAAGGAAGGATACAAAATCGTATCTGTTCGAAGCGGCGACGAAGCTGTGCACATAATAGACCGCCAGCAAATCAACATGGCGCTTGTAGAAGATACTCTTAAAGGGAAAAGTGGCATGGATGTTTTGGACTACTGCCAGAGCCTAGCTCTTACGTTTCCTGTGATTATGATAGCCAGAGATCCATCCATAGAAAAGGCGGTAATGGCAGTTAAAAAAGGAGCCGCTAATTATGTTGCCCTAGATGCCACTACATCTCCAAAACTTATAACTGAACTGGTAAAGGAAGTGTTTTTATCCAAAAACAGCGAGTTAACAAATGCAAATTCTTCCAATGAGATTACGGACGAAGTGTCTCAAATAGAAAAATTTGAAGGTCTAGTTGGTGTAGGTCCCGCTATGAAAAAACTATACAAACTGATTAACCGAGTAGCCCAGTCCGATGTGACGGTTTTGATTACTGGCGAAAGCGGTACAGGCAAGGAACTTGTCGCTCAGGCAATACACCGAAGGAGCAATCGGCGAGACAAACCTTTCGTGCCCATAAACTGTGGTGCCATACCGGAAGAACTTCTGGAAAGTGAATTTTTCGGCCATGAAAAGGGGGCTTTTTCTGGAGCTATTCGTACAAAGATTGGCAGATTTGAGTTGGCTAACGGTGGCACTATCTTTCTTGACGAAATCGGGGAAATGAAACTGCCGCTCCAGGTTAAACTATTGCGATTCCTTCAGGAACATAAATTTGAACGGGTCGGAGGCCTTAAAACAATTGAAGTAGACGTTCGAGTCATCGCTGCTACCAATAAAGATTTGTGGAAGGCTGTTCAGGAGGGTTCTTTTAGAGAAGACCTATTTTATAGACTGAACGTGGTCCCTCTTTATGTGCCTCCACTTAGAGAAAGAAAGGAGGATATTCCTCTTCTGGTGGAAAATTTTCTTGAGCGTTACGCTTCCATTTCGGAAGATGGAAGCGAGAAAAAAAAGCTAACACCAGAAGTTATGGAGTGCTTCATGGAATATTCATGGCCTGGAAACGTAAGAGAACTTGAAAATATCATCAAACGCCTGATCATACTCTCAGATGGAAACGAAATTACCGTAAAGGATCTCCCTGAAAGATTACGCCCAAGCAAGAAAGAAAAATTGCTAGACTCTAGTTTTGCCAAGCTTCCTGAAACCGGCCTTGATCTTAAGAAAATGCTCGAAGACCTAGAAAGGAAATTCATTCAACAGGCATTGGAAAGAACCGGTGGTGTCAAAAATCAGGCGGCCAAACTCCTTGGGCTTAATAGAACAACTTTAATAGAAAAAATGAAAAAACTAGGCATGGATCTATCCTACAAACCGGCGGATTAACCATGGTATCAAATTTGCTCTTCAACTAATGGAGATCCTTTGCTACTAAAAGCAAGAAGGCTTTATCCGTACAGAAAACAAGGTCAAGAAATGGGAAAAACGACCAGATCATATATCCTTATTGCTTGTATTGTTGCTTTCGTTGCAGGATATTTGACAGTAGTGTCGGGCACATCAATCTGTTACGCAGAAAAGATCGTCGGATTTTCGACAGAGGTGGCTCTAGAAACAGTTCGGCTTAATTTTGTCATTGAAGGAGGGTTTCCTAAGAAGGTAAATATCGCCAATCTGCCTAAAATAACCGTAATATTCAAAGAACTTCAAGCACCTGACGAAAATGTCAAAAAAAGTCTTAAGTCCCTGCCTTCTGTTGTGAAAAGCATAGATATTAAAGAAGGCAAGGAAGGGGTGCTTGAGATTTTACTTGCAGATCCCAAGGCCAAAGCAGAATACCTTGTGCTTCCAACCGCCGATACTGCGAAGGTGCCAACCTATCGTCTGGTAATTGACGTGGTATCCTTTGCTGTTGCTCAGAAGGAACCCCCCGTAGAAAAAACCCTCGAAGAAACACTAGCTAGCCTGGAAAAGCAGAGCATTACCGTAAGGGAAAAAAAGGAAGAAATTCCTCCCCAGGCTGGGCTAAAGGAAATTCCCTTTGAGGAAATCTTTTTAGTCGAGGCAGATAAAGCTTACAACCGAGAAGACTACAATCGTGCGATAAGCCTTTATCGTCGATATATTGACAGGGCAAAGGGAGAGCACATAAACGAAGCTTTCTATGGACTTGCTATTAGCCTTTATAAACTAAACGAAAAGAATCTATCTCAAGCAGGCACCGAGGTGGGCGAAGCGCTTCAACAAGCGTTAGACAAATCACCAGACAATCCCAGAGCTCCTCTAGTTCGATGTCTTCTCGCAAATGTCTTTTTTAAGACGGGAATGACAAAAAGAGCCCAGCAAATTATTGAGGAACTCTTAAAAGGCTCTGTCCCAAATGACGTGGCCTTCTGCGCATGGAAAACTCTTGGAGAAATCTATCTTCAAAAAGCTAACTACATTGAAGCTGTTAAAGCTTCCTTTGAAGCTATGAAAATAGCCTCATCACCTAAGTCTATAGCAGAAATATCGTTCTTGATCGGCAAGACACTTTCTAAGGGGGGAGCCTACAAACCGGCTCTTGCCCAACTAAAGAGAGCCATCGAGTTTTACCCAGCGTTATATATCGATAATCCAGAATTTCTCAAAATTTTCGGAGAAACCCTTTTCGGCATGAGAGATTATCAGGGAGCGTTAAGAGCCTTTATATGGTATCTGAACTTATCACCTCAAGCACCATCCGATGACATGCTCTGGGCTTACATTGCCGAAACTCTTCTACAAAATCGCAAAGAAGCTCTTGCCGAGCGACTTCAAAACAGCATTATCGCTAATATGCCTGATACCGAGGGGGGATATATAACGCTCCTCAGGAGAGCTCAACTCTTAGAGGAAAAGGGCAAGCAAGAGCAGGCTCTTGCTATTTACGAGGATCTATCTACAAAATCCCTTCCCGACGCGCTCTCTCTTATACTCTATTTCAGATGGGCATCGCTTCTTAAAAACCAAAAGAAATTTGACGAAGCTATTGCTAAAATTGAAGAAGCCACGGAGAAACTATCTTCACGCAAAGAAACAGCTTCCATGACAGACGATCTCATAGAACTAAAAAGAGACGTTCTAAGGGAATGGCTACTGGATGAATATCGCAACGGACACTATCAAAAGACCATCGAGGTGTATAACAAATACAGAGGGGATTTTCTGGAAGACCAAACCGTAACGGAAGCTATTGCCATCAGTTTATACCAGGAAAAGGACTGCTCAAAGGCACTGGAGTTATTAGATAAACTTCTTGTTACAGGTCCCAAACCACCAAGAGACTGGCTATTGGCGGCTGCATATTGTGCCTACGTTCTCGGTGAACTGGACAAAGCCGAAGGTATTTTCAAACAAATACCCAACCTGGATAAAGAGCACGCCCTAATATTGGGAAAGATTCTTATGTTACGAAAAAAATTTGCCGAAGCTACACCAATCTTTCAGAACCTTATCGCTTTGTATGGCTATGAGAAGGACCTATTTCTGCCGGCTATAGAATGCTTAACAGAGCTTAAGGCGTGGAACAATGCTTTGAAACTCATATCTGACGTTACCACTCATGTTAAGGAACTCACTCCCGAAGAAAAATTTAAATTACTCAAATTCCAAATTTACTGCCTCGAGAACATGAAACGAACGCAGGAACTTATTGAAAAGGTTACAGAAGCAATTGATGTGGCACCGTCTCAAAATGAAAAATGCCAGCTTATCTACAAGCTTTACAACCTCTATGTGTCAAGACAACAATTTGACTTGTCCGAATCTGCTCTGAAGCAGTTATCCCAATGCGAAGATCCTTTCTGGAAAAAAGTTGGAGAAGATGGGCTACGATACATAGAGTTTGCCAAAAAGATTGAGGGAAAAAGCAAGGCATCAGGGACTGAGCAGAAGCCATGAAGATAGGAATTGTAAAGAGTCAGCACATACCCGTTAACAATTTACAGTCTGGAGAAGATGAAGTTTATGTATTCGCATCGCTTGCAGAATTGATCGACTCAATACCCAATCATAACTTTCAAGTCCTTTTTGTCCCCATGCAAGCTTCTCCCCAAGAAACGGGCATAGCTATAGACAGGATCAAGACGATTATCCCTCGAGCGTATTTAATAGTTCTCACCAATCGCCCGAGCATAGACGATGCCATGTTTCTTGTAAAGCACGGGGCTGATGACGTATGGGTAATACCAACAGAGAAAGAGCGATTCATAAAGACCATTGAATGGCTTAAGGAATCTCTCTTCCCTGCAAATCTTTCAGACACGGACGAATGCCCTATCGTATCGGCAAGTCCCAAGATGAAAGAACTGATCCAGCTTGCTCGAAGAGTGGCTACCAGCGAGGCATCGGTTTTCATTCAGGGAGAAAGTGGCACAGGTAAGGAACTCTTCGCCCGTTACATCCATAGAAACAGTCCAAGAAGGCATGGACCGTTTGTTGCGGTCAATTGCGCTGCAATTCCTGACACTCTCCTTGAAAGTGAGCTTTTCGGTTACGAAAGGGGAGCATTTACGGGGGCAACCCGGCAGAAACCAGGCAAATTTGAGCTAGCCCAGGGGGGGACAATCTTACTTGACGAAGTAACAGAAATCCCGCTTCACCTGCAGGCAAAGCTTCTTAGAGTACTTCAAGAACGAGAAGTGGAGAGACTGGGTGGAACTCGCCCTGTACCGTTAAACGTGCGAGTTATAGCAACGACAAATGTCGTAGTGGAGGAAAAGATAAAAGACGGCTCGTTTAGAAAGGATCTTTACTATCGCTTGAACGTCATGCCTCTTAAAATACCTCCTCTCAGAGAACGTTCTGAAGACATTATTCCCATAGCAGAACACGTTCTGGTTAAAATCGCTAGCCTAGAGAATTCCATGCCCAAAAAGCTTTCCACCGCTGCAAAGGAAAAGCTGAAAAAATACTCCTGGCCTGGCAATGTTAGGGAATTAGAAAATGTGATCCAGCGTGCCCATATACTTTCACCTTCACAAGAAATACTTCCCCAGCACATCGCATTTGACGAAACCATGCAAGAACCATCGGAGAATATAGATAGTTTTCAGTCAATAATGTCCATACGAGAAATGGAACGAAAACTCATATCTCAGGCTCTTAAAGCTACTAACGGCAACCGTACAAAAGCTGCAGAAATTCTCGGCATAACGGTGCGTACTCTCCGAAATAAGCTCAAAGAATACGGTAAATCCTTAGACATAGATGGCGAACAATAATTTTGAAAACCATTTTCTAATTTTGTTGTGCTCAACTTTCGGCGAAACCGATCGAACCGCCAGACCTAAGGGCACATAGCCATGCGCTCCTACCAGCAATTTCCGAACATCCTTGTGCCTGGTTGACACATTCGCAAATTAACACTAAATTTTGGATTAGCCCTGGAAACAGACAAAAAGGCGATACTAAGAAGAAAAGATGGAGAAAGGGGGTGAGGGGTGTGTCTGAGCTTAGTCCAAGAGATCAGGAAGTGCTTAAAGCCGTGATCATTGATTACATCCATACGGGGGAACCCGTGGGATCACGCACTGTGTCGCGGAAATATATGAAACATCTAGGTCCAGCAACTATTCGCAACATCATGTCCGATCTTGAAGAAATGGGTTATCTCTACCAACCGCACACTTCGGCTGGAAGAGTTCCCACAGAAAAGGGGCTCAGGCTTTACCTCGAATCCCTTATGGAATCAAGAAAACTTGAAAAAAAAGAACAGGATCTCATCAGACGAGCATACCAGGACACAACGGGAAGCACTGAAGACATACTAAAAAAAACTTCCCATCTTCTTTCGGAATTATGCGCTCAGGTGGGCGTTGTTCTATTCCCGAAGCTTGAAAACATCAGAGTAAAACGCATTGAATTTGTGCGACTTCATGAATGCTACATTTTAATGATCCTTATTGCAGAATCAGGCATAGTCCATCACAAACTTATCCAGATGGAAGAGGATCTATCCCAGGAAGAACTCGATAAATACAGCCGCTATATTAACGACATCCTTAAAGAGCTGACTCTTGGAGAAGTTAAGGCCAAAATTATTGAAGAAATGCAACATGACAAGATGGTCTTTGATCATATCTATACTCGAGTTATGAAACTACTCGGAGAACTACTATGCCAGGCGGGAGAACTTGAAACTAATGTTTACATTGAAGGGCGGGCAAATCTCCTTAACAATCCTGAGTTTTCAGACGTAGATAGATTGCGTCAGATTATAAAAACTTTTGAAGACAAAAGTCGTATAGTTAAACTTCTGGACATGGCTATTGGATCGAAAGAGGGAGTGCATGTAATTTTAGGACCAGAAAGCCAGTTTAAAGAATTTCGAGAAATTGGCGTTGTTTTTTCCCCTTACCGACGTGGTGACTTTGTATTAGGAGCAATAGGTGTCATTGGCCCCTTAAGAATGAACTACCCACGTATTGTGCCTATAGTGGAATTCACTGCGCAGGTAGTGAGCGAATACATGCAGAATCCTCTTGGAAAACCTAAAAACTCGGCGTGAATGAGGAGGTGTTGGTGAAATGATAAAATTTAGAAATGGTGACCATATTGAAACCAAATCAGAAGCAGAAGAACTCAAAGAAGGTCAAGCTTCTGTAACCAATGAAGGAGCCGCAGAAGAAACAAGCCAGGAATCAAGCGAAACCAAGGAATTATCCCGCGAAGAACTTCTCGAGTTCTTGAAGCAAAAAGAAGAAGAAATTGCTCGACTCAATGACCGTATGCTCAGAATGATGGCAGACGTTGATAATATGCGGAAAAGGCTTGAACGAGAGCGAGAAGACATCATTTGCTACGGTAATGAGCAGCTTCTTCGAGAACTTCTTCCCGTCATAGATAACCTTGAGCGAGCTTTGCAACATGCGGGAGGAGAAGCCGACATTAAAACTCTCAAGGAAGGTGTTGAATTAACGCTGAAAAACTTTCTGTCGGTATTGGAAAAGTTCGGCTGTAAACCTTTCGATTCTGTGGGTATGCCCTTTGACCCAAGATACCACGAAGCCGTAATGCAACGAGAATCGACTGAATATCCTGAAAACACTGTTATAGAAGAATTTCAGAAAGGTTATACCTTTAGAGATCGGCTCCTTCGTCCTGCAATGGTTGTAGTGGCTAAAGGAACTGCTCGCCATTGATATTAGCCATAGAACAAAAAGCAAGGGCGTGGGTTGAATCTGTGCCGTCCCTTGCTTTTTTAACGAATGCTTACTAACTTGAAGTGTTCTAATGTATTTCCCCAAAAAACTGCCAAAGTTATTGGTAAAGGAGGTAAACAACAACTCATGAGTAAAGTAATAGGCATAGACCTTGGCACAACAAATTCGGTTGTCGCCATAATGGAAGGTAAAGAACCAAAAGTACTTGTAAACTCAGAAGGTGGTCGAACTACACCGTCAATAGTGGCTTTTACGGACACGGGGGAGTTACTTGTGGGGCAGGTAGCTAAACGCCAAGCTATCACAAACCCCACTAACACTGTCTTCGCCGTCAAGAGACTTATGGGACGAAAATACGATTCTCCAGAAGTTCAGCGTGATTTAAAAGTCCTGCCATACAAAATCGTTCCTGCTCCAAACGGTGATGCTCATATTGAGCTTCGTGGGCGAGCTTACAGTCCACCCGAAATTTCAGCTTATATACTGATGAAGATGAAGCAAACGGCAGAAGATTATCTCGGCGAAAAGGTAACCGACGCTGTAATTACAGTCCCTGCATATTTTAACGACAGTCAACGTCAGGCAACCAAAGATGCCGGGCGAATAGCCGGGCTTAATGTGCTCAGAATCATAAACGAGCCAACCGCTGCATCACTTGCCTACGGGCTTGATAAGAAAAAGGACGAAAAGATAGCGGTATTCGATCTTGGAGGCGGCACGTATGACATTTCTATTCTTGAGATCGGTGACGGAGTTTTTGAAGTCAAGTCAACCAGCGGTGACACTCACCTGGGAGGAGAAGATTTTGATCAACGCATTATCGACTGGCTTGTCGATGAATTCAAAAAAGAAACCGGTATAGACCTCCGGAACGACCGTATGGCTCTACAGCGACTCAAAGACGCAGCCGAAAAAGCCAAAATAGAGCTATCAACCGTTTTAGAAACGGAAATTAACCTTCCATTCATAACGGCAGATGCCACAGGACCAAAACACCTGGTAAAAAAACTTACTCGAGCTAAATTCGAATCTCTCGTCGAAGATCTCATTAACCGCCTCATTCCTCCTATGGAACAAGCTCTAAAAGATGCAGGCCTTACTACAAAAGATATCGATGAAGTCATACTCGTAGGTGGAATGACTCGAGTGCCGAAGGTGCAGGAATTGGTCAGGAACTTTTTCGGGAAGGAGCCCCATAAAGGCGTAAATCCAGATGAAGTAGTGGCGATTGGTGCAGCGATTCAGGGAGCAGTACTAAAAGGCGAAGTAAAGGACGTCTTGCTTCTGGACGTAACCCCTCTTTCCTTGGGCATAGAAACTCTTGGCGGCGTAATGACGAAAATCATCGAACGCAACACAACAATCCCCACCAGGAAAAGTCAGATATTTTCCACAGCAGCCGATAATCAAACCGCTGTCACCATACATGTATTGCAAGGCGAACGTGAAATGGCGGCCGACAACAAGAGTCTTGCCCGCTTTGATCTGGTTGGCATTCCGCCAGCGCCTAGAGGGGTTCCGAAAATTGAAGTGACCTTTGACATTGACGCTAACGGTATTGTTCACGTGTCAGCCAAAGACTTAGCCACAGGCAAAGAACAGGCTATCAGGATCACGCCGTCAAGCGGGCTTTCCGAAGATGAAATCCAGCAACTGATAAAAGAGGCTGATCTTCATGCAGAAGAGGATCGCAAAAAACGTCAACTTGTCGAGGCGCGTAATAAGGCAGACAACATCATATACAGCGTAGAAAAGAGCCTGAGAGACCTTGGGGAAAAAGTAGATTCAGCAACGAGAGCCGAGATTGAATCTCAAATTGAAAAACTCAGAAAGCTAATGGAAGAAACTGATAAGGACGCTATAGAGAGAGAAACAAATGTTCTTATAAGCCTTTCTCATCGAGTTGCCGAAAAGGCATACCAGAAAGCCAGCGAATCAACAACACAATCTCAGGAAACAGGAACCGAAAAGGACAGCGGTAAATCTGGAAAATCTGATGAAGACGTAGTTGATGCTGAATTTGAAGAAAGAGCCAAATAGAGCAAAAAATGGCGACCAAATAAAAAGGGGGAAAAGATTTTCCCCCTTTTTGAATTTAGAAATACCAAAACCAAAATTACTTCTTCATGTGCTTCATGAAAATGCTTTCACACTTGGCAGCCATTGCTTCAGCCTTGCGAGCGGCCTGCTCAGCTCTCTGGGCAGCGGATTCGGCTGCCTGAGCGCTGGCCTGGCACTGCTGCTGAGCCTGCTGAGCCTGCTGCAGAGCCTGCTGAGTCTGATCCTGCAACGCTTTGATTTCCTTAGTGCTGGCGCAACCGCCTAAAAGCGATGCACAAAGAACCACAGCCCCAAGGATTCCAACAAGCTTCTTCATCTACAATCCTCCTCCTGAATGTTTGACTTAAACACGAAAAACCTACCAAATACCCAAACACTTCAATATGCTAATAAAGTATTCACGCTACGTCAAGAAGTTTTCAATAACTTAAAAGTATAGCTTTTTCCACCAAAGCAAGATTTTTTGTGGCATATAATTCAAAGCATCCTGGATCAAGAGGTAGCACGAAAGTAAATTCTTGATCGGTTTTCTTTTTATCAGATCCAAAAGCTTCCAGAATGTCTTCAGGTCGAAGCAATTTTGGAATCTTTACAGGAAGGTCATACCCGGAAAAAAGAGAAACCATCTTTGCGCTAATATCATCGGTAATTTTTCCCAATAAAACACTAAGCTGCGCTGCACAAACACAGCCTATGGCAACAGCGTCACCGTGAGGAATAGAATAATTGCTCACCTTCTCAATTGCATGTCCAAAGGTGTGTCCAAGATTTAACACACGTCTCAGCCCGCCTTCCATTTCGTCCGCCATAACAATGCGAGCTTTTATCTGAGCACATCGGCTAACTATTTCTTCCAAACAGCTTAATTTGCGTGACTTTATGGCCTGAGATTGTTCTTCTAAAAATTTTACTAAATCGGCATCACTAATCCATGCAGTTTTTATAACCTCGGCCATCCCCTGAGCTAAAATATGATCAGGCAAAGTGATCAAAAACTCAGGATCTATTGCAACCCACAAAGGCTGGTAAAAAGTTCCGATAAGGTTTTTCCCTTCAGGAAGGTCAACGCCCGTTTTCCCGCCAATACT
>Ga0068707_1002002_pt1 | contig 14329 bp, 11 predicted proteins | sample YNPNPMetaG_FD_66600 | JGI IMG/M metagenome (GOLD analysis project Ga0068707, IMG submission 66600) | Anoxygenic and chlorotrophic microbial mat microbial communities from Yellowstone National Park, USA - YNP NP MetaG | ecosystem: Environmental > Aquatic > Thermal springs > Hot (42-90C) >... | reverse complement strand
TCATCATGCAAACCTACCAGAGCCGGGGACAGCCGGTTATCTCTTGTGTGGGATCGGGCACGCTCGTCAGCGCCGACGGTTTGATCCTCACCAACGCCCACATCGCCCTGCCCAGCGAAACCTGCCGTTCCGACACCATTGTCATCGCCATCACAGTGCGCCTGGACGAACCGCCCATCCCGACCTATGCCGCTGAAATCGTTGAGGCCAGCCGCGGCCTCGACCTGGCTGTGTTGCGCATCACGCGCTATCTGGATGGGCGGATCATCGAGCCGGGCGATCTGCAACTGCCCTTCGTCGAGTTGGGCGACTCGGCCCAGGTTGCTCTGGACGACACCATCACCGTGGTCGGCTACCCCGACTTTGGCGACGCGCCGGTGGCGGTGACGCGCGGGACGGTCAGCGGCTTCACCGCCGAGGCACGCGCCGGAAACCGCGCCTGGATTCGCACTCGCGCCACGATCCCCGGCACGATGAGTGGCGGCGGCGCTTACAATCGTCAGGGCAGGCTAATCGGTGTCCCCACTATCGCCCCCGCCCGCGTGGGCGGGGCGACCGTGGACTGCCGCATCATTCAGGACTCCAATGGTGACGGTCGCGCCGACGCCAGCGACCAGTGCGTGCCTGTTGGCGGGTTCATCAGCGCGTTGCGCCCTTCGCGGTTGGCGCGCGGCCTGGTGCGGGCGGCCACGCTCGGCATTCGTCGGGGGCAGGAATACCCGCGCACCCTGCCGCCCCTGCCGACGGACCCACCCCGCTTCAGCCGCCTATTTTTCACCACGCGCATCAACGAAGCCGGTATTCCCACTAATGTGGTCACTGCCGTGCCCACCGGCACCACCAGCCTCTATCTGGTGTTCGACTACGACAACATGGTAGATGGTATGGTCTACGAGCTGCGCGTGACCGTGGACGATGTCCCCAGCGCCAGTCACAGCCTGCCGCCCACCGCCTGGAGCGGCGGCGAACGCGGCACGTGGTACATCGGTAGTGCGGGCACTCCCTGGGAAAACGGCCTGTACAGCTTTCGGCTCTTCATTGAAGGGCGTGAGGCGGCCAGCCAGAGCCTGGTCATCGGCGGCGGCCCGCGCGAGATGCCGCAGTTCAGCGACGTAGTTTTCGGCTTCCCCGACCCCGATGGCAACCTCACCGGTACTGGCTATGTGCTACCCGAAGGCAGCGCCGTGCAAGCCCGCTTCAACTATCGCTACATGACTCCCGGCCTCACCTGGAGCTATATCTGGTACTTTGAGGGAACGGAGATCCTCCGCGATACGCAATCATGGCAGGGAGAGGCACAGGGCACCTGGGTCATGCCCGCCGCGGGCGAATTCCTGCCCGGCCAGTATCGTCTGGAGCTGTATATCGAGAACGCCCTCAGCGCCACTGCCGATTTCATCGTGGCGGGCGGGGCACAGGCCACAGGCCCCCTCGTCTTCAGCGACTTTCGTTTCACCACCGAGCAAATAGACGGCGTGCCCACCGGCCCCATCCGCAACGACTTTCCGGCGGGCATTGCGCAACTCTACGCCTTCTTCAACTGGCGCTTGCTTGCCCAGGGCACGCCCTGGACCCGTCGCTGGCTGGTAGACGGCGACATCCTCTTCGAGACGACCGAACCCTGGGGTGCTCCCCCTGCTGGTGAGAACTATTACCTGGGCCTGGAGAGCCTGCTCACCCTGCCCGACGGAACCTATAGCATCGAACTGCTCGTTGGCAATATTTCGCTGGGCACGGCGTCAGTGAAAGTAGGCTTGGGGCAACTACCGGTGGGAGTCTTCGCCAGCGCCGCCGGCGTGCTGATGAGCGGTCGTATCACCGACGCCGAGACCGGCGCAGGAATTCCAGGGGCCATGTTCATTGTGCTCAAGTCCGAATACAGCGTGGAGGATTTCCTGTGGAACCGTGCACAGGTGCTCGATCTATCTCTCGCAGATAACGAAGGGCGCTTCCAGATCGCCACGCTGTTGCCGCGCGGCACTGCCGACGAACCGCTGCTCTATAGCATCCTGGTGCGGGCCGAGGGCTACTTGCCCCTCAGCGCAGACGGGATTATTGTTACCGATAGCACGGCCAGTCCCGTCGAGATCAACGTCGCGCTCAGCCGCAACTGAACGCCTGCGCCGGGCTTGAGAAGCACCTGGACTATCGCTATACTCCTGACAACTGGCAAACGATCTTGCAGGAGCACGTCAACCATACAGAAAAGCGGGCGAGTTATACACGTTTGAGGTGAGGGGTCATGTCAAACACCATTGACAAACCTGTTCTGATCATCCATCAGGGGGAACGCGCTGGTCAACGCTGGATCATGCAAGAAGATGAGCTGATCATCGGGCGCGGCGCGGAGTGCGACCTGGTCTTGCCCGAACGCCAGGTCTCGCGCGAACATATCCGCATCTTTCGCGAAGGGGACGTATACTACCTGGAAGACCTGGATAGCAAGAACGGGACATGGGTCAATGGCCGCCAGATCAAGAATACGCGCGTCCCGCTCAAAGACGGTGACGAAATCCAGATCGCCCTGGTCGTCAAGATCACCTTCGTCGGGTCAGAGGCCACAGCTCCCCTCTTCATGGACGAGTTGCCCCACGCCCTGGGCCGCCTCCAGATCAACCGCGACTCCCGCCGCGTCTTCATTAATGGCATAGAGGTTGACCCGCCCCTGAGCCTGCCCCAGTATCGCCTGCTCGAACTGCTCTACGACAGCGCCGGCGCAGTGCGCACCCGCGATGAAGTGATCGAAGCCGTTTGGCCGGAAGCGGTTGGCGAAGGCGTCAGTGAACAGGCGATAGACGCCCTGGTGCGCCGCCTGCGCGACCGCCTGGCCGAGATCGATCCGCATCACCAGTACATTGTGACGGTGCGCGGGCACGGCTTCCGGCTGGACAACCCCGTTGAGTGACCAGCCTCGTCCCTCCTGGTAGCTTGGTGTGCTCTGCGGAGACCCTGGCAAAGGGGAGTAGGCCAGGGCAAACATCCTGGTGCCTTCGCTTCGCAAAAATCTTGTACAGAATCCAAATCCACCATTGATCTCCCTTTAATTTCGCCCTGTTACTCTCCAGGGTGAAAGAAAAGGTCACAGGGGGAGGATAATCACGATGGCACGCTTCGTCCGTTGGGGTCACAAAGCTTCTCAAAGAGGGCAAGGGCTGGTTGAATACGCGCTCCTGCTGGCACTGGTTGCAGTGTCCGGAACCGTTGCGCTGACCGCTACCGGCACGTCGCTCAAAGAAGCCTACGACAGCGTAGTAACGGCGCTGAATGGCAGCGTGCCAGTGGTCGAACAGGCTCAGGTACCAGATGCGCAGGGGGACGGCAAGGTGTTGATGGCTGACCTTGACGGTGACGGGGTCCCCGATGCTGCCGACAACTGCCCTCAGGATGCCAACCCAGATCAGGCCGACGCCGATCAGGATGGCGCAGGTGACGTGTGTGACTTCACCTACTACGTCAACATTGGCAGTTCATCTTCCTATCAGGATGGCGCGGGGAACGTCTGGCAACCGGAGTACGGTTTGTCCACTACCAAATCGGGCAAAATCTACCGCGAAACCTTCAAGGGCCAGGAGATCGCCGGCACCGACCTGGACTTTGTGTACCAGAGCATGGCCTATGCCAGCAAACAGCTTAATTGGCAGGCTACCGGCCTCCCCAATGGCACCTATACCGTCACCCTCTACTTCACCGAAGCGGATGCCAAACACCCCAGCACCTTCCACATCAAGGTGCAGCAGAAGATGGTGCAGAAGAACTTCACTCCCTTCGAAGGCAAGACGTTCGTCGCCTACACGGTGACCACCACCGCCAAAGTCACCGATGGCACGCTGCTGGTCCAGCTATTGCCGGTCAAGAATTATCCCAGCCTATGCGGCGTCTCGCTTACGCCAGCCTCTTAGGTCTGGCGGGGAGGGGAAGGCCAGGCACAAGGGCGAGTTCACAGCTCGTCCTTGTGCCCTGGCTCATTAAGCATCCAGCGCTAACATAGATCGACGTACTCCATCCGCACCCGCTCCGCGGGGGCAATACCCAGCACCTCGTTGAGAATCTCTGCCGTCAGCGCTGCCTTGTAGTCGGCGTCGCGCTGCGACCAGGTGCGCGATTTGATCTCGATATAGCGGTGCTCCGTCCGGGGCATCATGATCTGATCTAGATTGACGTAGAACAGCACGCCCTTGTACAGCACATGCCAGCGCAGACGGTCCTTGTGCACCTCGCACTCGCGGTGCGCCTTGAAATACTCGCGGTAGAAGCGCAGCGGGCGATCCGCCGGCGCGATAAAGCGCGAATGCGACAGCAGCACCGCCTCGTCGAACTCGCGCGCCTTGTCGGGGATGGTATACGTCAGGCGCGTGCGCACCGACACCGGTTCGCCCCCTTCCCCGATGAAATCGTCTTCGCGATAGCGTACTCGGCCCTGATCTTCGTCGTCGAACAAGAAATAAGTATCGTATTGCCGATAGTGATGGTGCTTGACCACCTGCACCGCCGGATTCTGGAGTAGCCGGGCGATCAGCGCTTCACCATCGCCGTCCACAATAGCCTTCACCTGAATCTCGAAACTCTCTTCCTGTTGCAGACCGCCGATCGCTACCAGCTTGTTGAGCACATTCCCTTCACGGGCAATCAGGAAGGCATCCATCCGTCGGGCGTAGACTTCGGCCTGCTGCCGGATGGCAACCTCATCCACCGTGAGCAGCGAACGGTCGCGCATCAACCAGCGTCCATTGACCATCACGTGCTGCACATCCGCCGCCTGCCCCGCGTACACAATCTGCGAGTAGATGGCGTTGGGATCGCGCTCGAAACGCGGCGTATTGTGCACCGGCTGATGGTCGAGCACGATCAGGTCGGCGCGCTTGCCCGCTTCCAAACTGCCGGTCAGGTGACCCAATCCCAGCGCCTCCGCCCCCCAGCGCGTCGCCATCAGCAACGCTTCTCTGGCGGGCAACACCACCGGGTCGAAGGTGGCACCCTTTGCCAGCAACGCTGCCAGACGCATCTCCTCGAACATGTCCAGATCGTTGTTGCTGGCCGCGCCGTCCGTGCCGATGCTCAGCCGCACGCCGCGTTCAAGCATCTCCTTGACCGGCGCGATTCCGCTCGCCAGCTTCAGGTTGCTGGTGGGGTTGTGCGCTACAGCGACCCCGTGCTGGGCCAGCAGCCGAATCTGTTCGGTATCCACATGCACGCAATGCGCCGCAATCGTCCTGGCGCGGAAGACTCCCAGCTCGGCCACGCGGTTGACCACCTTCTTTTCGAATTCGGCCCAACTTTCCTCAGCCTCCTGGCGCGTTTCGAGGATGTGAATTTGTAGCGGCACTCCATAGGTTATGGCCAGGTCGGCGCACGCCTGCAGAATTTCGTCGGTGCAGGTATAGGGCGCGTGCGGTGCCACCGACGGCACGATCAAAGGGTGACCGCGCCATTCCTCAATGAATTGCCGGGTGTAGGCCAGACTCTGCTCGTAGCTGTTGGCGTCGGGGGTGGGAAACTTCATCACCGTCTGCCCACATACGCCGCGCAAGCCCGCTTCTGCCGCCGCCGCCGCGACATCGGCTTCGTAGTAATACATGTCAGCAAAGAGCGTTGTCCCGCCGCGAATCATCTCCGCGCACGAGAGCTGCGTGCCCAACCGCACGAACTCCGGACTGACGAATTCGCGCTCGACGGGCATCATGTAGCCCATCAGCCACACATCCAGGCGCAGGTCGTCGGCCATGGCCCGCAGCAGCGACATGGGCATATGGGTATGCGCGTTGACCATGCCCGGCATGATGATCCGTCCCCGGCAGTCTAGCTCGTGGTCCGCCTGGAACTGAGCGCGTATCGTCTCCTGCGGTCCCACTGCGACGATGCTGTCCCCGCGTATGGCGACCCCGCCGGGCGCAAAGCTATCCAGGTGCTCGTTCATGGTCAACACCGTGCCGCCGAAAAGAAGCGTGTCAACGTGTTGCATATTGCCATCCTTTCAGGGTTGAATTCTGCTCATTATAACCCGATTTTCGGCCTACGTTGCCAGCCATTCGCCTCAAAAAGGCCAGCCTGACCATTCCTGAGTCAGGGCAGATGGGCAGATGGCTGGCAAGAACAGGAACCGTGCGTACAATACGGGTAGTTTTTATGGCATCAGATACTCTTACACCCTGATACGAGGCAATTCGTCTCATGTCGCACTTAAGACAAGACTTTCTGCGCACCCTCGAAGCGGGCACTGTTGGCTTGTTCCTGGTTCAGGCTGTTCGTTTCGCCTATGCCTCGCTCTATGCCCGCGCCAGTAGCGCCGACCTGGTGCAGCGTGTGCCAGATCGCGCCTCGCTCCAGGGCGTGCCCGGCGTCGTTGAACTGAGCACCGTGCAGGGCGAAATCGTCGCCCTGCTCGCCCTGCTGCTGGTCCCTCTGGTGGCGCTGCTGCTGGCTCGCTGGCGCTGGAGCCTGCCGCTGGCAGTGATCCTGGTGGCACTGGGACGCTCGATGGCCCTGCAATCCGCCGATCTGCAGGTCACTGCAGCTTCTCTAGTCATTGGCGCAGGGCTGTTCTATCTGACATTGACCATCATGCGCCGTCCGCTTTTCTTCCCGTCAGCGGTGCTGCTCGGCTTTGCGGGCGATCAACTCATCCGCGCCCTGGGCGACACCTACGATCGTACCTGGCAGGCCGATTACCGCATTGATCTGGCGGGTCAGGTCGAGATCGAGATAGGTGTGATCATCGCGCCAGCCGCCATTGCGCTCATCTTGCTGGCGTTGCTACTGTGGTTCCTGGAGCGCCGCGCCGATCAGGCCGCGCGCCGCCAGGAAGGCTATGCGCCCCCTCTGAGCGGACAGATGAACGCCTGGGGTGGTCTGGCGCTGGGGGCGATCTTTTTCCTGGAATTCACCCTGCTGGCTCTGCCCAACGCGGTGGCGCGCTGGGCTGATGTGCCTTACGCCGGGCTGGTGCCCTGGCTGCTGGGCGCGACGCTGCTGCCACTGGTCCCCGAAGTACGCGCCCAGGCCGCCCGCTTCGCCGGCATGTTCGACGCCTCCTGGCGCGGTTGGCTGTGGGCGCTGCTCCTTGGCCTGCTGCTGGTCGTCGGGCGACGCTACGAAGGTCTGGTGGCCGCACTGGCGTTGGTGCTTGCCCAGTTCCTGGTCAGCCTCACGCTGTGGTGGTTGGTCCAGACTGGTCTGCCGCGCCACAACCTGACCCCCATCACCATGTTGTTTTGTCCCATTGGCTTCGCCGCGCTGGCCGTGGGCGACTATTTCACCTACGATTACGCCTACGTGCGCGACCTGGCGCAGCCCTACCAGAACGTAGATGAGTTCCTGCGCTCATTCCGGGGCATGGGGCTGGGCCTGACGCTGGTGGCTGCCCTGGTGCTCGCCATTCCGGTAATTCTCTGGCGCGGGCGTATCCCCTGGCGCAGCGGGCGCGGCCTGTACACCGTCAGCGGGCTGTTGCTGGTGGTAGGAGCCAGCTACATAGGCGCGCTGGCAGCTTCCGGCGCGGTTATTCGCCGTCCTGCCAACCCAGACTGCCTGCGCGTCGCCACCTACAACATTCACGGCGGCTACTCGCAGTTCTTCGAACCCAACCTGGAGCGCGTTGCCCAACTGGTGGAACTGAACGGCGTAGATATCCTGCTATTGCAGGAAGTAGACACCGGGCGGATGGCCAGTTTTGGGGTAGATCAGGTGTTGTGGCTCGCCCGCCGGCTGCGCATGGAATCGGTCTTCTACCCCCAGAACGAGAAGCTGCAGGGGTTGGCGGTGCTCAGTCGCGTGCCCATTGAAGAAGTGCGCGGACTCAAGCTGCCCAGCGAAAGCAACCAGGCCGCGGTGATGCAAGCTGTGCTCAATCCGGAACGGTTGGTCGCCGACCCGCTGGCGGACGGCCTAGGTCGGCTTTATGTCTACAATGCCTGGCTTGGCTTCCGGCTGGCCGAACGGGACGGACAGCCTGTCCCCGAAGGGGAGCAGGATCAGAACCGGCAATTCCGGCGGATGCTGGACTGGATTGCCGCCTGGCACAATCCTGCCTGGACCGATCGGATCATCGTCGGCGGCACCTTCAACTTCGGGCCGGATTCGCCCTTGTACCGTGGACCGGAGTCGCCGCTCTATGCGGCGCTTGGCAATCCTGCCCTGCAAGACCCGGTCGCCAGCCTGCGCGCTGAAGAGGCCCTGACCGTCTATCTGGTGGACGGCACAGCGGCCCGCTTCGACTATCTGTGGACGTACAACCTGCCGCTGACCGGTGCGATGGTAGACAACAGCCCAGAGGCTGCGCGCACCTCCGATCACCGTTCCACCATTGTTGCCATCAGCCGTCGGCAGGGGGTTTCCTGCCCACCGTAATGTTTCCGAACGCCCCTTGAATCAACGCTCTTCAAAGACAATCTCACCCGCGTCAATCGCGTTCAGCGCGTTCTGGGCCGCTGCCTGGGCCGCTGCCTGTTTGCTTGGCCCTTCACCACGCCCGCATACCGTTGTCCCCACGTAGACTTCTACCGTGAACTGTTTGGCGTGATCCGGCCCCTGGCTGCTCACCGTGCGGTAAACGGGAGTTTCCCCCAGGGTTGCCTGTGCCCATTCTTGCAACATGCTCTTCGGGTCTTTGTCGGCAGCGCGATCCAGAATATCGGTCAGAGCCGGCTCCAGCAGCGGCTCGACGAACCGTTGCACCGCCTCCATGCCCTGATCCAGGTACAGCGCGCCGATCACCGCCTCGAACGCGCCGCACAGAATCTTCTGCCGGCTGCGTCCTCCGGAGTCGTCCTCTCCCTTGCCCAGCAACAACGCATCACCGAGCCGGAAATACCGCGCAAACTGCGCCAGCGTCTCGGTGCGCACCAAGCCTGCGCGTAGCCGGGTCAACCGACCCTCGTCCATCTCCGGGAAACGCTCATAGAGCCAGGCTCCGGCCACAAAGTCCAGCACCGCATCGCCCAGGAACTCCAGGCGTTCGTTGTCTTCGAGCGAATGCTCCGGGTGTTCGTTCAGGTATGACCGATGAGTGAGCGCACGCTGCAGCAAGGAAAGATCGCGGAACTGGACAGACAGGCGCTCCTGGAGTTTGAATAACTCGGACATGATTTCCAAGACGACCCCTGTGCGTCACACGCCAGTCATGAGATGCCCTTGCTTGACGCTAGGTGAACGAGACGCGGATGACCAGCCGCCCCAACCGCAATTCATCGTTGTCGCGCAGAATACGCGGCTCATAGGGCATCAGGCGCTGTCCATTCAAATAGGTGCTGTTGGCGCTGCCCATGTCGGTGACCACTACCGTGTCGTGATCGCGCATCAACGCCAGGTGATTGCGCGAGACTCCTTTTTCCAATGCGCCGAAGGGCGACAGATCAACGTCTGGCTGCGGAATGCCCGGCTCATTGTGCGCGCGCCCCAGCACAATTTCCCGATCTACGTCCAACACCAGCACATCGTCGGAGTCGCGGAAATGGAGCTGCAACCTGCTGCGCCGATCGAAATAGGCCGTCCCCCAGCGGCGGCGTGGCTCGATTCCCTCATACAGCGTGTCGTCTAGCAAATTTGTCCCGCCACGTTCCAGATCGGCCAACGCATTGGGCAGAATGTGGCCACACGAATAGCAGTAGGCATCCCCATCGGGATTCTGACGACCACAATGAGGGCAGACCTGCATGATAGATGATCCCTTCGTCAAGATAATGCCCGTAAGTTCGGATTACTGCCTAATAATACGGCGGCACCTCAGAAATTTCAATTGGTGATGATCTGTCCTTCAATCCAGCTCTGCGCCGCTGACCAGCGCTGCGTCCACCAGCGTTGCTACGTCTGCGCCGGCGCTCTCGTCACCGGCACGCAACCACGTCAGGAACTCCACGTTGCCAGCGGGACCACGCAACGGCGAGCGCATCAGTCCACAGACCGCATAGCCTGCCGCCTGTGCTGCCTCCAGCACCTCGACCAGCACGCGCCGATGCACCTGCGGGTCGCGCACCACGCCCCCTTTGCCCACCTGTTCGCGCCCCGCCTCGAACTGCGGCTTGACCAGCAGAATCAGGTCGGCGGGCAGCGTCAACCAGCCACGTATTACCGGAAACAGGTAGCGCAACGAGATGAAGGAGACATCGGCCACCACCAGGCTCACTGGCTCGGCGAGCCGCTCCAGATAGCGCGCGTTGGTGCGTTCCATCACCACCACGCGGGGGTCAGAGCGCAGACGATAGTCAAGCTGTCCATAGCCCACATCAATGGCATAGACACGTGCCGCGCCATGTTGTAGCAGGCAGTCGGTGAAGCCCCCTGTGCTGGCCCCCACATCTGCACAGACCCGCTCGCGCACCTCGACCGGAAAGGCGTCCAGCGCCGCCGCCAGTTTTTCACCGCCCCGGCTGACAAAGCGGGGCATCTGCTGGACATTGATCACCGCATCCTGGGCCACGCGCATGCCCGGCTTGGTGCGCACCTCACCATCTACACGCACTTCGCCAGCCATGATCATGCGGCGGGCCATCTCACGGCTAGAAGCCAGCCCACGCTCTACCAGCAACACATCCAGCCGTTCTCGTTCCTTTGTGGTCATGGTTACAGCGTCTCTCGCCCAAGTCTACCGCAAGGGACGCGCCCCAACTACCTGCTGCCCCGCTTCGCTGGTATAATGTCGCGCACGTTTGAAATGAAGGGGGTGGAGAAATCAGCGTGCATACTGTGAAGACTGCTTTGCGTCCCCTGTGGCAAACTTTGCCAGAGCCGGTGCGCGGTCTGATCGTGACCATGCGCCCGATCCAGTGGTCAAAGAACGGATTCGTCTTTGCGGGGCTTCTGTTCGATCAACAGCTCACCAAACCCGAACCGCTGGCGCGTGTCCTGGCGACGTTTGTGCTGCTCTGCCTGGCCGCCAGCGCCATCTATCTGGTCAACGACCTGGTTGACATCGAGCGCGACCGCCTGCATCCCCGCAAACGCCAGCGTCCCTTGCCGTCCGGCCAGGTACCCCAAAGCTGGGCTGTCGCTGCCGCTGTAGTGCTGCCAGCGATCGCGCTGTTGGGCAGCCTGTTGCTGACCTGGAAGCTCACGGCGGTTCTGCTGGCCTACCTGGCCCTGCACCTGGCCTATTCCTTCTTTTTGAAGAATGTGGTGCTGCTGGATGTCTTCGCGATTGCGGCGGGTTTCATCCTGCGCGTCGTTGCCGGGATTGTCGTCATTCATGTGGCGCGTTTCTCGCCCTGGCTCTACGTGTGCGCAGGTCTGCTGGCACTGTTCCTGGCCATCGGCAAACGCCGCCAAGAGCTTTTGTTGCTGGCAGAAAACGCTGGAGACGTCCGCGCTACTTACAAAGACTACAACATGCCGCTGCTCGATGATATGTTGCGCATGGTCACAACGGGCAGTGTGCTCACCTATATGCTCTACACCATCGAAGCGCCCACCATCCGCACCAACGGCCATAACATGATGCTGACCATCCCCTTCGTGATCTACGGCATATTTCGCTATCTCTACCTGATCCACGTGCGGGGGGAGGGCAGCGCGCCCGACGAACTGCTCTTTGAAGACGTTCCGTTGCTGGCCACAGTCGTGCTCTGGGTAGGCGCAGTCGGCCTCGTGCTTTATGTGCTCTAGCCTCTGACAATGATTCCTGTCCACGCCGTCACAACCTCTGCCCCTGGCAAAATCATTCTCTTCGGCGAACACGCTGTCGTCTACGGGCATCCCGCCATTGCCGTGCCCCTGACAGCGGTGCAGGTGACCGTCAGCGCTGCGCCCGGCCAGGCAGGGAGCGGCATTACCTTCTACGCCCCCGACCTGGGGCGCTCGCTAGCCCTCGCCGATGTGTCACCGGACGATCCGCTGTACGACGCTCTGGTCTACCCTGTGCAACTGGCCCTGCGCACCTTGCATTGCCCCGTCCCTGATCTGTACCTGGGCGTCCACTCGACGATCCCCGTTGCCAGCGGACTGGGCAGTGGCGCAGCGCTGGCTACCGCCCTGATTCGGGCTGTCGCTGCCGCGCTCGGCGCACCCATAGACAACGACGCGCTCAATCCTCTGGTCTATGAGGTCGAGAAACGACATCATGGCAACCCTAGCGGAATCGACAACACCGTCATCGTCTACGCCCGCCCTGTCTACTTTGTACGCGGCCAGCCGCCGCAGACCTTCAACGTCGCCCGCCCCTTCACCCTCCTGGTCGCCGACACCGGCCAGAGCAGCCCCACCCGCCTCACCGTCGCTGACGTCCGGCGGCGCTACGATGCCGACCCCCAGGGTGTCAGCACCATCTTGCAGCGGATAGGGCAGATCGCCATGCTGGCGCGCCAGGCGATCGAAACCGGCGACATCACCGCCCTGGGGCCTCTGATGGACGAAAACCACGCCCTGCTGGCCTGGTTGAGCGTGTCCTCGGACCTGCTGGACAAGCTCTGCCAGGCCGCGCGCGACGCAGGCGCATGGGGAGCCAAGCTCTCCGGCGGTGGGCGCGGAGGCAACCTGATCGCGCTGGTAGACGAAGATCGCGCTGAGAAAGTCGCCGAAGCACTGCGTCAAGCCGGCGCGGTGCGCGTGCTGACAACGCACATCGGCACCCAAGAGTAGGCAGAGCCATGCTGTGGATTGCGCTGGTCACGGCACTCACCTTGATAGCACTAACCATTGCCGTGCTGCTGCGGGCGCTGGCCTACCTTCACGAGCACCCTGAGTTGATCACCAACGGCGCGCCGCTGGCTTATCAGCGTTGTCAGCTCACCTTGCAGCAGATCGTGCAGCGCTACCAGCAGATCGCCCCACTCCGTGACGACGGCGTCCTTCTGGTCTGGCAATCGCCGACCGGTGCAGTCTACACACTCACCGGGCAGGGGCTGGAGTGCCGCCGCCCCACTGCCGCAGTGGCGGCGCTGCCCTGGCTGGAAGTCGGCGGCGTGGGCGTACGGATGCAGCCTGGCTTCAGCTTCGCCGATCGAGATCGCGATGGGGCCACTGATCACATCCGCACTACTTCCTACACCTTTGCGCTGATCATTGTGCCCTTCCAGGGGCCAACGCTGACTATTCCGATCCCCACCGACAACCGTGACGACGCGGTGAACTTCGCCGCACATCTTCTCGCCCTGGCGGAGGCGAAGCAAAAACGCATCAACGTATTCGGTTTCGACAAGCCCCCTGCTCCTCCTCGGCAGCGTCACCGCCATCTGTGAACGCAAAAAAGAACAGCGGCCCGGTCGCCGCTGCCCTTGTCCAACGATACCTGCCCACTCTACCCTTTGACCGCGCCCATGGTCAATCCGCGTACAATATAGCGTTGCACGAACAGAGACAGGACCAGCGGGGGCACTACTGCCATCAGCAGACGAGTGGACACAAACCCGAAATGAATACCGCGCACAGTGCCTGTGCTGATGATCTTCACTGTGAACGGCTGGGCATCGCGAACCGTGAGGACACTGGCAAACAGAAATTCGTTCCACGCAAAGGTGAAGCAAATGATCCCCGCTGCCACCAACGCTGGTCCGGCAATGGGCAACGCCACACGCAAGAATACCTGAAAGTGCGAGGCTCCGTCTACCAGCGCTGCCTCTTCCAGGTCTTTGGGAATATCGGCAAAGAAATCGCGCATGATGAGCACCGCGAACGGCATGACAAAGGTGGCGTTGACGATGATCATGCCGATATACGTATCGAGGAGATCAAACCGTTGCAACAACAAGAAGAACGGAATCAAGGTCGCCACTGGCGGCAGAAACCGTTGCGAAAGAAACCACGAAACCAGATTGCGATTCCCGATCCCAAAGCGGAACCGCGCCAGAGCGTATCCGGCCATCGAGCCGAGAGTAAGCGCGATGATCGTCGCCCCAATAGCGATGATCGCGCTGTTCTTAAGTGCCTTGATGTTTTCCTCGCCGGTGCGCCCCAGTTCAGCATTCCAGTTGTCCATGATCGGCTTAAACTGTACAAACGGGATCAGCGACGACTCCAGCGCGTCACGCTGCGGCTTGAAAGAGGTGACGATCGCCCATAGAAAGGGGTACAGGGCAATGAGCGTCACCAGGAGCACGGCTATCCAGAGGAACACATGCTGGATCGTTCTGGGCGAAGGCAAACGGCTTGTCTGCATCGTCACTGCCCCTCCTACTGGACTTCGTAGCGCTCACGGACGCGCCAAAAGAAGATCGACGACACGATAATGGCCACCACAACCAGCAAATAGGCCAGAGCCGAGGCATATCCCATGTCAAAATGCCGCAAGCCAGTGAGATAGATGTAGTAGGAATAGGTTTGCGTTGAAACCCCAGGCCCGCCGCCCGTTAACGTGTAGGGGATGTCGAGAATCTTGAAGGTCTCGACAAGCCTCAACATGGTGACC
>Ga0068707_1002001_pt1 | contig 14333 bp, 10 predicted proteins | sample YNPNPMetaG_FD_66600 | JGI IMG/M metagenome (GOLD analysis project Ga0068707, IMG submission 66600) | Anoxygenic and chlorotrophic microbial mat microbial communities from Yellowstone National Park, USA - YNP NP MetaG | ecosystem: Environmental > Aquatic > Thermal springs > Hot (42-90C) >... | reverse complement strand
TTGAGGGAGAGCGGCACGCGGGGGGCGACTTCCGCCATGAATCTCGCGATCGTCTCGGGGACCACGCGCCGTTCCTGGGCGCGGGCCTTGCGCTCCAGGAGCATGTCCAGGTTGAGCTTCTTCGAGGCCAGTCCCTCCAGGGCGTTCTGGCAGATCTTGCGGAACTCCTCCTCGCGCACGTTGCGGAGGAACCGGTCCTCCAGCTCCGCCTCGCCCAGCTTGCCCGCGTAATATTCGCGGAGGACGCGGTCCAGGTAGGCGGCGGGCAGGATCTCTCCCACCACGTTGAACACGGCGTCGTCGTTGAGGGCGTCTCGGATCTCCTGGAGCTTCTCGAGCAGTCTTTTGAGGACATGACCCTCGATGGTGTTGGCGGCCACAAGGTTGAAGATGAGGCAGGGCTTCGTCTGGCCGTACCGGTGGATGCGGCCCATCCGCTGCTCCAGGCGGTTGGGATTCCAGGGGATGTCGTAGTTGAAGAGGATGTTGCAGCACTGGAGGTTGATGCCCTCGCCGGCTGCCTCGGTGGCGACCAGGATCTGGATCGCCCCGTCCTTGAACTGCTGTTCCGAATGGAGGCGTGTCCCGGGCTCGTCCCGGGAGCCGGGCTTCATGCCGCCGTGGATGACGCCGACCTTGAAGCCGAGCTGGGGGAGGATGCCTTGGATCCCTTTCGTCCTGTTGCCCGCCAGGTAGTCCAGGGTGTCCCGATATTCGGTGAAGATGAGGAGGCGCTGGTCGGGGCGGTCGAAGAAGCCCTCCTCGCGGAGGAGCCGCTTCAGTCGGCACAGTTTCGCCTCGCCGTCGCCGCCCTCGACCTCGCGGGCCTGGGCGGCCAGGCGCTTCAACTCGGCGATTTCCTCCTTGATGAGGTCGGGGCGCTGGGTGAACGTGATCGCGTCGAGGATGGCCTCGAAGCGTTCGCGCTCCACGTCCTCCATCTCTTCGATCTCCTCCGGGGAGGGCAGTTCGGGGGGCGCGTCCCGGAGGATTTCGTGGGCGCGTACCAGGCGGTCTTCCAGCCGGTTGGCCCGGTTCTCCAGGGACTGCCGGAGGGCGTAGGTGCTCGACGCCAGGCGGCGCTGGTAGAGGGTCATCAGGAACGCCACGGCGAGGGCCCGGGGGTCTTCCCCGATGGCGGCGGCCTGGGCGCATTGATGTTTCACGAACCGGGTGACGGCCTGGTAGAGCTTGAATTCCGCGCCGTCGATGCGGAACTCGATGGTCTTGGGGTGGCGCGGGACGAAGATCTTCTCCGCGATCCAGTTCCCCTTCTCGTCGCGCTGGGGGAAGTAGACCATGGCCTCCTTGGTGCGGCGGAGGTAGAAGGGCGCGCGCCGGTTGTCCATGGCCTCCTGGATGGACCGGACGTCGGCGAAGGCGTCCTGGTCGAGGAGGCGGAGGAAGAGGCTGAAGTTCGTGGGGTCGCCCTTGTGAGGAGTGGCGGTAAGCAGCAGGAGATGGTCCGACTGGTCGCGAAGGAGCTCGCCGAGCTTGTAGCGGAGGCTCTTGTCGTCCTCGGCGGAGGCGGACATCCTGTGGGCCTCGTCCACGATGACGAGGTCCCAACGGCACTGCCGCAGGCCGGGCAGGATGTCGGTGCGCTTGGCGAGGTCGAGGGACGTGATGACCTGCTGGTTCTCCATCCACTGGTTGATGCCGAACTGGACGCGGATGTCGTCGCCCTTGAGGACGACGAACTTCTCCTCGAACTTCTCGCGCAGTTCCCGCTGCCACTGGAAGGTGAGGTTGGCGGGGCAGACCACGAGAATCCGCTCCGCGAGGCCGCGGAGCTTCAGCTCGCGGAGGAGGAGCCCGGCCATGATCGTCTTCCCGGCGCCGGCGTCGTCCGCCAGGAGGAACCGAACGCGGGGGAGCTTGAGGAGGTAGTCGTAGACGGCTTCGAGCTGGTGGGGCAGAGGGTCGACGCGGGAGATGGAGAGGCCGAAATAGGGGTCGTACTCGAAGGCGATCCCGAGGGCGTAGGCCTGGAGGCCGAGGCGGAGGGCGTGTCCGTCGCCGCGGAAGGAGAGGGCGGCTTCGAGGACCTTGAGGCCGCGGATTTCGTCGCGCCCGAGGGTGACGCGGATGAACTGGCTGGACTCGACGCCGACGAGGCCCAGGGACCAGGCGCCGTTCCCGCAGGCCCTGACGGTCTCGACCCGCATGGGCTCGCGGAACTGCGGTCCGATGACGGTCTGGCCCTCGGCGAGGGGCGGTTCCCTGCGATCTACGTCCATAGCGAGGTCATCGGAAGCGGCGTGAATCCGCAGGAGCTACCGACCCGGGCGTGCCTGTTTCGAAGCCTTTTCCTCCGCCCACGTGCGTCCTCCTTGGGTGGATGACCCGGAAACCAGTCCCCGGTCGCACGCTGGGGTCATTCTATCCGGCAGGGGCGCGTTTTGAAGGAAATCCGACCGAAGTCCGAGGGGTGGGGCCATTACTTGTATGCCGCGTCGCAGGATCGGTTCCAGTACTTGAGGCGGTGTGGCTTCCCTAATCCAGGACCTTGTCCGTGGGTGCAATCACCCAATGGGATTGCCGGGCGAGGGCCTGCCTGACGGACCTCGGCTTGTCCCCGACGACCAGCCCGTGCGCGGGCTCTTCCTTCAGGGGTTCCGCCCTGACGCCCTGGTTCTGCCCACGGGCCGCGCCGGCCGTGAAGGCGACCATCGCGTAGCCGGGGTAGCCACGCAGCACGTCCTCGGCCGATCGGCCGCTGCGCAGGACCTCCGGCTCGAGGTAAATCGACATCGGCCCACCCTGGGGATCGTTGTTGAATGCCTGGGAACTGGGGCGCAGTTTCCCGGTGTTCTCGTCGGGGACCACCCAATCGGGATGAATGCGCCGCCAGAGATCGGTTGCGTCAACGATGGAAGGATCGTCTTCGGGATGCATGGCCTATCGAACTGGGCTCCTTTCAGGAGACTCGCCCGTGGAGACTGAGGGCCAAGGTCCCCGGGTCATAGACGAACCCCCTCTCCTCTTGGCTCTCCCGGGATCCCTCTATCGAGAGTTCGTAATCGCCGTCGCGGCGGACCTCGATTTCGACATCAAGGCCGTTCCTGTGCCACTCGACCTGTACGTTTCCTTCGACCGTAGGCACGATCTGCGGCACAGGAGCCTCTCCACTCATGACGCGAACGAGGAATGCGATCGTGTGGACGACGGCTTGAGGATGCACGGGACGAGCGCCATAGGAGTCCCAGTTTGCGGGCAGCTCAAGGAGCCGGCAGAGACGAGCCAAGACCGGGCACACCCATGATGGGGCCCCCGGCGAAATTTCTACCCGCCCCCCGCGCCCCAGGTCCAAGGTGTATCGGAGGGGCATGGGATCGATGACCTGGGTCCCGGAAGGCGACCAGACGAGATCCTCGGTCAGGCCTTCTCTCGGACGATCCGCAATGCTAGGCATTCCGCAGTCCCCACTGGGCATGCATGGCGTCCGTCGTCACCGCCATGAAGGCCCGCACGATCCAATCGTGGGCGACATCGAGAAAACGCAGCACGCCTTCCACTCCATCACCCAGCGGCGCGCCGCGCCCGACGCTGGTCATGAGGAACATCGGCATCCTGTCCGATAGACGGTAGACTGGCTTCGCCGTTACGTGCAGACGGCCTACGGCCTTGCCGTCCGATCCCGGCAAAACGTATTTTACATCGAAGGTCACGCTCTCGGAGGGCAGATCGAGGTAATCCTTGGCCGGCTCCCCCCACACCCTGAAGACGCGGTGGGCGTCGTCGAAATTCTTCCATTGGGTTCCCGGTTCGATGTGATCGATGTAGGTAAGCTCGCATTGATCCGGGCGGAAGGTCCCCAAGCCCTCCCGATTGACAAACTCTTCGAACATCCGAAGATTTCTTTCGAATGCCGTTCGCAGGTTCCGATAGCGCGGATAGGTGGCCGGGTTCGCCAGCTTCCGCCAGTTATGGATAAGACGGTCGTTCTGAATCTGGATGAGCTGCGAACCGTCGGGGTTGAAGAACCAGCACCGTGGGACCAGGGGCGCAGGTTCGACCTGGAACTTCAACACGGGGGGTTCGGGCTTTTCGAAGCGCTCCATGATCCGCGGGAGCGGAAGCTGCTCCTCCGTGTTCGGGAACTGGTCACGGAAAAGGGACCACAGGATCCCCATATGGGCCGCATGAAGCCCCGCCAAAGGAGCGAACTGCGCAGACAGCGCGACCTCGGCCACCGGCGGGTTTGCGAACTCGGGCTTGCGCTTCGCGTCCGGCATGGTTACCTGACCAATGCTATATGATCGTCGGCCCAGCCGCAAGTCCGAAAATTCCCCCTCCAGCGTATCCATCCGCACGCCGCTATCGATCCGGATACGCGAGGCGATGATCCCGGTGGTCACGGAGGTGATCCAAGCACTCGCGGATCTCCCCGGTCAAGGGCCCGGGATTCGCCCCGGAGCGGAGCGTCCTCGCCGTACGGCGAGGGATCGAGGGCCGGCTCAGGGCCTGGACGCCGTGGCGGCCGACTGGAGCATCTGGGCCATCCCCTGGAAGAGGGCCGCCAGCGACGAGGCCGTCTCAGGCGGCGCCTCGATCACCAGCCCGCCCCGGTCGCTCCGGCGCACCTGGAGCGAGGAGAAGAGTCTCCTCACCTCCTCGGGTGAGGCGGCCGCGGCCGCCGCCGGCGCGGCCTCGTCCCCCGCGTCCCGCGTCTCGTCCGAGGCCTCGAGCACCCGCTCGACCTCCCGCTCCTCCACGGGATCGGGCTCCTCGAGGACCTCCAACCGCGGGGGCAGGTCGGGCGCCTTCGCGGGCGTGACGATCTTCTCGATCCTCGAGAGGAACGAGCCCGACCGCTCGAAACTCACCTCGTCGCTCGTCCCGTCGAAGAGGCCGGAGAAGAAAGCCCTCTTGTCCCCCACCAGCTGGAATATCCTCGATTCGATCCCCTCCTCCGCCACCAGGTTGTAGACGTCGATGGGCCGCTTCTGGCCGATTCGGTGGATGCGCCCGATCCGCTGCTCCAGGACCGCCGGGTTCCATGGGAGCTCCAGGTTCACGCAGGCGCTCGCGGCCCGCTGGAGGTTCAGGCCCACCCCGCCGGCGTCGCTGGCGAAGAGGACGCGGACCGAGGGATCGTCGTGGAAATCCACGATGTTCTGCGTCCGGCGCTTCTGGCCTTCGCGGCCGGTGAAGAAGACCGCCCGCAGGCCCGAATCCGCCAGGACATCGCGGACCGCCCAGTGCGCCAGGCGCAGCATCCGTCTCCACTGGCTGAAGACCACCACCTTCCGATCCTGTTCCACCGCGATCTGGGCCAGCAGCTCCCGCAGCTCCAGGAGCTTGGGGCTGGAGAGGCCCTTCAGGATTGCCTCCGTGGGGCGCTCGATCCGCTGCACCTGCGGCCAGACTTCCTCGAAGCGGAGCTGCGCCAGCCCGTTCGAGATGATCCGCTGGGTCGTGAGGAGGCTCATGAGGCGCAGGAACTCGGCCTGCGTGAGCGGCCGCTTCTTCGCGATGGAAACAAGGATGAGAATCGGCTGGTTCAGGGCATCGTGCTCATCCCGTTGCTCCGGGGTCAATTCCACCGGCACGCGGGTGTCCCTCCGAGGGGGGAGCTGGGAAAGGACGTCTTTGCGAAGCCGCCGCAGCATGCAGGGCTCCAGCCGGGCCCGCAGCGTGTCCAGGTTCCGGGCGCCGCCGACCTCGGCCCTCCCGTCCGTGGGCCGCGTGTGCCAGGGGACCAGCCTCCACTTGGGCTCCAGCGCAAGGTCGTCCACCCATTCCACGATCGAGGCCAGCTCCTCGATGCGATTCTCCATGGGTGTTCCGGTGAGGACGAGCCGGTAGGGTGGACTGAGTTTCTTGACGAACAGCGCCGTCTTCGTGGCCCAGTTCTTGAGGCGCTGGGCCTCGTCGAGCACCACGAGGTCCGGATTCCAGGCGTGCATGACTTCGAGGTCGCGGACGAGCTGTTCGTAGTTGGCGATGAGGAAGCCGCGGCGGCAGGAACGGAAGGCGTCCCGGCGTTCCTCAGGGTTCCCCTCCACGATGGCGGCCGGGGCGTCCGTGAAGATCTGCCACTCGCGGAGCCACTGGGGCTTGAGGGCGGCCGGGACGACGAGGAGTCCGCGGCGCACCCGACCGCCGTGCCAAAGCGCGTGGGCGCAGGCGATTGCCTGGGCGGTCTTGCCGAGCCCCATGTCGTCCGCCAGGAGGAGACGGCCGGTCGCGAGGAACCGCTCCACGGCCTCCCGCTGATAGGAATAGAGTTTCTGCTTGAGCGTCCGCAGGCCATGGCGGAGACGATCGATCCCCTCGGCGTCGCGGATCCGCCGCCGGAGGTCGTGCTGTTCCTTCAGCAGCAGCGCATGAAGCGCGGGGTGGCTCCCGCCGCTCCCCAGAGCCGACAAAAGGGCCTCCACCAGGGCCAGCCGTTTCCCGGGCTGGTCCGAGTGCGTCTCGCCGACGCGCCAAGTCCCGTCCTTCCCCGGTCGGAACCAACGCCGCAAGCCGTCCGGCGGAGACCCCTGCATCCAGGATATCCTTTCGAGCCAACAGCCTCGTCCGGTCAGAGGGCGGATGGGGTCCCAGGCCAGGGTCGCGCGCGGTTCGGCGCGATCGAAGCGGGCGGCCTCCACGGCGCGGGGGCGGGACCAAAGGTCGTTGAGGATGACAAGGAGGTGCTTGCAGAGCCCGAGGGAGTTCCGCGGGAAATCGGCGCAATCACAGCTCCCCGAGGGCGGGGCGAGGCTCTCGAGGCGCGTGCGGTAGGGTCGGACGGGCGCCCCCTCCCGGCGGGTGGCGTAGAGTCCCAGGACCCGGCCGCTGGGAGGCCGCCGGGCGATGCGGAGCTTGTCGGCCTGCCCGAAGGCGAAACGCCGCAGCAACGCCTCGAAGGCCTCATGCTGGACCGGCCAGTCGGCCCCTCGGGTGACGGAGAGGACGTGGCGGACGAGGACCTCTCCTGGGATGGAGCCCGTCCGCTTGTGCGCCCGAGCGAGCAGCGTCCTCCAGGCCTCCGTATCCTCAAGCGGGATGGCTTCAGGCTCGACACGCGTCAGGGCGATCGCGGTTCCCGCGCCCTCCATGTCCCTCTCCTCCGCAGAACGGGTAAAGTCCTATCAGGGACGTGGAAAAGCCACAAGGAATATCGGGAACTCCGGGGCATGGGGAACCACGTTGACCGACGTGCAGGATCCGGCGGGGCCCTTCGCCAGGCGCTTCCCCCCCTTCAAGGCACGGAGGACCCCGCCGCGGATCACGGGGGTCTCCCCGGCCCGGCCGGACCGGGATGAGCTATTCGCGCAGGCTTCTCCTGATCGCGTTACGAAGATCGTCCATGAGGGCCACCCATCTCTCCGGAAAACGGTCTGCCGGGCCGGCAGGGGCCGGTAGGGTCCGGCGCGAAACCGGATCACGCGGGGCGAGGTCGTACCCGCCGGGACCCCATGGGGCACCGGCCTCTCAGAAGCGGATGCCGAACCCCGCCTGGAGCAGGACCAGGTAGTCCCCCGCGTCGCCCAGGGCGACCTGCGGGGTCAGGGCGATCCAGAAGTTCTCGGAGAGGCGCGCCGATCCCGAGAGCCCCAGCAGGACGGCGAACCCGTCCTCGAGACCCGTCACGCCCCCGAAGTACCCGTACTGCAGGCCCGCCTGGCCCAGGATCCGGAAATCCTCGTCGCGGTAGAGGGCATAGTCCAGGCCGGCATCGGCCAGGATCACCATCCCGTGGGGGTCCTCCAGCTCGGGATCGAAGTCGCGCTCCACGGACGTGAACCGGAGGTTCGTGAACAGGCCGAAGTCGTCCCCGTCCAGGCCGATCACCTCCCGGCTGAGGAAGGGGAGCGGGGCGCGGAAGGCGACGCCTCCGAGGAAGGAGGGGTCGGCCTCGAAATCCGGGCTGAAGAGGGCGGCCCCGGCCGTCAGGTCGATCTCCAGCCGCCCCAGGGCGATGAGATCCCGGGCCGGGGGCTCCTCCTGGGGCCCGGCGGGAGTCTCCATCGGAAGCAGCACTCCCAGGAGGACGGCGGTCGGCGCGAGCATCGGGATTCTCTCCCCTTTTTCGACTCCCGGGCGGTCGCCCGGGCCGGCTACTTCAGCAGTTTCCGGGCGGCCTGCACGATGTGGGAGGTGTCCACCCGCATGGGATTGAGCATCTCCGGCGCGCCGGGGGCGGGGGCGTCGGGGAAGGCCAGCCGCTTGACGCGCACCCCCGGCAGGGCCTCGGCCACCCGCGCCACGATCTCCGTGCCGTTGCAGAAGCTGTAGGACCCCTCGTCGGCGGTCAGCAGCCGGCCGGTCTTCTTCACCGAGGCCAGGATGGCCGGCATGACCCCCTCCAGGGGGGCCAGGGTCCGGGGATCGATGAACTCCGCGCGGATCCCCTCTTTCCGGAGCTCCTCGACCGCCCGGGCGATCCGCAGGGTCATCGGGGCGTAGCCGACGATCGTGAGGTCCGTTCCCTCGGTCCGGACGGCGGGTTCGCCGATGGGGACCGTGTAGGGCTCGTCGGGGACCTCAGGGCCCGTCGCGGGCATCGGGTACTGGCAGTACACGACGGGGTCCACATCCCGGATCGCGGAGATCATCAGGCCCTTGGCGTCGTACGGCGTGGAGGGGATTACCACCTTCAGCCCGGCCAGCCGGGCATAGGAGGACTCCAGGCCGGCGTCGGCGTGCTGACCGCCCTGGAAGGGCTGCCGGCCCGCCATGTCCGCCCAGAGCACCATGGGGAAGGCGGCCTGGCCGCCCGTCATGTGCCGGAGCTTCCCGGCGTGGTTAAACATCAGCTCGTAGGGAATGAAGGTGGTCATGCTGGGGATGTGGGCGATGGCGGGGACGCCGGTCATGGACATCCCCATCGCGCCGCCGACGATCCACTGCTCGTCGATGGCGCAGAAGCGCACCCGGACCCGTCCGAACTCGGCCTCCAGGTCGATGGTCCGGTCCTGCCATCGGGCCGCAGGCCTCTGGTATTCGTAGAGGAGCGTCAGGTGCCGGTCCCGGCGCATCTCGGCCTGGATCCCCTCGAGGATCGCGAAGTTCATGCTCTTGGGCATGGATCGGTCCTCCTCAGACGTTGCGGAGCGGGACGGCGCCCTCGGCGAAGACGTTCCGGAGGCCGTCCTCCGGCCCCGGGACCGGCTGGGCCTCCGCGAAGGCGACGGCGTCCTCCACCGACCGGGCGACCTCCGCGGCGATCTCGTCGGCCCGCGCCTCGGTGAGGACCTTCTCGCGGACGAGGAAGGTCCGGAAGCGGGGGATGGGATCCTTGGCCATCCAGTCCCTCAGCTCGCGGTCGGAGCGGTAGCCCAGTCCGAAGGCGCCGTCGGCGCCGATCCGGGCCCCTCCCGCTCCGTAGTGGTCGTACCAGCGGTAGGTCTTGCACTCGAGGATCGTGGGGCCTCCCCCCGACCGGGCCTTCTCGACGGCCTGGCGGGCCACGTTGTAGACGGCCAGGACGTCGTTGCCGTCCACGACGCGCCCCTCGATGCCGTAGCCGGCGGCCCGCTGGGCCAGGTCCGGCGTGGCGTAGACGTCGGAGGCCCGCACCCAGATCTGGAAGGCGTTGTTCTCGAGGACGGCGATCCAGGGGAGCTTCCAGGTTGCGGCGGCGTTGGCGGCGCTGGAGAAGAAGACGCCCTGGATGGAGCCGTCGCCGCCGAAGCTGACGGCCACCTGGTCGGTCCCCCGGACCTTGATGCCGTAGGCGGCGCCGGCGGCGAAGAGGTGGGAGGCCCCGACGATCCCGTTCATGCCCAGGATCCCCAGGCTCACGTCGGTGATGTGCAGCGAGCCTCCGTACCCCTTGCAATAGCCCGTGGCCTTGTGGGTGATCTCGGCCATCATCCGGCGCAGGTCCCCCCCCTTGGCGATCAGGTGGCCGTGGCCGCGGTGGTTGCTGGCGATGTAGTCGTCCTTCCGCAGGGCGGCGCAGACGCCGACGGCGACGGCCTCCTGGCCGACGTAGAGGTGGGCCACGCCGCGGAAGCCGCCCTTGAGAAGCAGGTCCTTGATCTTCGTCTCCCACAGGCGGATCTTCAGCATGTCGGTGTACATGGCGGTGAGCTGGGGGGCGGTGAGCCCGTCGACGTAGGTCGGCCCGTGCTGGGCCAGGAGGGCCGTCCCGGCCCCCAGCCCCTGCACGAACGCCCTCCGGGAGATCCCCTGCCGCTCCTTCCTCCTGGCGCCGGACCTGGGTTTCATCGTCGATCCCTCCCTTCGAACGGCCGGGGCGCGGCGGGCAGGGACCCTGCGGGTCCCGCGCCGGGTCCCCCGGGCATGTTCAATGGGCGCCCAACGGGAGGATTGTATCAAGCGCGACGGGGCGAAAGGAAGGTGGAGAGAATTTCTGGGCCGGCCCGGAGCGGGGGGGATCGGGAAGTTTTGGAGCCGCGGGTCCACGGAGTGAATTCATCCGGGGCCCGGGGAGGAGCACCATTTCTCGACGAAGCGTCCCGCCTCGATCTTGTTCACGTCGCACCGGGCCAACCCGATGAGGATCGCTTCGTAATCTTGTTCCTCAGGATTGAAGGATATGCCGTTGATCCTGAGAAACACTCGGGTGGCCACGGCGGCCGTCCTTTTGTTTCCATCCAGGAAAGGATGGTTTTTTACGAGATGAAACAGGTAGACGGCGGCCTTTTCGGCCAAGCTAGGGTACAAAAACCGATTCTGGAGGGTCATGCGGGGTTTGGCCAGGGCCGATTCCAGGAGCCCCAGATCTCTCAATCCCGGCAAACCGCCGTATCGCCGAATTTGATCTTGATGAATTTCGACGACATCCCGGATTTCGAGAAATTGGACCATCAGAGGCTGGCGAGACGCTTCAACATCCCGCGGTACAGCCGGTTGGTTTCTTCAACCGCTTCCCGGATCGTGATCCGCCGGCTCATTTCGGTCCAATCTGTGATTTGGCACGTTAGGGTTGCACAGATACCGGAAGAAGGCGGCAAGGGAGAAGGGGAATGGGCGTGAGCAGCTCCGGTGACGGCTTCAATCAAAGATACGCTGGGGGGTGCGGGCAACTGGCTGAGTACTTGAGCATTATGAGAGGTCATCTGCCAAGCATCGGGTATGTTGATAATTTGGGGGAGCATTGTACGTTCGATGATTTAGTGGGGTTTGATGGCCTGAGGAGGTTCCTCCATGGCCGTTATGGTTTGATAGTCCAACTCGTTCCTGTCTGCCGAGACGGTAAAGCTGTACCGCCCCGGTTTAGGGAACACGATGTTCATGTTGAATCCGATTACAACGCCTCCAGGTTCCTTTATTTCAAAGTTTCCAGATACCTCGGGCGCCACCGCGTTCCCGTCTTCGTTGACGCAGGCGATCTTGAATTCGTGGCGCCCCAGCTCTCCCGGGCCGGCCGAGAACTGAACCGCAATGCCCGCGTTGAATACGATCGGCCGCCCGCGCGCCCCTGCCCACACGCGGTCGATGCCCCCGCGCAGGAGGCTGAAGGTCCCATCAGGATGTACGGACACGGCATCAGCCACAATGATCCGGGCCTTCATGCCTTGGAGTCTAATGGTTCCCCTTGAGGAATCAAGAAAAATGCCGATGGGAATCCGCCCCATCTCCGGGTCCCGCTGGGGAGGCCTTCAGGGGCCCAGGCGCTGGAGGAGCTGGGCGAGGGGGAGGGCCGGATCCTGCAGGGCCGGGTCGAAGCGCCGCCGGGCCGTCTCCTGGCGCGGGGGGGGCAGCGGTCCGCTGGGCAGGAGGGGAAAGAGCTGGGCGGAGGGGCGGTCCGGCCGGAACACCGGGAGGAAGTATTTCGGCAGGAGCTGGTCGAAGACCACCGTGGCCCCCGGTCCGTTCCAGGCCGCCAGGGAGGGGGGGCCCAGCCGCCGCTCCATCCGGGCGCACGCCTCCAGCCAGAAGGCCAGTCCCGCCTCTCCGCCGGCCAGGGGGAAGCGCAGGGCGTAGCGCGGGATCGCCCCCGCCCCCACCGTGTCCGCCAGATTCTGGAGCAGGCCGTAGCGGGCGGCCGCCGAGGATTCCAGGGGGGCGCCCAGGAGGGCCGTCCAGAACGACCGGTTCGTTTCCCGGGCGAGGAACTCCTGGAACCGCCGCCGCGCCTCCGCCGGGTCGGCCTCGACGGCGGCCTCCTCCATCCGGCCCAGGTACGACCTGAGGTCCGCGCTCCCCGCGTGGGCGGCGGCCAGCCGCTCCGCCCGGCCCAGGAACTCCTCCCAGAGGAGGGGCCAGAGGGACGGCTCGACCTTCAGCGGCCGGACCTCCAGGGCGGCATGGATCAGGAAGGGGAACCGCCGGCCCGCCTTGTCCCGCGAGGGGAGGTACACGCCCCCCAGGACACGGCCGGTGGAACGGCTGTAATAGAGGAAGCGGCCGGGGGGGGCCGATTCGAAGGTCTGCTCCCAGGAGGTTGCCAGCCCCTGGCGCGCCGCGGCGATCCCTTCCTGGAGCCATTGGTCCAGCTCCCCGAGCTCCGGGACCGGAGGCCCGTGCCGGACGAAGTCCGCGAACAGGGGCAGCTTTCCGAAACACCCCGGATGGAGGCGCGTCATGGGCCCACCCGGTCGGGGATCTCGAACTTCGCGAAGAAGTCCTTCCGGAAGGGGTTCACCGGGTCCTGGGCCTCCACCAGGGCATCGGCGTAGAAGACCTGGCTGGTGCCCAGCCGGGTCACCTCGTACTTCCAGGAGCACTCGAAGGCCTGGTCTCCCTTCGGTTGCGGGTTCCCCGCGGCGATCAGGCGGATGAGGGCCCAGTCGTCCTTGAACTCCTTTTCCACCCACGACTCCACGGCGCCCACGCGGATCGCCACCTTGGCCCCGGGGGCCTCGAGCTCCTTCCAGGTGAGCTCCCCCCGGCCGTCCGGACGGTCGTTGTGGTTGAACTCCTGCTTGCCGATGCCGAACCGGACGTGGGTGACGCCTTCCCTCTGCTTGAGGGTCACCGCGAAGCTCACGGCCACCTTGTCCCCGCCGCCCTTGTAGAGCCCCTGGCGGAAGGCCTCCGCGCGGCGGACGGCGGCGTTGAACTCCCGGGAGAACTGGACGAGCGGCTTCCCCTCGACGTTCAGGGCGTGCAGGGCGCGGAGGTCCTCCAGGGCCTTCCAGAACGTCCCGCTCTGGGGGTTGAAGAGGCCGGAGAAGGTCCTCAGGGAGGCGGCCTGGGGGGCGTCCTCCGCGAAGGGGTACCGCCCCTTCAGGGAGGAGCGGAAGGTCGCGGCGACGAGCTTCTCCCAGTGGGCATCCGCCTCCGCTTGGGCCTCGGAGGCCAGGGCCTGCCGCGTCCGTTCGATCGCCTGGCGGAGCACCTGGCGGAGGCCCTCCTGGTGCGGGGGAAGGGCCTGCCGGACGGCGGTGTCGAGGCCGCGCCCGGCCTTCCGGAAGGCCTCCAGGAACGGTTCCAGTTTCTTTTCCTTGAGGGCGGGGAGGACGCGGGATCCGGCGGGGGAAGACCCCACGAAATCCTCCACCGCCTGCTGGAATTCGTAGAGGGCCGTGAGGGCCTCCCGCAGGGGCTTGGGATCCGCCGGGGTTTTCACCTCCGTCTCCAGGGTCCGGAGGGCCTGTCCTTCCCAGACGGCGCGGAAGAGGTCCACGAAGGGCGAGTTGTCCCCGGCCAGGATCTTGAGGCGGGAAGCCGCCTCCTCGAGGTTCGCGAAGGGGAGCACCTGGACGCCCCTGAGGAACTCTTCCCACTCCCGCGTATGGCGCTCCACGTGGCGCTGGCGGAGCTCCTCCTCGACCTGGGCGGCGGTCTTCTCGATCTTGAGTTCCCGGTAGCGTCCGGCGAGGGCCTCGGCCTTGGCGCGGACGGCGGCCTTGAGGTAGTCGTTCCAGCACTGCTGGGTGAACACCTGGGAGAACTCGTGGTCGAACTTGAGGAGGTCCCGGCCGCGGGCCTTCACCAGGGTTTCCCCCGTCACCTTGCCGGGGAAGGCGCTCCTTCCCGAGTCGAGGATGTCGCGGTAGCTCAGCAGCACCCACATTCCCAGGGCCAGCTCGTCGTTGACCCGCTGGACGAGGATCGTGTCGATGGGGATCTTCCATTCCGGGGCGCGATCCAGCTGGGTGAGGAAGAACTGGAGGTGGCGATCCGCCGCGGGGGGGGGCGGGCCGCTCCCCAGTCCCGCGGTCCAGCGGTCCCCCGTCCTCAGGACGCGCTCGACGAGATCCCGGTTCTTCGCGGGGTCGAGGGCCCCGCCGAGCATCTGGTAGACCCGGTGGAGGTCGTTGAGGCGCTCGTAGTCCTCGGCGCTTTTCCCCTCCTTGCGGAACAGGGAAGTCATCTCCTCGAGGATCCGCTTTCCCGCGGGGTCCAGGAAGAGCCGCCGGAGGCCCTCGAAGTAGGCCTTTCGTGCCGCCGGGGCGACGGCGCCGCCGCGGTAGAGCCCC
>Ga0068707_1001994_pt1 | contig 14353 bp, 14 predicted proteins | sample YNPNPMetaG_FD_66600 | JGI IMG/M metagenome (GOLD analysis project Ga0068707, IMG submission 66600) | Anoxygenic and chlorotrophic microbial mat microbial communities from Yellowstone National Park, USA - YNP NP MetaG | ecosystem: Environmental > Aquatic > Thermal springs > Hot (42-90C) >... | reverse complement strand
GCGCAAGTGGCCCCCCTGTTTGAAAGCGTCCCCCCCAAAGGTTATGGCGGCACGGAACGCATTGTGTCCTATCTGACCGAAGAATTGGTGCGTCAGGGTCATGAGGTGGTGCTGTTCGCTAGTGGCGACTCAGTAACCCGGGCCCGGCTGGAGGCGGTGGTGGATCAGGGTTTAAGGTTGCATCCCCGCTGTATGGACCCCTATGCCCATCACATTCTGATGTTGGAGCGGCTGCGAAAGTTTGCCGGCGATTTTGATGTGGTGCATTTTCATATTGATTATTTGCATTTTCCCCTGGTGCGGCATTTGGGGGTGCCGAGTGTGACTACGTTACACGGGCGGTTGGACTTGCCGGATCTGGCGCCGCTCTATCAGGAATTTAATGATCTGCCGTTGATTTCCATTTCCCGGAGCCAGCGGCGGCCGTTGCCTTTTGCGCACTGGGTAGGGACGATTCACCACGGCCTGCCGCCGGAGCTGTATGAATTTCACCCTGAACCGGGGGGATATCTGGCCTTTCTGGGGCGGATCTCTCCGGAGAAGAGGCCGGACCGGGCGATTGAGATCGCCATCCGGACAGGCCTGCCGTTACGTCTGGCTGCCAAAGTGGACAGGGCCGATCAGGTTTATTTTGACACCCGCATCAGGCCGCTTCTTGATCACCCCCTGGTGGAGTTTCTGGGGGAAATCGGGGAAGGGGAAAAGAGCGACTTTTTGGGTGGGGCTTTGGCGTTGCTGTTTCCCATTGACTGGCCGGAACCCTTTGGCCTGGTGATGATCGAGTCTTTGGCTTGCGGCACGCCGGTGATCGCCTATCGGGCCGGTTCGGTGGAGGAGGTCATAGATCATGGCGACACCGGTTTTATTGTGGATAATCTGGCCGAGGCGGTGGCGGCGGTGGCGCGGGTGCAGGAGCTCAGCCGCTGGCGGTGCCGGGAGGTGTTTGAGGAGCGGTTTACGGTCAGCCGCATGACCCGGGAATATGTGGCAGCCTATCAACAGGTGATTCTGGGAGCCTGGGCGTGGCCGCAGGTGGCTCAGAAGACAGGTGGAGTTTATGGGGAAAAACCGCGCTATGTCTCCTAAGGGCGACGCATGTCCGGTGCCCGCGGAGGAGAGGGCGGCCGAATATATTCAGATTGACAACCGGTGGTATATTCTGGCGACCTCCTCTTTGGCGGATGTTCCCACCCGGGTTCTAAAACATGGGGACACATTTGCCATCTTTAACCGTCACGGCGATTTTCAGCCTTTGGGGCTGGGTGAGCAGGGTCTGTATCATCGGGACACCCGGTTTTTGAATAGGCTGGAGTTGAGGGTCAATGACCGCCAGCCCCTGCTGTTGAACTCCACGGTGAAGCAGGACAATTCCCTGCTGCAGGTGGACCTTACCACTCCGGATATTTATCAGGGGGGGCGTCTGGCCATTCCCAAGGGCACTTTGCATATCTCCCGGACACAGTTATTGTGGGAGGGGGTGCTTTATGACCGGCTGCAGTTGGTCAATTACGGCGTTTGGGGCATCCGGGTGGTGCTGGAGCTGCAATTTGGGGCTGACTTTGCAGACATTTTTGAGGTACGGGGTAGTTGCCGGGTGCGGCACGGCACCCACTATCCCCTCCAATCCCAGGGGCAATCAATAAGGTTTACTTACCAGGGTTTGGATCAGGTGTGGCGCGGTACCCGGATCAGCTTCAGTCGGCCACCGGACAGCGTGGAGGAGGGGCGGTGCCGGTTTGCTTTGGAACTGCCGCCCCGGGGCTGCACGGCCCTGGAAATGGGCGTTGCCTGTGAACTGGGCGGTGAACCCCCGGAAATTATAGGTTTTTCTGCCGCCGCGGCCCGCCGGGCGGCGAAGGTGGCCACCCGAAAGGAAGCCCCGATGGTATTCACCGTGAACGAGCAGTTCAACGACTGGCTCAACCGTTCGGCGGCGGACTTGCACATGCTGGCCACGGAGACGGAATACGGGGTGTATCCTTATGCTGGGGTGCCGTGGTTTAGTGCGCCCTTCGGCCGGGATGGGATCATTACCGCCTTGATGTGCCTGTGGCTGGACCCGGGTTTGGCTCGGGGGGTGTTGGCCTATTTGGCGGCCACCCAGGCGGAAGAGCTGAGGCCGGAGCAGGATGCCCAGCCGGGGAAGATTTTGCATGAAGCGCGGCAAGGGGAGATGGCGCGCTTAGGTGAGGTGCCCTTCCGCCGTTACTACGGCAGCGTGGACGCCACCCCGCTCTTTGTGGTGCTGGCCGGGGCATATTATCAACGCACGGGGGAGCTGGAGTTTATCCAGGAGCTATGGCCTCAGTTGCGACGGGCTTTGGAGTGGATGAACCGCTACGGCGACCTGGACGGCGATGGTTTGGTGGAGTATTGCCGCAGCAGTCCCGATGGCCTGGTGCATCAGGGCTGGAAGGATTCCGGGGAAGCGGTATTTCATGCGGACGGGGGGGAGGCACCGCCGCCCATAGCTTTGTGCGAGGTGCAGGGCTATGTGTATAAGGCCAAATGTCAGGGGTCCCGGCTGGCATTGCTGTTAGGGGAGGAGGAGCTGGCCTGGGAGCTAAACAAACAAGCGCAAACCTTGCGGGAGAACTTTAACCGGTGGTTCTGGATGGAAGATCTCCAAACTTATGCCCTGGCCTTGGACGGCCAAAAGCGGCCCTGCCGGGTGAGGGCCTCTAACGCCGGGCACGCCCTGTGGAGCGGCATTGCGGAGCCCGACAAGGCCGCCCGTCTGGCCCAGACCCTGATGGGTGGAGCCTTTTTTTCGGGCTGGGGCATCCGCACTCTGGCCACTACCGAGGCCTGCTATAATCCCATGTCCTACCACAACGGCTCGGTATGGCCCCATGACAACGCCCTCATTGCCATGGGTCTGGCACGTTACGGCTTTAAGGAGGCGGCTTTGAAGATTCTCACTGCCTTCTATGAGGCCAGTCTGCATCTGGACCTGCATAGGTTGCCGGAACTCTTTTGCGGCTTTGACCGCCTCCCTGGTCAGGGTCCCACCCTGTATCCGGTGGCCTGCGCCCCCCAGGCCTGGGCTAGCGGGGCGGTCTTTTATCTGTTGCAGGCCTGCCTGGGTTTGACCTTTTCCCCGGACAAACCGCAGATTTATTTCGTCCACCCCCGCCTGCCGGAATACCTGCCCTGGCTGGAGATCCGCAATCTCAGGATCGGCCACCACATCATCGACCTGATCCTGAGGCGCCACCCCCAGGATGTGGGCATCAACGTGCGGCGCAAAGAAGGCGACGTGGAAGTGGGGGTATTGCTTTAAGAAATAAGCCAGGAGCAGTGGCCCGTGGGCCTTGGGCCTACCTATAAAGCATGAAAAGGAGTTTATAGAGAGGCAGGGCCAGGGGAACACAGTTCCTCCGCCTTCACCCCAGAACCCCTTGAATCTTATTCATAAGGGTAAGATTCAAGGGGAGCTTGACTAAATATGCTCGGACGGATGGCACCATGGTGACCGTCAGCCTCAATCCGACCATGGCCTGGAAGGTCTTGCCCCATTGCTCCCTGGCAGTGGGGTCCGATCTCCTGTTTGCCTTTAACCGCATGGCCAGGATGGTAAACCAATGTGGTCTGTGGTTCCAGAACGCCAAAATCAGCTTTAAATAAGACGGGCTGGGCTTCGGCTATAATCTGGGCATCCTGCTCTTCCCCGAGGGCAAGATCAGCTTTGGCTTCGCCTATCGGAGCGGCATCCGGGTCAAGCAGAAGGGGACCCTGGCTCTGGAAAATATCGCTCCGGCGCTGCAGCCGGTGTTCGTAGGTTCTCCTTTCCGGAGCGGCGCCACCCTGGTGGTGAATTTCCCGGAGATCATCAGCTGGGGGTTGGCCGTGCGACCGAGCGGCAAATTCACCCTGGCCCTGGAACTGGAATGGGTCAGGTGGTCGAGTTTCAACCGAAGGAAGCTGGATCTGTCCCATGAGGCACCCCAGGGGCAGTTATCGGACATGTCGCTGGTTTTTGATGGGCAAGATAGCTTTATCATTACAATTGCGATAGAATATCACGTGAATGAACGGCTGGTGATGCGGGGGGCTGTAACTTCCTGGAAAGCCCGGTTCCGGACCATACCTTGAATCCTGGGAATCCGGAAGCCACCAGCACAATGTCAGCGTGGGCCTGGGATATAAACGGGACGGCTGGTGGGTGGACTTCTTTTACATTGCCGGTTTTTATCAGGATCGCGTGGAAAACAATCAGATTTTGCCGGGTACTTACCAGAGTTTTACGAATTACAGAAACATGAGCCTGGAGTACTGGTTTTAGGTCTATTAAGCTATCGGCAATATTCAGGAAGATGAGCAGGTGAAATGGTGAAATCCTTGCTGCCGGCCGCCAGAAGCCTCCCTTTTGTGGATGTCTCCAAGATCATCCCGCCGCGGCTGGACAAGGTGATGCCTCGCCCCTCCTCATCAAACTGCTGGACCAACACCGGGACAAAAAGCTGATTCTCCTTCTGGGCCAAGCGGCCCAGGGGAAATCCACCCTGGCGGCTTTTTACGTAAACAGCCGGCCCCCGCCGGCGGCCTGGATCAACCTGGGGCCGGAAGACTCCGATCCGGCCAACCTGTTCTATCTAACCGCCCATTCCCTGCAACGAGTCCTGAAAGAAGTAGACCTTTCTCCCATACTGATCTACCCGGTGATGAGCACCGGCCTACGGAATGAGATGCTGCTCTACCGGGAATGGGGTCGGGCCCTGTTTCAACTGATTCCCTGGCCGCCCCTGATGGTGTTTGACGGTCTGGACCGGCTCGCCGCCAACGCCCCGGCCTATCGCTTTCTCCAGGTCTTGCTGGAGGAAGCGCCTCCCCACTTTCACCTTTGCCTGCTCTCCCGGGAACAGCCGCCCCTGGATATCCAGACCATGAGAACGAAGCAGGAGGCCGTCATTCTCACCAATGAGGATCTGGCCTTTACCCTGAGGGAAACCCGGAACTTTCTCAAGCTCGTGCGGGGGTTGCTGCTCTCCGCCGAGGCGGTGAGGAACCTCCACCGACTTACCGAGGGTTGGGTGGGCGGCTTGATATTGCTCTGTGAAGCCCTGGAACGCCTGCCGGAGAAGGAGAGAGAGGCGTATTTCTCCGAAGCCATCTTGGGAAAATTCAAAGGAGAGGTCTTCCAATTCTTTGGTGAGCGGGCGTTTTCCGCCCACCCGCCAGAGGTTCAGGAATTTCTCATCAGGTCCTCCATCCTGGACACGCTGGAGCCCGGAATACTCCAGGACTTTGTCAGCCTGGAGAAGGCCCATGGTATCCTGGAGGGCTTCAGCCGCAAAAACCTCTTTGTGCAAGCGGTGTATGACCGCCAAAAGGGCTGGTCCTATCGCTATCACCAGTTATTCCGGGAGTTTCTGCAAACCAGGTTTCACCGCCGCTTGAGCACAGAACAACAGGCCGCCGCCTATCGACAGGTGGCCTGTCGCTATGAACAGCAAGACAGACTGGAAGAGGCGGTGGAATATTATTTACGAGGTTGGGATTATCCCCGGGTTGCGGCCAGACTGGAAAGAATCGGCCTGGAAATGGTGAAAAGCGCCCGGTTGGGGGACCTGTCCCGGTGGTTGGCAGTCCTCCCGGCAGAGGTGGTTCAAGATAACCCCTGGCTGCTCTTTTATCGTTTTTTTACCATGCGGTTTTCCGGCACCCAGGAGGCCACGGCCAACCTGGAAAAGGCTTATAGCTTTTTTCATCAGCAACAGGATGTCCGGGGCATCCTCCTGGCCCTGGCTCACCTTCTGGAACTGTCGATTATCGGCGGACACAGTTCCCTTCCCATCCTGTCACTGATCGAAGCAAGTGAAGGACTGTTGGCGTCCCCAAAATCAGAGAAGTATTCCTATGAGCGCGCCGTCCTCCTGTTTCAGTTGGGCTTTGCGCATTTCATGAGAACCGGCAAATGCTACCAGGGTTATCTGGCGTGCCGCAACGCCTATACGCTGGCCAGGTCTCTGGGCGATATTTCCCTGCAATTCAACGCCCTGCTCCATGCATACGCCAATCTGACGGCCATGGGGGAGTTCTCGGAAGCTTCCCAGCTCGGCCAGAAGATTGAAGAACTCCTGAGAAAATATCCCTATCCCGGCCCCCAGGGCTTGCACTTTCTGCATCAGAGCTTCCATTACCTGCTGCAGGGCGACCTTCAGAAGGCCGTCCCCATGCTTCAACAGGCCCAGGAGCTGGCGGAAAAGCATTGCCTGCTCAGTCTTTCCCTGGTGGTGCTCATGCAAACGATTATTTTGCGGAATTCATCCGGGAACTACCAGGAAGCCATAGCCTTAGGCCACCACTTGGCGAGCCTGACCCAAGCCATCGGCAACCTCTATTTCTACGCCACGACTCTAACCTGCCTGGCCCAATCTTTTTATCAGGCGGGAAACTATCCTGAGGCCTGGGAGATGAACCGGCGCGCCCAGGAATTCCTGTCTGCCCCGGTCAGCCTGGGCTTGTTTCATCAGAGATTATGCACAGGCCGCTTTGGACTGATTTCTTGCCACTACCAGGCTGAAAAGGTCAACGTCGCCGAACTGGAGGAGGTCCTGTACTAATTTACAAAAGGATCGAAGCCGTATTTCGTGGTGTATGCCCACTTGGTGCTGGCCCTGGTGCAGGAGCACCTGGGCCGGGCCATTGAGGCCGCCCGCCACCTGGCCCAGGGCTTTCAGATCGCTAAAGAAAAGGGCTACTATTAATACGTAGAGCTTACCCGGGCAGACCTGGCCCGGGCCTGCGGTCTGGCCCTGGAGCTGGAGGTGGCCGAGGCGGGGGATTTCGCTGCCCACCTCCTCAGCACCCGCCTGGCTGCCTGGGCGGGTCCGGAACTGGAGAGGCTGGCGCGGCATGCCAACCCCAAGGTGGCCCGCAAGGCCCAGGAGTTGCAGCGGGCCGTGCACCGGGCCGGGGCGCCGCGGCTGCGTATCAAGACCCTGGGCGAATTTCAGGTCCTGCGCCATGATGCCCCTATACCGGAGGACGACTGGGAGGGGCAACAGCCCCGTCTCCTGTTAAAGGCCCTGGTGGCCCAGGGGCGTAGCGGGGCGCCCAAGGACCTGCTCCTGGAGGCCCTCTGGCCGGAAGAAGCTCCGGCCTCGGCTGAGAAGAAGTTCAAAGTCAACCTGCACCGCTTGCGCAAGGCCCTGGAGCCAGGTTTGGATAAGTTGTTCGGCTCCTCCTATGTGCACTTCCGGGATAATCGGGTTATTCTGGACCCGGAACTTTGCCAGGTGGACGCGGAGGCCTTCCTGGCCTGCTGCCGGGAGGGGGAACAGCGAGAAAAAGGGGGAGAGGTCAAGGAGGCCCTGGCCCGGTATCAGGATGCCCTGGCACTCTATGACGACGACTTTCTGGCGGGGGATCTCTATGTCCCCTGGGCTGCCGGGAGACGGGAAGAGTTGCGGCGCCAACGGTTAAACACCATGCTGCGACTGGCGGCGCTGCATGAGGGACAGGGAAAGCTCCGACAGGCTATGGATTACTGCCAACGGGCCATTGATACAGACCCCCTGCTTGAGGAAGCCTATCAGCAGCTCATGATCCTGAATGTCCGTTTGGGCCGGCGTAGCGCCGCCCTGCGGGTTTACGCTTATTGTCAAAAGGCCTTGAAGAGCGAATTAGACACGGCACCCGATGAAGTGACCCAAGCTATTTGCCGGAAAATTATAGCAGACCAATAAAGATGGTTTGTTAAAAAGTTTAATATTCCCCACCACCTCACTGAGCCCCCAAACCGTAAAGCCCGCGTCTGTTCCAGATTTTCTGTCATTTTTCGGTAATGTACGGAAGGTTCTGCAAAAAGATGATGACATAAAAAGAGGGTCATGGCATACGGGTTAATCGGAAGCGATCACCCAAATCCGCGCAAACGGAGGTTAAAGCCATGACCCAGAACAAGTGTAAGACCGGCAGGATCAATCTTCAAGAAGTTTTTGGGGCCGACAAAGACGGTCCTCAAGGAGCTGCTGCGGGAGGTGCTCCAGGAGGTCTTGGAGCAGGAGATGACCGACGCCCTGGGGGCGGAGAAAGGCGAGCGGAGCCCGGGGCGGCTGGGCTATCGCTGCGGTTACTACCGCCGGGGTTTGGTGACCCGGGTGGGAAAACTGGAGCTCCGGATACCCCAGGACCGACAGGGACATTTTTCCACCCAGATTTTTGAGCGCTATCAGCGGTCGGAAAAAGCCCTGGTTTCGGCCCTGGCCGAGATGTACATCCAGGGGGTGTCCACCCGGAAGGTGAAGGCCATCACTGAGGAGTTGTGCGGCCATGCCTTTTCGGCCTCGGCCATCAGTGCGGTCAACAAGACCCTGGATGAGAGTCTGGAGCGCTTTGCCAAACGGCCGTTGGAGGAAACCTATCCCTACCTGGTGCTGGACGCCCGCTATGAGAAAGTCCGGCAAGACGGGATGATCCGCAGCCAGGCGGTGCAGATCGCCATCGGCCTCCACCAGGAGGGCCGGCGGCAGATCCTGGCGGTGGAGCTGGCGAACCGGGAAAGCACGACAAGCTGGCAGGACCTGCTGTTGCAGCTGAAAAGCAGAGGGTTAACGGGGGTGGAATTGGTGGTGTCGGATGACCACCCGGGCCTGAAACGGGCCATTGCGGAGGTGCTACCGGAGGCGGTGTGGCAGCGCTGCTATGTCCACTTCCTGAGAAACGCCCTGGATCATCTGCCCCGGAAGGCGGTGGATGACTGCCTGCAGGAGCTGCGCTGGCTCTACGACCGCCGGGACCTGGCCGAAGCCCAGAAAGACCTGGCGCAGTGGCTGGAGCGCTGGGGCTCGAAATATCCGAAGCTCTGCTGTTGGGTGGAGGAAAATATCGGCGAGACCTTCACCTTCTACCATCTGCCCTTGCCGCACCACAAGCATATGAAGTCCACCAATATGCTGGAACGCTTCAATGAGGAGATTAAACGGCGGACCCGGGTGGTGCGGATCTTCCCGAACGAGGCCAGCTGCCTGCGGCTGATCCGGGCGCTGGCGGTGGAAACCCATGAGGGCTGGCTGGAGGCGAACCGTTACCTCAATATGGAGCTTCTTAAAGAGCACAAGAAACTGCGGCTGAGCCTGGCCGCCTGAAGACGCCGCCCCGGGCCGCCTCCGACGAGCGATTTGAGGCCCATTCTCGGCGGCCCTCCGCGGCTTGGCTCGATGGACACCGGGGAAACTAAAAAACGTATGCCTCGACCAATTTGCAGAACTTGACATACACAACTAGAATTTGTGTGGTTGGCGCAAAAAGAGGGTGCGAATATCTCCCAATTGTGCAGTCGGTATGTTATCAGCCGGAAGAGAGGCTATGAGTCGCTGCGACGCTACCGAGGGGAGGGTGAGGCGGGTTTGGTGGAAGGGTTCCGTCGTCCCCACCATACCCCTGTAAGAACGCCGCCAGCCATGGAAGCGGCAGTGGTGCAGCTCAGAATGACTCATCCGGTTTGGGGTGGCCGCAAGATCAGGGCGCGTTTTTTGTCCTTGGGTCATGAGACGGTGCCGGCGGCCAGCACCACGACTGCCATTTTGCGGCGCCATGGTCTGATCGATTGCGAAGAGGCGTTGAAACATAAGGCCTGGCGGCGTTTTGAGGCCGCCTTTCCGAATGACTTGTGGCAGATGGATTTCAAAGGCCATTTTCCTGCTGCCTCGGGGGGCTGTCATCCTCTGACGGTTCTACCGGGCGTATCATCCGCAAACGTTGGGCAAAGATGAGCGCTTCCACCGCACGTTGCAGGCCGAACTGCTGCAATATTGCCAGAACCTGGACCTGAGGGAATGCCGACGACGCTTTGATGCCTGGCGCTGGTGTTACAATATGGAGAGGCCTCATGAAGCCTTGCAGATGGCGGTTCCCGCAGCCGCTATCAGCCAAGCCCTCGCAGTTTACCCGAGCGGCTGCCAGAGATCCAGTATGGACCGGCAGACCGGGTGCGCAAAGTGGATCAATTGGGCAAGATCAGCTATCAAGGGCGAGTTTTCCGCAGTGGCAAGGCGTTTCGGGGACAATCGGTGACCTTGCGGGGCACCACCACCGATGGCATCTGGGAGATCTTTTTGGCACAACACAAGATCGGACAGATTTCACTCCGCCTCAAGCAGGAGCAGTGCAGAGCAGACTGATAATGTTTTCTCAAGATGCAGGGGCGGGAGCCTGCCGCCGGGATATTTAAGGTCCCGGCGGCAGCCTCCCGCCATCGCGCCCCCGACGGGTACTGGTAATTTATCTATGGTCATAAATAGTTTTACATATGTCCCCGTAAGTTTGTTACCCATCTTCCCGGTCTAAACACAGGGGGGAGAAGTAGGGGGGTCAGGGGTTAGCGACGGAAGAATCTCCGCCCACCGGCAAGGAAGAGGATCCCGGAGCCCAGGAGCCAGAGTGCCCCGGGTAGGGGCACGTAGCTCAATTGGACATTGTCCAATAAGAGTCCCAGATTGTCTCCGCCCTGGTGATCGAAAACCAGGTGGGCGGAGGTCGCAAAAGGTAGCGAAATATTGCGGCTATAGGTGGTAAAAGGAGCCGAAGAGGCCGGGGTAAAAGATTCACTGAAACTCCCCAGACTGACGTCGACGGTGTTGGTATCTCCCCATTGCGAACCCGCCAGGTCAAATTTCAGGGTATAAATAATGCCCGGCGACAGCGTGAAGCTGGTTTTGGATACCAGGCGGCCGGCATCCAAAGTACTGCCGTCCAGATCGAGATATTTCCCGTAAGCCGGAAAAGGGTTCCAACCGCCTGGGCCGAGTAAGTCCACTGACCCATCGGTGACAGTCCATTTAAGGAAATTGTTGTAGTTCCAACTTACAGGCCCCTCATTATCAAAATCATCACTAAGGAGCACCACATCAGCGAGAAGAGGGTTCGAAGCTAGGCCCAAAAAAACCAACAGGCCAATTACTAATAACCAGATTTTCTTCATAACTGCCTCCTTAGGTAAGGTAAAAGATGAGAGTCAGAATACTTGGGTTGAAACGCCAATTCTTGAGTAGTTAAGACATAGCCGTATCCTCCTTAGATGCCGCTTTTAGCAAGATATGGGCCAAAAATGCAGATGGATTTTGCCCGTGATCTGGGGCTGGCCAATAAAAATGTTCACCTTCTTGAACATCTGTAAAGTTTGTGGAACAGAAGGTGAAGGGGGGATTCTCTAGAAAGGGTGGTGGTTGCCTCCCTGGGCTTTGAGGGGGGCTCAGGAGCCGAAGGCTTGATTCAGTTCCGGGCGGGTATAGAGGCCGAGGACCACCTGGCCGAGGAGTTTAATGGTGGTGAAGACAACCATGGCAATAAGACTGATGAGAATGACGTATTCCGAGCTGACCTCGGCCTTCTCTTCCTTTAGGAACCGGGCCACCTTACTTTTCATGGTCTGCTCCCGTGGATATTTTTTTAATTTTTCGGCATCTTTTAAAGGTAACTTTAAATTTTCGGGGAAAGTCATGAGGGGGAATCCCGGGGATAACAGGGTCAACTTTCATCAGGTAGCAAGACGCCGGTGGTGTTGGCAATCAGATTTAGCCCGGCCTGGTTGTTTATCTCCTAACATGGCGCAGCTGTGACAGCAGAGCCGCGTTGTCAGGGCCAGGGCCGAATTCTCCTCGGTTTGTGTGGTGAAATGGAATTACTTGGGAGGAGGAAATATGCTAAATTAATTTTGGAAAAGTAGGTGATCAAAGGGGAATCATGGGGTCTTAGCAGTGACGCCATTGAGAGTTCTGGGGGTGGCTTTTGGATTAGCCACATTTTTGACCGGCTTCTTAAAGTTGCGTTCGTATGAGGCCAGGCCGCCGGCGATTAGGCTGTTGATGACATTGGGTCTTTGTTTTATAATGCTGTCCCTCTTCCCTGGCTTGGCGACTCTGCCGAGTCAGCTTATTTCCCTGGGGGAAATCCCCGGTGGCAGGATTATCACTCTGCTCATAATAGCAACTCTTTCCTTATGCCTTTTCTTAATTATGGAGCGGGGGCAAACCGAGAGGTTGCGGCAGCAGCTCGAGTTGCTGGTGCGGCATCAGGTGGTCGAGGAGTTCCATCAGAGAAATGTTTCCCAAAGACACAGCGAATTTGTTTTGGTGGTGGTTCCTGCCTTTGAGGAAGCAGATAACTTAAAAGTGGTGCTTCCCCAGATTCCCACTGCCGTAGAGGGCTTGGCCGTTCAAGTTCTGGTAATTGATGACGGGAGTCAAGATGGTACGGCTGCAACAGCCCGGCACCACGGGGCCTGGGTGGCCTCCCACCCGTTTCGGTTGGGTGGCGGCGCCGCTCTTCTTACCGGCTATGAACTTGCCAGGAAACTCAACCCCAGCATTATCGTGACCATGGATGGCGATGGGCAACACCTGCCCAGCGAAATACCCGAGGTAGCAAAACCGGTGGCGGCCGGGCAGGCTGATATGGTAATCGGGTCTCGTATCCTTGGGGGTCATAAGGGCAATTCTTGGCTTCGGCATCTTGGGGTGATATCCTACAGCCGGCTGATCAACCTGCTCATGGGCACCAAAATTACTGACTGTACCAGCGGTTTCCGCTCCTTTCGGCGAGCAATCCTAGATGAGGTGCGCCTGGAAGAATCGCAGTATCAAACCACGGACATGATTATAGAGGTCGCCAAAAATGGTTTGAGAATCAGGGAACAGCCCATCAGTTTCTCAAGGCGGTTAAGCGGCAAGAGCAAGAAAGGCAATGCTTTTTTTTACGGCTGGGGGGTTTTGTTTATCATCCTGCGCACCTGGCTGCGGTGATGTTGGGGATATCAGCGTCCTGTCCGCGCCAGGCAGTCGTTTTGGCTTTGTGGGGGTGTTATTTTAACATTTTAGGTAATCTTATCGCTACTGGGTTAAATGTCAGATAACTTCCTTAAATTCCTCTTTTTAAGGGGAGGGGAATTTTTCTATTGTTTGGTTGAGTGGTTAGTTATTTTCTAGATATTGTCGTAATATTGAATATATGAGAAAAGCGCTTTCATGTCCTCCTGGCTCGCTATTCTGGCGCTGGCTCAATATCCTGTTGTTTCCCTTGAAAATGTTGATACCTCAGCCGATAATCAAAAGAATTCCCGGCCTGACGACGAATGAAGATATACGACTCCAAGTGGTTTTGGGACAGGTTGTCGGCCGTGTGCTTGATATCGGTTGTGGTTCTAATCGGCTAGTGCGGATGTATCGTCAGGCAGGGGGTGAGGGGGTTGGTGTGGATGTTTATCGGTGGCCAGGTGCTGATTTGGTTGTAGCGAATTCCGCCCGACTTCCCTTTCCGGACCAAAGTTTTGAAACGGTGACCTTTGTAGCTTCGTTAAACCACATTCCCAACCGGCGGGAGGTTTTGCGGGAAGCCTGGAGACTTCTTAAGCCAGAGGGCCGGCTGGTGGTTACCAACTTGACACCGGCCATTTCGCGTCTCTGGCATGCTTGGGCTTTTTGGGATAAGGACCAATATCAGCGCGGCATGAAAGTGGGGGAGGTATGGGGTTTTTCTCACGAGGAACTGGAGGCGTTATTAAGTCATGCGGGGTTCGGGATAGTCGAACGTCGGAGGTTTTCCTGGTGGTTCAATAATCTGTATATTTGCGTGAAAAAAATTGGTCCTCCGAGTCTCTCATGATGGTCGGGGGTGGGCTCTGTTAAGCCTGTCAGAACCAGTTCGAAAACTCTTTAGTTCTACTCTGGCTAGTTTCTGATGATCTGGGTTTTTGCCTGACAAGAGCAGAAAGGTTTGCACTACTTGTGTTGCTGAAGAAAAGTCAGCGCTCCCGGAAGGCTGTTTGTCCTCTATGTGGAGACAACCAGACCACCTTTTATGCTCGGCACAACAGGGTTGAACAACTGCTTTATCATTGTGGGGAGTGCGACTTTTTTTTTGTTTACCCCCATCTCCCCTACCCGGAGAGTGGGCCGCCGGAGAGTAAAGCAGGGGGGGAGCGCGGCTTTTGGGCTGGTCCTGAGGCGCATCGGGCTTACAGTCGCTGGCGAGAGGCAGAAAACCGGGAAATCGCCGCCAAAATCCTGCTAGGGGGGCGGATTACCCGGTTGTTGGAGATCGGCTTTGGTGAAGGGCCATTGGCCAGGCGGCTGTTGCCGATAGTGGCGGAATACTGGGGAATTGAACCGCAACCCGCCATATATGAAAGGACGGTGGCAACCTTGGGACTGGAGCGCCGTCGGGTTTTTTGCCTTCAGGCCGAGGCTCTGGTTGAAAACCCGGCTGTTAACTGCTTAGAGGATTATTTTGAAGTAATCATCCTCATCAGCGTGTTGGAGCATCTCTCCCGGCCTCTACAGGTCCTGCAAACTTTTTATAAATTACTGGCACCAGGAGGGCGGCTTTATATTTCCACGCCCGACTCCAGGTT
>Ga0068707_1001992_pt1 | contig 14359 bp, 8 predicted proteins | sample YNPNPMetaG_FD_66600 | JGI IMG/M metagenome (GOLD analysis project Ga0068707, IMG submission 66600) | Anoxygenic and chlorotrophic microbial mat microbial communities from Yellowstone National Park, USA - YNP NP MetaG | ecosystem: Environmental > Aquatic > Thermal springs > Hot (42-90C) >... | reverse complement strand
CGGGGTGTTCTTCGGGGGGCTGGCGCTGATCCCCCTGGGGATCCTCCGGCAAGTGCGCCTGCGGCGCAGGCGCGGCGCGTCGGCCGAGGCCTTCCCGGTCCTGGAGTGGCGCAGCCGAGAGGTCCGCCGCTTGCTGGGCTTCATTGGGGTGACGACCGCGGCCAACCTGGTGATCGGCTCGCAACTCACCTACCGGGCCGTGCACTACATGGACAGCGTGACCTTCTGCGGCAAGACCTGCCACAAGGTGATGGCGCCGGAGTTCACCGCCTACCAGGGTTCGCCCCATTCGCGGGTGGCGTGCGTGGCCTGCCATATCGGACCCGGAGCGAGCTGGTTCGTGCGCAGCAAGCTGTCCGGCGTAGGCCAGGTCTTCGCCACCCTGCTGAACACGTACCCGCGGCCGATTCCCACGCCGGTGGCCAATCTGCGTCCCGCCCGGGAGACCTGCGAGCAATGCCACTGGCCGCAGAAATTCGCCGCCGACCGCCTGCGGATCCTCAGCAAGTTCGCCGACGATGAAGCCAACAGCCGGACCGTGACGGTGCTGCTGATGCATATCGGGGGCGGGCATGAGAGACGGGGCATCCACGGGGCGCACCTGGACCCCGGAGTGACCATCGAGTACGCCCACGCCGACCCCGGCCGGCAGAACATCCCCTGGGTGCGCTACCGCAACACGGTCACGGGACGCGACACGGTGTACCTAGCGGCCGACGCCACGCCGGAAAGCGTCAGCCGCCTTCCCCGGCGCACGATGGACTGCATGGATTGCCACAATCGCCCGACCCACACCTTCGAGCTGCCGGAAGCCGCCCTGGACCGCGCCCTGGCGACCGGGCTGATCTCCCCCTCGCTGCCCGGCATCAAGAAGCTCGGGGCGGAGCTGCTCAAGAAGGACTACGCCGGACATGAGGCGGCCGCGGCGCTGATCCCCGCCGCCCTCGAGCAACACTACCGGGGGCGGCAGCCGGCGCTTTTCGCCCAGAACCGGGACGAAATTCTGCGTGCGGCGCGGGCGCTGGCGGCCATTTACCAGCGCAACGTCTTCCCTGCGATGAAAGTTACCTGGGGCGTCTATCCCAATAACATCGGGCACATGGATTTTCCCGGCTGCTTCCGCTGCCACGATGACCGCAACGGCGGCGACGGACGCAAGATCACCCAGGACTGCGACACCTGCCATCGCGTGCTGGCCATGGAAGAGCCGGCCCCCAAGATCCTCACCGAGCTGGGCTTGAGCCAGGCCGACGGGCGCTGAGGCGGGTTACAATTCCCAGTGAGGTCGCCCATGCCCCCCCTGAAGAAGATCCTCCTGCCGGTAGATTTCTCCGATCGCTGCCTGGGCGCGGCCCGCTACGCCTACGCGCTGGCCTCCCGGTACGATGCGGAAATCCTGATGCTGCACGTGGTCGAGCCGATCCGGTACGAATTCAGCGCCCTGGAATTCGGCGGGACGGTGCTGACCGAGCTGGCCGCCAACCGCACCGCGCAGGCCCGACGCCGCCTGGAGGATTTCCTCCAGCAGGAGCTGGCCGGAGTGCGGCTGCGGCGGCTGATGCTGGAAGGCGACGCCGCCCAGACCATTGTGGAGACCGCCCGCCAGGAAGAGGTAGGGCTGATCACCATGCCCACCCACGGCTACGGGCGGTTCCGCCGCTTCATTCTGGGTTCGGTGACCGCCAAGGTGCTGCACGACGCGCAGTGCCCGGTCTGGACGGGGGTTCACTTGGAGGAAACGCCCGCCGCCGCCTCGATCAGCCTGCGCACCTTGATGTGCGCCCTGGACCTGGGACCGCAAAGCGCCGAGCCGCTAGCCTGGGCCGCCGGGCTGGCGCGCGATTTCCAGGCGCGGCTGATCCTGATCCACGCCTATCCTTGCATCGCGATGGAACCCAGCCGGGGCGAGCGGGATCTCAACGCCGGGCTGGCCGAGGCGGCCCGGCAAAAGCTGGAGAGGCTCCGGGAGGAATGCGGGGCCCCGGCCGAGCTGCTGGTGGAATGCGGCGATCCTCCCAAGGTGGTCTGCGGCGCCGCCGGGCAACGGAATGCGGATCTGCTGGTGATCGGGCGGGGCTCGGCGGCGGGGATTTTCGGCCGGCTGCGCACCAACGCCTACGCCATCATCCGCGAATCGCCCTGCCCGGTGGTCAGCGTGTAAAGCTCTGGCCGAACGGCCCCGGCCGGGGCGAGCCGTGAAGTCGCCCCAGCGGCCCGGGCCTGCAAGGCCTCAGCGGTAGGCGAAAATCTGGGCGTAAAGGATCAGCAGGATCAAGGTGAGGCCGACGGCCAGGGCGGCAAAGCCGAAGCGCCGCCAGAACTTGACCAGGATGGGCGAAGGCTCCGGCATGAGCCGGGCTTCCAGCTCGCCGCTTTCCACCAGCTCGCGGTACTCGCGCGGCCGGTCGCGACGGAACTCCTCCAGCGGGGCGCCCTCCAGGAAGATCACCGGATCCATGGGGAATTTCTCCGGCCGGAAGTGGGTATTGAAGAAGTGGATGGTGAAAATAAAGCCCACCGCCAGCAGGGCTTCATCGCTGTGGATGGTGGTGGCGACGTTGATCATCCAGCCCGGCAGCAGGCGGGTGAACCAGGTGGGAAACCATAGCATGAGGCCGGTCGAGCCGATCACCGCCACGCCCCAGAAGACCGCGAAGTAATCGAACTTCTCCCAGTAGGTCCAGCGGCCGTAGTCCGGCCGGGGGCCCAAACCCAGGAACCATCGGATCGAGCCGAGCAGCTCGCGCCAGTCGCGCCGGTTGAACCACATGCTCTCAGAGTGAAACAGGAAGCGGCTCCAGCTCCGTCCGCTGCGGCGCTTGCGCCGGATCAGGTCCCACAAGTGCAGGCCGAAGTAAGTGAAGGTCAGCAGGGCGCAGAGGCGATGGATCCAGCCGGCCACTTCGAAGCCTCCCACCAGGCGGGAGAGCAACCGGGCCCAGCCCGCGTAGGAGAACTTCAGCATCATGCCGGTGAGGGCCAGGCCCAGGAAGCTGACGATGACCATCAAGTGCAGGTTGCGCTGGAAGCGCGTGAAGCGGCGCACGAAAAGGCCGCGGCCGCCGTCGGGTTCCCGGCCGATCTGCTTGCGGTACTGGAGCGAGCGGGGCAGCCAGGCGGCCGTGTGCAGTCCCGAGACCACCAGGGTGAGGACGAGCAGGGACGTCATGCCCCAAAAGGTATAGAACAGGAACGGATACTTGGCCGGATCGTGGTGGGTGGCGTGGGTGAGGTAGCCGGCGAAGCGGCGGTGCGAGCCCGGGTGGCATCGGGCGCAGGTCTTGACGATGTTCTGGCGACTGAGGCGCGAGCGGGGATCGTTGACCGGCAGGATGTCGTGCGAGCCGTGGCAGTCGTAGCACTTGGCGGTCTTGACGTAGCCCAGTTTGGAGACCTTGCCGTGGTAGGTCTCGAAGTAGGTGGCGGTGATGTCGCCGTGGCAGCGCCCGCACTGGTCCATGATGTGGAGGCGGAAATCGGCCTGGTCGGTGCGCTGGATGGCGTGGGAGGAGTGGCACTCGCTGCACACGGGCAGGGGCCTGGCCGCGCGCGTGACCTGAGGGGAGTGGACGCTGGCGGCGAACAGCTCGAAGATGCCGCGATGGCAGCGGGCGCAGGTGCGGGCCACGTTGGCGCGGTGGACGCTGGAGCGGGGATCGCGGCTGGGCAGCTCGTGGTGGGCGGTGTGGCAATCGGCGCAGTTGGCGGTGACGGTCAGCCCGCTCTCGAGCAATCCCTTGCCGTGAATGCTCTCGACGTAGTGCTCGACGGGGTTGAGGTTCCGGCCGTCGCGCGAAGCCCAGCGCACGGCGGCCTTGCGGCCGGCGCGGTGACATTTGGCGCACAGGGCGGGCACGTTGCGCGAGAAGGTGGGAGAAGCCGAATCGTTGCGGCTCTGGACGGCGTGGGAGTGGTTGTGGCAGTCGTAGCAGGTGGGAGCGTCAGGGCTGCCCTGCGCGGCCAGCGAGCCGTGGCTGCTTTCGCGGTACTGGGCGACCTGCTCGGCGTGGCAGATCGAGCAATCCACCGCGGGCGAGCGGATGGAGGCGCAAGGACGGCCAGGGCCGGGCCGGGCCTCGGTGTGGCACTGCACGCAGGCGCGGCGGGCGTGGCGGGAGCGGCCCAGCTCGTCGTAGTTGACGTAGAGCGAGACGGCCTTGCCGCCCCGGGTGACCCGCAGGTTGGGATCGCCGTGGCAGCGCAAGCAGTCCCGGTCGGCCATCCCTTGGGCGTAAAAGACGCGGCGGACCTTGTGAGGCTCGTGGCAATCCACGCAAGCCGGGATGAGGTGGGGCTGTTTCTCCCACAGCTCACCCCGGATGACCTTCTGATGCACGGCCTCGATCTGGGCGTGACAGCGCATGCAAGTGCGGGCGATATTGGCCTTGGCGATCGAGGAGCGGGCGTCGGTGTGCGGCAGCACGAAGTGGGAAGTGTGACAGCTCGTGCAGACCGCGGTGACCGTGAGGCCGCGCTTGAACAGGCCTTCCCCGTGGATGCTGTCGGCGTAATTCTCCAGGATGTGGGACTGGGGGATGCTGCGGGTGAGCTGGACGGGCGTGCCCTCGCGGTGGCAACGGCCGCACAACCTGGGGATCTCCATGACCGCGGTGGGCGCTCCCTGGGCCGAGGCGCGCAGCACGTTATGAGTGCCGTGGCAGAACGAGCAGGAGGGCGCCAAGGGATCGCCGCGACGGGCGGCGCGGCCGTGAAGGCTCTCGGCATACTGGGCGGCTTGGTCGGGATGGCAGGCGCCGCAATCCACCGTGGGGAGTTTTTCGGGATGGGGGATCTCCTTGACGGCGCTATGGCAGAGCTTACACTCCACAGCGGCGTGAGGGGAGGCCCGCAAGGCCGCGGCGTCGAAGGGGGGCGGGAGGCCGGGCTGGCGGCGGCTGCGAGCGCGAGCGGGTTCATGACAGGCGGCGCACTCTTCGGCGCCGGGGAGGGATTCTGGTTTGGGCTGCTGGGGTGCAGCGAGGAGGGAGGGGGCGGCTACGATGAGAATCGCTACGGCGTCCCTCAACACAGGTCCCATCCTACCAAATTCGGATTCCTTTTTCCCTTTCCTCCCTGGCGCCCAGCTTCCACCCCAGGCTCGACCCGCCCCAGCCTCCACTGCCGCCGCAGGCCTCCCCAAGGCCGGCTTGCGCTTCCCCAGGCCCTGGGGTAATCTCAGCAAAAGGAGAGCGGCGTGGAAAAGGCGGCCCATCTGATCGGTTTCCTCGTGCCCGACCTTGTGGATTCCCACTTCGCCGAAGCGGCCCGCGGCGCGGCGCGCATCCTGCGAGCCGGCGGCTACCTCATGCTGATCTCGAACTCGGAGTCCGACCCGGCGGCCGAGACCGAAGCCCTCGATCTTCTGCTGGCCTGCCGGCAGGCGGAGGGCCTGATCATCGCCTCCTGCCGGCCGCCCGACGACATCGAAATTCTGACCCGCTTGGAGGAGCACCGGCTTCCCTATGTTCTCATTGACCGCAGCTTCCCGGGGCTGGAGGCCAACTTCGTGGGCTGGGATGAGGAGGCCCTCGGGGCGGCGGCCACCGAACACTTGATCGCGCGGGGCTGCCGGCACATCGCGCACATACGCGGTCCGGAGAACTCCAGCGGCCTGGGCCGCTTCCAGGGTTACGCGGCTGCGCTCGGGCGATTCAACCTGAAGGTTTGCCCGGGCTACGTGGCCGCGGGCGGAACCAGCGCCGCCTCGGGCTACCAGGCGATGCGCAAGCTGCTGGCCGTGAACCCGCGCCTGGACGGCGTAGTCTGCTACAACGACGCCGTAGCGGTGGGAGCGATCAAGGCGATTCTGGAGGCCGGTCTGGAAGTCCCTTACGATTTAGAAGTGATCGGGGCGGGGAATCTGCACTACAGCGAGTTGCTGCGCGTGCCGCTCTCCACAGTGGATCTGCGGGCCGGATGGATGGGAGAGCAGGCGGCGGAGCTGCTGATCGAGCTCCTGCGAGGCCGGCCGCTGCGCCCGGCGCAGAAGATCCTGATTCCCTTCGAGCTGATCCCGCGGGAATCCAGCCGGGCCATTTCGGTTTGAGCCGGGATCTTCAGCGGTCCCAACGGGCGCCCGAGTCCACCGGCAGGGACGTAGCGTCGCTGGCGGCGCCGTTAAGCAGGACGCGCAAGGGGTACAGACCGTCGGGCAAATCGAAGGGCAAGGTCACATTGACCTGATAGAGTCCGGCGTAGCCGGGAACCAGGCCGGCAAAGGCGGGCGCGAGGGACCGCTCACCCAGGCGCACTTCCACCGGATGCTGGGTGCTCAAAGGCGGGCGCGCCGGGGCGGGCTGCCCGGGGCCGATGGGACCGGCCACTTCGCCCAGGCCCACCAGATAAATGATCAGCGAATCGCCCGGCGCCGCCGGCGCAGCATCCGAGATCACGGCCCCGTCGGAAGGGCGCACCACCGCCGGCGTCAGCCGGCCGCCGACAGGGATACGGACCAGGGCAGGGGCGGCCGGGGCCAGCATAAGGGCGGCCTCGGCGGCGGCGTTGGGCGTACTCACGCGCAGGGTGGCCGAACCCCGGATTCCGTAAGGCAACTGGGCGTTGACCTGGCTCGGGGAAACGAAAAACACCGGCAGGGCCTGCCCGTTCAGGCTCACGGCGGTTCCGGCCAGCTCGGCCGGCAGCGGCAGGGAAGCGGGTGAACGATCTTCCAGGCCCAGGTTCCAGCCGAAGATGCTGACCAGCGAACCGGGCGCCAGCCGCGGCGTGAAGTTGCCTGCGTTGACGACGCCGCCGGGCAGGATCTGCGGCGCCGGCGCCAGCGTGACTGGCTCGATGATCCGCCCATCGGCGGCGACGGCCGTGATTTCGATCCGCCAGCCCTCGACGCGCACGCGCAAGTAGTGGTGCACGGACTCCCCGAAAGCCAACTGCGGGGCCTGGCCCACCGGATGCAGTTCGGCGCCCCCGCCGCCGGTGATGATGGAAACCAGCCCGGCGCCGGGCTCGACCGGCTGGCCGTTACGCAGCGGCTTGCTGCGCTGGTAGGTGTGCTCGTGCCCGCTGAAGGTCAACTGCACGCCGTAGCGCTCGAGCAGGGGCAGCAACTGGGCGCGCACTTCGGCGCAGAGGCTGTCCTCGCGGTGGTGGCTGGTGGGATAGGGAGGATGGTGAAAGAAAGCGACCCTCCAGAAACGGCGGGTGCGCTGGAGGTCGCGCTCGAGCCAGTCCAGCATCCGGCGGGTCATGCCGGGATGGATCAGCAGGTTGGAATCCAGCGAGACGAAATGCACATCGCCCCAATCGAAGGAGTAGTAACGCCCGGCGTCGGGGGCGGGCACGTCGCCGGCGGGGAGCACGTGCACGGCCAGATAGGGGGCGGCCAGATCAGCGCCGTAGTCATGGTTGCCCAAGGTGGGAAAGAAGGGGATGCGGCTCATCAGGGAGCCATAGACCGAGAAGTAGTGCGCCTCCATGCGGTCGAGCGAGCCGTCGTCCTGGGAGATGTCGCCCACGTGGAGCGCCAGAGCGAGGTCCTGCTCGAGCGCCATCCGCTGGGCCAAGGCGGCCTGGGCCGGGCTGCCCGTACCGCTGTCGCCGAAAACCAAGAAGGTGAAGGGACCCGAGGCGGCAGTGCGGAACAGCAAGCCGTCCTTGAGGAGATCCCCGTCGAGCAGCACGCGGTAGCGGTAGCTCCGTCCGGGCTCGAGGCCGACCAGATCGGCTTGGTGCTGATAGCGGACGGCGCCGCTCGAGGCGGTCAGGGTGCGCGTCCGGGCCGCCGCGGCGCTCCAGAAGCCGTCCTCGCGGCCGTATTCGACCAGGCCCTGGCCGGGCTCCCGGGTCACCCAGACTACCGTGGCGTGATCGGTCCCTACGTTCTGCAAGTAAGGAGACCGCAGCAGAGTGGCCGCGGGGCACAGGCAGGCGGCCGCCAGCACAGCGGGCCACGCCGCGCATTTCATCGCACCCAGAGCCCCCCGGGCATGGTGCGACTAGTATATCGAAGCCGGCTCCGTCAACGCCACTGCGGTGGTGGTGGATTCGCCCCCGATGCTCAGGGTCAGCTCGACGCCGGACCCGGCCGGCGCCTGCGCGGGAACCCGGATGCGCACTTCGTACAGGCCGCCGGCCTCGGGAAGCAGCCGCGAGGATTCCACCTCCGCGCCGGCAGTACCCAGGCGGACGCCGGGCAGCTCGCTGGTGCGCCAGTCTGCCGCCGCTCCCAAGGTGGGTCCCAAGCCGGTGGCGTAAAGCACCAGGGTCTCTCCGGGCGAGGCGGGATCCAAGTCGGTTACCGGCCGCCCGTCGGCGTGCGCCACCAGGAAAATCCCGGGCGCGTAATCGCCGACCTGCGCCGGGACCGTGTTCCCCGGCTGGCCGTTCCTGAAGACCGTGACGGCTGCCGGCCCGGGAACCAGTTCCCAGGGCATTTGCGCGTTGATCTGGCCCGGGGAGACGAACAGCAGCCGAGCCCGCGCGCCGTTCACGCTGAGCACCACGCCTGCCAGTTCGGTGGGCGCAAGCGCGGACGGAGCAGATGCCTCCCCGGCCGCCAGACCGTCGCCGTAAATGCTCACCAGGGCGCCGGGCGCGACCAGGGCGCCGCTGGTGGCGGCGTTGACGATGCCCCCGTTCAACAGCCGCGGGCCGTCGCCCGAAGGCCGGTAGCCGGCCGCAGCGACCTCACTCAGCACCACGGCCTCGCGGGCGCGGACGAACCGGCGGAGGGCCTCGACGGCTTGCTCGAACTCGGCGGCGCCGCAGGAGACCAGCACGCCGGATTGCGAACACTGCTTGTGGCTGTCGGCCCGGGCGATGGGAGCCACCTGCGCGTAGAGCCGGTCCAGTTCCTGCTCCAGCCAGCCGCCGCGTCCCCCCGCCAGCGAGGCGGCCTTCGCCAGCCCCTCCAGAAAGGTCTGGCGCAACTCGGGGACCTGGACGGCGCGGCGCGCCAGGACGTTCTCCTCGACCCCTTCGAAGACCGCGGCCCCTTCCCAGTCGAAGGCCCCGTCCTTGTCCCAGGGCAGGAAGAGGCCCGCCGCCGCCGCGGCCGGGCGCCAGAAGTAGAAATTGTTCATCCCGAAGACGCGGCCGAGCAGCCCGTCGTAATCCGCCAGGAATTTCTCCGTGGCGATGTAAGTCATGAACTGCTCGAGGTCTATATATCGGGAAACCTCGCGGTAAAAATCCGCGCCGGAGGCCTCGTTTACGGCGCGGACCATAGCGACAATGCCGGCCGCGTCGGGGTCCGACTTACGCGTCTTGGGATCCCACATGGCCGGCACATAGAGGGCGGGATCGGGGCCGAGATACTCGAACCGGTAACCGTCGGTCCGGTTTTCCTGCCAGTCGTAGAGATACCCGGAATCGTCGCCGAAGTTACGAAGCAGGAAAGCTTCGTCCATGTTTTCGACCAGGGTATAAGCGCCGAAGAATTCTCCGTTGACGAAGAGGCGAGCCGGCGCCTCCAGGGGCGCGGGAATGCCCATGCGCCGGAACAGCTTCATGGCCAGCGCCTCCCGGAGCAAGGAAGGGTCCTGGTTGTTGGCCTTCAACTGAACCGCCGCCAGGCCGAGCAGGCGCTGGGAGCTCTGGTAGCGGTTGAAGGAGACCAGCAAGTTGGGTTTCTCCGGGCTTCGGCTGCCGCTGCCGCGGGAGCGAATGCCCACCCGATCGAGAACGATGTTGTTCCAGATGAAACGGGCGGGATAGTAAGTGTCGAGCAAGTAATTATCGCGCAGCGCCTGCCAGTCCTTCGGATCCACTTCCAAGTACACGTCCTGAAGGGAGCTGTCGTCGAATAGGCGGGCAGCGGTTTGGGCGGTTGCGGGAATGGCGGCCAGGACGGCGAGCAGGAGGATGCTCGCTCGGCCGGCGAGGCGCGAAAGGCGTTGGGTGTGATCGCAGAGTTGCACTAGCCCCTCAGTGCTAAGATGCAGTAATCCAGGCGGGGGTTACTTTATGTTGTCAAGCCCTAACCTTCTGAAAAAGAACGGCGCACCGGGCCGCTTCAGGGCCGGATCCGACCCAGCATCCGATAGAGCCAGACGAGCGCGGCGTCCATGAGGCGTTCACCCGCTCCCACCGCGACGGGCGAGACCGCGGCGTCCGCTCCGTAGCCGCCCTCGGCCACCGCCTCGATGGTCGGGAAATACTGGTGGTAGCCGTTCGAGTAGCCGAAGAAGAACAGGGGAGTGAGGCGGGCGCGTTGCTTGAGGCGGACGGCGTGGGCGCTGAAGACCTCCCCCGACAGACCCACGAAGCCGATGCGGCCATTGAGCAGGGCGACGGTCAGGCGAGGCCGAACGCCTTCGGCGTACTCGTCCAGGTAGTTGGCGATGAGCTCCGGGAAGAAAGCCTTGGCGACCAGGGTGCGCACCAGCGGATCCGCGAAGTCGGTTCGGGACTCGAAACGGAAGCGTTCTTCACGGACTTCCAAGGCGGGCGACTCGGGCGGCTCGGGCCTCAGCCGGCGGGCCAGATCGAGGGCCTGGCGGGCGACAGCCTCGCCGTATTCCCGGAAGTCCTTGCCGGGCCCGGGGTTCACCGAGAGATCGCCGGCCGCGCCTTGCATGAACACGACCGCGGCGCCGCTTTCGCGGCGGAGGGCTTGCTTCATCGCCCCCACCCAGTCGGCGGAGAACTTCAGGGTGGAGGAAGGCAGCATGGTGGGGTGGGCGGCGAAATTGACCAGCAGCGCCAGCGGCTTGCCGGCGGCGTCGTCCAGCCGGAGCACGGCCAGGTCGCGGTCCACCGGCTTGGGCTCGAACTTGCTATGCCGGTTGCGATTGAAACCCTCCAGCGGGAGGATGCCGGCGTCCACCCGGGCGGGCACTCGCCGGGCGTCGGCCTCGAGGACCGCCTCGACGATCTTGTCCTCCAACTCGGCGTAATAGCGCAGGGCTGCGGCGAAGCGTTCCCGGCCTTTGCCGGGCTGGTCGGAAAGCTCGAGCACCGGGCCGTGATGAGTGTGCGAGCCGGCGATGAAGCTCCACTCGATGCCGGCCTGCTCGCGGAGGCGCCGGCGGATGCGGACCAACGACGGCTCGGCAGGAGCCCGGCCCAAGTCCAAACCCACGATGGCCAGTTTGGCGCCGCCGGCCCGAATCACCAGCGCCTCCGCGTAGAGCGGGTCGAGCACGCCCTCCGAGAGGGCGTCGTGGCGGGCGGCGTAGCCCCACATGGGGACCGGCTCGCGGGGCGTGATGTCCCGGCGGCCGACGCCCGCCTCGAAGGCCGGCGGAAGCTGGGCCGCCAGCCAGGTCGTCAAAAGCCAGCCAATCAATCCAATCCGCCTCATGCGCCGCTCCAGGTGAACTCGAGGGTGTGATCCAAAGGAGTATAACCGGTCAAGTAGACGCTGGGCCCAGGCAGTTTGGGCTCGGCGCCGCGCACCTGGGTGTAGGCGTGCTGCCGCAGGCCCGGGCCGAACCGCAGCAGATCGCCGCCCGCGCGGCAGGTCACCCAGGCGCCGGCCGGCAGCCAGGCGTCGGCGACGCCCGGTGCGGGCTCGACGCCTTCCAGTTTCCCTCCTTCGCGCAGGTTGATCTCGATAGCGACCGGCACGTGGTCGGTCCCCCGGACTTGAACGCGCAGCAGAAAGCCGCCGGGGCGCTCGGTGACGGCCGCTTGCTGGATCAAGCGGCAGAGTTCCGAGCGGCGGCGTTGCCCGCGCAGGACGGCCCAATCCGAGGGCGTGACGCGGCGCGGCGGGTCCAAGGGTTGCAAGTAGTCTCCCGTCAGCGTTTGCTCGAGCAGGTAAGCGCCGCCCCGCTTCTCGGCCCGGGCGGGCAGGAACTGCCCCTTGCCGAAGAACGCGCTGGCGAAGCGAACCGCCTGGATGACGGCTTCGCCCCGGCGCACAGTGAAGAAGCGGCTGTTGCCGCCCAAAAGCAGGGTGGCGCTGGTCGGGCCGCGGCGGATGCGCACGATGTTCAGGGCCGGAAAGCGCTTTTCGTAGTCCTCCGGTAGAGCGGCGTCGGCCGGCAGGGGTTCCAGCAACTCGGGGTATTCCATCAGAGCGCTCAAGGAGGCGTAGCGGGAGGCGAAGCGCCGGGCCAAGGCGGCGAAGCGCCCGTCCCGGTCGCGAGCGGCCATGTATTGCAGGGAGAACCAATAGCGGCCGATGTCGCCGCGCTCGTACTGGTCCTGGCGGCGCGAGATCTCGGTGACCAACTCGCCGCCGGGGTGCAGCAGGTAGAGCATCGAGTTCAGGTTCCGGCGCACGGGCTCGAGCAACTCGGGGCGGTTCAGCTTGGCGGCGATGACGATCAGGGCGTGGTTGACGACGGGGTTGTAGACCAGCGAGCTGCGCTCGGTGTACTGGCCGTCCTCGTCCATGTCAATGCCTTCGGCCAGCCATTGCTCGATGCGGCGCAGGCACGCCGGCTCTCGATAGAGTTCGTAAAGCTGAGCCAGGGCGGAGCAGACGACCCAGCGGTGGTTGGGCGTGTGGACGCCGCCGCGGCTGAGGGCCCCCATGGCGCGGCGCAGAAAGGGCTCGGGCAGCGCGGCCAACTCGGCTTCGCCGTGGCGGCGGGCGAGCAGGGCGGCGGTGGCGACGGGCTGGACTGTGAAGGCGGTATCGGGCGGAGAGTGGAAGTTGGTGATCAGCAGGTCAATGGTGCCGTCGGGGTGCTGGGCGCGCTCCAGGTAGCCGGCGGCCAGACGTATGGGTTCGATCAGCCCGGGGTCACGGTGGTGCTTCGAGCCGGGGTGCAGGAAGGCGGTAGTCAGGGAGGCCAGGATGGCGGCGGCCGAGCCGGCGTGGTGGAGGCCGAAGGGGTCGGCATAGGCGCCGCGCCACGGGCTGGAGGGATCCCTGATCTGGCGGCGCAGCAGGTCGGCCACAGCCTGGTCGTGGCCCTCCAGGATCGCCCGATCGGGGGTCTGGGCGGTGAGGGCGGGCAGGGCGGGGGCGGCGATGGCTTGGCGGCGTGTGATGGAAGTGTCCATAAAAGAAAAGGTTAGCTCAATCGGAGGGGGCTGGACTGGGGACCGGCATAGGGGCCGGCCGGTGGGTGGTGGTTGGGCCTATGTATTAAGCAAATTTAATGCGGAAAGAGATAACAGGACCCGAAATCCGTGCTATACTCGAATCAAACCTGCTATTCAATAGCATCCCCGGCGACGAGGCCCAGCTCGTCGCCAGCCCCTCTGAGTGAAGCCCCGAGGCCCAGCTCGGGGCTTCCGTATTTCTGCGCCGGCTCGGGCGGCGCCCCTCACACCGTACGAGTCACCTTATGCAAGCCCCGCGGGCGGTCCGGATCGAGCCCCTTCCACTCGGCCAGGGAGGCGGCGAAAAGCTGCGCCGGGATGATGTAAGGGATGGGCGTATAGAGATCGGCGGGCGCCAAGCCGCGGCGCGCCAGTTTGACGGGGAACACAAGGGCGCGAGCGCCGCACTCCAGGGCCGCGGGGTTGGAGGGGTCCGTCAGCACCAAGGTCTCTGCCCGGCGGCGGGAGAGCGTGGCGAGGACTTGGCGGATGGCCGGCCAGGTGACCCCCGGGGGAGCGAAGACGAAGACCGGGAAAGACCTCTCCACCATGGCGATGGGGCCGTGCAGGAAGTCGGCCGAGGAGAAGCGCTCGGCGACCACGTAACAGGTCTCCATGAGCTTGAGGCCGAACTCCAGAGCGTTGGCGTAGTTGAGGCCGCGAGCCACGACGGCGGCGTCGTTCATAAAGCGGTAGCGCTCGGAGAGGCGCACGATTTGCTGTTCGGCCTCCAGGGCGGCGGCAGCCCACTCGGGCAGGCGGCGGAGGTCGTCCGGCCGGATCCGCGCCCCGAGGGCGTAGGCGAGCAAGTAGAGGGCCAGCAGTTGGCCCGTGTAAGTCTTGGTGGCGGCGACGCTGCGCTCGCGTCCGGCGTGGACTAGCAGGACATGCTCGGCCAGCCGGGCCAGGCTGCTGCGGGCCTCGTTGGTGATGCCCACGGTGAGGGCGCCCTGGCGCCGCGCGCCGTCCAACACCAGGTTGGTGTCGGTGGATTCGCCCGACTGCGAAACGGCCACCGCCAGGGCCTGGCGCAGATCCGGCGCGGCCCGATAGACCGTGAAGATAGAGGGAGCGGCCAGCGAGACGGGGATCCCGGTGGTGATTTCCAGCAAGTAACGCCCGAAGTGGGCGGCGTTGTCGGAGGTGCCGCGGGCGGCCAGCAGGATCAACTTGGGCCGGCGCTTTTCCAGGAGGCGGCGAAGGCGTTCCGCCCGGGGCAGTTCACGCTCCAGCGTCCGGGCCAGTGCGTCCGGCTGCTGGCGGATTTCCTCCCGCATCTTGGACATTTCGCTTTGAGGATAGCAGGCGCGAGCGGCCTCAGGCCTGCTCGCGGCAGCGCAGGATGGCGTCGGCCACGGCGGCCACGGCGCGCATCTGGCGCACGTCGTGCACGCGCACGATG
>Ga0068707_1001991_pt1 | contig 14360 bp, 14 predicted proteins | sample YNPNPMetaG_FD_66600 | JGI IMG/M metagenome (GOLD analysis project Ga0068707, IMG submission 66600) | Anoxygenic and chlorotrophic microbial mat microbial communities from Yellowstone National Park, USA - YNP NP MetaG | ecosystem: Environmental > Aquatic > Thermal springs > Hot (42-90C) >... | reverse complement strand
CCACAATGAAAATCCCCTCGCCTCCAACATCGAGCCTGATCCCCAGGTCAGCATGAAGGGCTGAACAGATGGTGGCCAGTTGCCTCAAAGCGGCCTCGAACTCCTCAGGAAGGATGGAGGTCTTAAACTCATCCACATGAGCTCCCAGGGCGACCACGTTGCAGCCCAGAGCATCCAGGATAGGCGGCAGCACCAGGGAAGTGGGGGCATAGGCGTAATCCACGACGATGTGGAAGCCCGCCCTTCGGATGGCTTCGGCGTTGACGGCTTCCATGAAGCCCTGGGTGTAGCGTTCCACCACCTGAGGGGCGTAATCAATGACTCCGATTTCCTGCAAATAGACGCGGCGAAAGTCCTCACGGAAGAAAATCCGCTCAATATTCCGCTCGGCTGCTTTGCTCAAGTTCAGGCCTCGTCCATCGAAGAATTTGATGTCCACTACACGCTGATCGAAAGGGGACAGGCGCACGTGAATCCCCCCGGCGGCCTGGCTGATCCGGGTGAGGTAACGGGCCACAGGGATGGGCATCGAGCGCAAGTCCTGAACGTTGATACCGGCCGAAGGCAATCCGGCGATCATCGCCCGTTTGATCATGCGCGGGCTGCGATGAGGCTCACGGTTGATGGTCACCGTCGAACCTTTAGGCAAGGTAGCCCCAAAAGCGGCTCCCAGTTTGGTGGCGAACTCCGGAGTGATGTCTACATTGACCAGACCGGTCACTCCATAGCGGCCAAAGAGGACCCGCCGTCCCTGAGCTCCCCAAATGAGGCTGGACCTGACAATGGCCCCCGCTTCGACTTCTTTATCAGGCCAGATCTTCAGATTGGAATGAATGATGGCTCCTTCACCGATAATGCTGTTATCACCGATGACTGCTCCATCGTGAACGACGACCCTGGCCTTAAGACTGCATTGGCGGCCGATAATAGCTCCTCGCAGCTCGGCTCCTTCACCAATGTAGGAGTTACGCCAGATGATGCAGCGGTCAATGCGGGCGTGGTTGTCAACGATGGTGTAATCGCGGATGGCTGTTGGACCGTTGATCACCACGCCGCCTTTGAGCTTGACTTCGTTTCCCAGATAGATAGGGCCGTAGAGCTGCGCATCAGGAGCAATCTCAACCCCTTCACCACACCAGATGTGGCCGCCTATGAGCTGACCCAGTTCGCCTATCCGGACTTTCCCCTCCAACACCTCATGGCTGGCTCGCATGTATTCTCTGATGTCACCCACATCGCACCAATAGCCTGAGGCCACATAACCGTACAGGGGGGCCCGACGTTCCAAAACCCTGGGAAAGAGGTCCTTGCTGAAATCGAAGGGCACGCCTTTCTCAAAATAGTCCAGGACCTCAGGCTCCAGGACGTAGACGCCGGTGTTCACCGTGTCAGATATCACCTCGCCCCAACTGGGTTTTTCCAGAAACCGCTGGATGCGTCCTTCCTCATCGGTGATGATCACTCCATACTCCAGGGGGTTAGGCACGCGGTAGAGGGTCAGGGTGGCCAGAGCCCCTTTCTGGCGATGGAAAGCGACGATTTGCTGGAGATCGAAATCGGTTACCGCGTCGCCACTGATGACCATAAAAGTTTCCTTCAGATGTTCCTGAGCTTCCTTCACACTGCCAGCCGTGCCCAGGGGCACTTCTTCCACAGAGTAACAGATGTCCATGCCGATCTCATGACCGTCACCGAAATAGTCTTGTATCATGTCAGCCAGGTATTGGACGGTAATCACCACCTCCGTGATGCCGTGTCGCTTCAGCAGGTCCAGAATGTGGGCCAGGCACGGCTTGTTGACGATGGGCACCATCGGCTTGGGACGAGCTATCGTCAGAGGGCGCAATCTCGAGCCTTCTCCACCCGCCATGACCACTGCCTTCATGGGTATCCCCTCCTCACCATCATCATCCGCCTTTTTTGCAATTTGTAACTACCTGGTATGGTTGATTTAAGCCTCCTGCGAAGCGGGGGGTCTGTGATAACTGGCCCACGCTTCTCCTTGCACCTGATAACCTGGCATAGCTGTGACCTTACCCCCACCTGCGAGGGAGGGTTCACACCATAGCCTGGGCAGTTACGCGTATTTCAAGTGAACGGCGAAGGGATGCAACTCACACCTCAACGAGTATAGTATTGCCCGCGAAAAACTATCCCCATCGCGAAGATTTTTGTCGTAGGTCGGATTGCCAATCCGACCTGCTTCGGTTGCGGCTTGCCGCGCTATGAAGTTTAGGCTCAGGGCACGATCCAGATGTCGGCCGTGCCGCCGACGCGCAATGAGTCCTCACCGATGTACAGCACGCGTACATTAAGGCGCAGGTAAACTTTTTCCTTGAGTTTACCCTCCCAAAGGATAGAATCAGCCCCCCTGCGGTAAGGATAGCCATCAACACCGCCCAGATGAGCTCCTTCCTCCTCCCTGCCCAGGTATTCGATGGTGGTGCCTGGTATGTACCCGTTGCGAGCCACACCATAAGTCACCGGCGCGTTGGTGAATTTTAGAGGTGCATCAGTCTGGATGAATGCCGGCTGAGGGTGGGGTTGTCGCACCACGACCTTCCCCGTCCCCACCAGATGCAGGGTGTCTTTCGTGAACCACAAGGTACGCAGCGAAAGGTTCACCGACACGCCTTCAACGGGATCACCTTTCCACTCCAGTGAGTCTCCTTGCTGCTTGAAGGCATGTTGTCCCGCAATGAGCACCTCCGCTCCTTTTTCAGTCTGGCCTACGTAACGGATGCCAGTGCCGGGCAGGTTTTCCCCAGCTTTGACACTGATCTCCACTGGGGCGGTATAGGTTAACTCCACCGGGCCTTTTTCAGAGCCAGGGCTGCAAGACACTGCCCCTGTCAGCAACAGTCCCAGGATGATAACGACCCTTGATCTCAGTGCCATTTCTCCCCCTTTTCTGCTCGTAGTGGCGAACAGCCGTCAGATTGAAATTTGCGGCCTGGAGGCGTTGCGCGCCGGTCGCCCGCCTGTGCGCGACGACATGGTTGTCCGCGCAGGCGGACAACCAGCGCCGTATGGGCGCTCACAGGCGCGATTTCCAATCGCCCGCCCCTTAACTGGATGCCTATGGGGCAGAGCGCCGTTCTACCCCTACTATCCTTCACCCTCTATCAGCCATCGGTCAAAGAAAGCCAACACACGACGACGATATTCTTCAGGATAATGCCGGTCCACTTCCCGGTGCCCGGCCTCCGGCGCGATCCAGATTTCCTTGGGTTCGCCAGCGGCTGCATAAAGCTGCCGGGCCTGGGCGACGGTGACGAATGGGTCTAAAGCCCCATGGATGATGAACAGGGCCCGGGGCGCAATCTTGCCCACCCAGCGGATGGGATCAGCCTCCCTTGGGGAACAGCCCAGGCGCAGGCCCATCAGCCCTACGAAGAGGTGTCCTCCCAACAAAGCCAGAAAGCCAGGCAGACCCCGCGTGCGCATCCCCGCCGTGACGACATCCGAGAGGCGGGCGAAGCCGCCATCGCTGACCACGGCGCGGATGGCCTCTGTGTGGGGAGCGGTAGCCATAGCTACGGCACCGCCCATGGAAAAACCCAGCACCCCCACGCGGTCAATGCCCCGGCTTCGCAGATAATCCACCGCTCCCAGCAGGTCCTGTCGTTCATAGCAGCCCATGGAGACATATTGCCCCTCGCTCCGGCCATGTCCCCGGAAATCGAACATCAGGACGTTGTAGCCCCGTTCGTGAAAGGCGGGCACGTATTTGACGTCGGGGTCCATGCTGCCCGCGTGGCCATGGCAGAAAATGACCGTCCCTTTGGCCTCTGGCGCAGGGATGAACCATCCCCGCAGGGTCAACCCATCCCGGCTGGGGAAAGTCACCTCCTCATAAGTTAACCCGTACCGGGCTGGATCACTGGGGGCATCGGGGACCCGGCGACGGATGAGCCGGTTCACTCCACGCAGGCTGACGGCCCCCATCAAAAGGATGCCGGTCAACAGGAATATGATGATAACGCCAGGCACAAAGACTGCCATCATGTATTTAATCTTACCACATTTTGGTCAGAAAGAAAAGACAAGGCGTGAGGCCAGAGTTGAATTCTAGCCCAGGTAATGCTATAATAGGTCACACGAGAGTCGGGGTTTCAGCCGGAAGCGCGTCGTCCCACCGGCTGAAACCTTCACTCTGAGAGGCTCAGCAAAGACAAGGGGGGTGAATCAGGTGAAAGGTCTGGTGCTCAGCGGCGGCAAAGGCACTCGCCTCTATCCTATTACCTACACCAGCGCCAAGCAGTTGGTGCCGGTGGCCAATAAGCCGGTCCTCTTCCGGGTCATAGAGGCTATTGTCGAAGCAGGCATCACCGAGATAGGCGTGGTAGTGGGCGACACGGCAGAGGAAATCAAAAATGCGGTGAGGGATGGTTCTCGCTGGGGAGCCAAAATCACCTATATCCCTCAGGAAGCTCCCCTGGGGCTGGCTCATGCCGTCAAAATCTCCCAGGATTTTTTGGGCGACGAGCGGTTTGTCATGTTCCTGGGTGACAATGTGATCGAGAGCGGCATCAGTGCTCTGGTGCAGCAATTTCAAGACAGCGATTACAACTGCCAGATCGTCCTCACCCGCGTCCCTCATCCCGAACAGTTCGGCGTGGCCGAGCTGGAAGATGGCCGCGTCGTGCGCCTGGTGGAAAAGCCCCGCCAACCCAAAAGCAATCTGGCTCTGGTGGGCATCTACATGTTCGACCACCATATCTTTGAGGCCGTGAACGCCATTACCCCTTCCTGGCGGGGCGAGCTGGAAATCACAGATGCCATCCAGTACCTGGTGGATAAGGGTTATAAGGTTTACCCTTATATCCATGAGGGCTGGTGGATTGACACGGGCAAAATGGAAGATATGCTGGATGCCAATCGCCTGGTACTGGACGAGCTGGTCCCCTCTGTTGAGGGTTACGTGGACCGGGACTCCCGCCTGATTGGCAAGGTGACCATCGAAAAAGGGGCCGAAATCATCAACAGTGTCATCCGGGGGCCGGCGATCATCGGTGAGAACACGCGCATTGTCAATTCCTACATCGGGCCTTTCACTTCCATCTACCATCACGTGCTCATCGAAGGCAGTGAGATCGAGCACTCTATTGTGTTGGAGCACAGTCGCATTATTGACATTGGTCAGCGCATCGAGGATTCGCTGATTGGCCGCAATGTGGAGATTACCCGCTCACCCCTCAAGCCCAAGGCGCACAAGATGACTCTGGGAGACAACAGCCGGCTGGGCATAGCCTGTAATGGATGATTTTTTATTGAAGGAGGTACATTTATGCCAAACGCTAAGAAATGGCGCAAAAAGAAGATCGCCAAACACAAGCATAAGAAGATGCTGAAGAAAACCCGTTGGCAGAGAAGGCAGAAAGCATGAAGACGACCTTGATCTATGCCGGTATCACCGGCAAGGGTTTTGACAGCATCGGCCAGGGGATGGATTCCGGTTGGATCAGCCACGGGCTGGCCATCCTTTCGGCTGTGGCCAGGCAGCAGGGGTTTGAAGTGGACCTTATTGACCTGCGCGCCCTTAAGGGCTGGGAACATTTCCGCCAGGAACTGGTCAGGCGTCAGCCCCATGTCTGTGGCCTGACCATGATGAGCGTGGACTTTAACCCGGTCATGCGGTGCGTGGACATCATCAAAGAGGTCAACCCCTCCATCGTGACCGTCGTGGGTGGGCCGCACCCCACCCTGGTCACCGACGAGGTGCTGGCGAACGAAAAGATTGACTACGTGATTACCCACGAGGGGGAGATTGCCTTTCCCAGGCTGCTGGCTGCGCTCGAGGCCGGGGAACGCCCGGCGGAGCGCCTTATCCGTGGTGAACCACCCGACCTGGACTCGCTGCCTTTCTCTGACCACGACTTTTTCCTCAACGAATGGCGGAAGTGGGGCTATGCCCTCAACTCACCAGAAGCCCCCTTCGTGCCCGAGTTGCCCCCACCTTTTGTAACCATCATTGCCGGCCGGGGCTGCATCTACAATTGCAGCTACTGTCAACCGGCCGAGCGCATCCTCTTCGGCCGAGGGGTGCGGCGCAGAAGCGTGGCCAACGTCATCGGCGAATTAAAACATCTTCGCGACAAGTACCACTTCGCCAGCTTTATGTTCCATGACGATACCCTGACCGAGGATCAGGAGTGGGTGAGGGATTTCTGCCAGGCCTACCAGGCCGAAGGTTTCACTCAGCCCTTCTTCTGTCAGAGTCGGGCGGACATCATCGTCAAACACGAAGACCTGGTACGGTTAATGGCCGAGGCTGGCCTGCGCGGCTACTTCATCGGCTTTGAAAGCGGCAGCGACCGGGTGCTCCGGTTCATCCGCAAAGGCACCACCCGCGCCCAAAATTTGGAGGCAGCCCGCATCTGCCGCAGGTACGGCATCGCCATCTGGGCCAACTACATGCTGGGTCTGCCCACCGAAACCGAAGAAGAGATCAAAGAGACTATCTCTATGTTGAAGGAGATTGACCCTGACTACTACAGCCCCGCTTTTTACACCCCTCATCCCGGCAGCGACCTTTACGATTATTGTCTGGAGCATGGCCTCTCCCTGATCACTGACCACGACAGTTACCGTCGCAATCCCAACGAGGCCAAAATCAAGGGACACGACTACCAGTTCCTGAAATGGGCCCTGGAGGAATCGCAGCGGCGCAAGCCCATCCATCAACTCAAACGGACGGCTCGCTACTACTGGAAGCGGTACGCTTCGCCGCGCAAAGCGGTGCGCAAGCTGCGACAGATGGTGGCAGGTTGCCAGAGGTGACGGTCACTTTTAACAATTCTCAGCAGATAAAGAGGGCGGGGATCATCATTGCCCTGGCAGCCCTATCGAACGGAGCGCTGTTGACGGGCTCCCCTTGCCTGCAGCTTGGGGGCGGAGCGCTCCTTTTCTGCTTTCTGCCGGGTTTACTGCTGCTGGACTTTATAATGCCCCAACAGGACTCAGGGGGTTTCCTGGAGAGGATTCCGCTGAGCGTGGGCGCCAGTTACCTCCTTGGCACCCTCATCGTGCTCATCCTTCACTTTCTGCCTGGCCCTCTCTCTCTCTTTCCCCTCCTCCTGGGTTTGGACCTCTTGATCGCTCTACTCCTGGTCATCTGCTTTGCCTGTCGGCGAAACCTGAGGGAACCCATGTTCCGCCTGCCGGACAGGCGCTCTCTGGCCCTCATAGCCCTGGTGCTCCTGGTGGCCTCTTTCTATCGCTTTGCCACCCTGGGTTACTCTGAGTATCAGGGCGACGAAATTGACGTGACTTCTCTGGTCCGGGCGGCCATCTTGGGGCAGGACGACGCCTTCTTCTGGCACAAAAAGGGGCCAGCCGAGTTAGCCGTGGCCACGGCTTTCGCCCTCTTTACCGGCGGCTTCAACGAGTTCGCCCTGCGTTTTCCCTTCGCCCTGGCCAGCACTCTGGCCGTGTTGGCGGCTTTCCTGGTGGCGGGCTGCATGTTCAATCAGCGGGTGGCCGGCCTGGCCAGCCTCCTGCTGGCCATTGAAGGGATCACCCTCGGCTTCTCGCGGATGGTGCAATATCACGGCATCGTGGTCCTGGCACTGACCCTGAGCTTCTATTGCTTTTACCGGCTCTATCAGATTGAGGACAACGGACAGGCCGCCCGTTATCAACTCCTGGGAGCCGGGTTCTTCGCTTTCAGCCTGCTGGCTCACTACGAAGCAGCCCTGATAGGATTGCCCCTGTTGTTTTTGTATTGGCAAAAGTACGGACGACGCTTCATAGACGATTGGAAGATTCTGTCTCTCTCCACAGGGCTGGTGGTCATCCTCCTGGCCGCTTATTATGTGCCCTTTGTCCTCCATCCCCACTTCACCCAGACTTTCGAGGGCTATACCACCATCAGGATCAGCCCCGAACGAGGGCCCTACAACAATCTGCCAACCTACTTTGTCTCGAATATCTTTTACAACTCTATCTACTACGTGGTCGCCATGACCGCCCTTCTGCTTGTGACCTGTGTGGCGAGCGTAGGACGGGACCTCAAACCCAGGGGGCTGGCAATGGTTATCCTGCTGCTGTTCGTGCCAGGGTTGATGGGCTCCATTTTTTCCCCCTCGCTGTTCACCCTCAGTGGGGTGAAATACAACATCCTCCTGTTTCTGCCCTTTTTCATCGCTCTCTGGCTGGGTCGGGGGATGAGCATAGAGCGGCGGGCTGCTTTCTTGTGGTTTTTCTCCTACCTCATTTTCTACGCTTTCATCATCAGGGTACCGGGCCTTCACTATTACTGTCTCTCCCCCGCCTGGACCATCCTCGCTGCCCTTGGCCTGGAGCAGCGAACAGCTCCCTCCCCTGGAGGGGACAGGCTGGCCATCCATTGCCTGCTGACGGCTCTATTGGCCTTGCTTTACGCTTTGTCCGCTTTCTACATATATGTCCTCTTTGTTCGGACCAATCCTGAATACGCCTTGCGTTATCCTCAACATCGGATTCCCCTCTACTGGAACACGCACCAGGGACCACCGCAGCGCTTCTTCGGTCTGCCCCACAAGTCGGGTTGGAAAACCATTGGCTATCTTTATAAAGCTGGCATCTTGCAAGGGGATTACCGCACCAATGAGAAGAGGGAAATTTCTGGATGGTATACCGGCCAGGAGCCATCGCAGGCGGAGCGTCCGCGCTACTACTTCATCGCTGAGAACCCTACCCAGAAGGAGCATGAGCAGGACTACCCACGGGAATTGTTGCAAAGTGAGTATCAGGTGGTGGGCGTGGTCACTGTCGGGGGTGAGCCTCGCCTCCGCATCTATGAACTGAAGGAGCCAGCAACCCAAGGTGGCGAGGCTATCCTCTACGAGAATGAGACTTACGAACCTTTATACGATCAGGTTTTGGCGTGGCCACAGTGATAGCTGACTTTAACAACAGGCCGATTGAAATCGCCCTCTTTGGGCGCTTCGCGCCAGGTGTCGGCCTGCGCCGACGCCCCTCACAGGCGCGAGGGCTGGCAGCTCGGCGAAGGCCGACCATTGGCCGCAGGCCCCAAAGGATAACTTTGAGTCACCGCCTGAATAGATACAAGGCGAATTTGTAGTAGCGACTTTAGCCGAAGGCGGTGCCTTCGGCTTTTCCTCGCGCTGGACGAAAGTCGTCACCACGGATAAAAGCGGGTCTACACGTAAAGTTCATGCACCCTTCCCCTGATTTCCATTGACTTCTCTCCTTGTAGGGTATATACTGATAGTACTACGATATTTGTGGCAAGCACCACCAAACCCGCAAAAGCAATTTTACCCAGGACAAGGAGACAAATGATGCAACGACGGAAATTGGTCATACCCAAGCTTTGGACTGCCACCGAGGTAGCCAAATACTGTGGTGTGACTTCTGTCACGGTTTCCAGATGGATCAGGAAGGGTAAGCTGAAGGCCTATACGACTCCCGGTGGACACTACCGCATCCGGGAACAGGATTTCAGGGCATTCCTGGAAGCAAGCGGTTTGCCCATTGATGAGCAGTACTTTGCAGGTGAAACCGGGTGAGAAGAACAGACGAAATGGCCCTTGCCATCGGTTTCGTCAGGAAGGAGCTGTTGGCCCAGGGGGTGGGATTTGCGAGGGGTGGTGTCGGCCAAGCCGGATTCATAAGCCACTGAGCCGGCCTCCAGAGGTGATTCCTGTTTCTGCGGGTCCGTGTGGTGTGTCTCCTACGACGACCAGACCGCCTGCAAGGCTTTAATGGCCTGGTTGGTCAGGCGCCGATAAGGTTGGTCGGGTGGGGCAATCACGAGCAGGGTCAGGGTCTCATTCCCCAGGGTAAAGTAACGGCTGACCAGGCGCATTCTGTCACTGCTGCGAATAGTGACCTCGTCCGCTTCGGCCAGGTTGATACGGGTCTGTGCCTGCTCAATGGTGTGCCTGAGCAGAACAGCCATAGCAGAGGCTGCGTCCGCATCGTAACCACAAGTCACAGCCGCCACCGGCAGGCCCTGGGCATCCACCAGAAAAGAGGCCCTGAAATTCCCTGCTTCATTCAGGTCGTGCAAAATCCTGGCAAAAGCCGCTTCTTGCCAGTCTGGTTCAGAGGCGCTTTGGGCGCTGTCCATTCATCCTCTCCTGTGTCATCCAATCTCCTGCTGGACTTTGTTGACCACGGCGTTAATGATCATCTTCAAGGTGTCGAAAACACCGACACCACGGGTAGCCACAGACTCGATGTAAGGCACACCGTTGCGTCCCAGGCGGGCTTCCAGCACCGCGATAGGAGCCTTGTTGGGGAGGTCCCGTTTGTTATACTGTATGATGAAGGGGACATGGGTCGGATCGTACCCCAATTGGCGCAGGTTGTCATCCAGACTGTGCATACATTCCATGTTATCCTTTAACCTGTGCCATTGGGAGTCGGCCACGAAGACGACTCCATCGGCCCCTTGCAGAACCAGTTTGCGGCTGGCAGCATAGACCACCTGCCCCGGGACAGTATAGAGGTTAAACTTGGGTTTCAAGCCCTTGATTTCTCCTACTTCCAATTGCAGGAAATCGAAGAAGATAGTGCGGTCTTCTCTCGTTTTCAGAGAGATCAGTTCACCTCGTAGCTCCGGCCTGAGCTTAGAGTGGATGTATTCCAGGTTGGTTGTCTTACCACTCAGGGCAGGTCCATAATAGACGATCTTGAGATTAATTTCGCGCAGTTTCCAATTGATGAACATTTATGTTCTGTCGCTGAAAGCGCGTTCCAGTTCGCTGGCCAGGGAGGCAGTAAACTCGGCATCAACGATTTGTGCCACCCGGCTGCCTGGAGCTTCAAATCCCTTAACCGCTTCCAGCAGTTGGGTTACCGTCTCCCTGGTGAAGAGGCGTACCAAGCCGATGGGCACTGAGGTTTTGAAAATGACAGCCAGGAGGAAACCCGGCCCCACATTAGAGATAAGGACATTGTGGTTTTCTCCTTCGTGAAGGAGGAGCTTGAACTGGTCCCGCTCGTCAACCAGCCTGGCTATTTCGAGAACGGCAGCCATGTCGCTGGCCACCAGAGCGGCCAGGCTGGCCAGATCTACGCCTTCCGCACTACCCTGGTAGCTGAGCAGTTGCCCACTGATGTTAATCAACAGAACACAAGTCGCCCCTGTCTTGTCGTATAGACGGCTCAGATGTTGCTCGACTTCATCCAGAGGCTGGGTGGGCAGGAAAAAAACCCCCGTCATTTTTGCTCTCCTTTGCCGGGCCTGCGCCGCAGGTTCAGGCATGGCCCTGGGTAGCCGAAGGCCATGCCTTCGGCTACCCCTTTGCTTCAGAGCGGTTCCCTCCGCTCAACTTCGCTTGAGCCTTTCCATCGCTGCCTTCAAGCTGAATCTCATACGTTCGATGGACTCCTGCAGTTCTCCGATTTCGTCCCGCGAGGTGACTCCGACGGACATATCCAGATCGCCCATGCTGATATGGTCAGCCACCTCGATGAGACGCCGCACCGGTCTGGTCACACTGCGGGTGATCCAAACCGCCAGTCCTGCGCCTATCAGGGCAGCGCTGACTGTGACGCCCACCATCACCAAAAACAGGGAGGACTGAGCACGCTGTATTTCCTCCAGCGCCTCGGCCATTCGAGTTCTGGCCATAGTGTCCAGTATGGACAAAGTGGATAAATAAGGGTCTATCACTATTTCATCCCGTTGCTTTAAAAACATCTGGCGGTCGGGAAGAGAAGGCGCCAGGTTCGCGTACGATTCAACCATCTTGTTAAAATTCTGCTGAGCAGTTTCCAGTTTCTGCAAAATCTCGGCTTCGCCGCTGCCAGCCTTTTTGCTACCCAGATAGGCCGTTACCTCGTCCTGCAATCTGGATTGCCAGAAGCGAACCGTGGCAATCTCACCTTCTGTCCCGGCTGCCACTGCCTTTTCCAGAGCGACATCTGTTTCCACCACACTTACCCAAATTTCTCTGAGGCGCAGGACTTCATCGCTCGCCTGGGCCATGATAGCTGTCAGATCGGCCAGTCTTCTGACAGTGATGATGCTGGCCGAGCCAGCCGCTAGGACCAGAAGCAACATGACCAAAAAGCCTAACCCCAGTCTGGCGCCGATTGTGAATCTCATGTCTCACCTCCCTGACTTCAATGCAGTTTGTGGTTAAGCTATCGAAGGGACTCCATCACTTTGAGCATGGTTTGCTGAAAGCTGGCTCTCTTCCCTTCGTCTGCGATCTCGGAGCTAACCTTTGCCACCAACCTGGCCACTTTATCGCGTGGGAATGCGCTTTTGTCGGCTCCCAGAGCTGCCACCTCATCCTCAATGACCAGGGTGGCGATGGGGCCCATCACCCTGGTCAATTCACGCTCCAACTGTGCAAAGAAAGTGCCGTCAACGGCCAATTCTGGGGTGACCTTTACCTGTTCGGGGGCTTTCACCCTGATTGCGGCCGGGCTGAGGGCCTTGAGTTTCTCCGCCAACTTTTTGGCAGCCACGTTGGCGGTCAGGTTCAAAAGGGGCACGTTGATGTTACGTACGCAGAGGATGCACAGGCAGCCCTCTCCCAGGTTCTTGGCGATGAAGCGGCCCTGGTCATAGACCAGGTCAACGTCGCCGACCTTCCGCCGACGGGCGGTCGCCAGCCCGGCCATGGTTTGAGCCATGGTCCGACCAATGGTAGAAAGGGTGGCCTCATCGAAAAGTGTAGGAAGGGACGAGGCGAGCACCTGCCCTTCGCCGTTGCAGACGAAGCAGCCGGTCACCCCCACCACAGCGTTGATGTCCTTCAGAATGTCCTCCATAGCCCTTTCCTCCGTGATACCCTCAAGTCCATGAGCCAAGAGACTCTGCCACTTCGGACGCTACCAGGGCAGGGGAGGCCTTTTCTGCCAGGAACAGGCCCACGAAGAAATCGGGTCGTTCCAGAACGAGCATCCTGTCCTGGCCTATGGTCACCACTCCCCAATCGAAAGAGCCCAGAGCCAGCGCTTCGCCTATCTGATCAGCAGCATTCCCTACAAAAACAGCCACTGCTCCTTCTTTCTCTGCATTGCCCTCTAACGCTTCAGCCAGGACCGTGCCGTCTCTGGCCACAATGACTGAGCCACTTACCATGGCCATTTCCTTAAGGTCGCGAGCCAGCTTGCTCAATCTATCTTCCATGGATGTCTCTCCTTCGTCAATACGTCGCATCCCCTCCAGAAGGAGGCTGTTCCAGTGTCTATCTATGGTCCTTTCTGGAGGCGCGACACCATGTTGCAGGCGAAAGGTTCCCCCATTCCAGCGCAAAAGCTCATACACCGCCTCCTCACCGGTCAGAAGGCCCGTGGCGGCATGGACGATGTTGCCGCCGCTGCAAAAGATGACACCTTCCCTGCCCAGATATGCCAGAGTGATCTTGACTTCGTTCATCTCCTGGCAGTTCAACTGGATCAGATTGGCCAGGCTCAGGTCCTTCAAGTTCCCCTCTAATGGCATGTCTTCCCTCCTCGACGAAATACCATCCTGTCTCCGCTTTAACCGAAGAGGTCATCCAGCTTATCAGTGAGGGAGGCACTGAACTCGGCGTTGAACACCTGGTTGGCTCTCATCATCTCCGAAGTGGCAGTGATCTCCAAAAGCTCCCGAATGGCTCGCTTGGTGTAAAGCCAGACCATCCCGATGCGACTGGTCTGCACCCGACGATCAAAGATGAGCGTCAGAAAGAGTTGGTCACCCACATTGGCTGAGTAGATGTCGTAGGCTGTACCTTCGTGAAAGTTGAGATTAAAGGCCTCCCTCTCTCCCAGGTGTTTGGCCATTTCGAAAGTGGTGGCAAAGCCACCCGCCAGCAAAGAAACCAGAGTGGTCAGATCTAATCCCTCCGTCAATCCAACTTCGGCGATAAGCTGGCCAATGATGTCGGCCAGGAGGATGCATTGGGCACCTGTTTCAAAGCGCAGGTTGGAGAGGCATTTGGTAATCGCATTGAAGCGCTCGTCGGAGAGGATAAGCAGACCCTTTTCGCTGACGACCAGGTCTTTCAGGGCCTCCTGCACCGTCTCCACAAAGTCTTCTATATGGAAAGGTTTGGTAAAGTAGCTGTAAGCTTGAAGCCGCCGGGCTTCGGCTTCGACTTCGTCGGAACCGTAGGCGGTGATCAGAATCGTCCTTGTCCCAGGCGAAATAGCCTTGACCCGTTCCATCAATTCCAGTCCATTGAGGCCGGGCATCCTGAGGTCCGTGATGATCAGGTCAAAGGACTGAGATTGAATCTGTTGCAAAGCGGCCTCGGCCGTCTCCGCACTGATCACTTCGTAGTTGTCCCCCAGGTCTTCCAGACTCTCTTGCAGAAAAAAAGCCACTTTCTTTTCGTCATCAACTATCAAAATTCTCTTCTTGCTGTTAGTACTCATTATCCTCCGCCTTGATCAATGGATTCCAT
>Ga0068707_1001986_pt1 | contig 14374 bp, 9 predicted proteins | sample YNPNPMetaG_FD_66600 | JGI IMG/M metagenome (GOLD analysis project Ga0068707, IMG submission 66600) | Anoxygenic and chlorotrophic microbial mat microbial communities from Yellowstone National Park, USA - YNP NP MetaG | ecosystem: Environmental > Aquatic > Thermal springs > Hot (42-90C) >... | reverse complement strand
AAGATCATCGCCCAGATGCAGGAAGGCATCCTGAAACCCAAGCCCAAAATCAAGTTCGAGCCGGGAGATAAAGTCCAGGTCAGAGAGGGACCCTTTGCCAATTTCACCGGCGTGGTGGATGAAGTCCGGCCCGACCGGGGCCGGGTCAAAGTGATGATCAGCGTCTTCGGCCGCCCCACCCCGGTGGAACTGGAGTTTACCCAATTGGAGAGAATTTAGGAGCTTATCTATGGCCAAAAAAGTCGTCGCCCAGATCAAATTGCAACTGCCGGCCGGCCAGGCTACCCCCTCCCCCCCGGTGGGCCCGGCTTTGGGCCAGCACGGGGTCAACATCATGGAATTCGTCAAAAGCTACAACGCCAAAACCGCCGGCCAGGAAGGCACCATCATCCCCGTGCTGATCACGGTCTACGCCGACCGCTCTTTCTCTTTCGTCACCAAAACACCCCCCGCCTCGGTCCTGCTCCGCCAGGCGGCCCAACTGGCCAAAGGCTCCAAGGAAACCGGACGGGAAAAGGCCGGCCAGATCACCACCGCCCAGCTTAAGGAAATCGCCCGGCAGAAACTGCCGGACCTCAACACCACCGATTTAAATATGGCAATGAAAACCATTGCCGGCACCGCCCGCAGTATGGGCATTGAGATTGTCGAGTCGTGAGCCTCCCTTCACTTCTGGGCTCACTTTTGAGGGAGAGTAACATGGCCAAAAGAGGCAAAAGATATCGTCAGGTGGCTGCCAAAGTGGAGCCCGGCCGCCGCTTTACCTTTTCGGAGGCCGTTGCTTTGGCCCTGGAGACCTCCAACGCCAAGTTTGATGAAACCCTGGACGTGGCGGTCTGCCTGGGAGTCAATCCCCGCCATGCTGATCAGATGGTGCGGGGGGCCGTGGTCCTGCCCCAGGGCACCGGCAAAAGTGTCCGCGTTTTGGTGTTCGCCAAAGGGGAAAAGGAAAAGGAAGCCCTGGAGGCCGGGGCGGACGTGGTGGGAGCCGAAGACCTCATCGCCCGCATTCAGGGAGGCTGGCTGGAATTTGACAAGGCCGTCGCCACCCCGGACCTTATGGGACAGGTGGGTCGCCTGGGGAAAATCCTCGGCCCCCGCGGCCTGATGCCCAATGTCAAAGTCGGCACCGTCACCTTTGATGTGGCCAAGGCCGTCAAGGAACTCAAAGGCGGCAAAGTGGAATTCCGCGTGGATCGGGCCGGCGTGGTCCACGCCCCCATGGGCAAGGTCTCTTTTGGCGCCGAACGCCTCTTGCATAATCTGGCGGCCTTCATGGACACCCTGGTGCGTCTGAAACCGGCCACCAGTAAGGGCACCTATCTCAAGAGCATTCACCTGTCCACCACCATGGGGCCGGGAATCCCGGTGGATACCGCCGATGTCAAGAATCTGGTGCGACTGCTCCAGTAATGCTCCCTGGGAGACCCCCACCTAAGGAGGACCACGTTGCTTAAGCCACAGATAGAGAAAAAAAGTAAGCTTGTCGAGGAACTTCAAACCATGGTGGCTCAGGCCCACATCAGCATCCTGGCGGATTTCACCGGCCTGCCCGTGGAAGATCTGGGCCAGCTCCGCCGAATGGTGAAAGAGGCCTCCGGGGTAGTCAAAGTGGCCAAAAACACCCTGCTGCACCGCGCCGCCGCCGCCCCGGGCTCCCTGCTGGCCCCCCTGACCCCGCAGCTTACCGGCCCCAACGCCCTGATGTTGGGATTCGATGATCCCGTCGCCCTGGCCAAGGTCCTGGTCAAATTCGCCCAGGACCGCCCCCAGCTGAAAATCAAGGCCGGGGCCATGGGCAATCAGACCCTGTCATCCAAGGATATCGAAGCCCTGGCCAAGCTTCCTGGCCGGGAGGTGCTCTTGGCCCAATTCCTGGGCGCCCTGCAGGCCGTCCCCACCGCTCTGGTGACGGTCCTGGCCGGGGTGATCCGCAATTTCCTTAATGTCCTGGTGGCCATCAAAGAGCAAAAGGAACAATCTGACCGCCACTGACAGCTAACCCGACAGCCCTGATTATTGGCAAATAATAAGGAGGAACCACCTAATGTCTATTACCCGAGCCGATGTTGTTGACTTTCTGGCCAACATGACGGTGTTGGAACTTTCCCAGCTCATCAAGGAACTGGAGGAAAAGTTCGGCGTCTCGGCCGCCGCTCCGGTGGCCGTGGCCGCTGCCGCCGCCGCCCCAGTTGCCGCCGCCGCCCCCGTGGAAGAGGAAAAAACCGAATTCGACGTCGTCCTCACCGCCTGCGGCCCCAACAAAATCCAGGTCATCAAAGAGGTGCGCACCATCACCAGCCTCGGACTCAAAGAGGCCAAAGAGGCGGTGGAAAACGTCCCCACGGTGTTGAAGGAGGGCATCTCTAAAGCCGAAGCCGAAGAAATCAAAAAGAAACTGGTGGAACAAGGAGCCAGTGTCGAAATCAAGTGAGCCACCCGGCCACTAGGCCCTAAAACTGAGGCCGCCTGGCTAAATGAGGAGTGCCCATGGCCCAAGCATTATCGCCCTTAAAACTTTATCGCCGAGGGTTCGGCAAGATCGAGCGCATCGTGGACATCTCCAATCTCATCGAGATGCAGCGAGAGTCCTACAGCCGTTTCTTGCAAAAAGATGTTCCACCCGCCGCGCGACAAAATGTGGGATTGCAGGGCGTCTTCAAAAGCGTCTTCCCCATCCGCGACTTCAGCAATTCCTGTTCCCTCGAATTCGTGGAATATTCCCTGGGTGACCCCAAGTACGAAGTGGACGAATGTCTGCAACGGGGCATGACCTACGAAGTCCCCATGAAACTCCGGGTGCGGCTGGTGGTATATGAGACGGGGGCCGACTCCAAACCCCAGGCCATCCGGGATATCAAAGAGCAGGAAATCTATTTCGGCACCATGCCGTTAATGACCGAGCACGGCACCTTCATCATCAACGGCACCGAAAGGGTGGTGGTCAGCCAGCTCCATCGCTCCCCCGGCCTGTTCATCGATCACGATCGGGCCAAGATCCACTCCAGCGGCAAGATCATCTATTCCGCCCGCCTGATTCCTCTCCGCGGCTCCTGGATCGGTTTCGAGTTCGACCCCAAAGATATTCTTTACGTCCGCATTGACCGGCGACGCAAGTTCCCGGCCACCATCCTCCTCAAGGCCCTGGGATACACCACCGAACAGCTTCTCAACTACTTCTATACCACCGAGAAAATCTACCTCGACGGCGACTCCCTCCGGCGCCAACTGATCCCGGAACTATTGCTGGACCGCAGCGCCGCCACCGATATTGTTGACCCCAAAAGCGGTGAGGTGCTGGTAAAGAAGCTGAAGAGAGTGACTCAGGCAGCCCTCCAAAAGATCAAGAAGGCCGGGGTGGAGTTTCTGCCCACCACCGCCGCGGAACTGGTGGGCCGGGTGGTGGCCCATGACATCCTGGACCCCCAAACCGGTGAACCCCTGGCCCTGTGCAATGAAATGCTCAGCGAGGAGAAAATTGCCCTCCTCCAGAGCCGGGGAGTAAAAGAGGTGGACCTGCTCTATATCGATGGCGTCAATGTCAGCGCCTCCCTGCGAAACACCTTGTTGATGGACAAGGTCAACACCCCCAGGGAAGCCATCCTGGAGATTTACCGCCGCCTGCGTCCCAGCAACCGCCCCACCGAAGAAGTGGCCTTGGCCTTCTTCCAGAACCTCTTCTTCAACCCGGAGTATTATGACCTGTCTCCCGTGGGCCGTCTGAAGCTGGATCTGAGGTTGAGACGCCCGGAGGAACGTCTCCCCTTGACGCAGACCACCCTTACCCGGGAAGACATTCTCCTGGCCGTGAAAGAACTCATCACCCAAAAAGACCGCGAAGGCCCGGTGGACGACATCGATCATCTGGGCAACCGCCGGGTGCGTGCGGTGGGAGAACTCCTGGAAAACCAGTTTCGCGTCGGCTTGGTGCGCATGGAGCGGGCCATCAAGGAGCGGATGGCCATTCAGGATCTGGACACCCTGATGCCCCACGACCTCATCAATGCCAAACCGGTGCAGGCGGTCATCAAGGAGTTCTTCGGCACCAGCCAACTGTCCCAGTTCATGGACCAGACCAACCCCTTGGCCGAAATCACTCACAAACGCCGACTCTCGGCCCTGGGACCGGGTGGCCTGACCAGAGAACGGGCCGGCTTTGAAGTGCGGGACGTGCACCCCACCCATTACGGCCGCATCTGCCCCATTGAGACCCCGGAAGGCCCCAATATCGGCCTCATTGTCTCCTTGAGCACCTACGCCCGGGTCAACGAATTCGGGTTCATCGAGACCCCTTACCGGGTGGTGGAAAAGCGCAAGGTCAATAACAAGATTGAGGCCCGGGTCACCCAGCAAGTCCAGTTCCTCACCGCCCTGCAGGAAGAGGATAAGGTTATCGCCCAAGCCAATGCCAGCTTGGATGACCAAGGCCGCTTCACCACCGATCTGGTCCAGGCCCGCCAGGGCGGCCAGTACGTCATGGTCACCCCTGACAAAGTAGACTATATGGACGTCTCCCCCAGTCAGCTGGTGTCGGTGGCCGCCTCTCTCATCCCCTTCCTGGAACACGACGACGCCAACCGGGCCCTCATGGGCTCCAACATGCAGCGTCAGGCCGTGCCTTTGCTCACCAGCAGCGCTCCTTTGATCGGCACCGGCATGGAAGGGGTGGTGGCCCGGGATTCCGGCGTCACCGTCGTGGCCCGACGCAGCGGCTACGTGGAGGATGTGGATGCCACCCGGATAGTGATCCGCGCCAGCGACTCCGGCAACGGCAGCAGCGACTCCCCGGTGGATATTTACAAGCTGGTGAAATTTCAACGTACCAACCAGAATACCTGTTTTAACCAGCGCCCCATCGTCCGCCGCGGCGATTGGGTGGAGAAAGGTCAGATCATCGCCGATGGCCCCGCCACCGAAATGGGGGAATTGGCCCTGGGCAAAAATGTCATGGTCGCCTTCATGCCCTGGGGCGGCTATAACTTCGAAGACTCCATCCTGGTGAGCGAGCGCCTGGTGCGGGATGATGTCTTCACCTCCATCCATATTGAAGAATTTGAGGTCATGGCCCGGGACACCAAGTTGGGCAAGGAAGAAATCACCCGGGATATCCCCAATGTGGGAGAAGAGGCCTTGCGGGATCTGGATGACAGCGGCATTATCCGTATCGGCGCCAAAGTCCGCCCCGGCGATATCCTGGTGGGCAAAATCACCCCCAAGGGGGAAACCCAACTTACCCCGGAAGAAAAGTTGCTCCGGGCCATCTTCGGGGAAAAGGCCGGCGACGTCAAAGACACCTCCTTGAGGGTGCCCCCCGGCATTGAAGGGGTGGTCATCGACGCCCGGGTGTTTTCCCGCAAAGGCGTGGAAAAAGACGATCGCAGCCGCTCCATTGAAGATGAAGCGGTGGCCAAGCTGCAAAAGGACCAGGCCGATGAGATTGCCATCATCACCCAGAGCCACCGTCAGAAACTGGCCCAGCTCCTGAGCGGTAAAAGACTGGCCGAGCCCCTCTATGACAGCCGCCAGGAGACGCTGATCCTGGATAAGGGCGCGGTGATCTCGGCGGAGCTGGTAAACTCCAAACCCCTGGAATTCTGGCGCCATGTCTCTTTTGCCGAGGCCGGGGTGGAAGATCAGGTGGACGATCTCCTGGAACGTTACCAGGAACAGGTGCACCTGGTGAGCATGATGTTTGAGGCCCGACTGTCCCGCCTCAGAAAAGTGGACGAACTCCCCCCAGGAGTCATCAAGAAAGTCAAGGTCTTTGTGGCCATGAAGCGCAAACTGGCGGTGGGCGACAAAATGGCCGGCCGCCACGGCAACAAGGGGGTGGTGTCCCGCATCCTGCCGGAAGAGGATATGCCCTACTTCGCAGACGGCACCCCGGTGGATATCGTCCTCAACCCCTTGGGGGTGCCCTCACGGATGAACGTCGGCCAGGTCATGGAAACCCATTTGGGTTGGGCCTCCTACGCCCTGGGACGTCAGATCGGCGAGATGATCGACCGCTACTACAGCCTGGACGCTATCAAAGAACGCCTGAAACGCATCTGGAAAGACAAGGTCGTGGAACAGGACCTGGATTCTTTGACTTACGAAGAATTGCGGGAGATCTGGCAGAAACATTACCAGGACGGCATCCACATGGCCTCGCCGGTGTTTGACGGCGCCACCGAAGAGGAGGTGCGGGCCTGCCTTCAGGAAGCCGGCTTGCCTTTGGGGGGCCAGACCACCTTGATCGACGGCCGCACCGGTGAACCTTTCGACCGCCCGGTAACTGTAGGGATCATGTACATGATGAAGCTGCACCATCTGGTGGCTGACAAGATTCATGCCCGCTCCATCGGCCCCTACTCCCTGGTGACCCAACAGCCCCTGGGCGGCAAAGCCCAATTCGGCGGCCAGCGCCTGGGAGAAATGGAAGTCTGGGCCCTGGAGGCCTATGGCGCCGCCTACACCCTGCAGGAGTTCCTCACCGTCAAATCCGATGATGTGGCCGGCCGGACCCGCATGTACGAGAAGATTTTCAAGGGCGAATATGACCTGGAAGCCGGCCTGCCGGAATCATTCAATGTCTTGGTGCGGGAACTGAAGAGTCTGGCTCTCAATGTGGAGCTGCTGAAAAAGTCGTCCAGCAGCTGAGGCCCCTTTAGCTGTGAGCTGTTGGGCCAGAGGCCTTTGCCTATCACAGGGAAGAAGATTATGGAAAAGCCTCAGGAAGTAAAATTAGAGGATTTGAACAGCCTGTTCGCCCGGCCGGAAGACCCCCTGAACATTGAAGCGGTGCGGCTGTCTCTGGCCTCCCCGGAGATGATCCGTTCCTGGTCTCACGGGGAGGTGAAAAAGCCGGAGACCATCAACTACCGCACCTTCAAACCGGAGCGGGACGGTCTCTTTTGCGCCAAGATCTTTGGCCCGGCCAAAGACTACGAATGCAACTGCGGCAAATACAAACGCATGAAGCACCGGGGCATCACCTGCGAAAAGTGCGGGGTGGAAGTGATCCAGTCCAAGGTGCGGCGGGAACGCATGGGCCACATCGAATTGGCCTCCCCGGTGGTGCACATCTGGTTTTTAAAGAGTCTGCCCAGCAAAATCGGCAACCTCCTGGACCTCACCCTCAAGGAACTGGAAAAGATCCTTTACTTTGAGGCCTATGTGGTCATTGATCCGGGTGACACCCACGACCCCGAGCTGGAGACGGGCAAGCTCCTGTCCGAGGAGAAATATCGTCAGAAGCGCGAAGAGTATGGCGAGCGGTTTCAGGCCGGCATGGGGGCGGAAGCCATCCGGGAGATGTTGAAAAGGCTGGACCTGGAGGCCCTGTCTCAAAGCGTCCGGGCGGAGATGGCCCGTACCAATTCCGATGCCAAACGCAAGAAGTTGGGCAAGCGGCTGAAGATTATCGATGCCTTCCGGGAATCCGGGCAGCGCCCCGAGTGGATGGTCCTGGAGGTCATCCCGGTGCTGCCCCCGGACCTCAGGCCCTTGGTGCATCTGGATGGCGGGCGGTTCGCCACCTCAGACCTCAATGACCTCTATCGCCGGGTCATCAATCGCAACAACCGTCTGAAACGCCTGTTGGAACTGAACGCCCCGGACATCATCATCCGCAACGAAAAGCGCATGCTCCAGGAGGCCGTGGACGTCCTGTTTGAGAACGGCCGACGGGGCCGCACCATCACCGGTCCCAACAAACGGCCTCTCAAGTCTTTAAGCGACATGCTCAAGGGCAAGCAGGGGCGCTTCCGTCAGAACCTGTTGGGCAAACGGGTGGACTACTCGGGACGCTCGGTCATCGTCATCGGCCCAGAACTGCGGTTGCATCAGTGCGGCTTGCCCAAGCAGATGGCCCTGGAACTCTTTAAGCCCTTCATTTTCCATAAACTGGTGGCCAAAGGCTATGCCACCAGCATTAAGGTCGCCAAAAAACTGGTGGACCGGGAGACCCCCGAGGTCTGGGACATCCTCGAAGAAGTGGTGCGGGAACACGCCGTATTGCTGAACCGGGCTCCCACCTTGCACCGCCTGGGTATCCAGGCTTTTGAACCCATACTCATTGAAGGCAAGGCCATTCAGCTGCATCCGTTGGTGTGCACCGCCTTCAATGCTGACTTTGACGGCGATCAGATGGCGGTGCATATCCCCTTGTCCATCGAGGCGCAGATCGAAGCCCGCGCCTTGATGATGTCCACCAACAATATCCTGTCGCCCGCCAATGGTGAGCCCATCATCATCCCCACCCAGGACATCGTCTTGGGGCTTTACTATCTTACCCGGGAGCGCCCCTTGGTCCCCGGGGAGCGGGTCCCCAAAAACGGGGAGCAACCCCTGCCCTTTGCCTCGCCGGAAGAAGTGCGGCTGGCTTATGATCAGGGTCAGGTGCATCTGCAAGCCCGCATCCCGGTGCGGATTGACGGCAAGATTTACCAGACCACGGTGGGTCGGGTGCTGCTTTATGAGATTTTCCCGCCCGGCCTCAGCTTTGATCTGGCCAACACCACCATGACCAAAAAGGAGATCCGCAAGCTTATCGGCACGGCTTATCGCCGTTGCGGCATCAAACAGACGGTGATTTTGGCGGACCGCCTCAAGGACTTGGGTTATAAGTATGCCACCATGGCCGGCATCTCCATCGGCATCAACGACATGGTCATCCCCCAGCGCAAAGCGGAAATCCTGGAGCGGGCCCGGGCGGAAGTGGAGCAGGTGGAAGAGCAGTACCAGGAAGGCTTGATCACTGAAGGGGAAAAATACAATAAGGTGGTGGATATCTGGGCCAAAGCCACGGACGAAGTGGCGGCGGAGATGATGTCGGAAATGGCCACGGAAAAAGTGGAGGTGGCCGAACAAGACCCGGAAACCGGGGAAACCAGGATCCGCCAGGAAGAAATCACCAGCTTCAACCCCATCTTTATGATGGCCGACTCCGGGGCCCGGGGCAGCAAAGACCAGATGCGCCAGTTGGCCGGTATGCGGGGCCTCATGGCCAAGCCCTCCGGGGAGATCATTGAAACCCCCATTAAGGCCAATTTCCGGGAAGGGCTGACGGTGTTGGAATACTTCATCTCCACCCATGGGGCCCGCAAGGGTTTGGCGGACACGGCCCTGAAGACGGCCAATTCCGGTTACCTGACCCGGCGCCTGGTGGATGTGGCTCAGGATGCGGTCATCACTGAACTGGACTGCGGCACCATTGACGGCATCTATGTCACCTCCCTGGTGGAAGGCGGGGAGATCATCGAACGGGTGAAAGACCGGGTTTTAGGGCGCACGGCTCTTTATGATATTGTCGATCCGCATACCGGCGAAGTGTTGGTCAAGGCCAACGAAGAGATCGACGAAGAGGCGGCCGAACGGATTGAAGAAGCCGGGTTGGAGAAAGTGGAGATCCGCTCGGTGCTCACCTGCCAGACCAAGCGGGGGGTGTGCGCCAAATGTTATGGCCGGGACCTGGCCCATGGCACGCCGGTGAACATCGGCGAGGCCATCGGTATTTTGGCGGCCCAGTCCATCGGCGAGCCCGGCACCCAGCTTACCATGCGCACCTTCCACATCGGCGGCACTGCTTCCCGGCGGGCGGAACAGAGCGTGCATGTGGCCCGGGTCAAGGGGCGGGTGCGCTTTGACAACATGAGATATGTCGAAGACCGCCATGGAGAACTGGTCAACCTGAGCCGGGCCGCCGATTTGGTGCTTTTGAGTGAGAAGGGCATTGAACGGGAACGCTATCCCCTGACCTACGGGGCCCACATCAAGGTGCGGGAAGGTCAGGAGGTGCAGGCCGGGCAGGTGCTGGCCGAATGGGACCCCTTCACCAACCCCATTCTCACGGAAGTGGGCGGGGTGATCAAGTTTGGGGACATCATTGACAACATCACCATGCAGGAGAGGGTGGACCCGGTTACCGGCAAGGCCTCCCGCCTCATCATTGAGAGCCGGGACCAGGAGTTGCGTCCCCGCATCTCCGTCAAGGATGAGTTCGGGCAAACGGCCCGCATTCCGGGGTCGCCGGCTTCGGCCCGGTATTTCATGCCGGTGGGGGCCATTCTCATGGTCAATGAGGGGGACCAGGTTTATCCCGGGGATGTCATCGCCAAGATCCCCCGGGAGACCATGAAGACCAAGGACATCACCGGTGGTCTGCCCCGGGTGGCGGAACTCTTTGAGGTGAGAAAACCCAAAGAGACGGCCATCATCAGCGAGATCAGCGGGGTGGTGTCCTTCGGCCGCCATATCAAAGGCAAACGCAAGATCATTGTCACCCCGGAAGTGGGCAAACCCAAAGAGTATTTGATCCCCAAAGGCAAGCACGTGGCCGTCCAGGAGGGTGATTATGTCCGGGCCGGGGAACCTTTGATGGACGGCTCCGCCAACCCTCACGACATCCTCACCATCAGCGGGTTGAAGGAACTGGCCCGCTATCTGGTGGACGAAGTGCAGGAGGTTTATCGCCTCCAAGGTGTGAAGATCAACGATAAACACATCGAAGTCATCGTCCGCCAGATGCTGCGCCGCATCAAGGTGGTGGACCCCGGCGATACCGATTTTCTCATCGGCGAGCAGGTGGAGAAATGGGTGTTTGAGGAGAAAAATGAGGCGGTCATGGCGCAAGGGAAACGCCCGGCCATCGGCGAACCCCTGCTGCTGGGGATCACCAAGGCCTCCCTCACCACCGAGAGCTGGATTTCCGCCGCGTCGTTCCAGGAGACCACCAAGGTCCTGGCGGATGCCGCCGTGCAGGGAAAAGTGGATTATCTTTACGGCCTGAAGGAAAATGTCATCATGGGGCGCATCATTCCGGCGGGGACGGGACTGCCCCTGTATCGTGATCTCGATATTAGGGTGGCGGACCAGGAGGAGGAGACCCCGGCGCCGGCAGGGGAAGCACCTCACCTTCCGGAGGTGGAGGCCATCCGGGAAGGGGCGGGCCTGTAACCCTGTGGGTTCAGCCTCGGCGAAGGGCTTTGCGGGGACGGCTGACTTTCCTGGGAATGGCGGCGGAAGAAAACTTTGTTACAAAGTTCACAAGGCTATTGACAGTGAACAGTAATTTATATAAACAATATAATTTTTAGTGGCCTCGGGCGGTGGCAGCTAAACCACCGGGTAACTAATGGACCAGAGAATGGCCCTGATTACCTCGGGGTCACAAGGACACCTGTGAAAATCCGGCTAAGGGGCGGGTGGGCAACCCGCCCCCATTAGGCTGCCGGTGAGAGAAGCGGGAGAATTTATGCCGACCATCAATCAACTGGTGCGCAAGGGGCGGGAGCGGATCAGGAAACGCACTGCCTCTCCGGCCTTGCAAAGCTGCCCGCAAAAGCGCGGGGTTTGTGTGCGGGTTTATACCACCACTCCCAAGAAGCCCAACTCGGCATTGCGCAAGGTTGCCCGGGTGCGGCTTACCAACGGCATTGAGGTGACCACCTATATTCCGGGAGTGGGGCATAATCTCCAGGAGCACTCGGTGGTGTTGATTCGGGGGGGCCGGGTGAAGGATTTGCCCGGGGTGCGTTATCATGTGATACGGGGCACGCTGGATGCCTCGGGGGTCCAGGATCGTCGGCGGGGTCGGTCCAAATACGGCGCCAAGAAGCCCAAGTAATGGTGGGCGAAGGTTTTTAACGAGGACAATATGCCCAGGAAAGGCGGAGTTATCAAGCGGACCGTTTTACCGGATCTGAAATATCAGGATGTCCTGGTGAGCCGGTTCATCAACGGCTTGATGCGCCGGGGGAAAAAGAGTGTGGCGCAGCGGATCTTGTATAATGCTCTGGACATTATTGAACAGCGCACCAAGGAAGACCCGCTGAAGGTCTTTCACCAGGCCGTGGATAATGTCAAGCCGCTGATAGAAGTAAAATCGCGGCGGGTGGGGGGGGCCACTTATCAGGTGCCGGTGGAGGTGCGCCACGATCGCCGCATCTCGCTGGCCATCCGCTGGCTCATCAGTTTTGCCAAGGCCCGGGGTGAGAAATCCATGGAGACCAAGCTGGCGGGGGAATTAATGGACGCCGCCCAGAAGAAGGGGGGCGCCATCAAGAAACGGGAAGACACCCATAAGATGGCGGAAGCCAACAAGGCCTTTGCCCATTATCGTTGGTAAGAGGCGGTGCCGCGACAGATTCCCTTACACCGGGTGCGCAATATAGGTTTTATGGCCCATATCGACGCCGGGAAGACCACCACCACCGAACGCATCCTGTTCTATACGGGGGTGACGCACCGTATGGGAGAGGTGCATGATGGCGAAGCGGTGATGGACTGGATGATTCAGGAGCAGGAGCGGGGTATTACCATCACCTCGGCGGCCACCACCTGTTTCTGGAAGAATCACCGCATCAACATCATTGATACTCCGGGGCATGTGGATTTTACCATTGAAGTGGAGAGGTCCTTAAGGGTGCTGGATGGGGCGGTGGCGGTGTTTGATGCCGTGGCCGGGGTGGAGCCGCAGACGGAGACGGTGTGGCGCCAGGCGGACCGCTATGGGGTTCCCCGGCTGGCCTTTGTCAACAAGATGGACCGGGTGGGGGCGGACCTGTTCCGCTGCCTGGAGATGATGCGGGAGAGACTTAACGCCAACCCGGTGCTGGTGCAACTGCCCTTGGGGGAAGAGGAAAATTTTCGCGGGGTGATTGATCTGATCTCCCAGGAGGCGTTGATTTATCCCTCCCTGGGGTCGGGGTTGGAGTTTAGCGTGACTGACATCCCGGCGGATTATCGGGAGTTGGCCGAGGCCCAGAGGGTGAAGCTCATCGAGGCCCTGGCGGAGATGGACGAAGCCATCATGGAGCGCTATCTGGCCGATGAGGTGGTGGACGCCGAGATGATCAAACAGGCCCTGCGGCAGGGGACGATAAATTTGCAGTGCGTGCCGGTGCTTTGCGGTTCGGCTTTCAAGAACAAGGGGGTGCAGCCGTTGTTGGACGCGGTGGTGGACTATCTGCCGTCACCGCTGGACCGGCCGCCGGTGCAAGGGCTGGATCCCAAGGGGGCGGTGGTGACGCGGGCGGCTGCCGATGAGGCGCCTCTGGCGGCGCTGGCCTTCAAGTTGCTTTCTGACCCCTATGTGGGGCATTTGACTTTTATCCGGGTTTATGCGGGGGTTCTCAAATCGGGGAGCACGGTGTGGAACGCCACCAAGCAGGTCAAGGAACGCATCGGCCGGTTGTTGAAGATGCACGCCAACAAACGGGAGGAGATCGAGGCTGCCTATGCCGGGGATATTGTGGCGGCGGTGGGGCTTAGGCATGCCACCACCGGTGACACTTTGACGGATGAGCGGGCCCCTTTGGTCCTGGAGGCCCTGTGGATTCCCCAACCGGTGATTGACATCGCCATTGAGCCCAAGACCAAGATGGACCAGGAGAAGCTGGGGCAGGCCCTCAATCGCATTGCCGCTGAGGACCCCTCCTTTCGGGTGCATCAGGATGCCGATACCGGTCAGACCATCATTTCCGGGATGGGGGAGTTGCATCTGGAGATCATCACGGATCGTCTGACCAGGGAGTTCAAGGTGGACGCCCGGGTGGGGCGGCCGCAGGTCTCCTACCGGGAGACCATCACGGAGACGGCCGCGGCCGAGGGGCGGTTCATCCGCCAAAGCGGCGGTCGGGGGCAATACGGTCATGTGATGTTGACGGTGTCGCCCTTGCCGGCGGGCAGTGGTCTGATATTTGAGAACAAGATTGTGGGGGGGGTGGTGCCCCGGGAATATATTCCGGCCGTGGAGAAGGGGGTGCGGGAGGCGGCGGCCACCGGCATTATGGGTTACCCCATGGTGGATTTGGCGGTGATGTTGACGGATGGCTCTTATCATGAGGTGGATTCTTCCGAGCGGGCCTTTCAGATAGCGGCCTCCCTGGGGTTTAAAGAAGCCGTGCGGCGGGCCCGGCCGGTGCTGTTGGAGCCCATCATGTCCTTGGAGGTGGTGACCCCGGAGGAATTTGTGGGGGAGGTACTGGGGGAAATTAATGCCCGCCGGGGGCGCATCCTGGGGATGGAGACCCGGGGCGCCGTCAAGACGGTGCGGGCGCAGGTTCCCCTGGCCACCATGTTCGGCTATGCCACCACCTTGCGCAGCACCAGTCAGGGACGGGCCACTTTCACCATGCAATTTGACCATTATGAGCCGGTTTCGGCCCATTTGGCGGAGGAGATTTTGGGGCGGCGCCGAGTGAGCGTCTGAGGTTAGGGGTAGGAAGGCATGCCGGCCCCATTAATGGTGCCTGAGAGGCACCCGAGATATTGGGAGGAAATTCCAGATGGCCAAGAAGAAGTTTGAGAGGACCAAGCCGCATGTGAACGTGGGGACGATCGGTCATATTGATCACGGGAAGACGACCTTGACCTCGGCCATAACCAAACA
>Ga0068707_1001982_pt1 | contig 14382 bp, 11 predicted proteins | sample YNPNPMetaG_FD_66600 | JGI IMG/M metagenome (GOLD analysis project Ga0068707, IMG submission 66600) | Anoxygenic and chlorotrophic microbial mat microbial communities from Yellowstone National Park, USA - YNP NP MetaG | ecosystem: Environmental > Aquatic > Thermal springs > Hot (42-90C) >... | reverse complement strand
GTGGATCGGCCGCCGGTTACTCGCAAGGAGCGGATAGCGATTGTGGGTGCAGGTCCATCGGGCCTGGCTGCAGCTAGGGAGCTGGCCCTCAGGGGCTACGCGGTCACGGTCTTCGAGGAGCTTCCAGAGGCAGGTGGGATGCTCTTGTGGGGCATCCCGGAGTACAGGTTGCCCAGGGACGTGCTCAGGGGGGAGATCCAGGCCATCCTGGATCTGGGAGTTGAGCTTCGGTGTAACACTCGAGTCGGGACCCACATCTCCTGGGAGGAGCTCAAGAGGCATTACGATGCCATTTACATTGCAGTTGGCGCCCAAAAGAGCATGAGGCTCGGAATAGAGGGAGAGGACCTGGAGGGTGTTTACGGGGCAGTTGAGTTCTTGAGGATGGTGAATCTCGGCAAAGCTCCCTATCTGGGTGAGAAGGTGGCGGTTATGGGAGGTGGCAACTCGGCCATAGACGCGGCGAGATCCTCGCTTCGCCTCGGGGCCAGAGAGGTCACGATCCTCTACAGAAGGCTTCGTGGGGACATGCCTGCCCAAGAGGAGGAGATCAAAGCGGCCGAAGAAGAGGGCGTGAAGATAAAATATCTGGCAACTCCCGTGCGTTTTGTAGGCGAAAACGGAAGGCTCCGGGAGGTCCTTTGCCAGCGAATGAGGCTAGGGGATTTCGATTCCAGCGGCAGGAGGAGGCCATTGCCCGTGGCTGGGGATGAGTTCACCCTCAAGGTGGACTTGGCCATCGTGGCCATAGGCCAGATGCCCGTGCTGCCATTTCCGGGCGATGGGGATGGGATCAGGGTGAGCCGCGGGGGGCTCATTGAGCCCCTGCCCGGGAACAGGACCAGGGTGAGCGAGGCCCTGATTTTCGCAGGCGGGGACGCTGTCACGGGCCCTGACACGGTTATAGGGGCCATAGCCGCTGGAAAGGCGGCCGCCAGGGAGATGGACTCCGCCATAAGGCAGAGAAACGGGGAGCCACCGTTTGTGGAACCTCGAGAAGCTGAGATCCAGATCCCCATGGAGGTGCTGGAGACGCCCCAGGGTCCGCGCTCGGCGATGCCGCATCTGGACCCTCAGCAACAGATAAGAGACTTCAGCGAGGTGGAACTGGGGCTTCCCCGAGAGGTCATTGTGCTCGAGGCCTCTAGGTGCATGCGCTGCGATTACAAGACCATTGAAGAGTGAAAGGAAGACCCATCGCTCGGTGTGTTTGTACGCAAAGATGATAGAGGGAGTCCCATGGAAAACCAAGGCATTGTGAGACTCGTCATCGACGGCAAGGAAGTGAGCACAGCTGCTGGGAACACAATTCTCATGGCGGCCAGACAGGCCAGGATCCACATCCCCACGCTGTGCTACCACCCCAAGCTTCCGATCTCCGGCGCCTGCAGGGCATGCGTGGTGGAGGTGGAGGGAAGGCCGGCGCTTGTGGCCTCCTGTGCCATGCCAGTGGCGGATGGCATGGTAGTGCACACCAAGACTGAGCGGGTCCTGAGGGCCAGGAGGCTGGTTGTGGACTTGCTCCTCGCGAGCGGGGACCACAACTGCCTTCTTTGCCAGTCCAACGGGGTCTGCGAGCTCCAGGAGCTGGCATACGAGCTGGGTGTCGAGAGCTTCAGGTTCACCGTTGACTCCCCGGGTTACCCCAAGGACACCTCCAACGCCATGATCGAGCGTGACCTCAACAAGTGCATCCTCTGTGGCAGGTGCGTGAGGGCCTGCAACGAGGTGCAGGTCAACGAGGTCATCGACTTCGGTTACAGGGGGGGAAAGGCCAAGATCATCACGGCCTGGGACCTGCCCTATGGTGAGTCCGACTGTGTGTTTTGCGGGGAGTGCGTATCGGTATGCCCGACAGGGGCCCTCACCGAGACCCAGGCCAAGTTCCAAGGCAGGCCGTGGGAGGTCAGGAAGGTCAGGACCACCTGCGTCTACTGCGGGACCGGGTGCCAGATGGACCTGAACGTGGTGGACAACCGCGTGGTCAAGGTGACATCGGATTACCGACACGGGGCTCCCAATTTCGGGAGCCTCTGCGTAAAAGGGCGATTCGGCTACGACTTCATCCACCACCCGGACCGCCTCACACGCCCTCTGGTCAAAGAGAACGGAGAGTTCCGGGCCGTGGACTGGGACGAGGCCTTGTTTCGCGTGGCCAAGGGGCTCCTGGACATCAAGGAGGCCCACGGTCCCGATTCCATCGCGGTCCTATCCTCGGCCCGATGCACCAATGAGGAGAACTACCTGATGCAGAAGTTCACCAGGGGGGTGATCGGGACCAACAACATAGACCATTGCGCGCGTCTCTGACACAGCTCCACGGTGGCAGGTCTTGCCGCCGCGTTTGGAAGTGGTGCCATGACCAACTCCATAGCGGAGATAGAGGCCGCGGAGGTGATACTGGTCACCGGCTCCAACACTACGGAGATGCACCCCATCATAGCCAGCCACGTCAAGCGGGCTGTGAGGCAGCGAGGTGCGAGGCTCGTCGTGGTGGACCCGCGGAGGATAGATCTGGTGAAATACGCCGACATCTGGCTCAGGCCGAAGCCGGGCACGGACGTGGCCTGGATCAACGGGATGGCCCATGTGATCCTGAGGGAGGGGCTGGAGGACCGAGCCTTCATCGAGGAGAGGACCGAGGGTTTCGAGGCCTTCCGGGATGTGGTTGGGCGGTACACCCCTGAGGAGGTGGAGTCCATTACAGGTATCCCGGCCGGAGACCTCGAGGAAGCGGCCCGGGCGTACGCCAAGGCGGGTTGTGCCACCATCCTCTACGCCATGGGGATCACCCAACACACCACAGGGACGGACAATGTCAAGTCACTTGCCAATCTCGCCATGCTTTGCGGCAAGGTCGGTCGGCCCAGTTGCGGTATCAATCCGCTGAGGGGACAGAACAACGTCCAGGGGGCCTGCGACATGGGCGCCCTACCCAATGTCTTTTCGGGTTACCAGCCTGTGACCGACCGCGGGGCCAGGGAAAAGATGGCCGGGGCATGGGGTGTCGGCTCGCTGCCCGAGGCCCCTGGTCTGACCCTGATGGAGATGATGGAGGCGGCCCGAAAAGGGACCATTCGGGCCATGTTCATACTCGGGGAGAACCCGATGCTCTCCGACCCGGATCTCCATCATGTCGAGGAGGCCCTCAAAGGACTCGACTTCCTGGTGGTGCAGGACATATTCTTGACCGAGACGGCACAGCTCGCTGAAGTGGTTCTCCCGGGGGTGTCGTTCGCCGAGAAAGAGGGCACCTTCACCAACACGGAACGCAGGGTCCAGAGGGTGCGCAAGGCCATTGACCCCATTGGCGAGGCCAAGCCGGACTGGGAGATAATCTGCGAGCTGGCCACGCGTATGGGGCATCCCATGCGTTACGATGGGCCGAGGCAAATCATGGAGGAGATCGCCTCTGTCACCCCGAGCTACGGGGGGATCAGATACGAGCGGATAGAGAGGACAGGCCTTCATTGGCCGTGTCCCACAACGGATCATCCAGGGACCCCCTTCCTGCACAAAGACCGATTCACCCGCGGCAAGGGTCTCTTCCATGCCGTGGAGTACCGATATCCGCCCGAGTTGCCCGATGTGGAGTACCCCTTTTATCTCTCGACGGGCCGCATCCTCTACCACTGGCACGGCGGGAGCATGACGCGTAGGTCCAAGGGCATGATGGATCGGGCGCCGGAGTGCAAGGTGGAGGTGTCACCAGAGGATGCCAGGCAGCTCGGCCTGACAGACGGCTCCATGGCCCGCGTCCGGTCCAGAAGGGGCGAGATCACGGCCAAGGTCGCCGTGACGGACAAGGCCGTCAGGGGGACCATCTTCATTCCGTTTCATTACGCTGAGGCTGCGGTGAACCTCCTCACACACGGGAGCCTCGATCCAGTGTCCAAGATCCCGGGCTACAAGGTCTGTGCCGTTCGCCTGGAACGTCTATGAAGGCAGCGCTGTAGGATGATGAGAACAGGGAGGGGTTGAGCGGGGGCCGCCCCCCCTTTGCGGCCCCCTGTTTCCTAGATTACAGAGGCTTCACGTTCTTGGCCTGGGGCCCCTTGCGACCTTCCTCGACGTCGAACTGGACTCGCTGACCCTCTGTGAGGGTCCGAAAACCATCCCCTGCGATGTCGGTGAAGTGAACGAAGGCGTCTCCTCCGTCATCCTTCTGCACAAAACCGTAACCCTTTCTCTCGTTGAACCACTTGACCGTACCTTGCATCATGTTTTCACCTTTCCTATTTGAGTCTCGTTGGGATTACGTTTTGGAGGGAGCCTTTCCGCCGAGGAGGGATAAGACCAGGGAAACCGCTCTTTGTATCCAATCTGTCATCCACAACTTTTTTATTGTACAGCCCTTTTGCAGAGAGGTCAAGAAAAATCTGCGCTCAGGCGGGAGAGGAGATCGCGTATGTCTGGGGGGATCTCCAAGGAGCGGATCCGCCCCGGATCGCTGACATCCACGCAGATCCTACGCTCTCTTCCATCGACCAGTGTCTGCTCATCGGGCATCCTCACGATGAGGTGCCGCAAGAGCAAGGCCTTGGAGTCGAGTTCGACCAAAGAGGTGCGGATCTGCACCAAGTCATGGTAACGGCCCGGGTGATGATACCTGCACGAGCTCTCCTGCAGGGCAAAGGTGAGCCCCCGTTCGCGAAACAGGTCCCCCAAACCGAGCCCCAAGGATTCGAAGAACAGATGCCCGGAGGCATCCATCCACTCGTAGTACCGCGGATAGAACACGATCCCGAGGGGATCGAGATCGCCCCACATGATCCTCCGTTCCACCACGTGGACCCTCACGGTAGCGACCCCCGGAAATGCCTCGTACCATCGCCCTCAGCGCCTTGGCACGGGAAGGACTGCACATAGCAAGGCCGGTGTGATCCCGCGGGGGCAAGGAGAGAGCAGAAACCAGTACACCCCCGCGCCTCAGAATAGACCACAACAGGCGGGCCAATCGATCAGCAACTCGTCTGGGAAGGGCTGCCGCGCTAGAAACGCGGCCTGCCACTAAAGGGGTCTCACGTTCTTGGCTTGAGGCCCCTTGGGTCCCTTCTCGACGTCGAACTCCACGCGCTGACCCTCCGAGAGGGTCTTGAAACCACTCCCGACTATTCCGCTGAAATGCACGAAGACATCTCCACCTTCGTCCTTCTCGATGAAGCCATAACCCTTCTTCTCGTTGAACCACTTAACTTTTCCTTCCATCTTGCCTTCACCTTTCCTGGGTCCTCGTGTTGGGATTCCGTCTTGGGGAGAGCCTTCCATGCAAAGAAAGAATCAGGTGGAAGATCGCTCTTCGTGCCCAAACCATCCGCAACCTGACGTAGGAGTATAGAGCCCCCGAAGCCCCAGGTCAAGAGAAATTATCGTGAGTGATCACGGGGTGACGGCCTTTCTCGGAGCGGCCTGGCGGAGGCGCTTCGGTTTTCCAGGATTTGGACCTGGGGGAAGGCCTCCCGGCCGAAGCTGGGCCGAGGCCCCGACCGAGGGAGGGGGTGAACTCCCCCGAGGCCAAATGTCCTGCGAAATCAAGCCCCGAAGACCTGACAATCCCGTCTCTTCTTCAGACCAAACAGACGGAATAGACCGAACAGACCAGATAGACGGGGCACACCGATGCCGCCACCCCCCGTGACTGGTTGCAAATTACTCGATCGTCGATCCATCGTTTTTGGGATCCCGTCCCTGCCCTTGACGAGTTGGCAGAGGCCGTATAACTTGTCACTGCCCAGCAGGGGCTCTGTCCCCCTGCGGGGGATTGTGAATCCAGTCCCCACGGCCAAAAGGAGCTCCATAGACCTTTGGTCAAGAAAGGGAAGAACCATGAGTCGGACCATCTCTGTCTCCTCCACCCAGGAGATACCAGCGGATTATCGCTCCACGCCCATCGGGTTGCTCTTGGAGTACCACAATCTCGGGCGTCCCTTGGACTCGTACGAGAAGGCTAGGCTCCTCGTGGGCATGTGCATGGACAACAGGAAGCGCCTCCGTGTCCCTGACAACTTCGCGTACATCATACGCACGGGTGGCGGGAACTTGCGCTACAGCGAGTTTCAGGTCTCCTACGCCATCGCCGTAGCAGGGGTGGAAGGGATCGCCCTCATAGGTCACGACGATTGCGCCATGGTCGGTCTGGCATCCAAGAGGGAGCTCTTCGTCAAGGGGTTGGTAGAGAGGGGTGGCTGGGATCGGGGGGCAGCTGAGGCGCACTTCGTCTCGTTCGCCCCCATCTTCGAGATAGGGGACGAGGTCGATTTCGTTCTAGCCGAGGCAAGAAGGCTCCGAGCGAGGTACCCTCGAATCCCGGTGGCTCCGATGCTCTACCGCATGGAGGACGGCCTCCTGTATATCGTGGAAGGGCAGTAGGGGGGCCGCTGCTCATGAGACAGAGACTCCGAGTGACCTTCGCCCCTTCTGTCCAGAGGCACGAACAGGAGGAGATAAAGAAGGCCATATCCTCGGGCCTCCGTCATGCGGAGCGTATCCTCCTTGAACAGTCCCATGTCAAGGCCTTCTACAGGCTGGATCTGCCCACCAGGGCCCTCTTTGTGAAGGCCCGTTCCTTTTCGGGCCTGCCACGGCGCCTCGGGCGGACGTTTCGCCGGACCAAGGAGGAGGAAGAGTTTCGAAACTACGCCTCCATCAGGCAGGCGGGGATAAGCTGCCCTGAGCCCGTGAGCGTGGCTCGTGTATACGATGGCCCATTGATCTCCCAAAGCCTCCTCCTGACGGAGTACCTAGTGGGTGCCATCCCCCTGAGGACCCTCCTGATGCGGGATTCCTCGTGCCCGCAATGGCTCGCGGAAGGCATGGCTGCCTTCTTCCAATCCTTGATGGACAAGGGACTGATCCACGAGGACCTGCAGTGGGAGAACATCCTCGTGAAGGCCCAGTCCCAAGGTTGCGGCTTGTACCTCGTGGATCCACTTCACATAAGATGGATAAGGCATGAAGAGCCACTGAGAAACAGGGCGTTTCGCCAGAGCCTGACCTGGTTCTTCTCCTTTCTGATATCGGGAGGGGCCCCTGGGCGGGTGGTGGAGGGATTCCTTGACCGCCTCGGCCCCATGGTGGGGGTGATGGACGAGGAGCAGAGGGAGCGTTTCCTGGAGCGGGCACAAGGGCTGAGGTCCGGGCGTTGAAGAGAGGCGGTTACGAGGCCTTCAGGGGGACATGGGGGACGAAGCGGACGGCCGAGTCTTACAGGGACCGGCGATTCACCATTTCTCGCAGGTGGCGATGGACGGACCGCAGGGAGCGCTTCATCGTCGCGCAGTTTCTCTCGGGCCTTCCCGAGAGGGCTCTCATCCTGGACATCCCTTGCGGGGCCGGGCGTCTCGCTGGACTTTGCTTCGAGGCCAACATGTATTACGTGGGCGCAGACGTATCCCTGTCCATGCTCGGGTTGGCCAGGGGGGCGATTCCAGGCCCGTCCCTGCTTTGCGCAGATGCGGTGCGGCTGCCTTTTCGGGCGGGGCTCTTCGACGCTGTCACTGCTGTCAGGCTCTTGCACAGGATCCGCGAGAGGGATGTGCGGGTGAGGATGCTCGAGGAGATGGCCAGGGTGACGCACGGGCCTCTCCTCGTGACTTACTACTTGAGGTGGAACATCCGCGGGGTCCAGAGGTGGCTCAGGGGGAGGTATCCGGGCCTTGCGCTGAGGGGCATACTGCTCGACGCCCGCCTCGCAGGGCTCAAGGTGTCTCGGGCCATACCCCTCCGTCGGTGGACGCAGCAAGAGTGGTTCTTCGTGATGGATCGCGCCTCTTGAGATGGATGGCGTGGCACGGGCCTGGATGCGTCGTTGTTGCCTGAAGGCCATACGTGTCACAGGACGGCGCCGAGACGGGAGAGGAGGTCGGAGACACGGAGGGAGGCATGGAGGGGATCAGGGAGACCGATCTGGAAGGCCTGAGGCTCAAGGCCAGGGGGAAGGTGAGGGACATCTACGATCTGGGGGAGACCCTCCTCATCGTGGCAACAGACAGGATATCGGCCTTCGACGTGGTGATGAACGAGCCTGTCCCTGACAAAGGCAGGATCCTCACCAAGATCTCATCCCACTGGTTTGAGAACACGCGGGATATCGTCCCCAACCATCTCATATCAAGCGATGTCGAGGAATTCCCGGAGGTTTGCAGGCCGCACATGCCCGTTTTGGCCGGGCGAACCATGTGGGTCCGCAAGGCCCAGCCTCTGCCCGTGGAGTGCGTGGTGCGAGGCTACCTGGCCGGCTCCGGCTGGAAAGATTACAGGGAGAACGGCCATGTGTGCGGACACAGGATGCCGGAGGGGCTCGTGGAATCCGCCAAGCTTGCGGAACCCATCTTCACCCCGTCCACCAAGGCCCAGGGAGGTGCGCACGACGAGAATATCACCTTCGAGGAAGTGGAACGGTTGATAGGACGGGAGCTGGCATCGCGTGTCCGGGACCTGAGCCTGGCCCTCTACCTCCGGGGTCAGGAGATCGCGGAAGCCAGGGGGGTGATCATAGCCGACACCAAGTTCGAGTTCGGGATCGCGGACGGTGAGCTGATCCTCATCGACGAGGTCCTCACCCCGGACTCCTCGCGTTTCTGGCCCGCCGACAAGTATTGCCCTGGTGGGCCCCAGCCGAGCTTCGACAAGCAATTCCTGAGGGATTATCTCGACTCGCTGGGTTGGGACCGCAACCCCCCGCCTCCTCCCATCCCCGAGGAGATAATCCAGAAGACAAGGGAGAAGTACCTGGAGGCCTTGGTGAGGATCACGGGAAAGGGACTGGAGCCGTGAGTCCCCGGCGATTTGCGTGTTGCCGGTCGCCAGTGGTAGAAGACCGCCCCGGACCATTGGCAAGTGGGGTCTCGGCATCGCCCCTTGCAACGAGCCACCGACCACTGACAAGTGACATTTCTCGCTCGTGACGTAAGTGATCACGGGGTGACGGCGTTTCTCGGAGCGGCTTGGCGGAAGCGCCTCGATTTTCCAGGATTTGGACCTGGGGAAGCCCTCTCGGCCGAAGCTGGGCCGAGGCCCCGACCGAGGGAGGGGGTGAACTCCCCCGAGGCCAAATGTTCTGCGAAATCGAGCCCCGAAGACCTGACAATCCCGTCTCTTCTTCAGACCAAACAGACGGAATAGACCGAACAGACCAGATAGACGGGGCACACCGATGCCGTCGCCTCCCGTGACCAGTTGCCTCGTAACCGCGCGCATGAGCAAGGCGTTTCTCCATGGCTTCAAAGCCGTCCCCTGACGGCCCTCACGCAGACCCGCAGCAACGTAAGGAGCAGACACAGGACGCCCAGCGGGACCAAGAGGGCTGCCCATGTGATCCATGTGACGTTGTCCAACCAGGCCGAGGGGTTCCATGTGGGCTCGGGGCGGATCCTGCCCTGGGCAGTCTTGTAAGAGACGGGGATCTCGGGCAGGCCGTCCCCATCTTTGTCGGGCAGGTTCCTGAGGTACTCCACCAGGGCCACCCACTCCTTGAGCTCCTGGACCCCAGGGGTCGAAGGATCGATGTCCACAAGGGCATCTGTCAGGTCTCCCAAGGGCCTGCCTTGGCTATCTTTGGGCACGATGGACAATACCCCCTTTGTGAACCTGCCGATCACCTTGAGGAAGGTGGCGTTGTAGAGGTTGGCCCCTACTTTGTATAGACGCCGATTGGCGGCAGATGTGTCCAGGGGGGCGAGTCCTCCCTCGTCCCGGGCGAGCCAAACGGCTGTGACCCGGTCGAAGGGGATCCTCTTGGGGTTGTAAGAGAAGCGCAGCCCAGAGACCTGCAGGAAGTAGTCGCTCCCCTTCATGGGCGCAAGGGTCGTGAGGACCTCGAGGGCCTTGCGGATCTCGGATCCTGTCAGATAGACGCTGAGGAGCGGATAGCCCATCTCGCCATCAGGACCGATCCCCAGGGGGAAGGCCCGGAACAGATCGGGCAGTGTCAGCAACCCTCTCTTCCCCGGCAAAATGGGATCCCTAAGGAGCCCGTTGGACTCCACAGCGACGGTGATCCTGCTCGTCGGATCCCCCTCCCTGGCTTCGTATCGGTCAATGGACCACCGGATGGCATCAGCAACGAAGTCCCCCAGGTTGGATTCCGCATAGGCCTCCCATGTCAGAGGAAAGGAGATGCTGGCCAGCGGTTCCTCCCAGGACATCCCCCTGGGTTTCAGAAACCTTTCCTCCACCTTTGAGGAGAGCCTTCTCGCTTCCGCATTGATGGCCGTGTCTCCGGGGATTCGGTCGTCCACAGGGAGGAGCTCGTATCTGGTCATGCCCCAGCCGCGTTCTTCTTTCCTCATCTCGAGGATTCCAACGAACCGTCCGTAGCAGCCGGCCTGGACGATCCATGCGCCCCCTGCCCGGACGGGCTCCCGAAGCACAGTATGGGTATGGCCGCTCACGATCAGGTCGATGCCGGATACCTTCTGGGCGAGCTCCACGTCCTCCCCCTTGCCTTGGGCCGAGAGGCCGCCGTGGGAGAGACAGACGACCAGATCCACCGCCTCATGGCGCCTCAACCGGTCCACCGCCTTTCTCGCGGCCTTCACCGGATCCTCGAATCTCACGGGCCTGGCGAAGGGCGCCACCTCGGCGGCGTTCTTCCCCATGAGCCCGAATATCCCGACCTTCACTTCGCCGCGCGGGATGATGACATAAGGGCGCACGAGCCCCTCGGCGAAGACCGCCTCCAGGGCGTCGTCCCTTGGGTCCGCAGGATCGAAGGAGACATTGGCGGCCACCACGGCCGGGATCCCTCCTTTGGAGACGCCAGCCCGGAGGATGGCTGCAAGCCCGTCGGGTTTCAGGTCGTATTCATGGTTGCCCAGGGTCACTGCATCGTATCCCATGAGCTTCAAGAGACGCAGCTCCCCTGCCTCCTCCCGGCTGACCGTGTGAAACAGACTCCCCATGAGGAAGTCCCCTGCGTCCAAGATCAACACCTCTTCCCCGCGGTCCCGTTTGAGCCCTCCGATCACCGTGGCGATGCGGGCCATTCCGCCCGAGGTCTCATCGTCGTTCGGGGAGTCGGGTGTGTAGTCGACCTCAGGCCCGAAACCCGATACATGGGAATGCAAATCATTGGTATGGATGATGGTCAGCCTCTTGCCACTCGCCCATGCCTCACCCCAAAAGAAAAGAAGCAGGGCCGCGACCGAGAGGGGAACGAGTCTCCTCATTGACATGACTCCCAAGCCCTCCAAGGACCCGAGATGTTGCCAGATGCAGGGCCTCCCTGATCGCAGCAGGTGAGCCCCCAGGGCCTGCGCCCGGACCTTGACCGGCCCTGAGCCTCACCGCCCAGCCCTCCACAGGCAACTGAAGACGGACCAGTGAGACCTGTCCGAGGCCAAAATCCCAACCGCTCAGGCCTTCAATGACTGGGCGAGCTTGGCCTCCATGCGGGCCAGGAGGGCCTTGAGGTCCGGGGTCCGGTCCTTCTGGAATGTGTCTTCGGCCAAAGCCAGTCTCAATTTCATGGGGACGTTGCGGACTGTGAGGGCCTTTCCGTCGATGGCCTCCATGATCCTCTTGGCAACGACCTTGGCCCCGTTGCTTCCTGTATGCGGCAAGATGATCAATACCTTGTTTTCCTCCAGACAGCCTATCAGGTCCACGTCCCTGAGGAGCTCAACCACCCGCTCCATGACGGCGTTGCGCACCTCGTGGGGGCGGATCATACCGATGGGGACCGGCTTCATGGCCGTGGCCAGCCGAACGGACAAGAGCATGGCCGAAAACGAGTAAGGGTACCTCTGGGCCCTTTTCACCTCCTCGCGGATGAAGAAGAGGATCATGCTTCGGTTGTAGGTCCCCTTGGGTGCCCTGTGCGGATCGGACTCGCCCGGTGCGACCCGCACCCTCTGGGCGAGGGCGGCCTTCATGGGTGAAGGGTCCAGACCCTTGGCCTCCATGGCCTGGATCACCAGTTCCAAGACCTCCCCTTGCTGCGAGGGATCCGGGTAAGCCACTTCGACGGCCTGAAGGATGGCCTGGGGATCCCTCCGCGTCTCCGTCTCCTGGAGAAAGCGGCGCAGGAGCCACTCGGTTTGGAACTCCTGGACGGTTCGAGCCCTGCGCTTTTCGACGTTTTCTCGGACCTCCTTGACCAGGGAGCTTTCCATCAGGTGGCCCTTCAATCGGCCCAGTAGCTCGTCTTGGATCTGGGAGACGATATCTCGGAGCCTCTGCACCCCCTCGGGCCCTTCCCGGTCGACCTGTTCGAGGGCCAGAGCGCCCCCCACGCGCTCTACGTAATCCACCAGCACTTGGCTGAGGACGTTTCTTTGATCCCCGGCCCCGAAGGCGCGCACCTCTGCGGCCAAGGCGATGAGCTCAGCCGCCGCCTTGGGGTCCTTTCTGATCTCTCGGATCAGGTCCTGGGCCGAAAGGCCGATCTGCTCAGCCCCCTCCTCCAGCACTACTGCCAGATCTTCGCTTTGGAGCTCCCGTTCCAGCTCCCTGACCAACTGCAGGTAATCGCTCAAGGGCATCCCGTCGGCCAGCAGGGCTTCCTTGAGCTTGGGCAGGAGTCGTTTCAATTCCCGGATGTCGGGCATCATGCGGCGGATGATCTGGGCCAGGCGCTTGACAGAGATGTCACCCCCTCTATATTCCTCCCGGATGAGCTGCACCATGACCTGGTCGGTAAGATCGTCCATCTCCTGGTGGATCAGATCTTCACCCCGCAGCAGCACGCCTTGTTGCTTTCTTTTCTCTATGCCCTGGTTGAGCTCCTCCCTCAGCTTGAAGACTGCCTCAACCAGGGACTCCATGGAGGCAGGATCCCTGGTTACAAAGGCGGACTGCTCTACCCTAGAGCGGAGCTGGCGGATCCCTTGCAGCACAGCGGCCCCGTCCATCCGGGGTTCGCCCGTCCCCTCTTTCGAGACCTCCTCGGCCTCGAGAAACTTCTGGGATATCGCCGCCGGGTCTTCCATCAGCAAGGTGAGGGTGAGGCTTTGATAGAGCTCCTGGAGGAAAGCAGAGTCCAGTGACGGCCCCTTGGCGCTGGCAGGCGGATGAGCCTCTTGTTCTCCCCATTCCCGTGAGGTGTCTATGAGGACCTCGGTCAGAGCGGGTCCAGCAGCACTTGGGGCCATCCCGCGACCAACGACCTCTTGGTCCACCGTCATCTTCTTGAAGAAGACGTGATTGATCCGGACCCCCTGAACCCCCTGCTGAACGAGTCCCCTTTTCATCTCCTCGGAAGTGGGATAGGACTTGGCATCCCCGAGGACCTTGGCCAAGCCCATGAGTTCCCTCTCCGAGAGGCCCCGTTCGAACGACACGGACTGCACCCCAGCCTTCTTCATATAGCCGACCAGGCGTTGAGCGTTAACCCGTGGATCCAGCGGTTCCTCCTCCACGTAGATCTTCTCCTTGTCGAGGACCACGGCCAAGGGAGATACGGCCTTGAGCCCGTCTGCCAGGGCTTGATGGAAATGCTTGATGGTCTCCCGTGTGCTGGGATGGTCCAGGTGGTACATAGTCACCCGGTTGTAGAGGAGGTTGAAGAGCCGCCCTATCCTGTCTGCAATGGCCTTGGAAAGGGTCCCTGTCTGTCTTCTTTCGTCAGGCATTTCTCCGCCGCCTCTTCCCTCCCTCACCGCCAGGAGTTGTCGGCCCGGTATTGCCTGAGGTCCCTGGCGAAGTCCTCGCACGTGGCATATCGCTCCTCGGGATCGAAGGCGATGGCCTGAAGGATGATCTGCTCCAGGACCCAATCCACCCTGGGGTGAGCCTCGGCAGGCCGTTTGCTGAAGAGCCCCATGGGCTCCGTGAGTTTCCTTTGCTTCAGCCGCTGGATCGGCTCCGCGTAGATGGGCAGCTCCCCGACGGCCATCTCGAAGAGCATCACCCCCACCGAATAGATGTCCGCCCGGCCGTCCACCTCCTTGCCAGCGGCCTGTTCAGGTGCCATGTAAAGGGGCGTGCCCAATGTCTTGCCTTCATCCAAGTCCTCTCCCCGGATCTCCTTGGCGATCCCGAAATCCGATATGAGGGCCCGGTTGGTCTTGGCCTCGAGGAGGACGTTGGCAGGTTTTATGTCCCTGTGTATCACCTCCTCACTGTGCGCATAACCCAGCCCGTCCAGCACCTGGAGCAGGATACCGATGGCCTGATCCATGGGTAAGAGACGCCGGGAGGGAAGGGGATGTTTGCGCTGCCGTTCCAAGATCTGGGAGACGGCCATCCCTCGGACAAGCTGCATGACCATGAAGAAGAGCTCCTCGGTCTCACCTATCTCGAAGATGGAGATGATGTTGGGATGGCTGAGGATGGCCGCGGTCTCCGCCTCCTGGCGGAATCTCTTGCCTGCTGCAGGATCCGATATCAGCGACTTGGGCAGCACCTTGATCGCCACCGGGCGTTTTAGGGTGAACTGGTAGC
>Ga0068707_1001981_pt1 | contig 14391 bp, 11 predicted proteins | sample YNPNPMetaG_FD_66600 | JGI IMG/M metagenome (GOLD analysis project Ga0068707, IMG submission 66600) | Anoxygenic and chlorotrophic microbial mat microbial communities from Yellowstone National Park, USA - YNP NP MetaG | ecosystem: Environmental > Aquatic > Thermal springs > Hot (42-90C) >... | reverse complement strand
TGCCATAAAGAACAAACAATGGTAGAATACTAAATTAGAGAAACATTTTCATAGGTGGTAAAATATGAAAAATGCCTACAAGTAAGACCGGTGGTTATCAACTAAGTTTAAATGGCAGACCGATTATTGATACGGGAACATTGGAAAACTGGTTAAAAAGTGCCGCAGATTTACTCCGTGGCCGTTCAGAAGGGCTTTACTATATTATTACTCTTCTTTTTTATAAGCGGCTTTGCGATGTTTTTGATGATGAACTTAAAGAAGTAAGGCAGGAGATAAAAGACTTACCCAATAAAGATTTTGATAAAATTGTTAAGGAAGCAAAACTTACCCGCTTTTTTATTCCCAAACAAGCCCATTTTCAAGAAGTAAGAAAAACAACCGTTAATTTAGGCGAGAGATTAGACAATGCCTTATTTTTAATAGCCAAGGAAAATCCCCAATTACAAGGCGTAATTGATACTGTGCAGTTTAATGAAACTCGCTATGATGCTGGCCAATACAAGAGGATAATTGATGACAATACAATCTCAAAACTCCTTGAGGTTTTCAATCGTTATACTATTGGCCTTGATGAAACAGAACCAGATATTATTGGTCGAGCCTACGAGTATTTACTTCGTTTATATGCCGCTGGGAAAGGAAAAACTGCTGGTGAATTTTATACACCCACAGAAGTTGCTTTCTTAATAGCATATTGTATCGATCCACAAGAAGGAGAAGAAATCTATGATCCTGCTGTTGGCTCAGGTGGACTTTTAATAAAAAACCATTTGGTTTTAAAAGAAAAACTCAGCGGAAAAATTAGCAAACCCCTTAAACTTTATGGCCAAGAGAGAGATCATCTAACTTATGCTTTGGCAAAAATTAATATGTTTATTCATAATATTCCCATTTCTGATATTCGTCTTGGTGATACTCTTTTAAATCCTGCTTTTTTGGAAAACAATCGCTTAAAAAAATTCGATGTAGTTGTTGCCAATCCAATGTGGAATCAAAAAGGTTATGATGATAATTTTTACGATTCCGATCAATTTGAAAGATTTTCTTTTGGCTTTCCTCCTAGAAACTCAGCCGACTGGGGTTGGGCGCAACATATGTTTGCTTCTTTAAAAGATAATGGTCGGATGGCAGTGATTTTAGATACGGGAGCCGTATCAAGGGGCTCTGGTGAGAAAAAAGATAGAGAGAAAGAAATTAGAAAAAAATTTATTGAGCAAGATTTAATCGAAGCAGTTTTGCTTCTTCCCGAAAATCTTTTTTATAATGCCAGCGCACCTGGAATTATTATGTTCCTGCGAAAGCAAAAACCTCATGAGAGGAAGGGCAAAATTTTATTGATTAATGCGTCGCGTGAATTTCAAAAAGGAAAACCAAAAAATTATTTAGGTGAGGAAAATATTAGAAGAATTGTTGATGTTTACAAAAATTTTAAAGAGGTTAAAGATTTAAGTAAAATCATCACTTTAGATCAAGCCAAAGAAGTTGATTACAATATTTCACCATCAAGGTTTATAAGTATTATTGAAGAAGAAAACTATCGCCCAATTGCCGAAATTAAGGCGGAGTTGGAGAAGGTGGAAGAGGAGAGAAGAGAAATAGAGAAAAAATTATATAAAATTTTAATTTCTTTACAATAAATCATTTATAAAAAAATGAATTTTCAAACTGTAATAAAAACTATCAGTAAAATAGATGGTTATAAAGATCAAAATTTACATAAAATAATCATAAAGCTTATGAAAAAAGCTTGCTTCACAACAAATTTATCTGAACCTGATTTGTTACATAAGTTAGATTTCCAACCAAATAATTTAACAAATGAGATGATTGAAGGTTTTTTAGCTCAATTAAGAGCAATATTTTGGTTAAAAAGATTTGGTTTTTCAAATATTATACCAATAGAACCTACAAGAAGGTTTCCTCAACCAGACTTTCTAGCTAATTATAAAGGTAAAAAAAGCGCAATTGAAGTTTTTTGTTTAACAAAAACTCATGAACAGCAGAAAGATCAAACATTGAATGTCTACGTAAATTTTAGTCCTCAATTTAAAGGATCAAAATTTGGACGCGATTTTATGTCGAAAGCGCTCTTAAAAAAAAGACAACTAGATTCAATAAGTGCAGAAATAAAAGTTTTATTATGCGTTATAAATTCTACTCCGATTATAGCTTTAAATGATAAGAAAGATATTAAAGAAATGACTAAATTTTTATATGACAAGTTAAACTGGGGTAAAAATTATTTTATAGGTGTACTAACAGGATGGAACAGTTTTGGGGTTTTAGACGATACTATATATCCAAAGTTACACTAAAAATTTAAAATCTATGAGTGATTTTAAAAAAGGTAAGAATAGAGAAGAAAAAATTGATCGCTTTTTAGATACATTAACCTGGTATTTTTCTGAAAAAACTACACCAACGGGTTTTCATTCAACTATTGGAAGAATTGATGAAAAGTTAGGAAATTTAAATAAAAATATAGAAGAGGCAAATAAATCTTCAGAAAAACTTACGAAAGCATTAAATAAAATTACTTTAGCAGGTGTTATTATTTCAGCAATTGGCATATTAGTAGCAATGGCTAGTTTGATTTTTGAAATTTATAAATATTTTCAAAAATGAATAAACCTTGGCCAACAAAAAAATTAGGAGAGATTGCAGAAATTTATTCAGGAGGTAGAAGCGGAATTACTAAAAAAGATTATATAGAAAAGGGTTTTCCAGCCTTTAGTGCTGCAGGGCAAGATGGTTTTACTAAAGAAGCGTACGATTCTGGTTTTGCTGTAATTCTTTCTTCTATAGGATCCAGATGTGGAAAATGTTTTTATGCTGAAGGAGAATGGACAGCTTTGGCTAATACGCAAATTATAAAATTTGAAAATCCAGTAACTGCTAAGTTTATGTATCACTACCTTAATGATGCGAATAAATGGCCTAAAACAGGGACGGGACAGCCATTTATTTCTCCCTCTGTTGTTAAAAATTTAATAGCACTATTCCCTCCTCTTCTCACCCAGCAAAAAATCGTCAAAATTCTTGATACGATTCAAGAGGCGGTTGAGATTCAGGAGAAGATTATTGAGAAGACAAAGGAGTTGAAAAAGAGTTTGATGGCGGAGCTTTTTAATTATGGCGGGCCGTCTTATAGAAAAGGAAGAGGATTAAAGAAAACTGAAATTGGTGAAATACTAGAGAATTGGGAGGTAGTAAGGTTGGAGGAAGTTTGCAAGTTGAGAAAAGAACAAAATTTTCCAAATTCATCTGATAAATATGTGGGATTAGAGCATTTAGATTCAGGAGAGATTTGTATTCGTAGATACGGTTTAGGTTCTGAAGTAACGAGCTTAAAAAATAAATTTTATCCCGATGATATTCTTTATGGAAAATTACGACCTTATTTAGATAAAGCGGCAATTGCTAATTTTGAAGGAGTATGTTCAACTGATTTATTAGTAATAAATGTTAATAAAAATAAAATTTCACCATTTTATCTTATAGAATTAATGCACACAAAAAGATTTTTATCATTTACAGTAGGGACAATGTCAGGAACAAACCATCCTCGTACAAGTTGGGACTTTTTAAAAAATTTTCAAATTCCTCTTCCTCCCCTTCCCGAACAACAAGAGGTTGTTGAGATTTTGCAAACTATTGATAAAAGGATTGAGATTGAGAAAAAGAAAAAGGGACTTTATGAGGAGCTGTTTAGAACAACGCTTAACAAAATTATGAATCAAGAAATAGATGTTGAAAAAATAAAAATATAAAGCCTATGATGCCCGATATTCCAAGAGTAAAATTCAGCGAACGATTAACAGTCCAAAATCCAATTTTAAAATATGCAATTGAGATTGGTTGGCAGTATTTGACGCCGGAAGAAACGCTTGACTTGCGTGATGGTGAAAGCGGAATCTTCCTTTCAAAAACTCTTAAAGATAAATTAAGGGAATTTAATCCTTGGCTTTTAGAAGAAGAAGCAGAAGAAGTAATTCACGAGCTTTTAGAAAGGACAAGATACAACCTTGAGGGCAACCAAAAAATCTTAAATTTCTATCGCGGAGAAACACCAATTTTTAGCCGAAAAGAAAATCGAGAATTAAATATTCGGTTTTTTGATTTTGAAAATCTCCAAAAAAATATCTTTCAGGTAACCGACGAGCTTTCTTTTGCCAACGGTAAAGCCTGGAATCGCTTTGATTTGGTTTTCTATGTAAATGGTCTGCCAGTTTTAATTATCGAAACAAAAAACCCGGAAAAAGAAGAAGGAATTGATGAAGCTTTAACTCAAATTAAAAGATATCAAAATGAATCACCGGAATTTATGGTTTATCCTCTATTATTTGTCGCCTCCAACCTTCATGAATTTATTTATGGACCAACTTGGAATATAGAAGAAAGATATCTCTATCACTGGCGAGAAGGAAAAAATTTAGAAGAAATCACAAAGTCATTTTTAGATTTTAGACGAATACTTTCTTTTATTGCAGACTATATTATCTTTTGGGAGGAAAACGGCGAAATTAAAAAGATTGTTTTAGCTACCCATCAAATTAGAGCGGTAGAAAAAATATTCAACCGCGTCCTTGAGGGAGAAAAAAGATCCGGACTTATTTGGCATACCCAAGGAAGCGGCAAAACTCTAACAATGATTGTTGCCGCTCACAAATTAAGAAAAGCGCCCTCTTTAAAAAATCCTACTCTTTTAATGGTGGTTGACCGAACCGAACTAGAAGAGCAAATGGGAAAAAATTTACAAAGATATGGTTTCCCCGCAGTGGAAATTGCCGAAAGCAAAGAAAAACTTCAAAAGCTTTTAGCTTCTGATTACCGAGGGTTAATTGTCACTCTAATTCATAAATTTGATCGAATTCCGGAAAAATTGAGCGAGAGAAAAAACATTATTGTTTTTGTTGATGAAGCTCACCGAACTCAAGAGGGAGAATTGGCAATTTATATGCGCGCCGCCCTGCCAAAAGCTTTTTATTTCGGTTTCACCGGCACGCCGGTGGACAGAACTAATGTTGGTAAAGGGACTTTTCTTACTTTTGGAAAAGATGATGCCCCCAAAGGATATCTTGATAAATATTCAATTGCTGATTCGTTAATAGATAAAACCACCGTTCCGATAAACTATACTTTGGCCCCTAACGAATTCCTTGTTCCTAAAGATATTTTAGAAAAAGAATTTTACAATATTATTAAAGACGAAGCGATAACCAGTATTGAACAATTAGACAAAAAGGTTTTAGATAAAGCTTTAAAATTAAGAAATCTTTTAAAATCACCCGAAAGAATTAGAAAAATAGCAAAATTTGTCGCCGATGATTTTAAAAGGCGAATTGAACCTTCGGGTTTCAAAGCTTTTTTAGTAGGAGTTGACAGAGAAGCTTGTGCACTTTTAAAAGAGGAATTGGATAAATATTTACCTTCGGCATATTCGCACGTTGTTTTTACTCCCGCTCACAACGATAATGAACTTCTCAAAAAATACCAACTTCGAGAAGATGAAGAAAAGAAAATTAAAAAGAATTTTCTCGAGAATGAACTACCAAAGATTTTAATTGTTACCAGTAAACTTTTAACTGGCTTTGATGCTCCAATTCTTTACGCAATGTATCTTGATAAACCAATGAATGACCATTCTCTCCTACAAGCAATCGCCAGAGTCAATAGACCTTTACCAGCAAAAGAATTAAACAGTCGAAAAACAGCAGGGTTAATTATTGACTTTATTGGGATCTTTGAAAAATTAGAAAAAGCTCTTCGTTTTGATTCCGTAGATATTAAAGGGGTAGTTGTTAATATTGAAGAGAAGAAAAAAGAATTTGTTAATTTAATTAAGAAAGGAAAATTTTATTTAGAGATTGTGGGTAAAAAAATTGATGATAAGGCAGTAGAAAAGATCCTTGATTATTTCGACCATGACAAAAAGAAAATACAGGATTTTACTAAATTTTATAACGATTTGGCTGCTCTTTTTGAAGTTATCTCTCCGGATCCCTTCTTGAGACCTTATCTTGACCAGTATTTTTTGCTTTCCGGAATTTTCAATGTATTGAGGGTTAATATTATTGACAAAGGAATCTCAGAAGATATTTGGAAAAAAACGATGAAGTTGGTGCAAGAAAAAACAAGGGTAGAAGGATTAGTAACTACTTTACCTGTCTATCCTATTGATGAACGAGCAATTAATTTAATCCAACAGGATTCCTCGCCGATACGGGTAAGAATTATAAAAATTCATCGCTCCATCAAAATTTTAATAGAAAACCAAGGACCAAATGAACCGTTTTTATATCTTTTTAGAGAAAAAATTGAAAAAATTTTAGAAGAATTTGAAACAAAACAAATAGGCACAAAAGAAGCTTTAAAGAAGTTAGAAGGATTAATTCAGGAAATAAACAAAGCTAGAGAAGAAAGACAAAAGTTAGGCTTGAAAGAAAAAGAGTTTGCTTTTTACTATGCCCTTGGAGATTATCTTTCTGATATTAATAAAAGAAAACAACTTTCCTATAAAATTAACGAGCTTTTCTCTCGGTATTCTAACTGGCTAGATAACCCCGAAGATGGAAGAATGTTGCGAACTAAACTTATTGCCTCACTTTTACCATTTATTAAAAATCAAAAAGAAAACCCACTGGATATAATCAGAAATATCTTAATAAGCAAAATTTTACCTCTTCAAAAAGAAACAGAGACAATATCTGCTAATTAAAAAAATACTTCATAGGAACTTTCTACCCTCTCCCCCTCACTCTAAAATACCCCACCTTTACCCCCTCGCTTAGGGCAAAATAGAGGAAGACGAGGAGGAGGACGAGGAGGAGACTAAAAAAGGAGGGAGAAACAAAGAAGAAAAATTGCCCCCCTAAATTACTAAATGGCAAAACTAAAATCAGCAAGGTGGAAATCAAAGCCAGCCAGGCTAAAGGCAAACTTGGGGGTGGAGCCTGCCAAAACCAGCGCCGCGTTCTGATGGAAAAAATCAAAACAATTTCTGTTAAAACACTTCCAACAACCCACAAAGTCCGCATTAATACCGGTGGGCTTGTTCGAAAAATCCAGAAAAACAAAAAATCAAAAACAGAACTTATTACCCCAAGCAAGACAATCAACCAAACTACTTCTTTTAAACTATAAGCTTTTGGCCTTTTTAACTCCGCTGCCTCCACCGCATCCGTAGCAATGCTAATTAAAGGAAAATCAGTCAAAAGGTTAACCAAAAGAATTTGCATCGGCAACATCGGCAAAAAAGGAATAAACAAAGAAATCAAGGCAATCGAATAAAAATTCCCAAAATTACTTGCCAAAGTACATTTTATATATTTTTGAATATTGGCAAAAATATTTCTGCCGTTTTTTATTCCCTCAACAATCACCTTCAAATCTTTCTTGAGCAAAATAATATCCGCCGCCTCTTTAGAAACATCAACCGCTCCCTCAACAGCAATCCCCACCTGGGCTGCCTTTAGCGCCGGCGCATCATTAATCCCCTCTCCCAAAAACCCAACCTCAGCTTTTTCCCCCAAACTTTTGACAATTTTATACTTCATTTCCGGAGAAACCCGAGCAAAAACAGAAAATTTCTCGCAAGCCTTAGCAAATTCCGGAGCCATCATTTCCTCCAACTCCCTCCCCTCAACCACTTCCGAAGGTTTTTTAATCAGCCCAATTTTTTTGCCCACGGCAAAAGCTACCTCTTTGCTGTCGCCAGTAAGAATTTTTATTTTCAAACCCAATTTTTCTGCCAAAGAAATTGCCGGTGTCGCCGTTGGTTTTAGGGGGTCTTCAAAAGACAAAAAACCCAAAAAATTTAAATTATTTTCCTCTTTTTCCCCATAGCTTTCTTTCTCATATTTTTTCCATCCCAAAGCCAAAACCCTTCTTCCCTGCCTTCCTTGCCTTCTAAAAATATTTTCCAGTTTTTCTTTAGTTTGCCCTCCAAAATCTCGGCAGCGCCCCAAAATCACCTCCGGCGCTCCCTTAACAATCAAAATTTTTTCTCCGCCGTTTTTTACCAAAGCACTATTTCTTGCCCGAAAAGGGTCAAAGGGAATTTCCCAAAGCAACTGAAATTTTTTCAACTCAGTAATTATTTTTTCCGAAGCTAAAGCCCAGCAAACAGAATCAAAAGGATTTTTTACCAGCTCCGGTTTTTCCTTTAAATAATCCGAAGAAAGCAAACTATAAAGTAAGCATTTTTCTTTATCCGGAGAATAAATTTCCACCAACCTCATTTTATTTTCTGTTAGTGTTCCTGTTTTATCGGTGCATAAAATCTGAATATTGCCCAAATCTTCAACCGCCGAAAGTCTTTTGACGGCCACATTTTGCCGGCTAAGTTTTAATGCTCCCAAAGACAAAGCAAAAGAAGCCACTGTTGGCAAAGCCTCGGGAATAATGCTTACCACCAGAGCAACGGAAAAAATTAAAAAATCAAAGAAGTTAGTTGTTCCCCGCAAAACTAAATTGGCAATAAAAACAAAAACAATACTCACCACCACAATTTTTAAGATCAACCGGGAAAAATCAAGAATTTCTTTTTGGTAACTACTATCTTGTCTAATTTCCTCAACCATCTTGCTCACTTTTCCAAATGAAGTTTTTTCTCCGGTGGCAACCACCAATCCCTCAACCTCGCCGCCAACAATTGAAGTTCCGGCAAAAAGAGGCTCGCCCGCCTTTTTAGCAACCGGGGAAGATTCTCCGGTTAAAACCGACTCGTCAACCAAAAGATTGACCGGCTTTATCACTTCCAAATCAGCGGGAACAATATCACCAACCCCCAGCAAAACTAAATCTCCGGGAACCAAATATTTTTTCTCAATAATTTCTACTACTCCATCCCTTAAAACTTTTGTTTTGCTGGGAATAAAATTTTTCAAAAGCAAAGCCGCCTTTTCCGCCCGATACTCTTGAAAAAAACCTAAAACTAAATTAATGGCAACAAAAACTAAAATCACCAAACCGCTGGTCACTTCCCCAATCAAAAAAGAAACCAGCGCCGCGCCAAAAAGAAGATAAAAAAATGGCGAGCGAAACTGCCTTGCTAAAACCTCTTTTGCCCCAATTTCTTTACTTTTTATTTCATTAAAACCATAAATTTCTAATCTTTTTTTCGCCTCTTCCTCTTTTAAACCAGCAAAAAACTTTGGCTTTTCCCGCTTGCTTCTCCTTGCCATTTCGCCAAATTTTTAAAATTCTTTGTAATAATTAACTTTTGCTTTCTGACGAAGGTTTCCAAACCAAGCTTGGATTTTGGCGCTTTCGGTTGAGTTAGCAAGTCTTTCTGCTGTTTTTTGAATCTGAATTTGCTCTTCCAAATCTGTTCTCGTCATTCCCTGAAGGGCTAAAAACTGATTTAAATCCTGACCTTGATTTTTAAAATTTTCCTCAATTTTTGCCATTTCCTGGTCAATTTCTTCCTTTCCTACCGAAACATTTTGCTTTTTTGCCTCCTGAAGGATTAGGGTTTTACCAATTAACCCTTCCAAAGTTTGTTTTCCCGAATTTTTTTCCATTTCCCGGATTAAAGTTAGCCGGGAAATTGGCTGGCCGTTGACCGTCGCCACCACCAATTCCTTTTTCAAAAGCAAACCAGCGGCTACCAAAACAAAAACCACCAGCAAGGCAATTAAAGTTTTTTTATTTAGGGCTTTTTTATCTAATGGCCTGTTGGTTGTTTTTTCTATTTTTCCTCACCCCCTCACTTTTTTAAGTGTACCACCCTCCTTCTTCAATGTAAACAATCAAAATTTTTGCTAAAATATCCTTGATGAAAACCAAAAAATTTACCATCCTCCATTCCAATGATATGCACGGGGATTTTTTGGCGGAGATAAAACAAGGAAAAAAGGAGCTCATCGGTGGCTTAGCCTTGCTTTCCGGTTATATCAACAAAGTTCGCCAAGAAGAAGAAAACGTTTTATATGTTATTGCCGGCGATATGCTTCAGGGTTCTCTAATCGACAGCGAATGGAAAGGCCTTTCTACCATAGAAATTATGAACTGGCTGGCTCCTGATGTTGTCACCGTTGGCAATCATGAAATAGACTACGGTTTACCCCATCTTTTGTTTTTAGAAAAAGTGGCCACCTTTCCTATTGTCAACGCCAACCTTTATATCCGCAAAAACCAAAAACGCCTTTTTTCTCCCTATCTAATTATCAAAAAAGCCAGCTTTGACATTCTTTTTACCGGGGTAATTACCGAAAAAATTATGGATAGCATCAAACAAGACAGACTAATTGGCACTTTTGTCAGTTTAGCCGAAGCCAGTCGGGAAGTGGGTAAAATTTGCAACGCCTACAAAAACGATGATATCGACCTAACAATTTTACTTACCCATATTGGCTATGAATCAGATATCCAGCTGGCAAAAATGCTTAAACCCGAATGGGGAGTAGATATGATTATTGGCGGTCATTCTCATACCATTTTGGAAAAACCAACCAAAGTAAATAATATCCTCATCGCCCAAGCCGGTGTTGGCACCGACCAAATCGGCCGCTTTGACATTATTGTTGATGACGAGACTAACTCGATTGTTGACTACCGCTGGCAACTTATTCCTATCAACGAAAAAATTGCCAAACCCGATAAACAACTTGAGGAATATATCAATACCTACAAAAACCAGGTTGACCAAAAATATGGCGCTTTAGTTTCCAAACTTGCCCGACCCTTGACTCATCCAAAAAGAGAAGTGGAAACCAGTTTGGGTAATTTTATTGCCGATGCTTTTGCCCAACGAGCCGAATGTGATGTTATGCTTGTTGGTAGCGGCTCAATTAGGGTTAAAAAATTAGGTCCGGCGGTTACCCTCAAAGATTTTCTTGCCTGCTTTCCCTACGATGATACCCTTACCCGCTTTACCATTACCGGCGCCCAACTTAAAAAAATTTTTAGCCATATCTTAAGGCCGGAAAATCGCACCGGCGAAGGCGAATGCTATCAGGTCAACAGCAAAGTAAAAGCCGTTTATTCCGAGGCTAAAAAACAACTTCTTTCTTTAGAAATCAACAGCAAGCCTGTCACCGACCAACAAAATTATACTTTATGCTTACAAAATTATCATTTCAACAATGCTGCTTCCTATCTAAATATCACCCAAGAAGAACTTTTAGCCTCAGGCCAAACAAAAGTGATCACCACCTCTGCCCAACAAGTTTTAGAGGAATACTTCCGAAACCACCCCAACGCCACTGCCCAAGTCGAAGGAAGATTTGTTATACTTTAACCAATGACCAAAAAACTTTTACCACTTGCCGGCGGAATGGTTTTAATTTTTTCTTTAATTGCCAATTTTCTTCTTTACCAAAAAAACCAAACCTTAGAAAACCAATATTATGTAGAAAAAGTGATTGATGGTGATACTTTTACCCTCAAAAATAAGCAAACCATTCGTCTTGCCAATGTTGAAGCTCCGGAACTAGAATTTTGCGGCGGCCAGCAAGCGAAAGAAAAACTGGCCCAACTTATTGAGGGTAAAAAAATCAGTTATGAAATTGTTAGCCGCGATACTTTCAGACGCCCCCTGGCTTTAGTTTATCAAAACGATATTTTAGTCAACGAAATTTTACTCAAAGAAGGTTTGGCTCGTTACGACGGCAGCCCCTCACCCAAACGTGACAGACTTAAAAAAGCCTATGATTTTGCCTTTGAAAACAAAATAGGAATCCACTCACCCACTTGCCGCGCCGAAAAACCCGATAACCCAAGATGCTTAATTAAGGGCAATATTGACAAGCATTCCAATACCAAAACTTATTATTTTCCCGGTTGTGCTAACTACCAAATTACCATTGTTGAAAAAGATTTAGGAGAAAGTTGGTTTTGTACTGAGGAGGAAGCCCAAAAAGCCGGTTTTAGCAAATCCCAAAATTGCTACGGCAAGCATTTCGCACCTTTCACACCTGGGAGGTGAAATACGTTCACACCTAGGGAAAATGAAAAAATTTCAAAAGAAAATTGAAGATTTCACCTGCGAAGTTTGCGGCCAAAAAGTCAAGGGCAGCGGCTATACCAACCACTGTCCAAACTGCCTCTGGAGTAAACATACTGATATTTTTCCCGGAGATAGAGCCGAAAAATGCCAAGGGCTAATGGAACCAAAATATGCTTTTTATCAAAAATCCCGCTGGCGAATAATCCACCAATGTCAAAAATGCGGTGCTTTAAGAATCTGTAATGCCTCTCCCACCGACAACCCCAGCCTTCTTTTGAAACTTTCCACCCGCCCAATCCCCTCATCAGTCCTCAAAAAAATCTCCCCCTAATCCCCCTACACCCCTATATCTCTATATTTCTATACCCCTATACCCCTATATCTCTATATCTCTATATTTCTATATTTCTATCTCAATTTTTTCTCCAATTTTTAATCCAATTCTTTCCGCTGTTCCTCCTTTTACTTCCAACACATATTTAGCTTTTTTCCCTGGATTAATACTGGGACAGGGCAAATTTTCCTCACAAGGTAAGGTATTTTCGCTAATGTAAACCACCCGGAAATCACTATCAATCCAGATAATATCTAAAGGCAAAAGGGTATTTTTCATCCAAAAAGGATAAATTCCTTCCTCCTTAAAAACAAAAAGCATTCCCTCATTTTCTTTCAAGTTATCTCTAAACATCAACCCTCTTGTTTGCTCTTCTTCAGTTTTTGCCAATTCCACCTTAAAACATTGATTTTTGAAACAAGCCTCACCTTTTTTCTTCTCTTCCAAGCCAAACCCGCCAGTCAGTGAGTCTTTAAAAAGAAAAATTTTTGGTGGCCAAAAAGTAAATAAGGCAAAACTTAACAAAAGCAAAACCAAAAAAACAATCCCAATTTGTTGATAAATTTTTTTAATTAAATTTTCTCCCATTTCTCAATCTCTCCTTCTATTATATAAAAAACAGGATTTACCTGGGGAACTTTTTCTCCCTCTTTTTTAATCTCCTCAAGTTTTATCTTGTCTCTTTTTTCAAGCTTTTTCCAAAGATGGGAAAATTCAAACTTTAACTGCCCTTTGGTTACCGGAATTTCTCCCGAAATTATTCTTTTTGAAGAAATTTTTTTCTTCCTAAAATTATAACCTCTTTTTTTCGCCTCAAGCCAAACAAAATACAAATAAGAATTAATTGCCAGCAGAGGATTTTTAAATTCTTTAAATCTTTGAAGCTGGGGGTGGTTTTTATATCCTTTTGTTTTTCCCTCCAAAACCTTTTTTGCCAGCAATCCCTCTCGCCATAAAGCCACTAAACCTGCCTTATCTAAATATTTTGGATGAATACTCCACAACCTCATAAAATTCTCTTAGAATTCTTAATCACCAAAGTTCTCAACTTATTCTAATTTCTCAAATCGGACCGGTCAGTCCAATTAAGCCAGTTTCTTCTTAGTCATCTTTTATCCTCTCGGCAATTTTAAATAATTAAAGCTTTCATTATTTTATCCAAAAGGGGTCGGGAAAATTTGTTTCTTCGGTAATCTGATCAGTCGTCATGGTATAGTCTAAATTATACATTAATTGATTAAAAGTGGTGTTGAGAAAATTTGGTTAGAGATTAGAAGGTTAGAAAATTAGATAGCCAATAAATTTTCCCCCCCCAACTCGCTAACCCGTTAATAAATTTTGTAATATTTTACTAAATATTTTTAAGCATACAAATAAACCGCCTGCTGAAAAATATTTTGTGTATAATAATCAACTTCTGGAGGTCTTATTCCTTCTTGTAAAAGGATTAATTTAACATTAGCCATCAAGCGAGCCTTGATTATTTCATGATTATTCCAATCAACAGTGATATCTCGTTTAATCGCCTTATTTATTTTCTTTACAATTTCCTTAATCTTCTCGTTGTCAAAAATAACCCTTTTACCCGAAGATAAAATGTCATAAAAAGCTAACTCTTCTTCGCTTAATCCCATTTTCCTACCCGCTTCTGATTCTTTCTTAATTTCCCGAGCCAGCTTTATTAACTCTTTGATTATTTCTTTTGAGGAAATAACTCTGTTTTCATACTCTTCAATTAATTTTTCTAACATCTCTTTTAGAGACATAAAGCGAATTCTATTTCTTCTAATTCTTATTTTTATCTCGTCTTCTAATAATTTTTTGAGAGCCTGAACTGCTACATTAGAATAGGGCATCTTTTTTAGATTTTCTAAAAATTTTTCATTAAAAATTGAAATTTCAAGCCCCTTTTGTCCTTCGGGCGAAAAAAGATTAATAACTCCTTCAGCCTTGATGCTTTCAGAAATTGTTTGTTTTACCACTGATTCAATTTCTTCTGGTAACTCGGTTCTAACTACATAAGTAATTTTTACTAAAGAACTTCTAATCATCTTGATAAATTCAACCTCGTCTCTTATTCTTCCCGCTTCAGAATGAGGCATAA
>Ga0068707_1001979_pt1 | contig 14401 bp, 10 predicted proteins | sample YNPNPMetaG_FD_66600 | JGI IMG/M metagenome (GOLD analysis project Ga0068707, IMG submission 66600) | Anoxygenic and chlorotrophic microbial mat microbial communities from Yellowstone National Park, USA - YNP NP MetaG | ecosystem: Environmental > Aquatic > Thermal springs > Hot (42-90C) >... | reverse complement strand
GGCCATGAAACAGCATTCGACGGACGACATCGAGAAGCGGCGCCGGTGGGCGGAGACCGTGGCGCAGGCGATGCAGGAGGAGAAGGTCGCCCGCGTTCCGGCTTTCGTGCCTCCGCCGCTGCGCAAGAAGGGCGACGCGATCGTGCTGCAGCACGCGCGGCGGGCGATCTACGCGGTCCTTTCCTACGCCGCGGAGGCGCCCCTCTCGGTCGAGGTGTCCTTCACGACGTCGGGGTACAAGACGCCGGCGGGGCAACACCGGGGGGGCGAGCAGCGTCTGACGTTGGCGGTCGTGGAGGACGAGCCCGTTTGGCTGCAGGCCGATTTCCATTTTCAGACGCCCGATCTTGCCGCGGAGGTGCTGGGCGACTTCGTCGAGTTCGTGCGCGCGCTGGACCGGGCCCTGACCAAGGCCCGTCCCGCCCTTGCGGCCGCCGGCTCGGCACGCCGGCGAGGAGGCCGTCGGGCGGGCGGCGGCCGGTAGGGGCGGCGCGGCGGCCGACGCGCGGTCCCGGGGCGAACCTCCGTTCGTCGTCCATGCCGTTGCGGTTTGGCCCGCATTGTGGATGCAGATATCCACAAACTCGTTGACAAGTAGCTCCACAATATACTAGATGCATCTCCTCGCGGAGGGGCGTCGGCGCGGTGATCGGACTGGGTTCCACGACGGGCTACGCGATCCAGGCGCTGATCTGCCTGGCGCGGACGCCCGGCCGGTACGTGCTGATTACCGAGATCGCGCGCTGTGCCGACGTGCCGCTCCCGTATCTGGTGAAGGTGCTGGCGCGACTTTCCCGCGGCGGTCTCGTGGAGACGAAACGCGGTTTCCGGGGCGGGTACCGGCTGGCGCGGCCTCCGCGCCGGATCACGCTGGACGAGGTGGCGCGGGTCGTCGAGGGTCCCGGCTGGCTCGCCGAGTGCCTGCTCGGCATGCCGGCGTGCGTCGCCGGTCGTCGGTGCCCCACGGCGTCGTTCTGGGGGCGGGAGCGGCGGCGCATCGAGGCCGAGCTGCGGCGGTGGACGGTGGAACGGGTTTCCCGTTCCGTCCCGCACGGCGGGCCAGGCTGCGCGTCGGGCGCGTTGCCGGTTCCGTCGACGCGCACCGCACGGCTCCGCGGTGCGTCTGTGCAGGGCGGCGCGGTGCCGCCGGCGCGACCGGGATCGAGGGTCGGCCGCGCCGGGGGCGGTCGAGGGCGGCGAGGGAGCTGAACGATGGGCATGACGCGACGGGAACTGGTCCGGGCGGGACTGCTGGTGGCCGGCGGGACCGCCGCCGCGGGAGGGGCCGTGCTGCACGGCCGGCTGCGTGCGGCGCCGGAGGACCCGCGCGGCCCCGCCACGGTGCGTCGGCTGCCGGAGGATCCCGGCGGGGTCGCCGCGGCGTCGGGCGAGGACGTGCTGGTGCGCATGCAGCGCGACCTGGCGCGCGCGATGGCGCGTCCGGCGGAGGAACGGCGGTGGGCGATGTTGATTGATCGACGGCGCTGCGTCGGTTGCCACGCCTGCACGGTCGGTTGCATCGCCGAGAACCGGCTCCCTCCCGGCGTGGTCTACCGCCCCGTGCTCACCGCCGAGGTGGGCCGCTACCCGCAAGTCGGCCTCTCCTTCACGCCCCGTCCGTGCATGCAGTGCGAGCAACCGCCGTGCGTTCCGGTCTGTCCGGTACGCGCGACGTGGCGGCGGCCGGACGGGGTGACGGTCATCGACTACGACCTCTGCATCGGCTGCCGCTACTGCCTGGCGGCATGTCCGTACGGAGCGCGGACGTCGGACTTCGGGGAGGACTACGTGGAGGCGATCGACGGCGCGGAGCGCGTGCTGGGCGGTCCGGCGGTCTGGGAACGCCAGGCGTCGCGGGAGTACGCCAAGGCCTGGTCGCGCGGCGCGGGCGAGTCGCCGGTGGGCAACGCCCGCAAGTGCCACTTCTGCCTGCACCGTCTCGACGTGGGCCAGTTGCCGATCTGCGTCAGCACCTGCATCGGGCGGGCGACGTTGTTTGGGGACCTGGCGGATCCCGACGCCCTGATCGTGGAGCGGCTGAGGACGGAGACGCCGGAGACGTTGCTGGCGCACCTGGGCACCCGGCCGCGGGTGTTCTACGTGGGGTAGAAGCGATGAACGACGGGAAGGGGACGGCCGGAAACACGCTGGGCGACGTGGCGCCCGATCCGCGGTGGGTGCGGTGGATCGTGGGTATCGTGTTCGTTGCGACCCTGGTTCCGGGGCTGATCGGCCTGTGGTTCCGGGTGTCGCACGGTCATTTGTCGGCCGGCTACGGCTCGTACGTTCCGTGGGGCTTGTGGGTGGCGCTCTATTTCCACGGTGTCGGGATCGCCGGCGGAGCGTTCGTGGTCGGCGGTCTGGGCCACCTGTTTGACTGGGCGGGTTTCTCCGATCGCGCGGTTCTGCGCGCAACGATCGCGCTCTCGGTGGCCGCGCTGCTCCCCGCACTTCTCGCGATCTGGCTCGACCTCGGCCGGATGGACCGGGCGATGGAGATTTTCCTTCGGCCCAACTTCACCAGCATGATGGCGTTCAACGCCTGGATGTACGGCCTGTTCCTCCTGCTGGCGGCCGTCCTGTGGGTGCTTTCCTTCGGGGAGGACCGGGGCTGGCTCAAGCCCATGCTGTGTCTGGCGATGCTGTTCGCCCTGCTGTTTCCGAGCCAGAGTGGGGCGTTCTTCGGTGTGGTCGAGGCGAAGAAGTTCTGGCACAGCGCGCTGCTTCCCTTCGTCTTCCTGACCTCGGCGCTCGTGGCCGGAACGGCGGTGCTGTACGTGCTGCACGCGCTGCGGGCGCGTTCGGCGGCGGCACCCTCGCAGGCCGCCGAGGCGCTCGGGCGGCTGCGCCGCCTTCTGCAGGGGTTGCTCGTCGCCTATTTCGGCCTGGAGTTCGCCGAATTCTCCATCTACCTCTGGAACCCCGGCCCGCACGCGCCCGAGGTGAACCTCATTCTGTCGGGGCCCTACTGGTGGGTGTTCTGGGTGGTGCATCTCCTGCTGAGCGGTCTGTTGCCGTTCGTGCTGCTCGCCCTGCGCTGGCGTCCGGGGTGGCTGGCGGCGGCGTTGCTCGCGGCCGTCGGCTTCGTCAGCGCGCGGTTGAACATCCTGATTCCCGCGCAGACGGTGGGCGAGCTGCGCGGGCTGGTGGAGGCCTTCCGGCACCCGCGGCTGGAGTACTCCTACGAGGCGACGACGGCGGAGTACCTGGTGGGGTTGTTGCTGGTGGCCGTGGGCCTCGGGGTGTTTCTCGCGGCGCGGCGGGCCGAGGGTGTGGTTCTGCGCCTGCGGGCCGCCGGAGCGCGCGCGGAGGAGAAGCATCATGTCGGATGAACGGCGCGATCCTCCGGTCACCCGTCGAGGTTTCCTCGAGGGAACGGGAGCGTTGCTCGGCGGCGCGTTGCTCGCACGGTCGCTCGACGGTGCCCCGGCCGCGGCGGCGGGGCCTGGGGCGGTGTTGTCGAGCGACCGCGCGGATGCGGACTACGATCTCATCCGGCCGGAGAACCAGATCCTGACCTCGTGCCTGCAATGCAACACGGGCTGCGGCATCCGCTGCAAGATCCGGGACGGGGTCGTGGTCAAGATCGATGGCAACCCGTACTCGCCGTTCGCGCTGGCGCCCCATCTGCCCGCCGCGGTCGCGCCGCAGAAGGCGGCGGCGGTGGACGGCGCGATCTGCCCGAAGGGCCAGGCCGGGATGCAGACGGTCTACGATCCGTACCGGCTGCGCGTCGTGCTCAAGCGGGCAGGTCGTCGCGGCGAGAACCGCTGGGTGACGATCCCCTTCGAGCGCGCGATCGAAGAGATCTGCGAGGGGGGGCGGCTGTTCGCGCAGGTGCCGGGGGAGGAGCGGCGCGAGGTGGAGGGCCTGCGCTCGCTGGTCGCGCTGCGCGACGCGGCGGTCGCCAAGCGGATGGCGGAGGACGTGGCCGCCATCTGGGCTGAGAAGGACCCGGCACGGAAGACGGACCGTGTCGCCGCGTTTCGCCGGGACCATGCCGCATGGCTCGACCGACTGATCGACCCCGCCCATCCCGACCTCGGACCGCGGAACAACCAGATTGCCCTGGTGTGGGGCCGGATGAAGGGTGGCCGGACGGAACTCTACCGTCGTCTTGCTGCCGCCCTCGGCACGGTCAATGCCCACGGTCACACCACGGTCTGTCAGGGATCGCTCTACTTCACCAGCAAAGCGGTGGGCGAACAGTACGTGGGTGGGAAGTTCCAGGACGGCGCGGTGTTCTATTGGCAGGCGGACCTCGACCACGCCGAGTTCGTGCTGTTCGTGGGGGCCAACCTGTTCGCCGCGAACTACGGGCCGCCCAACCGCAGCGCACGGCTGGCCGGGCGCCTCGCCGAAGGGCGGACGCGGATCGCCGTGGTCGATCCTCGGTGCGGGCCGCTGGCCGCCAAGGCCTGGCGGTGGCTGCCGATCCGGCCGGGGATGGACGGTGCCCTGGCGATGGCCTTCCTGCGCTGGATGCTCGACCACGAGCGTTTCGACCGGACGTTCCTCGCGTGCGCCAACAAGGCGGCGGCGCGGGCGGCGGGTGAGACGAACTGGACCAACGCCACTTGGCTGGTCGAGGTGAAGGACGGACGGCCGGGACGCTTCGTCCGGGCGGCGGACGTGCGCGACGCCGACGGACGACCGCTCGCCGACCCCGAGCCGCGCACGCTGGCGGACGGCAAGACGTACGAGGAGAAGTTCCTGCTGGTGGAATCCGGCGGCCGGCTCGTGCCGGTGGACCCGAATGACGAGGAACACCCGGTGGTCGGCGAGCTGTTCGTGGACCGCAAGCTGCCCGACGGCACCACGGTGAAGAGCGCGTTGCAACTCTTGCGGGAAGAGGTCGGTCGACGGACGGTGGCGGAGTGGGCCGAGCTGGCGGGTCTGCGCGCCGACGACGTCGTCGAGGTGGCGCAGGAACTCACCGCGCACGGCAGGCGGGCAGCGGTGGACATCCATCGGGGCGTGTCCCAGCACACGAACGGTTTCTACAACGTGCTGGCCTGGATGACGGTGAACTTGCTGCTCGGCAACTACAACGCCCGCGGCGGCATGGTTAAGGCAAGCGCGTGGAGTTTCGACGGCAAGAAGGCGGGTCCGTACGATCTGACGGCTCATCCCGGCAAGGTGCCCTCGTTCGGGGTCAGTCTGATCCGCCATGGGGTCGACTACGAGAAGACGACCTTGTTCGACGGATACCCGGCGCGCCGGAACTGGTATCCGCTGTGCAGCGACGTCTACGAGGAGATCCTCCCCTCGATCGGCGATGCCTACCCCTACCCGATCAAGGCCCTGTTCCTGTACATGGCGGCTCCAACCTACTCCCTGCCCGGCGGACAGACCAACATCTCCGTGCTCCTCGACACCGAGAAGCTGCCGCTCGTGGTGGCCTGCGACATCCTGGTCGGGCCGACCTCGATGTACGCGGACTACATTTTCCCCGACCTGTCCTATCTGGAGCGGTGGGAGTTCCAGGGCAGTCAACCCAACATCGTGCCGAAGATCCAGCCGGTGCGGCAGCCGGCGATTCCGCCCGTTCCGGGCGAGGTGACCGTTTTCGGTCGACGGATGCCGCTCGGTTTCGAGGCGATGGTGCTGGCGATCGCGGAGCGATTGCAGCTACCCGGATTCGGTCCGGGCGGACTGGGGCGCCAGCGAGGGACGGACGCCCCGCTCGACCTCTGTCATCCGGACGACTACTACCTGCGGGCGATGGCCAATCTCGCCTTTGGCGAGAAAGAGGACGGATCACAGGCGGTTCCCGACGCTTCGGCCGAGGAGATGGAACTCTTTCTGCGGGCCCGGCGTCACCTGCCTCCGAGCGTGTTCGATCCGGAACGCTGGCGGTCGCTGGTCGGGGATTCGCTCTGGCCCAAAGTGGTGCATCTGCTCAATCGAGGAGGACGTTTCGAGGTGCACGAGGCGGGCTGGCGGAATGACCGAATTGCCCACCCGTACGGCGGATTGTTGAATCTGTACCAGGAGAAAACGGCGGAAACGAGACACGCCGGAACCGGGGAGCCGAATCCGGGACTGGCGACGTGGGTTCCAGCGCGCGATTTCTCGGGGCGTCCCCTGGATTCGCTGGCCGCGGGGTATCCGCTCGCCCTCGTGACGCACCGGGTCATTTCCCGGACCAAGAGTCGGACGGCAGGCAACCCGTGGCTCGCCGCGCTGCTCCCGGAAAACGGCTTCCTGCTGCATCCCGCGGATGCCGAGCGGCTTGGGTTGCGCGACGGGCAGGCGGTACGGGTGGTCAGCGCGAGTAACCACCAGGGCCATTGGAACCTCGGACCGTCCGGGCACCGGCCGATGATCGGCCGGGTGGTGGTGACGGAGACGATCCGGCCGGGCGTGACCAGCTTCGCTCTCGGCTTCGGCCTGTGGGGTGCCGGCGCGGAGGAAATCCGTGTGGACGGCGTGACGATCCCGGCGGATCCGCGGCGCGCGCGCGGCGTACACGCGAACGCCGCCATGTGGACCGATCCGGCGCTGCCCAACACTTGTTGCTTCGACCCCGTCGGCGGGAGCGTCAGTTTCTACGACACGTTCGTTCGCCTGGAGGCGATCGAGGGCTGAGTTCCGCGGCACGCCGGCGCGACGCGTCCGGCGGCGCATCGGCGGCGGAAAGGAGGCATGGAAATGGCGAGAGTCTGGTGGGCGGCCTGCATCCTCTGCAGCGTGTTGGCCATTGGAACGGCGCCGGCGGCCGCCGACGAACCGCCGCCCGACCGGCTGACGGTCGGATCGGAGAACGGCTATTTCCGTCCCGGTCTCCTGGTGCAAGGCTGGACCCTGGCCGACTTCCCGGTCGCAGGCCCGGGCGGCGAGGACGCGGTCACGTTCCGCCTGCGGCGCACCGAGTTCAAGATCCGGGGCGACATCGTGCCGTCCTGGGTTTCCTACGAGCTGATGATCGACCCGGCCAAGGTCCAGGAATGGACGACGGTGACCATTCCGGTGAACCATCAGGACCCGCCGCCGACGGACCCGGCGACCCCGGAGTCGGTCGATGTGCGGCAGCCGACGAGTCCGATCGCGGTGCTCCAGGACGTCCGGTTCATCCTGCGGGTTCCCTACGCGAACCTGCATTTCGGCCAGTTCAAGATCCCGGTGAGCCTGGAGGGCGTCTCGTCGTCCGCGGCGTTGCTGTTTCCCGAGCGTTCCCCGGCGGCGCGTGCCTATGGCGACATGCGCGACATCGGCCTGATCTTCACCTACGCCTGGGACTGGTTCTCGTACACCGCCGGAGTGTTCAACGGCAACGGCCAGGATCGGCTGGACAACGACCTGGACAAGGACCTCGCCCTGCGGCTCGAAGCGTATCCGCTGGCCGGCCTGGAGGCCGGGAAGCTGACGATCGGTGCGGTGGCCTATGCGACCGTCGGGGAGCGGGTCACGGGGCGCGAGCGGTACGAGGCCGACCTGCGCTACGAGTACGCGGGCCTGACGGTGCACGGGGAGTTCCTCTACGGGCGATCGATTCGCACGGAGAACGACGTGACGACCATCACGCCGTCGCTGGGCGCCTTCGGCATGATCGCCTACCGGCTGCTCGACTACGAACTGGCGGCGCGGTTCAGCTATCTCGACCCGAATCTCGACGAGGAACCGGCGGCGTCGAACACGCTGAAGACGGACGAATTGATGCAGATCGACGGCGGCTTCAACTGGTACCTCGCGGGCAACGCCGCGAAGGTTCAGCTTGCGTACAGCCGGCTCCAGTACGACACGGTGGAGGCCGGCAACCGGCTCACGCTCTCCGTGCAGGGCTCGTTCTAGGCCTGTCCGCCGGCGGCGGCCCGCTTCGTGACGTCGGAGATAGACGTTTCCGCCTCCGCACCGGCGGGCAGGCCGCCTGCCGGCGGGCCGATACGCCGGGCGAGGCGCTGGGGAACGCCGAATTCGGCTTGCGCGGCGACGACCGTTTCTTCAGACTGCGCCGCGGCGGCGCCGAGGGGCGCCGAGGGGAGCCGCGGGGAACATCGGATGCGGATTCGCCTGATCTTCGCGGCCGTGCTGCTGCTCTCGGGAACCGCCCCCGGTTGTGCGCGGAGCGGGAGACCGCGGATCCACGTCTTCGCCGGTGCAGCGGTCAAGGCACCGCTCGACGATTTCGCCGAGGCGTGGGGTCGACGAGAGGGCATCGCTGTCGAAATCACCTACGGCGGTTCCGGCGCGGTTCTGTCCCAGATGATGCTGGCGAAGGCCGGCGACGTGTACATCTCGGGTTCGGAGGCGTTCATGGCCGAGGCCGTGCGACAGGGCGTCGTGGACGCCTCGAGCCAGCGGACGCTGGCCGTCCTGGTCCCGGTCATCGCCGTTCGAAAGGGCAACCCGAAGCGAATCCGGTCGATCGAGGATCTGTCGCGCCCGGGCCTGCGCGTCGGGATCGGCGACCCGGAGACCGTCTGTGTCGGGGCGGTGGCGTTGGACCTGTTCCGCGCGGCCGGCCTGTGGGAGCGGATCCGGCCGAACGTCGTCGTCCACGCGAAGTCGTGCGAGGACGTGGCCGCGGTGCTCGCCCTGGGTCAGGTCGACGCCGTGCTCGGGTGGGACGTGTTCGATGACCTGCGTCCGGAGGACATCGAGGTTGTGCCGCTCCCGCCGGAGCAGCGTTTCCGGACCGACCGGGTCCTCGGCGCCGTGGCGGTCTTTTCCGGACGCCCCGACCGGGCCGCCCTCTTCCTGCGAGAACTGGCGGGTCCCGAGGGCCGCGCGGCGTTCGAACGGCACGGCTACTCGACAGGCGCTCCATGACCCGGCGGAACCACCGCGATCGCCCTCTGTCCTCTTCCGTCGGCCGGCTGGTCGAACCCCGGTCGCTGGGGCTTCTCGCCGCCGGCTTCTATCTCGGCTTCGTCGGAGTTCTGGTCGGAGTCCTGGCGACGTTCACGGGGCTGGGCCGTCTCGTCGGCGCGTTGGTCTCGACGGAGACGATGACGGCCGCCGGATTGAGCCTGGGGGCCGCGACGTGCGCCGCCGCGGCGAGTCTGCTCGTCGCCGTGCCGGCGGGCTACGCGCTCGCCCATCGGCGACTCAACGTCATTGTCGAGACGCTGGTCGACCTTCCGCTCGTTCTGCCCCCGGTCGCCGTCGGCATCGGCCTGCTGCTCTTCTTTCAGACCCGGGTCGGCGAGTTTCTGGAAACGCACACCGTCCGGTTCGTCTTCACGCGGTGGGGCATCGTGCTGGCCCAGTTCAGCCTGACCGTCGGCTTCGCCCTGCGACTCGTCAAGGACGCGTTCGAGGGGGTCGACGCGCGGTTCGAGTCGACCGCCCGGACGCTGGGTGCCGGGCCGTGGGCGGCCTTCCGCGAGGTCACTCTCCCGCTGGCAGGCCGGGGCATCGCCACGGCGGCGGTGCTGACCTGGGCCCGCGCGGTGGGGGACTTCGGCGCCACGGTGCTGGTGGCGGGGGCGACCCGGGAGCGGACCGAAACGCTGCCGATCGCCGTTTTCCTCAACCTGTCCGCCGTGCGCCTCGAGCAGGCCGTGGCGGTGGCCCTGACGCTGCTCCTCTTCGCCTTTGCCGCGTTGCTGCTCGTGCGCCGCGCGATGACGAGGTCGTTCCGATGATCGAAGTGCGCGGACTCGGCGTGCGGGTCGGCCCGTTCGCTCTCCACGACGTGAATCTGACCGTGTCGCCTGCCGAGTACCACGTCCTGCTCGGACCGACGGGGGTCGGCAAGTCGGTGCTGCTGCAAACGATCGCCGGAATCCGCCGGCCGACGAGCGGTGTGATTCGGATCGGGGGACGCGACGTCACGCACCTGCCGCCGGAAGCGCGGGATGTCGGCTTCGTGCCCCAGGACTACGCGCTGTTTCCGCACAGGACCGTGGAAGAGAACATCTCGTTCGGACTGCGGATGCGCCGGCAACGCCCTGCAGTCGTTCGCGCCCGTGTGGAGGCGCTGGCGGCGAAGATGGGACTGGAGTCGCTCCTGGGCCGCCACGTCGAGTCGCTGTCGGGCGGAGAGCGGCAGCGGGTCGCGCTCTGCCGTGCCCTGGCCATCGCCCCGACCGTGCTGCTGCTCGACGAGCCGACCAACGCGGTGGACCCTTCGCGCCGCCGGCTTCTGTGGGCCGAACTCAAGCGCCTGCAGCGGGAAACGGGGGTCACGACGCTTCACATCACGCATCTGTTCGACGAGGCGCTCGCCGTGGCGGACCGCCTGTCCGTGTTCTTGGACGGGCGCGTCCGACAGGAAGGTACCGCCGACGAGGTCTTCTCCCGACCTGCCCGTCGCGACGTGGCGGAGTTCCTGGCCGTCGCGAACCTGTTCGAGGCGACGGTCGAGAGGGCGGGGAACGGCGTCGCGCATCTGCGCTGGAACGGAATGCTGCTGGAGGTGGCCCCCGCCCCCGACCTTCCGGCGGGAACCCGGGTGTCGTGGTGCATCCGACCGGGCGACGTCATGATCCTTCGCCCGGATCGACCCGTGGGACATCCGGTCCGCGAAAACCAGGTCGAGGGCAGAATCGTCGGCCAACTCCCCGGCGAGACGGTGCGAACGCTTTGGGTGGAGATTGCCCTGCCGGGAGAGACGCGGCCGTCGGCGCCGCCGACCCGCCTCGAAATCCACATTCCAAACCACGCATTCCTCCGTCTCGGTCCGGTCATCGGCGGGACCGTCCGCCTGTCCCTCAAGCGGAGCGGCATTCGCATCCTGCTCGACGAAGAGAAGACCTGATTCCCGGGGGTCGGGCGCCGGACGGAGCGCCTTGAGACGGCGTTGCCGAAGGATCCAGGTCCTCCCGGTCTGTGTCGGCCCGGCCGGTCTCGGAACGGCTCGAACGGAGTCCCGCACGGCCTTCGGCGGTCCGCGGGCGGGTCCGGAAAACCCTGCACACGTCCTCGGACGCCGGTGGACCTTCCGGACAGGGTCCTTGCGGGCAGGAGTCAAGAAAGAAAAAGGCCGGGCGACGACAAGTGGGGGGAACCTTGCCGCCGCCCGGGCCATCGTCGGAAGGCTCGTACAAGGCTGGGGGGGGAGACCAATCGAAGCACGAGCCTTCCGAATCTTGTCTCCGGTCCAAGTTCCCTATGCGACCGCCGTGCCAACACATGCGCACGTTTCATTCCGGTCGTGTCCGGTCGTCTCTCGTTCTGCAACTTGTCGTTTTCGGCCGGCTTCTGTGAACGACTCGGCCTTTCTTCCAATCCACGAGGCCGTTCGATCGCGGGGGCGGCACCGACGTTGCGATGCAGGATTGCAATGCTGTAGTTTTCAGCATCGTGGTGGTTCGTCTTGTTCGGTGCGTATTGCGAGATTGGAAGAAACCGCGCTCAGAGGGTGTGGGGCAGCGGTTCCGGCGGGGGAAGGATCCGCCGCACGACGAAGGTCGGGATCCGCTCCGTACGTTCGAACCTCCGCCGGTACCGCTCGGCCTCGGCCTGCGAGGCGAACGGTCCGACGCGAACCCGGTATACCAGGCCGCGCTCCCCGCAGTCGGCTCGGACGATGAACGACTCGTGGCCGCGCTGCCGCAGCATGTTCATGTAGGCGATCGCTTCCTCCTGCGCCGCGAAGGAGGCGACCTGGAGGGTGAACACGCCGCGCTCACCCGCCTGGGCGATCGGCGGGCTGGGCGGCTCTTCGAAGAGCGGTTGCGGGTCGCCCGGCGGAAGGGGAGCGGCGAGCGGTTCTCGCGCCGACTGGACCGGAGGCGGGGCGACGGGAACGCCCGGCGGGAGGGCCGGGGGGGCGGACGGCGCGGCGGCGGCGAGCGGGCCGGGCGTCGTCGTCGCGGGGATCGCCGGCGCGGTGGGGAAGGGGGAACCGGGGAGCGGCGGGGCCGGCGGGTGCGTCGTCGGATCCTCGATCGGCAGCGGCGCGTCCTCCGGATCCTCCGCCTCGACGGCGGCCGGCGCGGCGGCGGGGAAGAGGGTGGAAGGCGTCGTCGTCGGCGCCGACCGCCCGAGCCGCTCATGGAAGGTCAGCGCCAGCGGCGGCAGCGGCTCGGGGTTGGGCACGGCGGACGGCGCGGGCGGCTTGCGCACCGACACCGGGCGCGCCTCGGCGGCTGGCGCGGCGGGCCGTTCGAGTGCCGCGAGGGGATCGCGGGCGGCCGCCGCGGACCGGTCGTCGCGGCCGGTGCCGGCCATCGCGTTGCCGACGACGAACAACAGGCCCACCGCCACGGCCGTCGTCAGCACGATCAGCGCCAGGTGCCCCGAGCGCAGGCGGAACTCCGACCGCGTCCGAAGCTTGTCGAGGTCCCTCACCATGACTCCACCTCCTCGAAGCCGGGGGCTACCGTTGCTCCTCCCGGTCTCCGTCCTCCGACCACTCCATCCGGTCCGGCGCCTCCACGCCGACAAGGGCGAGCGCCGCGCGGACGGCGGCGCGGATCGCGCGGATCCAGCGCAGCCGCGCTGCGGTGCGTTCCCAGTCCCACCCGGCCAGGGCCTCCGGCGAGAGTCGCGCCGGGGGCAGGATCGGATCGTCGTGCCGCTTCCACCGCGCGGTGTAGTAGCTCTGGAAGGCCTGCGAAACCTCCTGCACGAAATAGACGATCCGGTGCGGCTCGCGCGACTCCGCCGCCTCGATCAGCACGTCGGGCAGGGCAAGGATGTGGCGGGCGACCCGGTGCTCCTCGGGGAGGGCGAGGGCCGCCGCCGGAATGGGACGTGCGCCCGGGCGGCCAAGACCGGCACCGAGCCGATCGCGCCCTCCTTCCGGAATCCGTCCGGTCGCCCCAAGCTCCTCGGCACGGCGCAGGATCGACGACAGTCGAGCGTGCCCGTACTGGGCGTAGAAGACCGGGTTGTCCAACGTCTTGCGCTTCGCCAGCGCGATGTCGAAGTCGAGCGGGCTGTCGTGACGGCGGGTGAGGAAGATGTACCGCGTGGCGTCCACCCCGACCTCGTCGATCAGCTCGTCGAGCGTGACGAAGTCGCCCGAGCGTTTCGACATGCGGACGGGTTGACCGTCCGAGAGCAGATTGACCATCTGGACCAGCAGCACTTCCAGCGTCTGCGGGGGATGGCCGAGGACGGCGAGGCCGGCGCGCATGCGCGGGACATAGCCATGATGGTCCGCGCCCCAGACGTTGATCATGCGGCCGAAGCCGCGCCGCAGCTTGTCCACGTGATACAGCAAATCGGTGGCGAAATAGGTCCACTCGCCGTCCGACTTCCGCACCACCCGGTCCTTCTCCTCTCCCTCCTTGTTCGCGGTCGCCAGGAACAGCGCCTGGCCGTCTTGGTCCGGGTAGGCCAACCTGCGTCGCCGAAGTTCCGCGTAGAACTCCGCGACCGAGGCCGCAATCCGCCGCTCGGACTCCTGATAGTCGAACCCCACGCGCAGCCTCGCCAGCGTCGCCAGGATCGCCGCCTGCATCCGGTCCCGCCCGTACGCCACGAATCGCTCGTCGTCCTCCGGCAAGGCGGCCAACGCCCGCACCCGCGCCTCCGGAGGTTCGCCGGGCGCCACGTCGGCAAAGGCAGGATCGTCCGGCGCCTCCCGCGCCAGCTCGCGCACGTAGTCGCCCCGGTACCAGTTCTCGTCGGCCGGCGGCGGGATCGAAGGGTCGAGGATCTGGCGCAGGCGGATCGCCACCGAACGGCCGAGCTCCCGGACCTGGCGGCCCCGGTCGTTCCAGTAATACTCCGCCGTCACCCGATATCCCGCCGCCCGCAGCAGGCGCACCAGCGCGTCGCCCACCACCGCGCCGCGGCCGTGACCCACGTGCAGCGGACCGGTCGGGTTCGCGCTCACGAACTCCACGTTGATCGGCGGGGCGTCCCGTGGAGCATGGGAGCCGAAACGTTCTCCCTGCGTGATCGGAACGTCCAGCGCCTGAATCCACGTTTCGGGGCGCAGGCGCAGATTCACGAAACCGGGGCCCGCGACCTGCGCCTCCGCAATGTCCGGATGACGTTCCAGCTCGCGGGCGAGAAGTTCGGCCAGCTCCCGCGGCTTCCGCCCCTCGGCCCTCGCCGCCACCATCGCGTAGTTCGTCGTGAAATCTCCGTGCTCTTCCGATTTCGCTCGGCTGACCTGCGGTACCGTCGAACCCTTGAGGACACCTCGAAGCCGGAGCTCTCGTACGGCTTCCTCCACCAGGTCTCGGATGTCTTTCACCGTAATGTGCGCCACAGCGACCTACCTGTAGGTATAAGTATACCAAGGTAGGTAGTTGGTCAAGTTTCCTCGGCTGCCAGGAATGGACGGCGCGGCGGGCGTCCAGGTATCACTCCGGCGTTCTGGCGGTGCGCAGGTGGGCGGTCCGGCCGGGCGGCGGAAAAGCTCCCGCGTCGCCGAACGGAGCCGAATCCCGGAGGCCGGCGGTCGGGTTGGGCTTGGGGCTACCGGGTTCCACCGGCCGATGTCGGGTCGGCCTGGCGTCAAGGTCGGAGCCGTCGGGTCTGGCCTGGGGCTACC
>Ga0068707_1001977_pt1 | contig 14402 bp, 11 predicted proteins | sample YNPNPMetaG_FD_66600 | JGI IMG/M metagenome (GOLD analysis project Ga0068707, IMG submission 66600) | Anoxygenic and chlorotrophic microbial mat microbial communities from Yellowstone National Park, USA - YNP NP MetaG | ecosystem: Environmental > Aquatic > Thermal springs > Hot (42-90C) >... | reverse complement strand
CAAATCCGAGCCTGCCTCTTCGGGCTGATGGCCGGCAGGGGTCTTTTCGCCAACGGCGCGCCAATCTTTAAGGAAACCACTTGATTGCCCATGGTAACACCCCCTTTATGTCTTATTGGTTTTGGGCCTTGATATACCTGGCCCTGGGTCGGTTTATAAGGGCCGCCCCCCCTCCCCCTGAGGGAACCTCCCAGGTTCCCAAAAGTTGCTTCGCCCTTTCTGTTAGGGGGTATCAGGGTCACTGAAGCCCTCAAAGTCCCTCGGCTGTGTTTGACTAGTCAAACCTCTCAATTCCGTCAAAATCTTTTGTTTCATGAAGGCCAGCCGCTCCCGTTCCACTTGCTCCACTTCTATCTGCTCCAGGAAAAGGTCCATATCGAGTTGGCTTTCTATGGCCTCGACTGCCAGTTCCCGGAGGACCTGAGGGTGCAGGGCGTCAAGTTCCACCGCCAGATCGCCGAACCGCTCCACATAATTCCGATAACGACGGTCCGTAATTTTTACCGCCTGGGGGTCATGGGGCAGTCCGTAGCTCATTATCTGCTCGGGCGTCAGGGCAACGCGTTGGTATTCCACTCCCCACAGGCCCATGTCATCCTCCAGGGTTTGTTTAATGGCCTCAAGCATCTGCCAGCCGGAAGGGTCCAGGTCGCCAAAGTAGAGAATCACCGGCTTCTGTCCCCGTTCCATGGCGGCCCGGGCACGACGACGAAAACTGTCCAGAAAGGTGATGCTCTGGTAACCTCGGCACGTCACGGCCCGGATGCAATAGGGGTAAGCCACCTTCTCAAACACCTGGGACAGAGCATCCTTCTCGGTCCAGATCTCCACATAGCATTTCTGGTTCTGAACATAGCACCGTTCGTATCCTTCAAGAAAGCTTTCTACATGGGCTTCAAAGAACTCCATATGGTCTTCCCATCCCCGTTTAGCGCTTACCCGGCGCACCCGGTCTTCCAAAACCTCCCAAGGCAGCCATTCATCCAGGCGCATATGTTTAATCAGGGCTGATAAGTCGTTGTATTTTGAACGGGTATTTTCGAGATAACCGGCCGCCACCAAACGGTAATATATTTGCCGGAGGGTCAGGGGCCAGAAATCCTTCAGTTCGTTGACGACATGTATGACTTGGTTGCCCTGCTCAAGCCGATGTTGCGTCCACGTCCATTTTCGGCGTCTGGTTTTTTCCAATCGCATACTCACTCCCTCAGCTTCAAGGTATCTTTTGCCTTGGCTCTGAAACCATCACAGGCCCGGACTAGGCCGTATCTGCCTTTGCCCAGGAGGCGGCATTCCCCCCAGGCTTGGGCGGGGTTGGGGCTGAAATGGGCCAGGTCAAAGTGAGCGCATTCATAACAGGTAAAGGCTAAATCCTTGGCTCTCTCCAAATCGCCCCTTGGGGGCCGTCTCCTGGGGTCGTTTTGCGGCGGCTTGGCCCGGGAATCCCCCGCTTTGGGGTCTGGCACCCGCCCCTCCCGCTGGTCAAGGCATTGGGGTTTGTCGGCCGAAAGGTGATCCCACCAATAGCCGCACCACTTGGGCAGGTCGGGATAGTGGGTCCAGGGGTTATTTAGACACCAGGGGCAGTCATTACAAGAAGGGACCTCAGGCTCTGCCTCCGGGACTTGGCTAACCCTTTGCTTAAAGCCAAGACAGGGGCGGAGCTCATCCGGGTCCTGGCCTGGGATGCCGTCCCAGGGGGCAGGGCCACGGCAAAGGGCATAAGCGCTCCCCACCTGGGCATGCTCACAATCACGGCAGCGGGTCGCCGGGGTCCGGGTCTGAAGCAGGGCCAAGGCTTCCGCTTTGTGGGATTTGAGCAGCTTAAACAATGGCTTAACCTTGGCCGGGTCTGGCTTGTCGGAGCCGTGGTAGGTGATCTTCAGGGTGTCACCCACTACGGTGAAGCGGTAACCGATGCGGCTCAATTTCTGAATAGCGGCGGCGGTGGTCATATGCACACCTCCCAATAATCATCGTCATCATCGACACCCCCGGCAGGTGCGGCTTCTTTGCCCTGGCCCTGCCCCGCGGCTGAAAAAGGTGATGTTTTTTTAGACCCTAGCGCCCTCTCAAAAACGTCCGTATCGTCCGAAACGTCCGTATCGTCCGGTGGCGCTTGGTTTGTCCTGCCACAGTTTTCGGACGTTGCGGACGTTTCGGACGTTTCGGACGTTTTTCGCAGTCCGTATGCTGACAAGATTTGCATCACTTTAAGGCGGTCCCAGACAATGGCGGCGGCGCTGTCGCCGGTCTGTGCCGGCTCAAACCCGAGGCTGCGCAATTTTCGCCCCATTCTTTGGTAAGTAATCTGTTCACGGTCCGGCCTTCCCTCGTTGAAGGTGTCCGCAATCAGTTTAACCCGCAGAATCCCTTTCACCACCTTGGCCTCAAGGTCCGCCACTACCAGCACGATCTGGGCCTCCAGGGATGTCGCCTTATCGGTCAGCCGTCTTCTCTGAATGTCGTTGATCAGGTCCCGAAATTCGCCCTCATAAGCTGGCGCTACCAAAAGCACAATCTGCAGCAAGGGCTTCAGAATATCCCCCAGACGCCCGGGCGCGGGTTTCCGGCAGTCCGGCACCGGTTTCCCCAGGAAGCGGGCCCGCCAGGCGGTCAGGCGTTCCTTGAAGGGCAGGCCTCCGGCGGGGGTGATATCCGCCTCATAGCATGCCCTTTGCGCTTGCGGCATGTTTATTTGAATCGCCCGGGTATCCAGGATGTGATGGACGGCCACGTTCGTGGCCATCAAAGTTGGGCCAAAAATGTCGTAAAAGACGGTGTCCCGGTGAGGGCCTCGGTCCGGGTAGAGCACTCGGGGGATAGTAATCCCCCGCTCAAAGCGGCCCAAGATAATGTCTTCGCAGCCCGCCTTTTCCGCCTTTTGCCATAAATTCATGCAGTCGAAAAACAGAGCTGCCTGGCAATCATTAGCCAGCCGCACCAGATACGCGTCCCGTAGACTTTCCACGTGTACGCCCCGGCGGGCTATGTAAATCATGGCTTTCCCGGTCCGGCTCTTGCCGCGCTCAGGGACGGCGTATAAACAAATTTCAGGGGAATAATGGGAAACTTCTGGAAGATATGTATGAAATACCCAGGCAGCCTGAAGAACATGATAGGCCGGGGTGGGAAGCTCTGATACCCCGGCAAAATGGTTTATCAAGTCGGCAAACAGCCGTTCCGGCGGTTCCGCCTCTTTGATGTGGCGCAGCACCTCGGCGGCCCGGGGCAAGGCCCAAGGAAGTTTATCAGCCGGCGGGGGTTGCACGGTCTGGCCCTCCACTTCCCAAGTGGGAGCCACGGTGGGGCCATCCGGGGTTACCACCAGAAAGGCGGGCCCTTCCTCGGTCGCCACTATGTCCACCAGGCCGGGAAAATTGGCGGTATATTTTGGCTCCCCGTTCGCCTTCGTTCCGCCCTCACCCTTGCCTCCATTCGCCTTCCTGGCCGCCCTTAGGTCAGCCTTGAAGCCTGCCAGGTCCGCCGCCCGCAGCTTCAGGTTTACTCGCAGTTCCTCTAAAATGGCCGCCTGTTCCAGATTGGAAAGTCGCGCCAAGGTGGGAATCAAGATTGCCAAGCGCTTCAGCTTCTCGGCTAATGAGGTATCCGGACGTAGGTCCCGGATTCGCCACCAAATTTCCCCCTCGGCATCCGTCCAGGAGGGGTTAAAGGGCCAGGCTACCTCTAAAAGTTCCCCGAAAGCCTCCGGCCCGTGGGCCACCAGGAAATCATCCGCGCCCTGCTCTTCACCGCCCGGCCCCGTCGGGATAAACAATATAGTAACTCTGGCTCCCCGCCGGGAAAGCTCCCGGGCTAAGCGGAAAGCGGCCAATCTGACATTGGGGTTGTGGTAACCATCCGAATCGAAAACAACGGTCACGGGCCGCTCCCAGACCACCCGGTCCAGGTCGGGGATGGGCCGGTTTTCCCCAGGCCGCCGGTAGCCCTCCCCCTTTTGACACCAGCCCCACACTCCTCCCAGGCCCACCGCCGGGAAGCCTTCCTGCGCAAGCTTGAGGGTCTTTTTCTCCCCTTCCGTGACGATAAGCGGCTCAGCCCCGGCCAGGTTGACCGTCTGTGGACAGTAAAGGTGATTGTTCGTTCCGGGGGGTTGTCGGTATTTGGGGCCGGTTTTCCCTTCATCGTAGAAACAACGCAGACGCTCAAACCCTTCCACCCCCGGGTAGGGGATGCCGTAGGCGCTCACTACTCCGGCATCACCACCTCCCAGCTTTTTCTCGATCTCCCCAGGGGGGACGGTGTATATCCCCGCCGCCCGGATGGTTTCATCGGTTAGGCCGGATCGGCGTAAATCTGAGAGGTGTTCGGGGTGAAAGCTATTCATCACTTAATCCTTTAGGTGCCCCTGGCTTTGGACCACCTCTCCCCGCCTCAATGATCTCCGCCAGGACGCTCAAGTCGATAAAAAGTGCTCCGCCGAGCTTTACAAACAAGCCGGGAATTTATTTAGGTGCCGCCACTTGTATAGCGTCGATTTAGTTAGTGGCAAATCTTCAGCTTTGGACAGCCTTACAAGGTTTCTCAGCATTTTGCCCCCCTCTTCTTTAGGATTAAAAACAAAATTGGTAGGCTCCTGAAATGGAGGCGTTGCGTAATCCGCAATGTGGGTGTCTTTGGTATGCCTTTAAAGGAATTTGACCGGAAGGTTATCGGTGTCTGCCCTTTATATAGCAATCGTGGGACAGTTTGTCAAGTGGAATAAAACAACGGAAAAAGTAGGGAGTATAGACGCAAGGGGAAGTAATTAGATATAATTACGGAGGTGCGGTAAAGTTGGAGATTATCTGGTGGATATAGCTATATGTATCTAAGGCTTTATTCGGATGCCTTACTTTGCTTTTCTGTTCTGACTTGGGGTGTAAGCAGTTCCCCGCTTCTCAGGACTGCAACCCGGTAAATAGGGCGAATTTGACAAACGCGGCGCTTTCCCTGCAGGGCCAGAAGTCCAGGGTTGTCATAAGACGGTCGGCCTCCTCATCGGAGAGAAACTCGGTCTTAAGGTTATCCAGCCGGGGGAACTCCACCCGGTCAAGGGGGTTGTCTCCCTTATAAAGCCCCCACCTCTTGGCCAGGTTGTAAAGCCGGTTGAGCAGGGTCAATTGGTGCCTGATGGTGGCCATGGTGTATGGTTTCCCCCGTTTGCTGATGCCCTTCTTTAACTCCAGTTTCATCCTTTCCACGTCCAGGCTTGAGATGGAGTCCAGGCGCTTATTGCCAAACCGGGGCTCCAGGTGTTTGCGATAATTGCGCTGGTCATCTATCCAGGACCTCTTGTGCTCTTTGGCCCAGGGGAGATATTTGGCCCACACTTCAGCCAGGGTGGGGGCCGGTTTGGCTTTCTCCTTGAATTTTAAATCTCCCCGGAGAATATCAGCCTTTATGGCAGCCTCCGCCTCCCTGGCCAGGGTCAGGTTATCAAAAAACCTGGTAACCCGTTTTCCTTTCACCGAAACACACACCCGATACTTTTTCTTCTTGAAAGGGGCCTCGCATTTGGGGCAAGTTTTGACGTCCACTTTATAGCTCCCCCGGCACCCGGAACAGTAGATGTGGACTGCCATTTCTCCCCCTTTTTGACGTGCATATAACGTGCACGTTTTCATAAAAAGTGGTAAAAAATGGGGAAAAATAATCAAAGGCTAATGTCCCATAAGTAACGATAATTTTTATAAATGTCAAGAACTATCACAAGAGAGGAAAAGCGGGAAAACACGCTTTCAGCGGACTTCTAATCCGTGGGTCGCAGGTTCGAATCCTGCCAGGCGCGCCAATGATTTCAGGGAGCTTGGTTAATCCACCCCTTATTTAATCTTTTCCATAACCCCTTCGCCTCCACTCAGCCAAAATCCCCTGCCACGTTGCGGGGGCCTCTGGTCAATTCAGCAAGCTTTTAATGCTCAAAAAAAATTTTCGGGTACCGCCGGATTCCTCGAAAAAGGGGGTTACATTATATAGAAACCGGCTAATCGGTTAAATAAATAACCATAGGAGGATAAAAACATGACCCGCAGATTGAGCATGGCTGTCATGCTGATCCTGTTGCTGAGCCTGAGCCTTGCAGCCACGGCTTGGGCCGGGCCTTGGGGGATGGGTCCCCGGGGGGCCAATCTCACCCCGCAACAGGCTGAACAGCTCTTCCAGCTTAGGCAGCAGTTCTTCAATGAAACCGCCGACCTCAGGCAGCAGATGGCGGTGACACGGGCTGAGCTGGCAGAACTTTGGGCCGCCAAGGAGCCGGATCAGGCCAAGATCTCCGCCAAACAGAAAGAGCTCCTGACTCTTCAGGAACAACTCCTGGCCAAAAGTAACGCCTTCCGCCTGAAGGCCCAAAAGATTGCCCCCCAGATGGCGGGTCCCTGGGGTCCCTATAAGGGGAAGGGTTGCTGGTGGTAAATCCGCCCCTGTCATAACCTGACTTCTGCTTATCCGTACCTGATTCCTCCCCGGTCCTCTATTTGGCCGGGGAGGCCCCCAAAAGAGGAGTCCTGATGAAACGGGGAACCTGGAATCTGGTCATTGCCGGTTTGATGTTTCTTTCCCTCATGGCCCAAACCGGTCTGGGCCTTCTGATGAAATATGTCCTGGTGCCGGGACGGGAGGTCTGGCTGAAATACGGCGGCCGGGTGGAGCTGACCTGGCTCGGCTGGAACCGCTATGACTGGGGCGCAGTGCACTTTTACTTAGGCTGGCTTTTCCTGGCATTGCTGGTGGCCCACTTGGTCCTTAACTGGCAAATGCTCCTGGCTCTATATGAAAAATGGCTCCCCCAGGCAGGGGCCCGGAAACTGGTGGCCGCCGCCTTTGGGCTAACCGCCTTGATTCTGGTTTATTTCCCCGCCCTGGTGACCCCGGAGATGAGGGAATTTCCAGGTGGCCGGGGGCGGAGGCTCGGGGAGATGGAAAACCTTCCCCCTGAGCGGGTATCCACTCCAGGCGATATCACGGGCAAGGACATATCGGCGACCAAACCTCCTGAGACCTCCACGGAAGCGAAATCCGGGATCCGAAATGCCGCCAAGTCCCAGAAAAAGAAAACTGCAGTCTTGGTGGGCAATAAGCCCCGCTGGCGGAGTTTTGGGCCAAGGGCCCGGGTTCTGGTAAAAACTCCCGGAAAACCTTTCCCCCGGCAGCGGGCCCGGGCCTATTATCTGGCCCGCTGCCGCTTGCCCTGACCGGCTTGGGGTCAAAGCCGGGTTTTACTTAAAGGAGATTGGCTCTATGGGTCCCATGTATTGGTGTTGGTGGAAACCAGGGAATTTTTTTCTGGGGCTGGCCCTTTTGCTTCCCCTTCCTGATCCTCGTCCTCCTGATCTGCCTGTTTTTTTTCTTTAGGCGTAGGGAGAGGCCTGGACCTGCTTCAGATACCGGGGGAGCTCGGGGGACAGCCGAGGTATCGCCCCTGGACCTGGTAAAGCACCGCTATGCCAAAGGGGAGATAAGCCGGGCTGAGTTCGAGACCTTGAAAAAAGACCTGTCAAACTGAAATCCACCCCTTTTCCCGGGAGATGCCCGCCTTTCTCAACCCTGCGGAGGGCCGGTACGGCGAACGGAAGGGAAAAATCGTCTTCTCGAAAATTTTCCCGCCGGAAAGGTGAAAAGAAATTGTTGTTTGATATATAACCGATTAAGCGTGTAATAAGATAAAGCCAGGATTTAAAAGGAAAGCAATGATCAGAAAAATAGTTTTTCCCCTTGTGGCCATATGGGTTTTAAGCCTGACACTGTTTTCCCCCTCCGAGGCGCAAACCACCAGGCGGCTGCATTACAGCACCTTGTTCAATCCGGCCACCGTGGTCACCGTCTCCGGAGAGGTGCTGCGGGTGGAACATACCTTCTCCGGGAGCGGCGCGGATTATTGTGTTCATGCCCATCTCAAAACGGCTGAAGGGCTGATCACGGCCGTTCTGGCCCCCAAGGGTTATCTGGAGAAGCAGGGGCTGACCATTGCCCCCAAAGATCGGGTGACAATCACCGGCTCCCTGATTTTGGTCCTCAACAAACCCTTGCTTTTGGCCATGGAAGTCACCGGGGACCGCACCATGAAGCTTCGGGAAGCCAACGGCCGCCCGGCTTGGGCCACGGGGGATGACTGGCATGTCCGCTGAGGGAACCGTCTGACTTCATTCCGCTGGCAGGGGCTGGATTTGGAATCCTTATCCGGCTTCCCCCAGTGGGTCGCTGGCTCAGTTTTACGCCACCCTGCCCTTTGCAGCCGGTCGTCGGCTGACCCGGTGACCTTCAGCTTCTGGACGTAACGCCTATTTAGGTGGGAAAAAGTGGGGTTGGCAAAACTTCTCGGAGGGGGAAAGGGGGAGCAGCTAAGGAAACCCTCCTGGCTGCCCTTTCTCCTGATGTTTTCCCTGGCCTTGAATCTGGGGAGCTTCGGCACCTTGGCCTACCGCCGCCTGAGCCCGGATTCTGAGGCCCTCCGGCCACCCCCTGGACCATCTCTCACCTTAAAGGAGCTTTGCCGGGCCCTGGCCCTTAAAGCCGCGCAATGCCGGCAATTTCAGCACATGATCTCGGAGCACCAGCAAAGCCGGCGCCGGATCCTTAGCCAATTGGCGGGGAAACGGGCTGAGATTCTTGCCCTTTTGAAGCAGGAGGATTCATATTCGCCGGAGATTCAGGACAGAATCAGGATAATCAGCATCCGGCAAGGGGAACTGGAGGAAGAAGAGGTAAGCCTGCTATGGAAATGGCTGTCGCGTCTTACGGCTGGGCAACGGAACACACTGATATCCCTGCTTAAGACCCGCCACACTTATCTGGGACCTTGGGGAAAGCCTTGAGCTAAAAAAACCGGGGGACAGGGCGGTCTGGATTTCCGCTGGAACTCACACCGGTGAAAAAATAGGCGGAAAAAATCCGACTTGGCGGTTTTTTTATCCAAAAATAAAAATATTTTATCACTATTTTATAACCGCATGAACGGGAGATTATGGATCTGATGAAAAAATTAGTAAGATTTCCCCTGTGGTTGATTTTGCTCCTTCATTCTGGTTGCGCCCTGGTGCAGCCCACCGATCCTATTGCCCCGGTCCCCGGGTTCAAGGCTTACGGGTCCGTGCCGCCTCCGGCTGAGCCCCCACCCCCGGTGAAACAGGTCGAAGTTCAAAGTCCCCTCACTTTGGAGCGCTGCTTGGAAGTGGCCTTGGCCAACAACCCGGAAGTGGCGGCGGGTAATTGGGAGGTGTCCGCTTCCCAGGCCAAGGTGGATCAGGCCCGGGCGGCCCGCTGGCCCTCCTTGACCTATGAAGCCAACTATTTAAGGTACATGGACCCCCGGCCATTGCGGGAAGCCCGTTATAACGGCGAACGGCGCATCTTTTCCTTGCACCTCACCCGGGGGGATGTGATTCTCAAGCTGCCCTTGTTCACCGGAGGCCGCATTCTCAACGAAATCAAGGCGGCGGAACTTGTGCGTTTGGCGGAGCAGAACCGCCTGTCCCGGACCAAGGATGAGCTGGTGTTCAACGTCTCCAGCACCTTTTACAGTATCCTGGCCCAGGAGAAGGTGATTGATTCTCTGAAGTTCTCTTTGCAGGCCATGCAGGAGCAGCGCCGCAAAATGGCACAGATGGTGGAGGTGGCCAAGGCGGCTAAAGTGGATCTATTGCGCACCGAGGTGCGGCTGGCGGATCTGGAGCAGTCTCTGGCCAAGGAAGAAAATGTCCTGGATCTGCAGAAAAGGCTTCTGGCCAATCTTTTGTGACTGGACTCTGAAGCCTCTACCCTCAAGGTCAGCGGCAGCCTGGGTTACGAGAAGTTGTCTCTGGATGTGGAGGACCTTTTGGCCAAGGCCTTGAGACGGCGGCCGGATTTCAACGCGGCCCGGGAGCGCCTGGCCGCCCAAGCCCGGAAAGTTGATGTGGCCCGGGCGGCGCATTGGCCTACCATTAATCTGGTGGGCTCTTACGGCTATCGGGGCACCGCCTTTGCCCAGGTGATGGATGATCGGAACCCCAAACACCCCACCCGAAGGGGGCCGATTTATGAAGACGACGGGAATATCGGGGTGACTCTGAGCCTGCCCCTGTTTGAGGGCGGCCGCCTCAATGCCAAGGTCAGGGAGGAATTAGCCACCCTGGCCGCGGCCCAGGAGAGGCTGCGCAAATTAAATCTGCAAATCCGCCAGGAAGTGGAAAGTGCGGTGTTGGATATTTCCTCCAGCAGCGAACGGATCAAGGCCCTGGAAAAGTCCCTGGAGGCGGCCAAGGAGAGTCTGCGGGTGGAAACCCTGAAATACAACCTGAGCGCCGGCACCATCACGGACGTGCTGGACGCCCAGGCTGCCTTGCTGGCCACCGAAACCAGCTATTACCGTGCCTTGGCGGACTTTCGCACCGCCTTGGCCCGGTTGAAGCTGGCAGTGGGGGGGGATCTCTCATGAAAAAATCTCTTACCATCCTGACGGGATTGTTGACGGCAGTGTGGCTGGCCTCTCTGGGCGGCCGGGCTTTATGTCAGGAAAAACCTAAAAGGGAAGGCCAGGGGCTCCCCCTGGTGCGGGTGGCGAAAGCTCAAAAAGAGCCTTTGGCCAAGATTCTGGAATTGACGGGCACGGTAACCCCCACCCGCCAAGCGCGGCTCGCCTCCCCCTCAGAAGGACCGGTGCAAAACTGCCGGGTGCGGGAAGGAGACCAGGTGAAGCGGGGCCAGCGTCTGCTGACCATCGGCCGCGCCGCCGCGGCCGCGGCCCAGGTGACGGCGGCGGCGGAAGCGGTAAAGGAGCAGGAAGCGGAGCTGAACCGCATCAAAATTCTGGTGCAGAGCGGCGCCGTGCCTGGCTCCCAGCTTGATACCGCCAAGGCCAGATACGAAGGCGCCCGGGCCCTGTTGGCCAAGGCCCGGGAAATGGCCGGGGACTATGCCGTGGAAGCCCCCTGGGACGGGGTAGTCTCCAAGGTGCTGGTGAAGGACGGTGACTTTGTGGCCCCTCGCGCCCCTTTGGTGGAAATGTACGATCCCGGCAGCCTGGTGATCCGCCTGGCGGTCCCGGAGGCCCAGGCCACCGAGGTCTTCCGGGGCACCCCGGCCACGGTACAGCTGGACGCCTATCCGGGTAAAACCTTTGAGGGCAAAGTGAGCCTGGTCTATCCGGACCTGGACACCCGCATGCGCACCCGCACCGCCGAAGTGAAACTGGAGACCCCGGTGGCCTTGCTCCCCGGCATGTTCGCCCGTCTCAGGCTCACCCTGTCCCACGAGACCGAGGGGGTGGTGATTCCCATCGATGCAGTGCTGGTGGGGCCCGGCGGCGAGAAAGTGGTGTTTGTAGTAAAGGACGGTAAGGCCCAGCGCCGGGTGGTGCAGACCGGGGTGGAGGCCAAGGGCCGGGTGCAGGTTCTTGCCGGGCTGGGGGCAGGGGAAACCGTGGTCACCGCAGGGCACGAAAAGCTGAAAGAAGGCACGGAAGTCAAGGTCCAGGAGGAAGAACGACAATGAAGATAACCACCCTTGCCATCCGGCGGCGCATCGCCACCGCGGTCATCACTTTGGCCCTGGTGGTGTTGGGGATTTACAGTTTTGTGCTCCTGCCGGTGAATTTTCTCCCGGACATCACCTATCCCCTCATTAAGGTGCACATCTATTGGCGGGGGGCCACCCCGGAGGAGATCAGCACCAACATCGCCGACCCGGTGGAACAGCAGATGGCCATGGTGGACAATCTGGACTATCTGGAGTCATCCTCCATCGAAGGCATGTATACCCTCCTGGCCAATTTCAAATATGGGGTCAAGGTGGATGTGGCCTATCAGGACGCCTTGGCGGCCATGGCCCGGGTGGCCCGCAAGCTCCCCAAGGACATCGACCCGCCCCTGGTGTTCAAGGCCGACCCCTCCCAGCTCCCGGTGGTGCAGCTCACCATCAGCTCCGACACCTGGGATCTGACCAAGCTGCGCACCTGGACGGAAAACTGGCTGCAGTACCAGCTGCAGGCGGTGCCCGGGGTGGCGGGGACCGATATCGTCGGCGGCCTGAAGCGGGAAATCCGGGTGCACCTGGACCCCAATGCCATTGAAAAATTCAACCTCACCCTGCCGGCGGTGATGAAAAGGCTCCAGGAAGAGAACATCGAGCAGTTCGGCGGCCGGGTCACCGTGGGCCGCCGGGAGTTCATCGCCCGCACCCTGGGGGAATACCGCTCCCTGGAGGACATCCGCAACGTGGTCCTGGCCAACGGCGGGGCGGGTAAGATTTTCCTCAAGGATGTGGCCCGGGTGGAGGACTCCCACGAAGAAGTCCGGGTCATCACCCGCCTGGGGGGCAAGGCCGCCATCAAGCTCAGCGTCCTCAAACAGGCGGACGCCAACACCGTGGAGGTGGCCCGGGCTGTCAGCAAAAGGATCAAGGAACTCACTCCCGCTCTGCCCGCCGGGGTCAAACTGGGGATGGTGGAAAACCAGGCGGATTATGTTACTGCAGCCTTGAACGGCGTGCGCAACGCCGCGGTGGAGGCCGCGGTGCTGGTGATTCTGATCATTTACCTCTTCCTGGGGAGCTGGCGCCATGTCTGGGTGCTGCTTTTGGCCCTGCCCATCACCCTGATTCTGAATTTCGGCCTCATGAAGCTGGGGGATTTCTCCCTGAACATCTTTTCTCTGGGCGGCCTGGTAGTGGCCATCGGGGTGGTTCTGGACAACTCCATCGTGGTCCTGGAAAACATCACCCGCCTGCGCCAGGAGCACCCGGAGGAAGAGGGGGCTGCGCTGGCGGAGCGGGGCACCCTGTAGGTGGGGCCCGCCATTCTGGCCGCCACCCTCTCGTTCCTGGCCCTGTTTCTCCCCTTTTTGCTGGTGCCGGGGCTCACCAGCCTCCTGTTCCGGGAACTCATCCTGGTCATCGCCGGCGTCTTTCTGGTGAGCCTGGCCCTGGCGGTGACCCTCACCCCCATGCTCACCGCCATTATGGTGGGCAGAGAAAAGGGGGGGCATAAAGAAAGCCGATTCCTCAGATGGTTCAAGACCGTCACCGCAGGCTACGGCCGGGTGCTGGAACAATCCCTGCGGCATCGCAGGCTGGTGCTCGCCGGTTTTGTCCTGGTACTGGCGGGGGCGGTGGTCCTATTCCCCTGGCTGGGGAGCGAGTTTCTGCCCCGCATGGACGACGGCCGGGTGATGGTGAAGGTGAAACTCCCCACCGGCGCCTCTCTGGCCGAAACCAACAAGCTGTTGAGCATGGTGGAGGAAAAACTCCAGGGGGACCCCGCCATCGAAAGCTATCTCACCATGGCCGGCGGCAAGGTCTGGGGTCTGGCCACCTATGAGATTGCCAATGAGGGGCAGATCGATATCCAGTTGGTGCCCCGCCATGCCCGCAAGATCAGCACCAAGGACTATGTGGCCCAGTTGAAGAAGAAACTGGCCCAGGTCTCCATGCCCGGGGTCCGCCCCATGGTCATGCAGCCCCCGGTGAAAGGCATCCGCAAGCTGGGGGACGCGGACATCGAAGTGAAGATCAAAGGCCAGGAACTGGACCAGCTGTTCGCCCTGGCCCGGCAGACCTCCGAAGCCATGAACCGACTGGCCCATTTCACCAATGTCTATGTCTCCATGGATATGACCAAGCCCGAATACCAGGTGGAGGTGGACCGGGTGCGGGCCGCGGAACTGGGGGTGTCGGTGGTGGATGTGGCCACCTCGGTGCGGGCCCTGATCAGCGGCCAGGTGGCCACCCGCTACCGGGAAGGCGACTATTTTTACAATATCCGGGTGATGATCCCGGAACAGCATTTCACCTCCCGGGAGGAAGTGGAGAACCTGGTCCTGAATTGCGCCCAAGGGGGCTATCTGCGCCTGAAGGACGTGGCCCGGGTCACCCCGGCGGTGGGGCCGGTGGAAATCGCCCGGGAGGACCAAGTGAAAGAGGTTATCGTCCGGGGTGACGCGGCGGGCGTGAGCGTGGGGCAGGCCTTGGGCGAACTGAAAACGGCCCTGAGCCAAGTGAAACTGCCGGTGGGTTACGAAATCTCCTACGGCGGCCAGGCCCAGATGATGGCGGACATGCAGCGGGCGGTGCTCTTCATCCTGGCCTTTGCCCTGTTTTTCGCCTTCGTGGTCCTGGCGGTGCAGTTCAACAGTTTGCGGCTGCCAACCCTGATTCTGCTCACCGTGCCCTTTTGCCTCGCTGGCATGGGGTATATGCTGTTCTTTACCGGCCTGCCCCTGGGGGCCACGGTCATTATCGGGGTGCTCATCGTGGTGGCGGCCACGGTCAATGAGGGAGTGCTCCTCATCACCTTCGCCGAGGACCTGCGCCGGGAGCGGCGGCTGTCGCCCCTGGAGGCGATCACCGAGGCGGCCAAAATCCGCCTGCGGCCCCGGCTGATGATCGCCCTGGCGGTGATCTTCGGCTTCATCCCCCTGGCCCTGAAC
>Ga0068707_1001974_pt1 | contig 14406 bp, 8 predicted proteins | sample YNPNPMetaG_FD_66600 | JGI IMG/M metagenome (GOLD analysis project Ga0068707, IMG submission 66600) | Anoxygenic and chlorotrophic microbial mat microbial communities from Yellowstone National Park, USA - YNP NP MetaG | ecosystem: Environmental > Aquatic > Thermal springs > Hot (42-90C) >... | reverse complement strand
TCGGCATCCTCGGATTCGACCGGGAGGAAAGTTTGACCCGAGCCAACGTCGAAAAGCAACTTCTTGAGGATCAGGTGGAATTGGTGCGATTGCAGGATTACCTCGGCAATAATCATCCTCGGGTTCAGGCTTTGCGACAACGGATCGCGGCAGCGGAAGACTATCTTCACAATTATCGACGGCGAATTCAAACGCGACTGGCGAGCCTGGAAAGCTCGGAACTGGCGGACCTTCTCTTGGGTGCGCTCCGTCACCGACTCGAAGAGAGTCTGCAAAAGGAACATGCCCTGCAAATTCAGTATGAAATGGCCCGCCAGCAGGCCGCGGCCCTGGCTGGTGGCTTGGCCCAGATAGAGATGCTCAAAAACGACATTGCAGGGTTGCGAGAACTTTACAGCGGATTGGTCCGCCGGATCACGAGCATGGATCTGGTTGGTGATCTGCGAGCAGCGATGGTGACGGAGCCGGTTCCCAATCCAACGCCCGTGTCGCCCAATCTCTTCCGTGTCGTCCTTGCCGTACTTCTTGGTGGTATGATGATCGGTTTCATGGCCGTTTATGCAATGGACGTCCTCGATGACCGATTTCGAAATGTGGAGGAAATGCAATGGCAATTGCGTGCCCCGGTGCTGTCCGTGGTTCGTGAAATGCCTGCTCGCGAGGGGCCGGGAATTCGGTCGCTGGAGGTTGCGGCTGACCCGGAGAGTGCCGCTAGCGAGGCCTTTCGAACACTCAGAACGGCTTTGGCCCTCAGTGACGCCCCCACGGAATCGGTGGTCGTCACAAGCACCCAACCCGGGGACGGCAAATCCACGGTGGCTGCGAATCTGGCCCTCGCCTTCGCACAGGCCGGAAAACGGACTCTGCTTATTGATGGCGACATGCGGCGTCCCGGCTTAACGACACTTCTCGGTCTGAGAAATCGTCCCGGATTGAGCGAGGTTCTCCGGGATACAGTGCCTGTTGAGGAAAGCCTCACCGCTCGCTTGCAGACCGAGGTCACGCCAAATCTGGATGTACTACCTTGTGGCAATCGCCCGGCAAATCCTGCTGAACTATTATCCGGACCGCGGCTGACAGATCTCTTGACTTGGGCGGGAGGCCAGTATGAACAGATCATTATCGATAGTCCTCCTGCCCCACTTGCCAGTGATACCGTGATTTGGGGGCGGCTCGCTCACGGCGTGATCCTGGTTCTCCAACCAGAGAAGAACAAGCGTCGTGAGGTGCTTCGAGCGGCTCAGTACCTGGCCATCCTCAGGATTCCACTGCTTGGTCTGGTGATCAACCGCGTCGGAAATCGAAATGAGAAAGACTACGCCGGCTACGGTGGCGACTACTACGGTCACGATTCATCCAAAGCCAAAGAAGGCGACACAGTCATGGTCTCGGAAGAGGTTCCGACGGGATTATGCGAAGAGCATCGCGGTAAACGAATCACACCGCGCAAGGTTGCTTAGGGTTAATGGATGAGAATAGGCAACAGGCCTTCAACGAATGGCGAATTTGCGCGATTTGCAAAAGAATTCACTTTGGGACCAGTTGTCCGACGGGGTTTTCCTTCTCGGGCTTGTGGTGGGGCTTGTCTTCTTTGGAGGGCGGCACCCCTGGGGATATGCCGGGCTTATCGGTGGAGGCCTCTTCGCTATTTGCATAATTACGACGCGTCGAATCATTGACAACAACGGAGGGCTTCGTTGCACCGGTGCCGAATGGCTGCTCCTCGCCGGTGCCAGTATTCCACTGATCCAGCTTATTCCATTGCCTGAGGCCTGGCTTACGACCCTTTCTCCGCAGTTGAGTCATATTCTTCCGGCTTGGAATGACGGGACAACAGCCAAACTGCTTGGTCGCTGGCAGTGTTTGAGTGTAACGCCAGAAGAGACCCGGATTGCTCTGTCTTTGTGGTTGGCCTGTTCCCTCATCTTTTTCTATACCGTTCAACGGATCAGCAACGTTAACGATGTTGAGAGGATCCTTCGTTGGCTTGTACCCATTGTTATTGTCCTCTCGGTTTTCGGACTATTGCAGTATTTCTTCAATAACAATAAGTTCTTCTGGCTGTATTCCCATCCTTTTGCCAAAACAAATGACGCTGTTAAAGCCTGTTTTACAAATCGGAATCACTTCGCTGATTTTGTGGCCCTCACTGCAGGGCCGCTCTTGTGGTGGTATCTGGCCAATGATCGATCTCAGCGAACGCGCCGATTTGGAACCGCCGCCTTTTTCCGTGAACCGTCGCACTTGGGTGACACCGGTTTCGGGTATCTCAAGTGGCTTGCACTGCCCATTGTGCTCCTGGCTTTGCTATTAACGCAGTCCCGAGGCGGAACCTTCGCAGCTGCGATTTCGCTGGCAGTCGCGGGAATCGCTCTTTATCAAACAGATGCCTTAAAAAAACGCTGGATGGGCGCATTCGCCTTGGGGATTGCCTTTCTGATCGCTGCCGTTCTGATCGTGGGAACAGACACCATTTTCCGTCGCTGGGAAGCCGTAACCCAGCTTTCCTGGGATCAAATTGACCAGGGCGAAGCGCGGAGATCCGTCTGGCAAAACACGTGGCGTGCCGCTCAGGATTTCCTTGTGACGGGGAGTGGTTGTGGAAGTTTTTCTGTAGTCCATCCGCTTTACCAAACGACTCGGTCGAGCCACCTTTATTACACCCACGCTGAAAACGGCTACTTGCAGGTGCTGCTGGAAACAGGACTCCCCGGGGTCGTTCTCCTTGTGCTTGTATGTGGAACGTTGATTGTTTGGACCTGGCGAGCCTGGAGGTTGGCACCGTCGAGTCGCCATCGATCGGCAACCGGTGTTATCGCAGGCGGGCTGCTTGCCTTCGCCTTCCACGGCCTGGTCGATTATGTCTGGTACGTTCCAGCTTTAGCGGCTGTGGTGGCAATGTTGGTCGGCTGTCTTGCCAGGCTTCATCAAATGGCCCGATTAGAAACGCAGGAAACCGCCGTCCCGGAGAGAATCTCACCTCAGTCGAGCCGGTGCAGATATGTCATAGCCTGGCCAATTCCTGCAATGGCGATTCTCCTTTGTGCAATGTGGCAAGTTCCTGCGTTGCAACGGGCGTTGTCCTCCGGATTGGCCGAGCTTTCCTGGCAGCAATACTTGAAGCTCTATCGAACCGCCGAGTGGTCAGAGACGTGGCGAAGCGAGAAGGTGGCCGCGTTCTCGGATGACTCATCCCAATCGAAGGAAGTCTCCGAGACAGTGGACAAGATTTCAAACGCTGCCTCTCGAGTTGCCAATGATCCAGCGACATCAGAAACGGATGCTGGCGAAGAGTTTTCGACGTTGCTTGCCAAAGAGCAAGAGATGATTGACTTGCTGACTTCGGTTATCCGTCACGACCCGAGTCGAGCGGAAGCCCGTTTGCGCTTGGCCAAGGCTTATCTCCGGCTGTTTGATCTTGTTCAGCGTCGAGGCCCAAATCCGATGCCGCTATCTCAGATCCGTGATGCGGTTATGCTTTCGTCTTTTGCTTCGCAGGAGGAACTTGATCGTTGGTTGTATGTTGCCATTGGAGATCATGTCAAACTCTTGCAACGGGCAAGACAGGAGGCGTTAACCGCGGTTCGTTTGTGTCCCCTATTAGGAGAGGGCTATTTCATTCTGGGACAGGTTGGTTTTCTCGATGGTGGTCGGGAAGAAGATGTGGTTGCGTGGTTTCAGCAGGCCCTTTCTGTGCGGCCCAATGACGGCGAGTTGCTCTTTCGCGTGGGAGCGGAATTCGCCCTGATGGGATGGCATGAGGAAGCTATGAGCCTTTGGCAAAGGGCCTTTCGGTGTGGGCGATTGTATCAGTATCGGTTGCTGGAGCGACTCATCGGCTGTGTTCCGCCAGATCAGGTCAACCAGGAGATCGCGTTTCTCCTCGAGACCTTCGAACCGGACCTTGAAATCCTTCGTTACATGTATCGGCAGTATCGCAAGCGGTATGCGCCGGAGTATCTCGAACCACTCCGGCAGGCCTATGCGGTGGCCCTGACGAGCCAGCTCCGTGATGATCATCCCACACCGTCCCAGCGTGCCGAATTGTGGTTGGAATTGCATTTTCTCTACCTTGATAGTGGAGCACCAGAACAGGCGCTCCACTGTGCCGAACAGGCTGTCCGCTCAGATCCGCTCGACTACCGGGCGCACCATTACCTCTCCCTCCGGCTGGAGGAAATGGGACGCTTCGCCGAGGCCGAGGAACACGTTCGCTGGTGTTTGCAGAGGCGGCCTGGTCATCGCGCTCTCCGCAATCGGCTGCATAATCTTTATCAGAAACGGATGAAGGCGGAGGACGAAGAACGCACCTGGCGAATGGCCGAGTCTATTCCCGCAACAGGCCCACAAACAAATCGCTGAGAGGTTCTCACGCGAGCTGTCGGATGTATCTGGAGCTTGGCTGTCGTCAGGTTCTCGGCACGTGACACGATTGAAATCCGTGCCGCCTCTTGGAGGGACCCGCTTGTCGGGTCCGCTGCGCCACGTTTGACAATCCATTCCCGTTCCGCGGGCATGACAAGCATGCCCCTCCGAGACGGGCATGACAAACGGGACGCTCCGTGCTACTCGTCGTTACCCTGCCAACAAACTTGACGCACACTGGCACATTTTCGCATTTGCTATGGGTGAAAAAATAAACGGTCTTGTCATGATGGCCTACCATCGGGTATTCATTCTCTGCTACGCCGATGCCTGAGAATAACCACCTGACATGGAGGTTAGCGTGGAACTTAGGACGAATAGGAAGTCCTCGCAATCTTCAAGTATAGATCACAACGTCCAATCACCGGAGGCGAACGCTCCTCCGGTGTTGAGGATCGTCCACTCTGACAAAACAGATGGTGAGCACTTCAAATGCGGCAATTGCCAGCCGAGCGAAGAATCGCAGCCCGTTGTTGAGATTGAAAAATCGCTTGGCCCTCGCGCACTTGGTGGCTTTCAGAGCTTGCTCCCGATTCTCGGACGCCAGCTTGGGCTAACCACGAATTGGCTGACTTCTTCACTATCTGCCTCAAATGTTTTCGGTCATCAGTGGTGGCGGGTGGTCCTGCGGGATCTAGTGGGGCTAGGCTGCCTGTGCTTAGTCTTTCTTGTCAGTTATTTCGCCAGTTATTATCTGCGTTTTGATGGAGACACCTGGTTTTGGGTCGAAAAATGGTTTTTACGAACGGCTCCGTACATTTGTGCTGTCAAACTCCTTGTCTTTTTTTGCTTGCGTATTCATCGGAGCTGGGGGCGGTTCTTGACGTTTTCCGATTTGCTGCTCCTGATCGAAGCCACAACGGCGGCCTTTGTTGCCGTGGTTGTTCTTGAGCGATTCCTCTTGCCACCGCGAATGATTCCACGAGGGATCCTGCTCATCGACTGGGGAGCCACATTGCTGGTTCTAGGGGGTTGTCGGGCAATGATCCGCGCCGTGTGGGATGGGAGTTGGCATAGTTTCTTTACCAAAGCCTCACCGGTGCTGATTGCAGGTGCCGATGAAGCGGGCGAAGAGCTTCTTCGCGCCGTCATCCGCTATCATGCCAACCAACATCGAGTCGTCGGATTCCTAGATCGAGATGCTCGCCGCCTGGGAACTCGGATTGGTGGCATTCCCGTGGTCGGGACCTACGATCAAGCCTGCGCCACTGCGAAAAGACTAGGCGTTGAACAGATCCTCCTGGCTGGCGGTGCTCTGACGGGAAAAGAGGTCCGTCGATTGATGGAGGAGGCGCGACGAGCCGCTATCGAGGTAAAGGTCCTCCCGAGTTATGAGCAACTTCTTGCCGGCAGGCTGGCAGTGCAGCCTCGCCCCATCGCAATTGAAGACCTGCTCCGTCGCGATCCCGTGACGTTGGAACTGGACAACATTCACCACTGGTTGGAGGGACGGACGCTTCTGGTGACGGGGAGTGCCGGCAGTATTGGTTCCGAGATTGCTCGCCAGTTGCTGCGTTTTTCGCCGAAGTGCTTGGTCCTCCTGGACCGCAGCGAAACGGGGCAGTTTTTTCTGGAGCGGGAATTACGCGAAATCCAGCGAAGGCTGCTGGCAGGGAATAGGACCGCACCACACCTGGCGGTTGTTTTGGCTGATGTCTTGGACGGCCCCCGGATGCAACATATTTTTCGTGAATTTCGCCCAGATGTTGTCTTTCATGCGGCTGCCTACAAACATGTACCGCTGATGGAGTTCCATCCCGGTGAGGCGGTTAAGAATATTGTTCTGGCAACGAGACAGGTAGCCGATTTGACCGCCCGCTTCCGTGCCGATTCGTTCGTGATGATTTCCACCGACAAGGCTGTCAATCCATCGAGCGTCATGGGAGCTTGCAAACGCCTTGCCGAGATGTATGTCCAGTCGATGACAGAAGTTTCCACGTGCCGATGGGTGACCGTCCGTTTTGGCAACGTCCTGGATTCGGCGGGTAGTGTGGTGCAGATCTTCCGCCAACAGATAGCCGAGGGCGGACCAGTGACTGTGACGGATCCCCGCATGGAGCGGTTCTTCATGACCATTCCGGAGGCAGCAGGACTTGTGATCCAGGCCGGCGTGATCGGTGAGAGCGGGCAAATCATGGTCCTTGATATGGGAGATCCCGTAAGAATTGTCGATTTGGCGACCGATATGATTCGCCTATCCGGATTGGAAGTGGGGCGGGACATCGAGATCCGCATCACCGGGCTTCGACCTGGCGAGAAGCTGTTCGAGGAATTGCAAGCCACCGATGAACGGACCATTCCCACACGACACAAGAAAATCCGCGTTGCCCTTGGTTCACGAGTCGAAAGGGTCAGACTCATCCGCGCGATGGAAGAATTGCAGAAACTAGCCGATGAGGATCCCGAAGCTGTGATCAATCAGTTGAAGCAAATCGTGCCGGGTTATGGTGGTATTCCGAATTTGACAACGGAATCGTCCCGCCGTGCCGCGTAAAACTCAGGGTTTGTGCTGATTCATGGTGCCGTGCCTGCTGGATAAGCGAATCACAACTAGCCTCAGACTTATTTGGACAATTGGTACTGTTGTTTTGCCATATTCTTACATCATAGGACGAGCTGGGTTATGGAGAGCCGGAATAATTCGTTGGGGACATTCGGACGATATCCTCGTGTGATCTTCATCATGGGGACTGGGCGAAGCGGATCCACGGTGCTGGATCTGTTCCTGGGTCAGCACCCAATAATACAGAGCGCTGGAGAGTTGTGCAATGTCGTCAAGAGCGGTTGGATTGGCGGAGAGTTCTGCTCTTGCGGGGAGCGAGTTCCTGCGTGCCCGTTTTGGATGGAAGTACGCAAACGATGGGAGGATTTAACAGGGGCCACGCCGGAGGAATATGAGAGACTCCGGTTCCTTGTGGAACAGAGAAGGAGCACGCTCTGGACGATGCTCCGCAGCGATCGACTAGAGAATCTCTCACTATCCGAGAAAGGCCCCGGCGAGTTCCTGGCGTATGCCCAGTGGACGGTCGCTCTTTATCGAGCCATCACAGAGGTCAACGGAAGGAGTATTATTGTCGATTCATCCAAGAATCCCGCACGGGGGCTGGCCCTGGCGATGATGGATCAGCGAATGGATTTGATTGATCTCTACCTGATCCAGCTTGTTCGTGATGTACGGGGCTTTGTGTGGTCTCAACGCAAGAGCTTTCGGCGAGACGAGAGGGCGGGTGTCGCCCGCGACCTGGCTCCGCGTCCTGTTTGGAAAAGTGCCCTCGTGTGGCTTTTTGTTAACTCCATTTGCGAAAAAGTCCGTGCGCGACATGAGCAATTACGAACCCTTTTCCTGCGATACGAGGATTTTGCTAGTGATACCTTACAGGAAGCCTTGAAAATCGCGTCTTTTCTCGACATTTCCCCGGAGCCCTGGTTGGATGTCCTTGCAGCCAAGCGGCCTCTTGAAAATAGCCACGTTGTCGCGGGCAACCGCGTACGGATGCAGCGACAAATCACCATTCGTCCAGATACGGAGTGGCAATCACGATTGACCGGCTTTGAAAAGGCACTGTGCTGGCTTCTCGCTGGCTGGAAGGCACATCAGTACGGATATGCATGGCGATCCCAGACAGATGCCGTCGATCCAGTTGAGGGCCATAATCTGGCCGGACCTCATTACATTCGTAGTCGTCAATCTCTGGCGGATAAAGTGGCAGATTTCGGCAAGATTGAGGAGTGATTATTGTCCTCAGCCCATTGGCGGCAGGCAACTGGATGAACATGTTGGCACGTGTTGTATGCTCTACCGAACGAGATAATGCGTCCCCTGACCCGGAGGACGTGAGGCTCGGCGGCCGATCAACGACCCTGCCGCCTCTTCGCCTTGCGCACAATTTCCTCTGGACATTTCTGGGAAATGTTTCGCAGGCCGTTTCCCAGCTATTGCTGCTCATTGTCATCGTCAAATGGGGTGGGCTTCAGGCAGCGGGGTTATGGATACTCATATCCTCACTGTGCAGTTCGGCTTTCACGTTCTCCGAGTTGGGACTACGATCCCTCTTGATTTGTGATGTCCTTCGGGAATATCGATTTCAGGACTACTATTCGCTTCGCTTCTTTCTGACAGTCCTGGCGGTCTTGGGACTCCTCCTGTTTGGCTGTTTCGCGTATGGCGCAGGGACGACTCTCGCGATTCTAGTCATCATGGCAGTTGGTCGGGCCTTCGATTCGCTCTCCGATATCTGCTACGGACTTCTTCAGCGCGAGGAACGAATGGACCGCATCGGCCTGGGAATGATGTTCCGGTATGTTGCGGGGACGATCGTTATGGCTACGCTTGTCACCTCAGGATATGGCCTGGTCACTGCGGCGGCTCTCAACTCAGCGGTGGCAGCGCTGGTTTATTGGTTCTGGAGCAGACAAAACGCAAAGCGACTCCTTGCCGGGTTCCACCGGCCAGGTGCCTCCTCACCCCCGTTGATTGTCGAAGAGCTTCGATTAATTCGTCCCGAGCGACTGTGGTTGTCGCTGATATGGCTGAGTGTGCCTCTGGCGATTGTGGCCGTTGAAATCAATCTTGCCACCAATCTGCCGCGTTATCTTGTGGATTCAATTCTTGGGCGAGAATCGCTGGCTGTCTTTGCGACGCTGCTTCAATTCGCCGCCGCTGGAATGATTTTTGTCCAAGCAATGGGCAATGCCCTTGCGCCGCGTTTGACGCGCTACTATCAATCCAACCAGTTTCGTCGCTTTGTGATGCTCCTGGGACGCTTTGTTGGCATGGCTTTGCTCTTGGGTATGATTCCGTTCGTGGTTCTTTGGACTGCACCGGGACGGGCAATCATGGCCTGGATGTTTTCACCCCAATTCCTCGATGATTTACCGGCTGTGCGATGGTTGACAATCGCGGTTTGCCTGCTGTATCTGACGGGGCCGCTTGGCCGGGGCGTCACATCGGTGCTTCGCTTTCGTTCTCATGTTGTGATACGAGGGGCGACCCTTGCCATGATGCTTGTGTTGATTCCACCTCTGGCAACGGCCTACGGATTGTCGGGCGCAGCCATGGGACTGACTTTTGCCTTGGCCGCCACGTTGCCATTTTATGGGTGGGTTATCCTGCGGGCATGGCAACAGGGGACGAAACGGACAATCGTCACTCTCAACAAAAGTCACGCGGCAAGCTCCCGCGCCGCCGCGTGATGACGGTGTTCCACAACTCAAATCACTCGGAACCTGCTCAAGGTGCCGGGGTCAGCACCACATCATCCAGGCCGACCATGTACGATTTGATCGCCTTTTCATTGGCTCCCATAATCTCGACGCGCAGGGCGTTTTCGCCCTCTTTTAGCTCGAAGATTCCCAGCGGAATCGGCTCGGTGCGAATGACCTCGGGATTGTACAGGTCAATCGGATCACCGGCTTTTTGCCCATTGATCGAAAGCTGCACAATCCCGTAGTCGCGGGCCTTGGTAAGGATCACAGCGACCTGGTATTTTCCGGCTTTGGGTGCCTCAAAGCCGACTTCCAGGACATCACCGGGCTTGGCGCCTGTCCACCACAGGTGATCATTGTTACTCCATTTGCCAAGCGGAAAGTTCCGCATTCCCTGGGCCTCCAAATTGCCCGGCGCTTCGTTGAGGATCTTGAACCCGGCGATCTTTAGCGGCCTTTTGACGTAATAGTCATGTCGCTGCTCAACAGGGACCGGTTCATAGAAGTCTTTGCCCTGGGGATCAAGATACCAGCACACGGTGACGGCGTATTGTGTGCCCCGTTCTTCCGTGCGGAAGTACTTTTCGATGTAGCCGTCGAAGCTTGTATGGAACGGAACATTGTCAACCAGGTGCCAGCGGAACACCGATTGATGCCCCTTGTTGTTTTGCGTCATTGTCTGGCAGTGGTATGCCCGCTGGAAAAGATGCGGATCGCACCAGGCGTAGCCGAAATAATCTTCTGAACCGGTGCCGAACGTCGAGGGGTATTTCTCCCCGTCCACGAAAAACTTTTCATCACCTTCACCCCACCAGCCCCCCAGCGGATTCCATACATGCAGCATCACGCCCATGTATCGACCGCGTCCTTCGGTCCGCAACAGTGACCAGTCGGGCCAGCGGTCGGGAGGAACCTCAAACGTGTCGCGATGCCATTTGCAGTGGAAATAGCCGAGGCCCTCAAACGGGCGATTCAGTGGGGCGACTGTGATTTTGTACTCGATTTGGCGAGAGGCCGTGTCTTCGTTGATCACTTCGATTCGGGCGTTTTTGGCAAAGGGCATGTACCAGTAAACGTATCCGCCCTCATCGGTGACGCCAGTCAAAAAGCTTTTGTAGTTATTCCAGCCGGGGGCCGTGCCAAAGAAATCACCCACCGGGCACCATACGGCGGGTGTTGCCTGGTCATCCCAGGTGATTTGGAGGACCACCCGCCGGAGGGCCGTCATCTCGTCTGCGCGGTCCCCGCATTTGACCTTTCCCTGGATGGCCACGATGGCCTTTGGCCCGGTAAGCTCCAAAGCTTCACGCGCACCTGGTCCCAGATCTAGGACGCCGCCGTGGGTTTCCAATTCCTGTCCGGCATAAACGGGCGGGAGTTCGCCCATCTTTTCAGCAAAGAACTGATTGATCCTATTCAGAATCTCCGTGTGCTCCGCCACCAGTTGCGGGCTGAAGGTGGGCAACTTTGTCCCTTTGGGATAGGTGCGATAGACAAAGTGGTAATATCGGCCCCAGCCTTTCTCACCCACAATTTTGCATGATTTCTGATAAGGAATTGGGATATACAGATTCTGGCCGCGGCAGCCTTGCTCTTCCAGGTGATAAGAAAGTTGCGGATAGTTGAACGGCGGTGTATCCCCGGTGAAGTACTTCTTGAAGGGCAAATCAACGACGGGCTGGTCGGAACCATCCAGATAGATCTTCACGCGGCCGTCCTGGGCAAGAGCCGACCAGATTCGCCAGATACAACCGGGGCCTTCCATCTCGGCAAGGACTTCCATGCCATTTTCTTCGCGAATGAAGTGATGGCCGTCACCGTTGGCATCCCAGTGTATGTATTTACCCGTTGCCTCGTCATATTGGCTTGCCCGATCCCAACTTGACCACTGTTTGCAAAACTCGCCCTCTTCTGGAAGAACTGCCGCCGCCCGCGGATCCACCATCTGCATAAGCAGATCCTTGTAAGTGAACGCCGTCTCCGCTTGTGCACGGATACCTAGGGTAGCCACCACACCCGCCAACAGAAACATCCAAACGCGTTTCATAGAGACCTCCTGAATTGTCTGAAAGCCATTCGACCTCTTTACATGGCGTTAAGCCTCTCACGTGCTTCGCCTTCTATCTCGCTGCCGATCTCCTTTATGTTCCAGTTGTCGTCAAGCCACAGGCCGATAACGGCCATTTCCGGAAATTTTTGCTGCAAGAATTTCATGGCACGGAGGATTTGCTGGCAATGTTGCTCTGGGGAAACTGGGTTGCCTGCGCAATGGGCATGTCCCACGATGGTCACGGCTCGGGAACCGTGTTTATCCCGTGAAATAGCCACCCTGCGACAAATACTCTCCACCACCACTCGATCATCCTGGTGGGAGAGAATACCGTCTGGCCCCGGTTCGGTAATGGTGTCCACGTACTCCACACCAAACCGGCCCTGAAGGTAGCGTATGACCGGCAACTGCGTTCGCCCGTCCATACAGTTGATCACCGTACAGAATGTTCCCGCCATACTTTCGGTCCTGTTGAATCTCCAACGTACGGAAAGCTTTCAGGTTTCGAGGACGATAGACAACGTGTCTCCCTTTTTAGGAATCGTCTCCTGTGCCAGGTGAATCACCACGCGGCGGCCTTGCTTGTCCACCTGGTTTACCGCGACCGGCTGCTTGGCCCCCTTCGTTTCCAAAAAGAGAGTCACTTTCACCGGCGTTTCGTGCGGAGTTTCCAAGGCCACCGTGCGGAGTCGTAATTGGCCCCAGAGGACTTCCAGTGTGTTGATTTGCTGGTTTTCCTGCCGCTTTTGGGTGAATTTCCCCCAACCTTCAGCCCCGGTGAAGGCAGCGGCAAAGTCGTCGGCGTTAAGTCGAGGCGCGAAACCGATGTGCCCCTTCGGACCGTGGTGCTCGAATCCGCAGAGGGCCAGGAACACGCCATAGCTTGCCAAAGCCCGAGCATAATGATCGCCGCATTCCACCTCGTTCCACGGGTTGTGGCTGCGGGGATGATAGCGCTCGTGCACACCGCGGCAAATGGCCAGGGCTTCCAGAAGCATCCCTTCCCAGACCATGTGTCCGGCCACCTGATACTCGATACCGGTCCACACTTCATCACGGTAGAGGACGCTGTCCGGACCGAGGTGCTTCGATTTTGGCCAGGTGCACGTAAAAAGCCCGGCCTGTCCCGGACGAGCAAACCACCGCTGTGGCGGATGGGCCTGATTCTGGGGACCCACATCCGGTGCCCAGTTGTAAACCCAGATTGCCTTCAATGCCGACTTGACGGCTTCTTCTGGATAGACGTAACCCAGTCCTACTTGCTGAGCCCAGCCCTGACCAAAAAGCTGATCGGCCAGGCAGCCATCGGCATACTGATGTTTGGGATGTTCCTTCAGGTCCACTTTCTGGATGAAATACTCGCCGTTGAAAAGTTCCTTCATCGTGGCGTCGCGGCCAGCTTCGAAGACCTTTCGGCAGCGGGCAGCAAATTCGGTGTCGCCAAGTTCCTTGGCCATTTCCTCGCCTGCTCGGCACGCTGCCAGGTAGAGCGAGCCGACCATCGTGTTTGGGCCGAAGAAGTTGATGTCGTACGTGTTGTGTTGTTCGCCTTCAATGAGGCCGTTGAGATCGCCATCTTGCTGGAAAAGGAACTCCAGGGCCTTTTGGATCCGCGGCCAATTGCGGCGGAGGAAACTGCCGTCCGTCGAGCACTGATGTTCCCGATAGGCCTTGAGGATCGTGCCGCCCTGGGAATCACCTGCCCACAGCTTCCAGCCCTCACCACGAAACCGCACGGCCCCGGTTTGCTCATCAAAACCGGCCTCGGGGTTGAAGTCCTGCATTTCGCGGACGGAACGTTCCAGCCTGGGGAACAGCCGGGCCAGAGCGTGCTCGTAATTCCAGACGTGGGCACATGTGCCGTGGCAGCAGCCGACGCCTTCCCAGGCCCAGAACCGCCCGTTGGCCCACCACTGACACGTCCCCGTAGCGAGATTGGCCACCGTGGAGAAGAGCCGGTCCAGGAGCCAATGGGGAAGCGTTGCGCTGTACCACGTGTCGTGCCAGAGATGCGTCTCTTCGCGAAGCCGTGGAAGTTCGCTTTGCATATAGGAGATGAGATCGGCCATCCCGGGAAATCGCACCGCGTAATAGTTTCCCCGTTCCGGTCGGTTTGGGAAATGCCACAGCACAACGAATGTCAGTCGCACCGTTTTCCCCGGCGGGATTTCAACACGACAACCCAGAGCGCCGCGGAGTTTTTCATCGAGCGGGCATGCCCCAGTTGGCCTATCCGCCTCAAAAGGCTTCAACTGTGCCCACAGATCATCGACGTTAAGAGGACCCTCCCAATCGGTTGCAATCAGCGACTGAGAAGCACTCGGACCAAACTCGGGATCGGGATGAAACATCATGAGGGCCATTTCGCCGAAATCGGGCTGTTTTTCTAACGGGCCCTCCGGCGCCGGGCGAGGTGTGTCTCGCAATTCGATCTGGTCAATGTTGATGTGGCCCCATCCACCTGATTCCCGGTCCACAATCTCAATCTGCGCGGTTTTTCCCGCAAATTCTCGGACGTCCCAGTTGTGCCACTCCAGGCGTTCGTTGTTCTTGCCGGTGGCGGTTCGAACAACTTGCCCCTCCACGAGGAGATTGATGCAGGTTTTTCCAGCGTGATTTCCACCGCCGACCAGGAAACTGATATAGCGCCGGTCGATGACAAACGGCGGCGATACGAGACGTCCATGCGGTCGGTCGCCACCGAGGTAGGTATTGACCAGACCCTT
>Ga0068707_1001973_pt1 | contig 14412 bp, 6 predicted proteins | sample YNPNPMetaG_FD_66600 | JGI IMG/M metagenome (GOLD analysis project Ga0068707, IMG submission 66600) | Anoxygenic and chlorotrophic microbial mat microbial communities from Yellowstone National Park, USA - YNP NP MetaG | ecosystem: Environmental > Aquatic > Thermal springs > Hot (42-90C) >... | reverse complement strand
TCGTCATAACCTCTCCCACCTCCGGTGCTACCTACACAACGGACAGTTCAGTGCTGAGCGTATCGGGGACGGCATCGGATGATGTGGGTGTGGTGAGTGTCACCTGGTCGAACGACCGTGCCGGTTCGGGGACGTGCACGGGGACGACGAGCTGGAGTGTGACGGGGATACCGCTCGCCCAGGGGGACAACGTGATCACGGTGACGGCATCGGATGCGGCGGGAAACACGGCGACGGACACACTCACCGTCACATATCAGCCTCCTCAGCAGCCTGAGGACAAGACACCTCCGAGCGTCATGATAACCTCTCCGACGGATCAGGATGAATGCGCCAGAAACTGCGCCGGTGTGACCTTGGCCGGCACCGCCTCCGACAACGCCTGGGTGGTCAGCGTGACATGGTCGAACGCGGCAACCGGCAAATCCGGCCAATGCGCCCTGAGCGGCGAGGCCTGGTCGGCTTCCGGTATCGAGTTGGCTCCCGGCGAAAACGTCATAACCGTAACGGCGGCGGACGGTTCCGGCAATGAAGCATCCGACGTGGTCACGATAACTTGGATCGATGCGGCGCCCGGCAGCGCGTGGACAGGCCTGGCAATGGTCTCCCTGCCGATCATTCCGGACGAGACCGACCCCAAGGCGGAGATTCCTTCACTCGGAGATTACTGGTGCACATACATCACCAACACCCGATCCTATGCCGTCTACCCGGACGCGCTGACGTGGCTGGATCCGCCGGAGAAGACGCCTGGACGGGGGTTCTGGGCTTACTTCGAGTCACAACCCGGCGTGCCGTGCGGCACCATTCCTCCCCAGGACCAGCCGGCCGTCATACCTCTCAAGGCCGGATGGAACCTCATCGGAACGCCGTTCATCTCGGACGTGGTGTGGGACGTGTCGGAATTGAAAGTGAAGGGCACCGACGGATCGGTCAGGTCGCTCGCTGACGCATCGGATCTCATCGCGGGATATGCCTGGGGATGGCGGCAGGACCCGAAGAATCCGGCGACGGGGGCGTACTACCTTGTGTACGACTCCTCCCTTGTGCCCGGCGTTGAGAACCGGTTGGAGCCGTGGCGGGCGTATTGGGTGAAGGCCGCCAAGGACTGCGACCTAATCATTCCCCCTCCGTAGTCCGGTCCCGGGAGAGGCCGACCCTTCTTTGCACCCTGTGGGAGCTCTCGGTTGATAAGCGCTAGGTGGCGGCGGGCTGCGTCCCGCCGCCCGGCTTTCCGAGGATCGGGCGTAATGGGAATATGTCTCGGAGAGCATTTTGCACCGACACGTGGTCCCCGGCTTCCTCCGCAGCGCTTTGAGGCGCGTTAGGCCGTTGCGATAGGAACGGAATCCAGCGTTTTCGCCTGTCTGCGGCTCCTCAACTGAGCGCGCAGACGGGGGAGAACGCGGCCAACTGTGCTCTATCGCAACAACCTCAGGCGCGTACCGCTTGTTGACTTTCAGCCCGCTCGCGTGTATAATCCTGCCGACTTGATTTGCCGCGCCCGGATTCCTCGCTCCGCTCAGAACGACGGGTGCGGCTGGACTGAACCCTTTCTTTAGAAGTAGGGTCAGATTGCAGGGAGGGTGAAATGGGCTTCAGACGAGGTCCCGGAAGCGTTTGCCGGCTGCTGTTATGGTGTTCGGTGCTCCTTGGGGCAGCCGCGATTTCGATGGCCCAGACCAAAGCGGGTGAGCCCAGAATCAGCCCCGGCGCCGGGAACAAGCCGGCTTCCGGCCCGGCCATCAGGATCGACCTGGATAGGGTCCGCGAGAAGATAGAAGCGACTACCAGACCCAAGCTGCCCGAACTCAAGCGGCCCACTACCCTCTACATCGGCAGCTTCAGCCTTGCGGTCGAGTCTTACTCGAACGCGGGCAGCCTCGACGCCGCCACGAAGCGAATCACGGGTGCGTCCGGGACCGCCTGGGTCAAGTTCTCCTGCGGCGGTCTCGTGATTCCGGGATGGCTGGGCGGTCGCGCGGCCACGCCGGCTCCGGGACTCAAGCGTTCTTTCCACAAGTTCGAAATCACCGACGTGGTGGTCGACCCTACAAGGCAGATTAGCCTCAGCGATGCGCAGGTGATCCTGCCCGAAGCCAAGCTGGGGCAGACCATGGAGCTGGAGCTGGCGCTCGAAAAGGAAGACCCTCAGAGCATAGTGTCCGCAAGAGACGCCATAATCGGCGGGCTGAAGCTCAAGTCGGGCAAGGGCGACGCGCTGGTTCGGTTTGAGAACGTCACGATCGAAGACGTGCCGGACAAAGCCGACACCGGCCGAATCACCCAGGGCAGCGCGGTTTTCCCACCCGATCCTGCCCATCCTTCGACATTCACGCTGTCCGTCGAAGGATTCAGCGCGATCGTCAGTGCGCTGACTCTTACGCCCAGCGGCGCGACGGCCGATATCAGTCTGAGGCTGCCGGTCGGGATAGGCGGGGAGGATACCTGCAGCCCGCCCTCTTTGCCCTTGTCGAGCGTAGCTATCACGCCTGACTGCCGGTTCTATGCCGAGAAGCCCTCCGAGGCGTACGGGCCCTGGATAATAGGCGAGACGGGCCTAGTTGCTTCCGGCACGGGGTATGTGGCGGACTTCAGCTCGACACAAAGCCCCGGCGGCCTGCTCGCATCGTTCAAGGGGCTGGTGCTGACCAGCGGCACGGCATCGGGTGCGGCCGCCAATCCCCAGCGTTCCAACACGGGCTATCTGGCGGCGCAGTACTCGTTCTTGGGCGCGGAGATCACCGGGGCCGGCTTCAAGGGACAGTTGATATCCACCGGGCCGGTCGAGTTTCAGACCGTGAACCCGCTGGACTACGTGATCAAAGCCGACAAAGTCAGCCTTGTGGTAGTCGAGGGCAAGGTTTCGTCCGGCCAGTTAGGTCCGGGAACGGTGACGATTCCGCCGACCGCGGTGTGCAAGGAGCACAGTCCGACAACACCGGTCGCCGGCAGCTTTACGATGTTGGCGGTCCAGGACGACTTGGATTTGGCCGGAGAGATCAGTTTCGCCGGCACGAGGCTGGGTTGGGGCGAGCTGACGCACGCCGGGCAGCAGCAAGTGGCCTGGGGGCTGAAGGTGGATAAGGGTTACTTCTACACTCCGGGCGGACCGGCCGCCACGTTCAGCCCCGATACCGGCGCGGGATTCCTGAGTTGGACTTTGGGAAGCTCGCTTTCAACGGCTCTCGCCGACATGGAGTCCCTCAAGATCAGCGGGGTTGCCGTCCCGGGTCAGAACATGGACGATTTGGCCGTGTACTCGCCCGACCGCCCGGGCGGAACGACTAACCCAATCAGGTTCGCGCACGCCGACGGGTGGCTGCGCATCGGCCACCGGGGCGTGGACGCCCACATCAGGGCCCGGCCCGAGAATTGGAACACTCCCGAGCCCCTGGGCAACAAGACGCGTACCGGCTACGTGGGAAACGAGCCTTTCGACTCCTTGCTCGGCATGTCGCAGAAGGAGCGTGGGGTTGAGTTTCGGTTCGCGACCAGTGCCGCCTACGATTCGGACATCGACGGCAAGATCAACCTCAAGATGCCGTGCAACATTGCCGGGCTGGAGTTCGCCGACATGAAGGCGAGCTCCACGGCCCACCTCGTCGGCGGACGCGTCGTGCTGCCGACCGGCGGCGTCACGCTGGACTACTGGAAGCTTGGCCTTGTGCCGACGGGCGATCCAAACCAGGCGGGAGTGGTGAGCGTGCGGACGGGGCGGTTGGTGTTCACCGCGGCGGGCATCAGCGAGCCGAAGCACTTCCTCAAGCCGTTCCGGCTGACGTGGGGAGAGATGCTTGCCGACGGCAACATCGGCGAGCTCTTCTTCGATTACAACTCCTACGGCCAGCGTTTCGATAGGCTCAAGTACTCGCCGAGCCACGTGGCTCTGTCTAGGTACGTGCCTGGGGCGACGGACGGTTACCTGCACACGTGCGGCTCGGTCTATCTCAATTTCTTCGGCAAGGCGTTTGTGAACATCAAGGACGCGCGCAACGACGCCCAGCCGGGGCCTCCTTATAACGGCAGAAACGTCACGGTGCCCAAGACGACGGAGTTCGGATGTGGCGCAACCGACCTTCACCTGCAGGGTCGATGGGACGACACGGCGGGCAAGGCTCTGGCGAACCTGGACTTCCCGGACGCCCAGATGGACTACAACACAAAGATTCAGTGGGGGTTCATCGGCACGGGCAAGGGGGAGGTGTCTTTCGTCCACTCGGACGGGCTGGACGCAACCATCGAGGCTCGGTCAATCGAGGAGGGCGGAGTCTGGGTCGACACGATAGACATCTGTCTCACCTCGACCACGACACACGACCTGGACCTGGGCCTGTATGCGGTCCTGGGCGGCATAAGTCACGTGTCCGGGTGCATTCGAATCACGGGGCCTACCTTGACCCGCATGACGCTCGGCGGCTACCTGGAACAGTCGGTGAGCAGCGGGACGGGCATACTGGAGCCGAAGGCCGGTTATGTGGTCGAGATAATATCGAGCGTCACGCCCAATACGGTCAGTTTCCACGCCTCGGGGGATATGCTCTTCCAGGTCGCAGGCACGGCGATGGATGTATCCGGGACGATCTTCCTGAAAAAGGACTTCAGCAAGTCCTCCGCCGAGGGAGACATCACCGCGCGGCTGAACTGCAACTCGTTCCTCGCCGGGCTGGAAGGAAACGGGCAGGTGTCGTGGTATGTTGACCCGCACATCCAGTATCTCCAGGGCCGACTGAAGATGACCATTTCCGGCTGGAGCGGCGGCGCGGGCATGGAGGGCGGCATGTTCGTCGGGCATAACTGCCCCAAGGCCAAGGCCTGGGTCCTGCAGACGACGACCGGTCGATTCGGGATATCGCAGGCCCAGCTTCCCGACACTCTGACGGGGGTCTACGGCTACGGCCAAGTCTCGTTCGGAGTGAACTGGTATGTCTTCGGCGGCGGCGTCGAGCTCTACGCGGGGCTGGGGGCGTTTTCGATAGTGCCTCCGGGAATGAGCACCGCTTGGAGCGATCTTGCGGGAGTGGGGCTGCCTTACGTCTTGGGAAGCGGCGGAATCTGCGTGCACGGCGAGATACTGGGCGGGCTGGTGTCGGCGTCGGGATGGTGCAATCTGACGATGGGCGGGCCGGTTCCCATCACGTTCGAGGGCAGGTTCGGCCTCGAGGGATGCGTTCTGTGGGTGTTGTGCGCTTCCGTGGAGGTCACGGCGGGCCTCGGGCCGAGCGGCTTCTACATCGATTAGGGGGACGGGTGGACATGATTAGGTTGGTAGCTTCTGTTCTGATAATGCTGGGCCTGCCGGCGGCGGGCGCGCTGTCGGCCGGTGGAGCGCCCGTGTCCAAGAAGGCCGCGGTGGACTTGTCCAAGATACCGGTCGAGCTCCTCAAGCAGGCCGATTTGTCCGCTACCTCCGCAGCCGTTGACTCCGCCGGTAAGACTTATGTGGTGCTGTCGTGGAAAAAGGCCGAAGGGGTCGTCGGATACAACTTGTATCGAAAGCTGGATACCGATTCCGCTTACCCATCCTCCCCACTCAACGGGGGAAAACCTATTTCGATGGTGAAGACCTGCGACGAACTCAAGGCCATAATCCCCGAGGGATCGGCCGAATGGCAGATGCTTTCCAACGCCTTTTCGGCGGCGGCAGCAAAGCCCAAGCCGCAGCCCGACTCCCAAAAGGGCGGCTCCGGTTCCACTCCCGGCAAGGTCTACAAGATCGATGCAGGCAAGAAAGCCCTGTCGCCGGCGGTATCGATAGGCAAACTCAGGCCCGACTTGCTCCTGGGTGCGCTGGGGCCGTGCGGGCCTATCGAAGCGGGCCTCACACCGGAACAAGAAGCTATCTTCGACATGATGGCGGCCGCGAACCTGAAGATTCGCCTGGCTCGCGGCCTTGCCTACATCGACAGGGCCGTCACAGCCAATACGACGTATGTGTATGAGCTAAGGGGAGTCAAGTCCGACGGCTCCGAGCAGGTTCTCGCCCAGAACGTCAAGATCAAGGCGGGCACTTTCGTTCTGCCGGACCCTCCTAGCGGCATTTCGGCCGCGCCGGGCGACGCCAGAGTCCTCATATTGTGGAATCGGAATCCTCAGGCCGCCGGCTACGTCGTGGGACGCTCCACGAACCCCGCCGGCCCGTATCGGCAGGTTAACCCCGATCCGATCCTTTACGACATAACCGAGGACCTCGACGGCAACGCGCTCCCTTCGCCGAAGCCCGGGCTTGTGGACTTCCAAAGGTGGAGCGACGACGGTCTGCCCGTGACTCACGACGTCGTGACTCCCGACGGAACCACGATCACCGTAGACGGGCCCGCGAACGGCACGAAGTATTACTACAAGGTCGCGTCCCTCGACATTCTGGGCAGGCAGGGAGCTTGGAGCGCTTCTACCGTGGAAGCTACTCCGATCGATAGAACGCCGCCTCGTGCGCCGACAGACCTGAAGGTCGATCCGTCGAGATCCCCCGTAGGGCTGGCCCTGACGTGGCGCAAGGTCACGCTGGATTCCGTCGGCCACGCGGAACTGGATTCGACCAACACCTACAACATCTACAGGTCGGACGACTTGAGCGCGCTGGAGAACGTGGCCGCGCTCACGCCTGCCTCGAGCCTGTTCGTCCACAGCCTGACCGCGAACCCGTCCGACCCGGCGACCCCTACTCTAAGCTGGACGGACACCAGCTCGGTTCTTGTTCCGCCGTACGGTGAGAAAGACTTCTACTACAGGGTCCAGTGCGTTGACGCTCACGGCAATGTGAGCGCGCCGTCCGCGGTTATAGGCGGCCGCGCTCCCGACACCACGCCGCCTGGCCCGACCAAGGTGGTCGGAGCGGAAGGGCACGCCGACCACATCAGGGTTTTCTGGGAGCCAAACCCCGAGCCGGATGTGGCGGGCTACCAGGTTTATGTCGGCGTGTGCGACAAGGGCAAGCCGTATCAGCCCGGAGAGAAGGAGGGTGCGCTTACCCATGTTCCGGGATGCGACTATGCCTTGGTGGGCGAGATTCTGTTGAACGAGGCAAATAAGAGAAAAGCCGATACCGGCAGGATTTACTACGACGACTATTCAGTGCCGCCCGGCTCGCCGGTGTGCTACTCATATTGGGTCAGGGCATTTGACGCGGCCCGAAACGTGTATCCGGGCAAGTGGAGTAGCCACTGCCCCGATACGGGCGAGTATGTCTGCCAGAAACTCCTGGAGGAAACCCCGCCGCCGTATCCCATAATCTCCGCGCTCAGCGCCAGGAGCAACTCGATTCTGATCGAGTGGCTGGCCTCGCCGGTCCAGGACCTGCGGGCGTTTCACGTGTATCGATCCGAGAAGGAAAACGACCCGCCGGTTTTTGTGGCGTGCGTTTTCAAGGACGGGACGGTGTCCACCACCAAGTGGACCGGCATGGACGTGAAATGTGAGGAGATCCCAGCCGAGCCGAACCCGACGGCGGTGCTGGCCTCGTTCGTAGACAAGAACGTCGAGCCGAACAAGATATATTGGTATCGGGTGGCGGCTGTTGATTGGCTTGGCAACGAGAGCGAACGCGCGGACCTGACCAAGATTCCCGCGATGAGCACGTTCACCTACAACCGGGACGTGCCTCCGCCGCCGACGGTGCTCGCACCGGGCGCCGCCGCGCCGGCCGGGTGCGGGCTGGTCGTCAAGTGGACGCCCGCTTTCGACCCCGCCAAGCACAGCGGGTTTCTGGTTTTTCGCGGCACTACGGCCGCGGGGCCTTACCGACAGGTGAGCCCCATCGTGACCGGCAACGAGTTCCAGGACAAGACTGCGCTTCGGAACGTGGACTACTACTACCGGGTGCAGGCGATGGATATCGAGGGCAAGCTGTCGGAGCCTTCCGCGCCGGTCCTGTACAGATACTGAAAGCTGGGGTGGGTATGAAAACACAGAGCTTGATTTGCGCGCTTGTCGTGCTTGGCGTCATCGCCGGAGGGCTCGCCGCACAGGAGTTCGACCCAAAAAGGGACGGGTGGTACTTTTCAAACTGGGGCGAAAAAAGTCCCCACTGCGTGGGATCGTGCGACTTCTCCTGGGAGCTTTATAGACAAACCTACCTGGGCATCAACCCCACCCATGACTGCGTGGAAGCCCCCCTGGACTGCGCCTTCTATGAGATATTCAAGGGATGCGCGAGAGAAGGCAACTGCGGCGGGATGTCGCTCCTTGCACTGGCGCTGTTCAAGTACGGAGGCTACTTCGGATTCTGTTCGCCCGCCAGCTTCTACACGGGGACCGAGTCGCCCGACCGCGCCGATCTGCACCAGGCGATCAATATCCTCCAGGCAAGGCAGTTCAGCGCCGCGGGAATCGAGAACTTCATCGACGTGGTCGATGCGGGGAACCTCAACAACGCGGTCGCCGCGTTCAACACGGTCAGAGACGCGCTTGCTCGGGGGGACTACGCGGTGCTGTCGATCGCCAACAGCGCGTTGGGGGATGCGGCCCATACCGTGATACCTTACAAAGTGGTGGACGGCTCGCCCAAGAGGATGTACATCTGGGACCCGAACCTTCCCTACGACGACAATGCGGCGCGCTACGACACCGAGGCCAACGTGATGACCATCAACAGCGCGACCGACTGGACCTATGTTCAGAGCTCCTCGCGGACCTACTCCGGGTCGGGCGGCACGGGCGCCTGGTGTTTCGCTATACCGATGTCGATCGTCCTGCCCAAGTCACGCCAGCCGCTTGCGCTGGATATGGTCTTCGATGCACTGCAGTCGGCGTTCGTCACGGGCCCCGGGGCGGCGGTGTCCCAGATATCCGACGACGAGGGCCGGCGGTTCTACAAGACGGATGCCGATGTGCACGTGCTCGGCAACGACCTTGAGACGGACCCGGCAAAACGCCTGAAGGGCGTCGCAAGGTGGCGGTGGCCCGCGCAGGGCGCCGGAGATCAGCCGCCGGGCGAGCTTTATTTCATACGCAGGACCATCGGTCGGGCCGACTCGCTCAACTTCACCATCAGCGGCGCCCAATACCGCGCGGTGATCGGCGCGGCCGGCAACCTGATACAGATCGAGTCGAGTTCCGGCGCGAGCGCAAAAGACATCATCAGAGTCTCCAATCTCGGCACGGCGGCCCAGACGGTTCAGATTCAGACGCTTGCCGCCGAGAGGAACCTGTCGGTCAAGCAGCTGCGCGCCGACGTTAAGGGCACCGATTGGCGCAGCATCGAGGTCAAGAACCTCAGGGTGCCGCGGAACGTGCCGGTGACTATCCAGGCCGTCGGCGACGTCGAGTCGGTGCTGGTATCAAGTTCCGAGCAGGCCGTCACGTTCGATTTGGACCTGCAGCAGAGGATCAAGGGACGATTCGCCGCAAAGACCGGCGAGCGTCTCTCGACCTCTCCCGGCAAACATCTCTGGATTGCGCCTGAGGATTGGAATGTCCTGGAGCGGACCCGGATAACCGCGCTGCATTTGGACCGGGCGGTGCTCGGCGGGGTTTCCTTGCGAGTTCCGGAGCGGGGGATTGCCCGCGAGCATCCGACCGTCACGGCCCGGCCTACCGCGACCGGCCCGGCCGTGGCATCTGCCGGCGATTTCCACAAACTTACGGACCTGGAGTTCGCTCTCGAAAGCGGCGTGCTGACGTCCGCCGAGATCCGCGGCCAGGCTCCTCCGGACGGCTACCAATACGCCGTGTTCACACTTGTGGCGCGCAACCCGCAGGCGAGGCAAGTCCGATTTGTCGACTCGAACTATGCAGCGCGACTCTACTCCTCCGCGGGCGATGAAATCAGTTGGAACGGCGTGTTCCTCGGCGAACGCGGCGACACGGGGATGACCGTGGTGGACGTCAAGCCGCAGGCAGCGATCAAACTGCGAGTCTACTACACGGTGCCCGAGGGCACTGCGCTCGGGAGACTCGTTTTCTCGGAAAAGTCGACGGGCGCGTCGTTTGCGGTCGACGTGAGCGGCCGCTAGGCCGGCGGGGCAGCGTATCGGTTCGGTCTTGCGGGGGCAAGGGGCTCGGACCAGGTCATCCTGAGCTTGATTCAGGATCCATCTAAACCCCCCGACGGATGCTGAATCGAGTTTAAGCATGACGAGATTCCCGCAACACGCACCTGCCTCCGGCGCAGCCACAGCCCGCCGCGCCCGAGGCCTTGCACGGCACGGCATAGATAACGCCGGATTCTCTCCTTTTCCGCGCGCCCCGGAAGTAAGCGGAGCTACTTCTTGAACCTCCGACGTGCGCCGCAGACGGCACCGCAGAGCCCGACAGCAAGAGCTGCCATCGACGACGGCTCCGGAATGGCGTACCAGTCGGTCGGGTACTGGGTGATGTTCACGGGTGTGCCTGCAACATCGTAGACGAACTCGACGTGCAGGGTGGCCCCGGGCTCAACGGCCATCGGGTTCTGAGGATTGCCGCTGGTAATCACGTGCGCGAAAAAGCCGCACACGTCGGGCAGCAACTCGTACGGCCACAGCGTACCCTCGCCGACCTTGTAGACGCGGACATCTCGAAGATTCGCGCCGTTTTCGATGGCCACGTGCCAGTCGGTCCAGGTGTCCTCGCTGCTGTTGTACACGTCCTGGCGGATACGGGGATCCTGCCCTGACGGCGGGGCACACCCACACAGCAACCAGACATCCACCCCGTTTGGCCTGTAAGGCCAGTCGAGCTCCAGGTCGTACGTGCATACCCCATCTATGTTGCACCACTTCCCGGGGTCTAACTGGACCTCGTACGTCGCGCCCAGGGCGGGGGTGGACAGAGCTGCGGCGAACAGCAGGGCCGCAAGCAGAAGACGAACCTTGATCGACATCTCTTCTCCCTCCCAATCCGTCGCGCACGCGCCGCGCTCAAGCGCGGTCTGTCGAGCGATCAATGCCCGTCTTGGCGCATGCAGTATATCCCCGGAATCGGCTGTTGTCAAGGACCCGCGAAAAAATTTCCGATCGATTCTTTCCGCGCGTCACCTGCGGTTGCCCAACACTATCCGCTGCCGGAGGGATATCGCCCGGAATGACGGTTGAGGCGGGCGCAAAAAAAGCGTTCCATTCGGCCTTGACTAGGCCTACCGGCCGTGCTATCTTGAGTCGGGCAGGACCCGGGGGAGTTTGCGACTTGGGACAGGGACAACGGCGCTCGCACGCTAGTCGATATTGGTGGGTGATCCTGGGCGCGCTGGCGATAGCCGCGGGCACGACGGCGGCCTACACCCCGGCCCTCCGGGCGGGCTGGGTGTGGGACGACGACTTCTACGTGACCAAGAACACGCTCCTGACCGCCCCCGACGGGCTGCGGCGAATCTGGTTTTCGCTGGAATCTCCCTCGCAGTACTTTCCTCTCGTGTACACCACGTTCCGACTCGAGCGGGCTGTCTGGGGCCTTGATCCGACCGGATACCACGCCGCCAACATCCTTCTGCACGCGGCAAACGCGCTTCTGGTCTGGCTGGTTCTGTCGAGGCTGCGCGTTCCGGGCGCGTGGCTTGCGGCGGCGATATTCGCGGTCCACCCGGTCCACGTTGAATCGGTTGCATGGGTCACCGAACGCAAGAACGTCTTGAGCTTGTTTTTCTCGCTTCTCACGATGCTGGCGTGGTTGAAGTACGCGGACGGCGGACACTCACGCGCCCGCTTGTGGTGGGCGGCCGCATTCGCGTTGTATGCGCTTGCGCTCTTCAGCAAGACGACTGCCGTCACCCTGCCGGCCGCAATGCTCATCGCGGACTGGATACAGGGCAGGTCGATCGACCGCCGGCGGGCTGCGGCAGTCGCGCCCTTTGTGGTGTGGGGCGTCGTGATGGGGTTGGTGACGGTGTTGTGGGAGCGGCACCACCAGGGCACGATGGGCCCCGAGTTCGCGATGTCTCCTTTGGAGAGAGTGCTGGTAGCCGGTCGGGCGCTGTGGTTCTATGCAGGAAAGCTGGTCTGGCCCTCGAAGCTGACGTTCAGCTACCCCAAGTGGGACGTGAGCGAAACGGATCCTGTGCAATATGTGTGGCTTGCCGGGATCGTCGCCGTCGCAGCGGTGCTCTACATGTGGCGGCGCAAGATCGGCCGGCTGCCGATTGCCGCCGTCTTGTTCTTCGCCGTCACGCCGATTCCCCTGCTGGGCTTTTTCTCGTTATACACGTTTCGGTACTCTTACGTTGCCGATCACTACCAATACGTGGCGAGCATCGGACTGATCGCCCTCGCGGCTGCGCTGATCAGTGCCGCCGTCCGAAGGTTCGGGAGGGCTGCCGTGGCGGTTCCGGCTGCGATTCTGGTCGTGCTCGGCTCGCTCACCTGGCGGCAGTGTCTTGCCTACAAGGACGCGGAGACTTTGTGGCGCGACACCCTCGCCAAGAACCCGACGTCCGCGATTGCCCACACGAACCTGGGCCGCATCTTGCTCGACCGAGGCGAATCGGAGGCCGCTTTCAGACACTTCCACAAGGCGGCCGAGATCGCTCCTCACATGGCCGAGGTCCAGAACAACCTGGGCGTCGCTCTGCTCAGACAGGGGGACCTCTCCGCGGCCGAGCGGTCGTTCAGGCGCGCCATAAGGTCGGATCCTCGATACGCCGGCCCACGAGTCAACCTGTCCGCTATCTACTTGCAGAAGGAGAACTTCGAAAAGGCCGAGCGGGCGGCGCGCGACGCACTAAGAATCAACCCCTATCTCACTGAGGCCTATTCCCACCTTGGAATCGCGCTCGCGGAACAGGGCAGGCTCGACGAAGCGATCGAACAATTTCGGCAGGCCCTCCGGCTGGACCCGGAGGACGCCCAGTGCCGGAAGAACCTCGAACACGCCTTGTCTCTTCGACGAAGCCGGTAATCGCAAGGGCGCCCTTCACGGGCTAAGCGCGCGCCCGGATTCAGCCGATAATCGGTACGTATCGCATATCGTCGATCCACGGGGCGCCGCAGCGTCATGAGAATACTCATTATGAGCGCCGAGACACCGCCCGTTGCTAGGTCGGATGGGCCGGCCGACTTCGCACTGATTCTTGCACGCGGGCTTGCCGAGCTCGGCCACGACGCTCGTGTCGCCCTGCCGGCATATCGGTTCGTGGAGGACGATGCTCGTCTTAATGTTCGGCCGGTGCTTGAGAATCTGGTGCTGGAATGGGAGGACGGGTGGATCAGGACCGCGTACGTCCAGTCGTTCGTGCTCAGAGACGTGTATTTCTATCTCATCGGCGACGGCAGCCGTTTCCGCCACGCCTGCCGACTCGACGGCGAAGACTGCGCGCTCTTTGCAAGGGGCCTCTTGGCCGCCGTCAAGGCGGTCACACCGAGATGGCTGCCCGAGGTTGTACACATCAACGATTCCTGCCCCGGCCTCGCGGCGGTATACATAAACGCCGTCTATCTTAGGGAGTGGGACATTGAGGGCACTGCATTCTTGACCACGGTACACGGCGATGCGGACTCCCCACGGTCAAACACCCTGGTTACGGGCAGCCTGCTCGACCCGGATGTGCGCGTGCTCAGACGATATCGGTCCGCGCGGAGGTTGGCGAGAGAATACGAAGAGATCTATAGCGAGGCGCGTTCCACGTGCGAGATCCGCCGGATGGCGGCATAGATCCAAGGCGGCCGCAAGAGGCCGAGAGGAGCCCACCAAGGCTCGGCGCGACACAATCCGGGGTGTGGCCGCGGGAATCATTGTCGGCGGTTGGTGCGTATAGGAGTTGGCCGGTTTTCTTCCGGCGTGGGCAAGAGCCGACACGCGCCGGTCGTTACGCAAAGGCGCAGGAACGCCGGGGCGGAAAACCTTGGTATTGTGTTGACAGGCGGTGACGCGTTCTGTACAATGAGGCTCGAACCGCAACCACTACAGAGCGGGCATCGGCAGCCCGCCTGCCGCGACGGGTGGACGAAGGGCCAATGAGCGCGCCCGACCTACAGGTGCTCTGGCACAACTACAAAACCTTGGGCGAAGCCAAGGCGCGAGATAGGCTGATTCAGCACTACGCGTATCTAGTCAAAATCACCGCCGGACGGGTGGTCACTAGTCTGCCGCCCAATGTCGAGCGCGACGATCTGATATCCGCCGGCATTATCGGCCTGATCAAAGCGATCGACCAGTTCGACACGCGCCGGGAGGTGAAGTTCGAGACCTATGCCATCGCCCTGATACGCGGCGCGATCCTGGAGATGCTGCGGGAGGAAGATTGGGTCCCGAGGTCCGTGCGCGAGCGCGTCAAGGCTCTGGAAAGGACTTACCTCGATCTTGAGAGCCGGCTCGGCAGGCCCGCGACGGAGGAAGAGGTTGCCGAAGCGATGGGCATGGAGATAGATGCGTTCCACGCCCTGCTTGCCGACACCGGCAGGGCTTCCCTTCTGAGCCTGGACGATATCGTGCTCTCGGGCGAGGGCAGCGAGAAGATACACCTTGCGGATGTCGTGCACGACGAATCCGCCGACACCTCCGCGG
>Ga0068707_1001968_pt1 | contig 14429 bp, 6 predicted proteins | sample YNPNPMetaG_FD_66600 | JGI IMG/M metagenome (GOLD analysis project Ga0068707, IMG submission 66600) | Anoxygenic and chlorotrophic microbial mat microbial communities from Yellowstone National Park, USA - YNP NP MetaG | ecosystem: Environmental > Aquatic > Thermal springs > Hot (42-90C) >... | reverse complement strand
GGGCGAAGCACTGCTGGCCGAGCTGCGCGCGGCCGGTGCGAACACCGTCCCGGCGCTCGTCATCGAAGCCACGGTGACCGCATCCGCGGGCCACGAGCATGTGCAGGCAGGATCGGCCTGTCGGTTCCTGGTGGCAAGGCGATCGGGGGGACCGGAAGGAGAGCGGTGTCAGGCGCAGGTGGTCTGCGCACGATGGTGCATCTACGGCGGCGCGTCCGGCGGTTTCCTTCCCTGCCGCTTCCGCAGCTCCCCTGCGGCGAATGTGGCGGGGAAGGACACGGAGACCACGTCGGTCGACGGGGACGGGGGGTTGGAGATCGACACGCAGCAGGGAGTGCTGCGGGTCTGGGATGATGCATCGGGAGCTGCGGGCGAGTTCCGGATCGAGGCGCGCATCACGGGCGTCCAGGCCTGGCATTCGGAGTAGAGGGGAGGGCGGGCCGCCGCCACGAGCCGTCCGAGGTTGCCCCGAATCGAGCGTCCGGGGCGGGGACCTGCGCCGCGGTGGAAGGTGATGGCATCCTGCGACGGGAAACGGCACGGAGGTGACCGGGATGGCTTCCCGAAAGGAGTGTCGCGCTCGATTCGTGCAAAGTGCGGGGGCGGATGCGCAGGCCCTGAGCGAGCTGCTGGGGCTCGGTGGAGTCTGGGTTTCCTCGGACGGGGAGCTCCTGGCGCACCTGGACTTCCAGCTTGGCGTCGAACCGCTCGACAGCGCCGTGGCTCGGGTGGTGGCCACGCACGTGTCGCGGGAGTCGGCCGAACGCCGGACGCTGGTGGTGGGAGCGGCCGCGGGGCGCATCCGGGACCGCGCCCGAGCCGCCTGCTTGCTCGGGTGGTTCGAGCGGCTCGACGAGGAGGCGCGGATCGTGCTTCACGGCCTGGTGCGGGACCCGACGCCTCTGGTCTGGCGCGCCGCTTCGCGCGCCACCTGGCGCCAGTGCGGGCGGGGAGGCCTGTCCGTGGAGACGGCGGCCAGCGTCCTGCAGTCGGCCGACGAGGGGCCGGGAACGGCGACCCTGCGCCGACACCTGGCGGGGGGTCTGGCGGGACTGTTGACGGCGGGTTCCCCCGGGGGGGCGGCCCTGGCCGCGCAGCTCATCGATGCCGCGGCGAAGCACGGCGACGTATGGACGAGGGCGGCGGCGGCGATCTCCTGCGGCGAGTGCGCGGTGCTGGCGGGGTCGAACGACGTCGTTTTCGCGTCGCGGGCGCGGGATCTGGCGTGGAGTCGGGAAGCGGAGGTCGTGGCGAGCCTGTTCGTCGCGCTGCGCGAGGCGGGGCGGTCGAGCGGACGGCGGGAGTGGGCCCGGAGGCTGGTCCGTGACCTGATCGGGGCGCTGGATGCGGTCGACCCATCCCGGCCCGACGCCCGGCTGGAACTGGCGCGGGCGCGCGCGGCGGCGGACGCCGTGCTGGGCTCGCCCGAGCCGGACGCCGGTCTGTTGGGCCGGGCCGCTTCCTCCCAGGCCCTCGCCGCCGGCCCGCAAGGCGCTGCATCGCCGGGCGCCGACCTTTCGCGCTGGGCCGCTCTCTACGAACGAACCTTGGAACGGGCGATGGCGGGGCGGCCGGACGAATCGTTCCAGGCTTTGCATCGGGCGATCGAGATGGCCCGGGGGGCGGTGGAGGCGGTCGAGCGGGTCGTGGATGCCGGCGGCCCCGCCGACCCGGCGGCCGAGTGCGCGTGGTTCCGGGAAGTGGCCGAGCGCGAGATGATGGACGGGTTGACCGATTGCCTGGTCGAGGTGGTCTGCGGCACGGCGGAGCAACGGCGGGCGATTCGCGGAGCGGTGCGCGGGCTCCATCACCTGCTGGGCCGGACGGCGCTCCGGATGTGCACCGCCTCCACGTTCGTGGTCGCCCGCGAAGGAATGCGCGCCATCGCTCTGGCCATGGATGCGCGGCCAAACGAGATGCGGGATGCGGCGCCGAAGCTGATTGGGGCGGCCCGCGCGCGGGAAACCCGACGCCATGCCGCCCAGGCCCTGGCCCGGCTGCTGGCCCGGCTGCATCTCGACCACTTGCCTGCCTTCTGGGACGTGGCGCTGCGGGTCGCCCTCCAGCCGGACAGCACGGGCCTCCACCTGCTCGAACGGCTGATCGAGTTTTCTCCGGCGGCGGCGAGCTCCGACCTGGCGCTCCTGGGGCACGTCCTGGGAGAGATCCGCGCCGGCCTGTCGATCCGGCAGACCGCCGCCCGTCTGGATCATGTGGTCGCCGCCGCCAGGCGGATGCGGCCAGAGGCCGGCGACGACGAGGACGCGGAGGCGGTGCGCGGCCTCGACGAACTGGCCCAGGTGCTTCGATACCTCGGGGGACGAGCGACTGGCGGGTGGCGCAGGGGACTGGACCATGCGGTCGAGGTGCTGGCGCGGTGCGAGGCCAATCTGGCCTGGGATGAACCACTTCCCGATCCCCTCGGCCAGCTCGTCCTCCTTGCCCGGGGCCTCGGCGAAGCACCGGCCGTTGCCGATCTGGCGGCGGTGGGGAGAGCGGTCGAGCAGGGGCTGGCGAGTGTTCCGGCCCGGGCCCTGGCGCACGCCCTGCTCCACCCGCGCATCCACGCCGCGCGATCCCCGTCGGCGCCAGCCCCGTTCGCGCCGCAGGCCGGAGCGACGTATCACGGCTACCGACTCGTGCGCCTGCTGTCCGAGACCAACTTCAGCGTGGTCGGCCTGGGCCTGCGCACCGACAGTCGTCGCCGCGTCATCCTGAAGTTCCCGACCAGCCTGGTCTGGTCCGATCCCCGGGCCCGAGACCTGTTTCGGCAGGAGGGCCTCTTGCTCCAGGCGATCCCGTCGGAGCACGTGGTGCGGGCCGAGGCCGTGTTCGACTGCGATCCGCCGATGCTCGTGCTCCAGCACCTCGACGGGCGGACTCTCGACCAGTGCCTGCAGATGGACCGCCGCTGGCTTCTCCGCCGGTGCGCGGAGGTCGTGCGCGGACTGCGCCACGTCCATGACACCGGGATCGTGCATCGCGATCTCAAGCCCTCGAACGTGATCGTGGTGCGGAGCGATCGCGCCGTGATCATCGACTTTGGTATCGCGTGGCTGGACCAGCGCCTCGTGACGGGCGAAGAGGGCCCCCCCGAGCCCGGGGGCGGGACACCGCTCTACATGGCTCCGGAGCAGTGGCTCTGCATGGTCCCCACCGCCGCCACGGACATCTATGCTCTGGGGGTCCTCCTGTACGAGATCCTGTCCGGCAGTCCGCCGTTTCCGGATGGCGACCTCCGTCGAATCCAGAGTGCGCACCTCACGCAGGATCCGCCGCCGCTCGGCCGGCGCGCGCCGGCGGTACTCGGTGATGTCGTGATGCGGATGCTGGCCAAGCGACCGGAGGAAAGGCCGGGACTGTCCGAGGTTCGGGAGGCGATCGAGGCCGCGCTCGCCGACACCCGCTTCTGGGAGGCGGGCAACGCGGCGGGAGACACAACCCTTCTCTGGTCGGCCCGGTCGTGACTCGCGGCGATGGCGGCCCGAGCCGGGTCGCGGCGGAGAATCGAGTTCGGGCAGCGGCACTCGGCTTCGCAGGTTCCGGCAGACGCGTTCCGGGGTCGCTTCGAGGCGTGGGAGAGCCGGGAGAGGTCGCCGGGGACCGGGAGGGAGGAATCGGCGCCGAAGGCCGCAGCGCGCGGCACCGAAGTTCGCCGAACGACGGGGCGGCCGTCCCGTGAAGACCCGACCCCTTGCGTCGTCCAAGGGCGCGTCCTATGTTGCCGGCTCGACGGGAGGTGGCGGGATGAAACGCGACGGACGGCGGTGGTGGTTCGCGGCGGCGGTCGCCGCGGCGATCGCAACGGCGGGGGCTCTCGGGGCGGCGGCGGCCGACCAGGCGCCCCCGGCGCCGGCCCGGCGGCTGCGGGTGGTCGGCCGGGCCCCGACCGGTTCCCAACCCAAGGGGGTGACGATCAGCCCCGACGGCCGGACCCTGCTGGTCACCAACTTCGGGCAGCGCGCGGGAAAGAACATCTACTTCTACGACGCGGAGACCCTGGAGCGCACGGCGACGATCGACCTCGAAAGCGCCAACGTCGTGGAGTCGGTGTGGGCGCCGGACGGACGCACCGTGTACGTCTCCGACTTCCGCAACCACCAGGTGCTGTTCGTCGATCCGGCGGCGCACGAGGTGACGCGGAAGGTCACGGTCGATCACCATCCGAAGGTGCTCGTGCTGAATCCGGACGGTTCGAAGCTGTTCGTCTCGTGCTGGGCGCACGGCACGGTCGAGGCGGTCGACACGGCGAGGGGAGAGTCGCTGGGTCGGGTGCGGGTCGGCTCGCAGCCGCGCGGGATGGCGGTGTCGCCGGACGGCACCAAGCTCTACGTCGGCAATCACGGCTCGCACGACGTGTCCGAAGTGGACACGGCGACGCTGACCGTGCTGCGGACGAAGAACCTGGTCCACCGGGCGTTCCCCCGCCACATGCTGATCAACCGGGAGGGGACGCGCCTGTACGTGAGCTCGCTCGGCAAGCGGGCGGTCTATGTGTTGAGCACGGAGACGCTGGCGATCGTCGGCGTGATCCGGGTGGGTGAGTGTCCGAAGACGATCGTGTTCTCGCCTGACGAGAAGTGGTTGTACGCGGCCGACTACTGTTCCCGCGAGGTCTCCGTGGTGGATTTGGCGACGCTCGGGTCGCGGCAGGTGGCGATCGAGGGGATCGATCAGCCGTCGGGGCTGGCGATCCACCCCGACGGCACGCGCCTGTGGGTCACGGGGTGGAGGAGCGACGACCTGGTGGCCCTGGAGCCGTACGACCGGCCGTAGGGCCGCACCGCGCGTCCGATCCGCCCGAGGGCGAGGCCGGAGGCGGTGGACGGGTCAGGGGGTGTCGCGGGTCGCCGCGGCGTCGGCGGGGGGAGGGCTTTCGTCTTCCCCGCCTCCGAAAAAGGTGAAGATGGAGACGGCGGCGATCAGGCCGAGTCCGAGGACGATGGCGGCGAGGACCCAGCGCCAGCCGCCGTCCTCGCTTCCGCTTGCCGTGGCGTCGGGGGCGGGCGAGGGAGCGGGACGGGAGGCGGGGGAGATTTCCCAGACGACCGACACGCGTTCGGAATCGACTTCCGGGGCCGCCGGCGGCGGCCGCTCGGGGACTCGCGCCTGCTTCCGCCGCGGCTCGGCCCGGGTGGGGGGAGCGGCGGCGGAGGAGAGCGGCGGGGCGGAAGGAGCCGGGGCCGCGGCGGAGGCGGAAAGCGACGGGGCGGAAGGAGCCGGGGCCGCGGCGGAGGCGGAAAGCGACGGGGCGGAAGGAGCCGGGGTCCCGGCGGCGGCGGAAAGCGACGGGGCGGAAGGAGCCGGGGTCCCGGCGGCGGCGGAGGGCGGCGAGGCGGAAGGAGCCGGGGTCCCGGCGGCGGCTCGGGACGGGACGGGCGCCGTGGGGGCGGCGACGGGTCCCGGCGGGGATTCGGGAATCGCGGTCGGCGCGGCGAAGGACGGGACGCGCGGCGCCGCGCGACCGGCGGACAGGGCGGCGGCGGGCACGAGGGCCGGGGTCGAGACGGTCTGGTCTTCGGGCGGAGAGGCCGACGGCGGCGGGACCGGCGTCGCACCGGAGGAGCGGCCCGGGGCGGCCGACGAGGCCGCCGGGACGACCGATCCCTGCACGCGGTAGGGAAGGAGGGCTTCCCGGAACGCCTCGGCGCTCGGCCACCGCCGGTCGACGTCGCGTTCGAGGGCCCGGAGGACGGCGCGTTCGAGCGACTCGTCGACCTCGGGTCGCTGGAGCCGGATCGGCTTGACGTCGGAGTTGACGATCCGGACGAGCAGCTCGTTGCGCGTCGGCGCCTCGTGGGGCCGGCGGCCGGTGAGGGCCATGTAGAGGATCACCCCGGCGGCCCAGAGATCGACGCGGTGGTCGAGGCGGCGGCGGGCGAGGATCTGTTCGGGGGCCATGTAGGTGGGGGTGCCGAGAAGGGCGCCGGAGCGAGTGAGCTGGGCGTCGCTGTCGAGGATCTTGGAGACGCCGAAATCGACGAGTTTGACGAAATCCTCGCGGGTGCCGTAGCGGATGAGGAAGACGTTGGCCGGCTTGAGGTCGCGGTGGATGATGTTCTTGGCGTGGGCGGCGGCGAGACCGGACAGCACCTGGCAGAGGATGTCGACGGCGCGGCCGACGGGCAGCACGGGTTGTTCTCGGAGCAGGTCGTAGAGGGTGCGGCCTTCGAGCAGTTCCATGACGATGAAGGGGGCGTTGTTCGGGGCGGTGCCGAGGTCGATCACCTCGACGATGTGCGGGTTGCCGATCCGGCTGGCGGCGACGGCTTCCCGGTGGAAGCGCTGGAGGGTGCGGGGGTTCTGGGCGAGGTCGGGGCGGAGTAGTTTGACGGCGAGGGGGCGGCCGAGGCGGACGTGTTCGGCGAGCCAGACGACGCCCATGCCGCCCTCGCCGAGGGGGCGGAGAAGGCGGTACTTGCCTTCGAGGACCTGGCCCTGGGGGTCGAAGCTCATGCGCCCGCCCCCCGTGGCCCGCTCCCCGGCGTGCCGTCAATCGGTGCCGGCGCCGTCCCGGGCAAGGTCCTTGGAGTCTCCGAGCACCGCGAAGAGGGCTTCGACCACGCGCGGATCGAACTGGCGGCCGGCCTCCTCCTGCAGGATGCGGAGGGTGTCGCCGAGGGTGCGGCGCTCGCGGTAGGGGCGGTCGGAGGTCAGGGCATCGAAGGCGTCGGCGACGCAGACGATGCGGGAGGCGAGCGGGATTTCCTCGCCCTTGAGCCGGTCGGGGTAGCCGGTGCCGTCCCATCGTTCGTGGTGGTGCTTGACCATCCCGGTGACCTTGCCGAGGAACTTGAGCGGTCCGAGGATGGCGTCACCGAAGATCGGGTGGCCCCGGATCACGTTCATTTCCTCCTCGGTGAGGCGTCCCGGCTTGAGCAGCACCTCGTCGCGGACGCCGATCTTGCCGATGTCGTGGAGCAGGGCGGCCGAGTAGATCTCCTTGCGGTCCTCTTCCGGCAGACCGAGCTTCTCGGCGATGCGCATGGCGAGGCGGGCGACGCGTTCGGAGTGGCCGCGGGTGTAGGCGTCGCGCGCTTCGAGCGCGCCGGCGAGGGACCGGAGGGTGTCGTAGTAGGTCCGCTGCGTCTCCTCGAACAACCGGGCGTTCTCGATGGCGATGGCGGCCTGGGAGGCGAGGGTTTCGAGCATGCGGCGTTCTTCCTCGCCCACGGCATGCTGCGCCGCCAGCTCGAAGACCCCGATCGTCCGGTCGCCGACGCGCAGCGGCAGATCGACGCGCGTCGTGGCCGGGCCCGCCGCCGTCGGCTCGCCGCTGGAGGCCCGGACGCGCAGCTCCTGGGATTCCTGGTCGAGCAGCTTGATGGTGGTGGCGGAGAAGTCGAGGATGTCGCGGGTCATCCGCAGGATGTGTTGGAGGGTGGTGTCGAGGTCGAGGCTGGAGGTGATGGTCTGGCCGGCGCGATGGAGGGCGACCAGCTGGCGGACCTGTCGTTCGAGGGCGTCGTTGGCGGCGGCGATCTGGCGCGCGTACTGTTCGAGCTCGCGGTTGAGGCGCTCCATCTCCTGGATGTTGGCGCGCAGGGCGGCGTTCGCCTCCTCCGCGCGCTGGAACATCCGGGCGTTGTGGATCGCCGCCGCCGCGTGCGCCCCGAACGCCTCCAGGAGCTCCAGGTCCGCCTCGTCGTACGCCCCGACAACCGGACTCTCCGCGTCCAGGGTGCCGATCACCTCGCCGCGCACCTTCATCGGGGCGATCAGCTCGCACCGGGCGCCGGGGCTGCCCTGGACGTAGCGCGGGTCCTTGGTCACGTCCGGGATGACGAGCCCCTTGCCGGTGCGGACGACCTCGCCGCTGTTGGTGCCGTCCAGGGGGATGCGGCGCCCGGTGATCTCGCCGTAGCCGGCGGCGGCGCGCACGACCAGCTCATGGGTGTCGGGGTCGAGCAGCAGGACGGCGCAGCGGGAGAAGGCGAGCGCGGTTCCGGCGAGCCGCAGGATCTCGTGCAGCACGACGTCGGGATCGAGGGCGGTGGCGAGGGCCTGGCTGGCGGAGTGCAGCACGGAGAGGCGGTGGGACCGGCGGTCCAGCTCCGCGTTGTGGCGTTCCAGCTCGTCGTGCAGGTTGGCGTTCTGGATCGCAACCGCCGCATGGGCGGCAAAGCCGCTGAACAGTTCCAGGTCGTCGGCATCGTAGGCGTCGACCTCGGGGCTCTCGGCGTCGAGCACGCCGATAACGGATCCGTCGAGGCGGAGGGGGGCGGCCATTTCGGTGCGGCCGCCGGGCAGACCCGGGACGTACCGGGGGTCCTTGGTCACGTCGCCGACCACCTCGGCCCGCCCGGTGCGGAACACCGCGCCGCAGATCCCCTGTCCGGCGGGGATGCGCTTGCCGACGACGTCGCCGTAGCCGATCGCGGCGCGGACGAGCAGATCGTCGCCGAAGGGGTCCTGCTGGAGCAGGGCGCAGCGCTGGAAGCCGAGCGCGGCGGAGGCCAGCTCGAGGATGCGATACAGGAGCTGGTCGGGATCGAGCACGGACGAGATCAGGCGGCCGGCGCGGTTGAGCAACGCGAGGCGCTGGGCGCGGCGGGCGATGCGGCCGGCCAAGGTGGCGTTGTGCAGCGCGACCGCCACGTGGTCCGCCAGGGCGGCCAGCAGCTTGGCGTCGTCGTCGTGGAACGCGCCCGTCTCGAGCGACTCGGCGTCGAGCACGCCGATCACGCGGTTGTCGAGTCGGATCGGCACGGCGACCTCGGACCGACCGCCCTGCACGCCGGTGATGTAGCGGGGGTCCTGCGAGACGTCGGCGACCACCAGCGGTTCGCCGGAGGCCGCGACGAGCCCGGTGACCCCCTTGCCGAGCGGGATGCGGAGTCCCTCCGGGACGACGTAGCCCACCGCCTTGCGCAGGACGAGCGCCTCGGCCTTGCGGTCCACGAGCAGCACGGCGCAGCGGGGCACGTGCAGCGTCTCCCGCACGACGCCGAGGATCTCGACGAGGAGCTGGTCCAGGTCCAGGACGGTCGCCAGCTTGCGGGACGCGGTGACCAGCGCCGTCATCTCATACGCCGTCCGCTCGGCCTGCTTCCGCCGACGGTCGAGCTCGCTGCGCAGCAGGGCGTTGTGCAGGGCGGCGGCCGCCTGGTCCGCGAACGACGAGAACAGCGCCAGGTCGAGGTTCCCGAAGGCGTCGGGCCGTTCACTCTCGATGTCCAGAACCCCGATCACGGCTCCGTCGACCACCAGCGGCGCCGCCAGCTCGGAACGGGCGCCAGGAACCCCCTCGATGTACGACGGGTCCCGGCGCACGTCGCCGACCACGACCAGCTCGCCGCTCTCCGCCGCCCGTCCGGTGAGCCCCTTTCCGCGCCGGCCGCGGTACGACTCGACCACCCGCGGGTCGTAGCCGTGGGCGGCCCGGATGCGGAGCGTCTCACCGTCGGGCTCGAACAGCAGCACCGCGGCGTTGTCGAGGTCGAAGATGGCGCGCGCCCAGCGGACCACCGCGTCGCACAGATCGTCGGGGTCGGTCGCGGCCTGCAACGAGCGGGCCGCCTCGACCAGGCGCTTGAGTCTCGAAACCGCATCGGCCACGATCGTACCTCCGCCTGCCGGAGCGCCCCGGCCCCCTCCCCTCCCCCGCGGCCGGCCTGCATCTTCGTCCGGAACCGCCGGGAACGCAACAGGGAGCCGACCGCCCGGCGATCGGCGGCGCGGGAGGTTGGACAAGGGCCGGCGGGGCCGCCGCGACGCGCGCGTCGATCCGGCCACCGGAGGGAGTCAAAGGCCGCGGACGGCGCGGGCGACGATCGCCTCGTAGCGGAACTGCGCCCCGTCCGCGACGGCGCAGCGCGAACGGTAGCGCTGTTCGAGGAACCGGCGGGCTTCGGCCCGCGCCCAGGCGGCGTCGCGGCCGAGTTCGTCGGCGAGCGCCAGGGCGGCGGGGAGGGCGCAGCGCAGGCCGCCGCACGGTCCGGCACCAAGGCGGGTGCGGCGGAGGACATCGGCGAGCGTGACGGCCCGTTCGACGCGCGCGGCGTACCGCACCTCCGCCTCCGTCACCGTCTCGCAACGGCATAACAGCCGCCGCCACCCCGGGCGCTCGGCGGTCCGGGCCAGCACCTCGCCGGCCAGCGCGCCGTGCCGGCAGGCCAGGCGGCGCACGACGGGCCGGGGCAGCCGGAACTCCGCCGCCAGCCGTTCCTCGTCGGCCGGCGCCTCGCCTCCCGGCAACGGCAGATCCGCCGTGCGGCACGGCGCGTCGGACCGTCCGAGGAAGGCGGCGACCGCATCGATCGCATCCTCGGCCATCGCGCGGAAGGAGGCCAGCTTGCCGCCGGCGAGGGAGAACAGGCCGGGGCGTCCGTCCCGGGTGCCGTGGTCGTACACCCGGTGCTCCCGCGACAGGTCGTCCTCGTAGGTGCCGTAACGGTACAGCGTGGGCCGGATGCCGGCCCAGGTGTCGATGCGACGGAAGGAGCGGATCGAGGGATAGACGGTCTCGGCGGAGGCGAGGAGGTATTCGACCTCGTCCTGGGTGACGGGGATGTCGTCGAGGTCGCCGTAGTAGTCGTCGTCGGTCGTGCCGAGGATCGTGACATTCTGCCAGGGTTCGAGGAAGCAGGATCGGCCGTCGATCGCGGAGAAGGTGATCGACCAGTTGCTGATCCGTCGATCGAACACCAGGTGGACGCCCTTGCTGGGCCGCAGGCGGTAGGTGCCGCCGCCGAGGGCGGCGACGCCGGGGCCCCAGGCGCCGGCGGCGTTGAGGACGGCGCGGGTCTCGGCGCGCCAGGGGGCCCCGTCCAGCGTGCCGCGGCCGCGCACGACCCAGGCCGGAGCGGGGCCCTCCCGCCGTTCGAGCGTCTCGACGCGCACGTGGGTCGCGCACTCGCCGCCCGCCTCGATGCCGGCACGGGCGTTGAGCCAGCACAGCCGGTGGCTGTCGATGCCCCACTCGTCGAAGGTGACGGCTCCCACCAGGTCGGGCGACAGGCCGGGCTCGATCCGCAGCGCCTCCTCCGCCGTCAGGCGTTCGTGCGGCAGGCCGCGCTTGCGTGGCTGGTACCGGTCGTAGGCTTCGAAGAAGCCGTCCAGCCCGAGCAGCAGGCCGCGGGCGAACCGGCGGCGGGGGACGGCGAACAGGAACGGGATGCGGAAAAGCAGGTGCGGCGCGATGCGCTGGATGCGGCCCGAGTCCTCGCAGGACAGCTTTGTGACGCGGGGCTGGTCGAGGAGGTAGCGGGCGCCGCCGTGGATCATCCCGGAGGAGGCGCCGGTGGCGCCGGCGCCGAAATCGGTCTGCTCGACGAGGACGCAGCGCAGGCCGCGCAGTGCGGCGTCGCGGAACGCGCCGGTGCCGTTGACGCCGCCGCCGATCACCACCAGATCGTAGAGGGCCCCGTCGCTCATCCTGTCTTCCGCCGGCCTACGGCGGGCGCCGGACCTCGATCCCCAGCTCGGCGAGTTGCGCGGCGTCCACCTCGGACGGCGCCCCGCTCATCAGGCAGGCGGCGCGCGTCGTCTTCGGAAACGCGATCACGTCGCGGATCGACTCGGCACCCGCCAGGAACATGACGAGGCGGTCGAAGCCGATGGCGAGGCCGCCGTGGGGCGGCGCCCCGTGGGCAAGCGCCTGGAGGAGGAAGCCGAAGCGGCGGTGCGCCTCCGCCTCATCCATCCCGAGCGCGGCGAAGACCTGCCGCTGGAGATCCGGCTCGTGCAGACGGATCGATCCGCCGCCGAGCTCGACGCCGTTCACGACGATGTCGTAGGCCAAGGCGCGCACGGTCCCCGGATCTGTCGCCAGCCGTGGGATGTCCTCCGGCCGGGGATGGGTGAACGGGTGGTGCTTGGCGACCCACCGGTTCGACTCCGGATCGCGTTCGAACATCGGGAAGTCGGTGACCCAGACGAAGCCCCAGGAACCGTCGGGGACCAGGCCGAGTCGGCGGGCGAGGTGCTGGCGGAGGCGGCCGGCAGCAGTGGAGGCGACCAGCGGGTCGGCGTCGGCGACGGCGAGCACGAGATCGCCGTCCCGGAGGTCCAGGCGTTCGCGGAGCGCGGCCCGGTGTCCGTCGCGAAGGAACTTGGCCAGCCCTCCCTGCCACCCCGGGGCGGAGAGGCGGACGTTCGCGACGCCCTTGGCGCCGTACGGCCGGACCACCTCGTCGAGTTCGTCCAGTTCCTTGCGCGAGAAGGTCGTGCCGCGGACGCGCAGCGCGGCGATGCGTCCGCCCGCCTCGTGCGGTTCCCGCAGGAACCGCGCGTCGGTGGTACCGAGGATGTCGCCGACGTCGACCAGCTCGAGATCGAAGCGGACGTCCGGGTTATCGACGCCGTAGCGGCGGATCGCCTCGGCATAGGTCAGGCGAGGAATGGGGCGGGGCACCTCGACCCCGATGGTCTCGCGGAACAGGCGGGCGAGCAGGGCGTCGGCGACCGCCATCACGTCGTCGGGTTCGACGAAACTCATCTCCAGATCGATCTGGGTGAACTCCGGCTGGCGGTCCGCGCGGAGGTCCTCGTCGCGAAAACAGCGGCAGATCTGGAAGTAGCGGTCGTAGCCGGCGATCATCAGGAGCTGCTTGAAGAGCTGGGGGGACTGCGGCAGGGCGTAGAACGTCCCGCGGGAGACGCGGGAGGGGACGAGGTAGTCCCGGGCACCCTCGGGAGTCGAGCGGGTCAGGATGGGAGTTTCGAACTCGATGAACCCACGCTCGGTCAGCTCGTCCCGAGCGATCTTCGCCGCGCGGGCCCGCAGCATCATGATCCGCTGGAGGGCGGGGCGGCGAAGGTCCAGGTAGCGGTAGGCGAGGCGGGTGGTTTCGAGCGCATCGATTTCGTCTTCCATGGGAAACGGAAGGGGTTCGCTGCGGGCGAGGACCTCGAGCGTGTCGGCGCGGACCTCGACCTGTCCGGTGGGCAGTCGGGGGTTGACGTTGTCGCCGCGGCCAGCAACGACGCCGGCGACCCGCACGACGAACTCGGCGCGGAGGTCGCGGGCGGCGGCGGCGGCCCCGGGAGCGGCGGCCGGGTCGATCACGACCTGGACCAGGCCGGTCCGATCGCGCAGATCGAGGAACGCGAAGCCGCCGAGGTCGCGCTTGCGGTGGACCCAGCCGCAGAGGGTCACGGTCCGGCCGACGTGCTCGGCCCGCAGTTCGCCGCAGTAGTGGGTGCGTTTGGGCGTCATGGGGCGCGAGTCTAGGCCGAAACGCCGGCCGCGGGAAGTCCCGGGGCCACCTGCACCCGCTCAACCGGCTCACCTCAAGAAGGTGACGTACGCCCGGCCCGGCGGCTGGTTCGCCACGCCGGGCTGTGCTAAGTCAGCCCCGGCATGGAGGAGGACCGCAGGCGCCGATGAGGGCGCTCCTGGAACGGTACGCGCACTGGTCCGCCCGCCATCCGTGGTCGGTGCTCGGGGCGACGGCGGTGGTGTGCGCGCTGGCGCTGGTGGCGATCCGCAACCTGGGCATCTCGGCCGACCTCGCGGCCGTCCTTCCCTCCGACGCCGACAGCGTGCGCCATCTCGAACGGATCTCCCGGCGGCTCGGCTCGACCGACGCGCTGTACGTCACCGTGCAGTCGCCGGACGCGCAGGCCAACCGCCGGTACCTGGACGCCGTGGCCAAGGTGGTGGCGCGGTGGCCGGAGCAGCCGTTGCTCATCTACCGGCTGGACATCCGCTACTTCAAGGATCGGCGGCTGCTGTACGCGGACCTGTCCGACATGGAGCAGGTCCGCGACAACCTCGCGCGGCGCATCCGCTGGGAGAACGTGCATTCGAACCCGGCGTACATCGATCTGGGAAACGATCCGGCGCCGGAGGTGTTGCCGGCCGGGCTGCGGGAGAAGTACCAGGAGCGCTACAAGGACGAGCTGGGGGACGTCCTGGAGCGCGGAACGGAGGCGCGGGTCGGCGAGCCGGCGTCGAGCGACTTCCTGTACCTGGAGAAGGAGGTGGAGGAGCGGCGGGCGGACGGGACGACGCGGCGCGAGTGGGTGACGGCGATGATGATCCGGTTCCGGGTCGACGCGGTGAACGTGGATATGGCCCGGAACGTCGTCTATCGGACGGAATGCCTGGTCGGGACGCGCACGGGGGCCGACTGCCGGGATCTGGACCGCTGGCCCGGCTTCCGCGAGCTGCCGCCGGACGCCGGGTTGGTGTTGCGGGCGCCGGATTTCCATCCCGAGCTGCGGGTGGAGGTGGGTGGCGGGATCCGCCAGCGGGTGACCGAGACAGACGCCCTGTACAAGGACGTGCGCGCCTCGGCCATCGGGTCGCTGGCGGCGATGACGCTGATCGTGCTGCTGGCCTTCCGCCGCTTCCGGGCGCTGCTGTACGTGATGGTTCCGCTGCTGATCGGGTTGCTGGCCTGCCTAGCGGTGGCGGCGGTGGTCTTCGAGCGGCTGAACGTGATCACGGCGTTCACGTTCGCGGTGCTCGTGGGGCTGGGAAT
>Ga0068707_1001965_pt1 | contig 14446 bp, 12 predicted proteins | sample YNPNPMetaG_FD_66600 | JGI IMG/M metagenome (GOLD analysis project Ga0068707, IMG submission 66600) | Anoxygenic and chlorotrophic microbial mat microbial communities from Yellowstone National Park, USA - YNP NP MetaG | ecosystem: Environmental > Aquatic > Thermal springs > Hot (42-90C) >... | reverse complement strand
AGGCCGACGGTCGGCTCTTGCAGGAGGCCGGCCTGGATCAGGTCCAGGTGCACTTCGCCCGGGACGCGCGCGGGGATGGCGTGGCTGAGGTCGGCGTCAGGGACCACCTGCCGTGACAGGTTGGTCCCGCGCTGGCCGTCCGCCCAGGACAGGCTCCATACGCCGTTGAGATCGATTCGCGTGTACATATGATTCTCCTTGTTGTAATGAACCGTCAATCAATCGCCGGTCGCGTCCGGCGCCGCAATGCGCACGCGCGCCAGCCGCGTCGCCCAGTACGTCAGCGCTCCTCCGCTCCCGTAGAGGATGAAGGTCAAGACGAAAGGGAGGCTGCGGTTGATCTCGGAAAGCTGGCCCGCGATCCAGCCGAAGGGGGCCGTGAGCGCGATCACTGCCACGTAGAGGATGGCGATGATCCGCGCGCGCTCGCGCGGGTCGATACTGATCGTGCTTGCGCCCCAGTTTGTCCGTCAACGCCCCGCTCAGCATCGTCCAGAAGATCTGCAAAGCCAGGCTGATGCTGGCGAGCAGGCCGATCTGGGCGTCCGTCAATCCCAGGGCCAGCATATAGATCGAGACGTATGGCGCATACAGGTTGTAGGGGATTCCCCACAACGGCTCGGTGAGCACGGCGCCGCGCGCGTTGCCGCGCAGAGATTTGAGAGTCGTGAGGAGAGGGTGGGCGATGGGCAAGGGGGATCCTTCGGAGAGACGGCGTTCAGGAAAGCGGCGAGGCCACCAGGATCATGCGCTCGCTCTCCGAGACGAACGGATCCATCTCCCAGGATCCGTAGATCGCTTCCAGGGCGAAGCCGGCTTTCTCCAGCAGCAGCTCGGCCTCGAAGCGTCCCAGATAGCGCATGGTGAACGGGGCGATCGTGCGCCGCAACGTGCGGTCGGGGAAGACCTCGTCGTAAAAGAACTGGACGTGGATCGTCTGCTCGGCCAGGTCCACCTGGCGTGTGTATTGCTTGATCACAGTGGCGCCACTCGTCGGGTCTTGCCATGTCCCCTGGACGATCAGCCGCCCATCGTCGTTGGCCAGGTCCTCGACATGAGGCGGGAACAGGTCGAGCACCAGCAGCCCGTCCGGCAGCAGATGGCGATGGCAGCAGCCCAAGGCGGCCAGTTGATCGGCTCGCGTCTCCAGATGCATGAACGAGTTGATCGCGCAGTAGATGAGGCCAAAGCGACGTTCCAATTTGAACTGGCGCATATCTCCCTGCACCAGATGAACACGATCGCTCACGCCCAATGCCTGGGCCTTGGCGCGAGCGATCTCGATCATGGCGGCGGAGGTATCCAGGCCGACGACGTCGAATCCCGCCGCGGCCAGCGCCAATAGCACGCGCCCGGTGCCGCAGCCCAGCTCCAGGATCGGCCCTTCCGCGCGCTCAGCAAACCCTCGATAGAGGGCCAGGTCGGCGTCGAAGGCACCGTACTCCCCGTCGTAGAAACGCGCAAAACGATCGAAGTCCACGGTCATAATTCGATCAGTCCCCTCTCGATCGCATATTTGACCAGCTCCGCGCGCCGGTGCAGTTTGAGCTTACGCATGATGTTCTCACGGTGCCGATCGACGGTCTTGACGCTGAGCACGAGCTGCTCGGCGATCTCCTGATTGGTCAGCCCCTCTGCGATGCGGATGAGCACCTCCTCCTCGCGCGGGGTCAAGCGCTCCTCGTCGGGAACAGCCGCTGTTGGGCCAGCCTGGCCAAGGTAGCTGCGCACCAGGACTTTGGCGACCGACGGATAGAGGAACACCTCGCCCCGATGGACGACGCGAATGGCAGCGACCAGGTCGTCGGCGGCTGCGCGCTTGGGCACGTACCCGGACGCGCCCGCGCCCAACATCTGAAAGAAGTATTGGCTGTCCTCGTGGACGGTCAACGCCAGCACGGCCGTCTCAGGACAGCGCGCGCGAATCTGACGTGTGGCCTCGATGCCGTTCATGTCGGGCAGGCTGATGTCCATGACGATCACGTCGGGCCGCGTCTCCTGGGCCAACGCGATGGCCTCCTTGCCATCGGCGGCCTCCGCCACGATCAGCATGTCTGGTTCCGCTTCTAACAGCATGCGCAGGCCGGCGCGCACGACGGCATGATCGTCGACGAGCATGAGACGGATCGGGGTCGTTGCCTCGCTCATCGTTCCCTCGTCGGCTCGACCGTTTCGGCAGAAGGCAGAGCTACCGTCACCGTGATCTCCGTCCCTTCGCCCGGTCGCGAGTGAATCTGGCAAGTCCCGCCCAGCAGCCCCACTCGCTCCTGGATGCCGAGCAGCCCCCAGGCGCGGCGCGGCGACGGCGCGTTGAGGACAGCGGCTGGGAAGAAGCCGCGGCCGTCGTCGCCGATCGTCAGCCTGACCTGTTGTTCGCTGAACTCCAACTCGACCCAGGCCCGTTGCGCCTGCGCGTGGCGAGCCACATTGTTCAGCGCTTCTTGGGTGACGCGGAAGAGCATCGTCTCCATCTCGGGAGGGAGGCGGCGACGAGCGCCGGTGATGGTCAAGGCGACCGGCAGGTTGGCGCGTTGTTGGAAGTCATCGACGTACCAGCGCAGGGCCGCGATCAGCCCCAGGTCATCCAGTTGCGGCGGGCGCAGGTCGGCGATGCAGCGATGGAGTGCGTCCAGGGCGTCGGTCGCGGCCTTTTTCAGCTCGGCCAGTTGGCGTTGGGCGCGCGTGGGATCGGTCGCCATGGTTTGCTCGATCCCCTTCAGGCCCAGGGACAGAGCGGTGAGGGTCTGGCTGGTGTCGTCGTGCAGCTCGCGAGCGATACGCTGGCGTTCAGCTTCCTGGGCATTGACGACGCGGTGGAGCATCTCTTGCTGGACGCGCAGGCGCGCGGCGTTGGCCTCGGCCAGGCGTTGTTGGCGTTCCAGATCGAAAGCGCGCAGGGCGCGGATGATGAAGATGGCGATCAGGCAGGCCATCGTCGCCCGCAGGAGCTGCACTGGGAAGCCGGAAAAGGCCAGGAAAGCGTCGCTGTTGAGGACAGAGGAGGGGAAGAGCGGCGTCCGTCGCGTGATCGCCTGGCCGACGACGCCATACCAGAAGAAGGCGATCGCTGCCCACAGCAGATCGCGTCCGAACCGCTCCATGCCGCGCCCGCGCAGGAGCTGCTGTTGTCGGACCAGGGACAGGCAGGCGATCACTCCGCCGGGCATGGCGATCAAATAGCGGCTGAGCGCATCTCCCATCGCCAGCCACTCGTGTGGGGAAGGGCGCAACCAGAGATAGACGAAGGCGACGCTGACAAACCACAGCAGGGTGAATGTCGCTGCCACCGGACAGATGCGTGGGGCAGCGCCGCTCTGGCGGCGGAGCAGGCAGGCTCCGAATGAGACCAGCAACCAGAAGGAGAAGACCAGGAGCAGGACGCGCGCCGCTTCGAACCAGAGCGCTGGCAGATAGCCGTTCGCGCCTTGCTCCGCCATCTTCTGAAACATCTCCAGCCACTCGTGCACACCGTGAGCGACGCCGAATCCCGCGAGCGGTCGCAATGCCCGCGCGAACTCCAGTTGCGAAGCGCGCCCCGACTCCAACCACACGGCCAGCCCCATGCTGAAGAAGGCCAGGCCATACAGGAAGAAGATGAGGATCATGTGTTCGCCGAAGAATCCGGCATGGGAAATCAAGGGCAGAACTGCCTCTCAGCAGAAAAATCGATCAGCTCTCAACCAGATCGTGCATCTTACGAAAAGGCCGATCGTACCAAAATGAGAACACTCTATCTACTCGCGTGCGTGACAAGCCTGACATGACTCGTTCGTCCGTCCCTCATGATCCGCGGGCGCGGGCTTGACGGCGCTGTCGGGCGCATGGCAGATCAGGCAGTCATCGCGTCCTTCCAGCGCGTGCGGGATCGCGGGAGCGCTGGAGGGCGTTGTGCGCGCCGCGGTCGGCGTCGCCGTGGGAGCCAGGCGGGTCGGGGTGGGCGCGGCGGACGCGGCGCTGGCGAGCGTATGACAGGCCTGACACGATTCGTTCGTCCGCCCCTCATGATCCGCGGGCGCGGGCCTGACGGCGCTGTCGGGTGCATGACAGATCAGGCAGTCATCGCGTCCTTCCAGCGCGTGCGGGATCGCGGGGGCGCCCGCAGGCGCGGCGGCGGTGAGTGAAGCCGTCGCCGTGGGCGTGGCCGCTGCCGTCGTCGGCGTGCTGACGACTTGGGTCGCGCTGGGAGAGGCTGTCGCTGTCGGCGTAGGCGCCGCGACGGTGGGCGTGACCGTAGCAGTCGCAGTGGGCGTCTCCGCGGCGGGCGCAGCGCCACTGGCGACCTGGTGGCAGGCCCGACATGTCTCCTTCGTGCGCCCCTCGTGGTCGGCGGGCGCCGGCTTCATGCCGCTGCCGATGGCGTGGCAGACCAGACAATCCTCGCGCCCTTCCAGCGCGTGGGGAATGACGGGGGCGCCGCCGACGCCAGCGGGCTGCGCGGCCTCCTCACCCGCTGCGGCCGGCAGCTTGCGTCTCAACTGCTCCAGGAGGCCCGGCGCGTTGAGGCCCGCAAATTTCCATTCTGTGGCATGGCAGGCACTGTTGGAGCAGAAGCTCGTGTTGTCGGTGCCGCCTGGGTTGCTGATGTCGTGACAGCCAGCGCACGCCTCGCCGAAGTTGAAACGATGCTCGGCCAGCCATGTCGTGCTCTTGTGCGACTCTGGCTCAGGCAACCCCGGCGAGACGTCGATCGTCGTAACCAGACGATCTCCGGTCGTCACCTGCGGGAGGGTGTGGCAGATATTGCACTCCAGGCGGATCGCCTCCCCCTCCTGGCTCAGATGCTTGCCGTCATGGCACCGGAAGCAGCCAGGAAAGTCCTTGTGGCCGATGTTATCGGCATGCGTCTGCCAGTCCACCTTCATCTCTGGGAAGTGGGTGCGCTCGTAGATCGCCTGCACCTGGGCGATCGCCTGGACGACCTTCTGCCCATCCACGTCGGGAGCGTTCTTCTCATAGAAGGCGCTGATCTGTTCGGCGATCTGCTGCTTGCCCTGGGCGATGTCCGTCAGTTGATAGGCGGCCTGGAGGGCGGCCATCCCCTCGCGGCGTATGAACGGCAGCGCGCGATCGATGAGGCCCTGGCTGAGCGCTTGCTCCAGCGCATCTTGCGGCGCCTGGAAGATATGGGTGGCCCGGTTGTGGCAATCGACGCAGTCCATGAGGCGTTTGGGGGCCTGCGCGATCTGGGCCGGAGTCAACTTCGCTTCCAGGTCGACGTACTCCGTGCTCGTCCCATCGGCCCATTCCACGCGTACCCAGGGGATCTCCTGGCGTTGCTCGTCAGTCGCGATATAGGTGACTTTGGCTTCGATGTGCCAATGGATGCCGCGCCCCAGCCCTTGCCGGCTCGACCCGCCCCCCGTCTTGAGGGCGAAGGCGATGTTGGTGGGGGTGTTTGTCTCATCTTCGGCGAAGTGGCGGATTTGTTGTAGACGATCGGTATAGAATTTGCTGGGCCAGTGGCATTGTCCGCAGGAGATCTCCGCCGGGCGCAGCGACTTGATCGGCGATGGGATCGGCCGTGGATAGAAGCCGGTCGGGTACTTCCAGAGATAGCGCAGGCTGGCCACTTTCGATTCGACCAGCGCGGCCACACCGGGGCCGATGTGACAGGTGCCGCAATCGACGTTGGCGTGAGGCGAGGCCTGGTGCGTGATCTTCTCAGGGTTCATGACATGGCAGGAAGTGCAGAACGCGGTCGACTCCGTATAAAACACCAGCTCCAGCGAACCGAGCACGATGACGAGGACGATCGCTGCGCCGATGGCTGCTGCGGTCAGCCATTGACGTCGGATCAGTCGACCGACTTGCGGCTTGCTTTCCTCTGGCATGTGTGGCCTCGTCGGTTGCGCTCAGTTGTCGGGCGCGCCGGTCGCGATCCAGGCGCGCACGGTCGACAGCTCGGATTCGCTGAGCTGCGCCGGGTGGGTCCCTTGCATCTTCGCGATCAGCAGGCTGCGCTCCGGTTCGCTGGCGACCACGATCGGCCCGCTCTGGCCGCCTCGCATCACGCTGTCATAGGTGGTCAGGTCCAGTCCGCCCATTTGCCCATGACAGGTGACGCATTTGGTCTGGAAGAGGGGCAGCACGTCCCCGGCAAAGCCCGGCGCAGCGCTGGCTTGAGGCGACGCGGCGGCCGGCTGGTGACAAACCCGGCACGATTCGTTGCTGCGACCGACATGATCGGCGGGGAAGGGGACCACAGCGCCGCGATCGTGGCAGAGCAAGCAGTTTTCGCGTCCCTCCAGTTCGTGAGGGATCGGGCCAGCGGGGGCCGCAAGCGTTGGCGTCCCTGTGGCAGCGAGGGTCGCCGTGACGGTGACGGTGAGCGGGGCGGACTCGACCGGCGAAGTGATCACGCCCGTGGCGGTCGCGGCGATCGCCGCGGGCGCGGTCGGCGTCTCGCTGATCGCCGTCGCTGTGGGTTCGGTTGTGGCTGCAGCGACGGCATGGCAGACCGTGCAAGACTCATCGCTGCGGCCGACGTGGTCGTCGGGGAAGGGCCGCATCGCGCCGAGGGCGTGGCAGAGCGAGCATTGCTCGCGTCCGGCGATGGGATGTGGGATCGCGCCAGCGACGCCAGCGGCACGCTCTCTTGTCGGCGTCGCCGGAGGGGTGGGCGTCGGCGTCGCCGGGACAAACGGTGTGATCGTGGCGCGCTGGGGCAGAGTCGTGATCGCCGTCTGCTCGTAGCTGGCGAAGCCATAGACGCCGACCAACAGCAGGGCGGAGATGGTTGCAGCGATGGGGATATAGATCCGTTCGCGGCGTCGTCGCGTCTCCGGGTCCGGCTCGATGGGAGCTTCGCCGCGTTCGATGCGCAACAGCTCCAGCGGATGCTCTTCCTCCATCTCCTCGCGCGTCAGCTTGCCCGTGAACATGCTCTTGTTGAAGCGTTTGAGATGGACGTGGTACACGTGCCAGGTGAGGATCGAGAGCACGGCGAGGATCGCTTCGCCGCCGTGAGCGGCTTTGGCTGCCGGCACGAAGTCGCCGGGCAGGAAGCGCGTCGTCGTGATCGGATTCCACAACATGAAGCCGGTGAGGGCCATGATCACTGTGCCCCACACCACCGCCCAATACTCGATCTTTTCGGCGTATGTGTAGCGGCCCATGTGGGCGCCGTGCCGGCGCAGCCCCAGATAGTAGCTGATATCGGTGAAGAAATCGAGCACGTCCTGGAGGCTGGGCAGAATGGCAAGGGGACGATGGAGCACGAAGAAACGGTAGCCAGCCGCCGCCAGATGGTAGATGCTGCCGATGAGGAGCACGATGGCGGCCGTCCGGTGGATAATGCGCACCGTCTCGATGCCGCCCAGGACGGCGATCATCGTCTCGGCCCACCCCTGGCCGACGAACTTCTGGGGCAGGCCTGTGACGGCGAGGGTTGTGAAGGAGATCAGCAGCACGGCGTGTTCGATGCGCTGGCTGACGCTGAAGCGCAAGTAGGTCTTGGTTGGCTCGGTCGTCATCGTGACTATGCCTCCTTCCGCCCAAAGCGTCGCAGCGTCCGACGCGTCGCATCGAGGGCGATGACCACGACGAAGAAGCCGATGACGCCGGGAATCAGGACTTTATAGAATAACTGGACATAATACACGATCGGATGGCGATCGGGGCTGGCCGGGTAGTGGCCGACCCAGCTCGCTGGGAAGTTGGCGTCCGCGTCGGGATGGCACTGTTGGCAGGTGGCCAGCAAGTTCTCTTTGACGACCGTCGCCTCCGGATCGGTGACCTTCTTGATGTTGTGGATGCCGTGACAGTCGTAGCACACCGGCTTGTTGGTGGGCTGGTCGGGCGCCTGCTTGGCGAAGAGGGTGACCGTGGCGCCATGGAAGTCCGCAACATAAGTGTTCAAGACGTCGGTCGAGATGCCGTAAGCGTCCATGCGCACCGGATCGGTATGGCAGTTGGCGCAGATTTGGGGTGATCGCAGCCGAAAGCGGGCGGTGCGCGGGTCTTCCATGGTGTGGACGCCATGGCAATCGACGCAGGTGGGCACGTCGCGGTTGTTCTCCTCGATCAGCGCAGCGCCATGCACGCTTTCCTGGTAGTCGTTATAGATCGTGGAGTGGCACCTGGCGCATGTTTTGGGGATGCGCGAGCGCGGCTGGTGGGGCGGTGTCACGTCGTGGTAGCCGTGGCAATCGGTGCACACGGGCGCGTTGCGGTCGCCGCCAGCGAGGATATAGGCGTGGACGCTGTCTAACGTGTCCTGATACTGTTTCATGTGGCATTGCCGGCATGTCGTGTACAGGCCGAGGGAGAAATCGCGGCGATCCCTGGCGAACAGAGGCGGATGCGGGAACCCGGAGATGTTGGTGTGACAATCAGTGCAGCGCTGTCCTTGTTGACCATGAACGGAAGCCGCAAACGTGTCTGGATTGACATAAAGAGATAAATCTTCTCCACTCGGAAGCTGTACTTTGAGGTCGGGGCTGCTGTGACAGCTCACACAGGCCGCGTTGTCATCGCCGCTTTGGGCGAAAGGAGTGGCTGCCGCGTCCTGAACGAAGAAGAAGAGAACAAGCAGCGCCGCTGTGCAGGCGAGCAACCAACGCTCAGGTCGCGGCCGATCTGGCACGTGCATGCGTCCTCCCGAAATTTAAGGATGACCCTCATGAAGCTTAATTGTAGCATCGGGCTGCGATCATGCCAATGAGCGAGGTCAGGAATAGACAAGGCGGGAAGGAGGAAGGGCTTTACTTCCCACTCTTCCCGCCCCGTCTTTGTGCTGGGCGCCTGCGGGCCTGAGTCGGATCCCTGGCGATCGCAGGGAATCACCATGGCCACGCAGGCTTGATCCGATGCGGCCTTACGGCCGCGTCATCGCCGCGACGTCGCCTCCCAGGTCGGCCAGGCTGTCGTACAGCGTCTGCAAGATGTACTTGCCATTGTGTACGAACGCGCCAGGATCTTTGGTGGCGTACTGATAGTTGTATGCCGCCCGCAGCAGGCGCGGCGTCCAGGTCACATAGCGGTTGTCGCGAACGGCCTCGTCGGGGTCGATCTGGCCGTTGCCATTGCCGTCGGTGAAGAAGTAGGGATAGCTCTGAGCGTCATAGCCGATCGCCTTCCCCGCTTTGTCGACGGCGTAGGTTTGCAGTGCCTTATAGACCGCCTCCCGCATCGTCTCGATCTCGCCAGCGATCCCCTCCGTCGTATCGCCGTCCCCATCGTAGTCGACGGTGGACATGCGGATCGACTCCAGCCCCTTCTCCTTTACGCTGGGATGGCAGGTGGCGCAGAGATCGGTCTGGACGGTGAGTCCATGGGTATCGTGGCAGTCGCCGCAGTTGGCGGCGTTGGGCACATGGGCGAAGAAGCCGACGTATTCTTTCCCGGCGTACTCGTAGGCTCCCTTGACCTCGGTGCCGTAGCGCGTGGCGCCAGCCGCGAAGTAGTGGATGTTGCGGAAGGTGAGCGTCTCCGACACCTCGTCATCCGTCAGGTTGCCGATCGCCCGGTTGACGCTGACCGTCGACTCGCGGCCCTGGTGGCAGTTGAGACACAGGTTGGTGTTGGGATCGCCGCTGTCGATGGTCGCGCCGCTGGGGAAGGTCACCTTCGCCACCTCATAGCGCGTGAAGGTCTGCAGGTCGTTGTGGCAGGTGGAGCACTGGAAGCCGTTGGCGATCGGCTGCGAGATGACGGTCCCTTCCTTGAGGAACATCGGCAGGCCACCAGCCGAATGGCACTTGGCGCAGGCGGCGGGGACGGCCCCTTCCGCATCCCAGTCGCGGAAGGCCATCTCCGAGCCAGCGAAGTGCCCGGCGTCGTTGCGTCGCGCTTTGCTGATATCGATCGGCTGCTCTAGCTTGGTGTTGAGGTCGGCGAGCGAGTCGTTGAGCAACTGGATGATGTACTTGCCGCCGTGGGCGTAAGCGCCTGGGTCCTTGGTGGCCACCTGGTAGTTATAGGCGGCCTTGAGGAGGCGCGGCGTCCAGGAGGCGTAGCGGTTGCCGAAGTTAGCTTCGTCCTGGTCGGCCTGACCGTTGGCGTTGCTATCGGTGAAGAAGTAGGGGTAGGCGGCGCTGTTATAGGCGATCGCCGTGCCCGCCACATTGGCGGCGTAGGCCTGGATCGCCTGGTAGAGCAGGGCGCGCAGCCCCTCGATCTCGGCGGCGATCCCTTCAGTCACATCGCCGTCGCCGTCATAGTCGACGAGCGAGCCGGCCATGCGCACCTTGCGCAGGTCCTCGACGCTGGCGACGCCCGTATGGCAGGTTGCGCACTCGTTGATCTTCAGCTCCAGCGTGTGCGGGTTGTGGCAGCCGACGCAGGTATCGTACCCTTTGACGTGGGCGAAGTTGGCCTCGTAGGTCTTGCCCGCGTACTCATAGCCGCCCTTGGCCAGCGTGCCGTACTTGGTGGCAGCGGCAGCGAAGTAGTGGATGTTGAGGAAGCCCAGGTCGGCGCTGACGGTATCCTCGTCCACCGCGGCTTTCTCGATGGCGGCGTTGACGCTCACCGTCGACTCGCGTCCCTGGTGGCACTCCATGCAGCGCGCCTCGCTGCCCAGGCCCGTGATCTCGGCGCCTGACGGCATGACGACGCTGGTCTTGGTCAGCGTGACGTCGTTGTGGCAGGCCACGCATTCGATGCCATTCGCGGGGGCGACTGCCTTATCGACGACGCCAGCGGTCGAGCCATCGGCGCCCAGGAAATCCCGATAGCCGGCAGTGCTGTGGCACTTCGCGCATTCGACGGGGATCTCTTTAGGATCTGCCGCGTCCCAGTGACGGAACGCTTCGGCGGCGGCGTCAGCGTGGCCGGAGCCAGCCCAGGCAGCCAGGTAGGGGACTTCGGGGGTTGCCGCCGCGGCGGGCGCCTCGGCAGGCGCTTCGGCGGGCGCAACCGTGACTTCCACAATGCGCGTGACCTCGACCGGCACCTCTTTGATGACTTCCTTCTCGACTACTTGTGGCGTCGGCGCGCCGCCGCAGCCGCTGGCCAGCGCCAGCAGCGCCAGCAAGCTCGCGCCAAGGGCGATCAGCAGCCATTTTCGATGCATATCGCTTCCCCTCCTCTCAGTCCTGCAAATCTGACCAACTATGGATGCGGCCCTGTATCCCGCATCCCACCAATGCCGCAAAGGGGGCGCGGCGATGGGGAACTTAGAGGAAAAAACGGAGGGCACAACCATCGTGGAATCCCGCGCGGAAAATGATGAGACGCCCTCATTGTAACGTAAGTTACAGGGGCTGTCAACGACTCATCCTGCGATCTGCCAGATCCCCTCGCTCAGTTTGATCACGGACAGGCAGGAACGACACTCCGCTTCGTCCTCGGCGGTGCGCCTGGCGTAGTGGCCGCAACTGGGGCAGGTGATCGCCACCCGCTGCGTGGCTTGGCGCACCAACATGCGCAAGACAGCCGCATCATCCGGCAGGCCCATCTCTTCGCGCAGGAGCCGGATCATCTCCTGCTCTTCGGCGCCGATGGTCAATGAGATCGCCTGGCTCTCGCTCATCGTTGGCCTCTCCTTGTTCAGGGCTGGGGCATTCCGGAGACCGGGCCCCGACTTGGTGAACGGTTGCTGCTATGTTATGATTTTAACATGCGCCTGGTGTATTGGCAATGGCCTGGCTGATCGAGTGGACGTTGCCCTTGTGCGTCGCCCGGTGTCTCCGCGGTGAGAGAAGGGATCTGCGATGTCGCCACCCTGGCCTGCTGAGATCATGCGTTTGGGACCTTTCGTCGTGCAGTGGTATGGCCTGCTGATCGCCCTTGGCGCCGCGCTGGCTGGCTTCGTGATGGCGTCGGAGGCCCGTCGCCGCGGCGAGGATCCCGATCGCGCCTGGGATGCGTTGATTTGGTGCCTGGTCTTCGGCATCATCGGCGCGCGATTGTATCACGTGTTCTCCAGCCCAACAGGAGGGTTCGTCGGCTGGGAGTACTATCGTGACCATCCGATCGACATCATCGCCTTCTGGAAGGGAGGCTTTCGCGGTTTGGGCATCTACGGCGGTGTCATCGGCGGCGCCCTCGGCCTGTTCCTGTTCACGCGACGCTATCATCTCTCCTTCCGTCGTTGGCTCGACTGCGTCGCGCCCGGGCTGTTGCTGGCTCAGGCCATCGGCCGCTGGGGCAACTTCATGAACCAGGAGTTGTATGGCCCGCCCATGCAGACGCCCCTGCCCTGGGGGTTGCGCATCGACGCAGCCCATCGCTTCGGCCCGTACACGGACCTCGTCGCCTATCCCGTGGAGACGACCCGTTTCCATCCCACGTTCCTCTACGAATCGTTGTGGAACGGGATCGGGTTCGGGCTGCTTCTCTGGGCGGGACGCCGCTGGGCGCGTTGGCTGCGCGACGGCGACCTCTTCTGCCTGTACCTGATCTGGTACCCTGTGGGGCGCTTCGCCATCGAGCTGCTGCGCCCCGACGCCTGGCGCATCGGCAGTCTGGCGACGGCGCAGTGGGTCTCGCTGGCATCCGTGATCATCGCCCTTGCAGCGCTCGCGCTTAACCACCGATTAGGGCGAAACCCCGCGCCGCAGGATCCCTCACCGTGACAGCATCACTCGTCACTCGTCACTGTCACTCGTGACCCTTCCTCGTTTGCTAAAGGAACCCACATGGTGACTGATCCCCAAACTGAAACTCATCTGTCCGCCCCGGCAGCGACCTCGTCCCGGGTGGGCGCCAGAATAAGTCGCTGGGTGATCCCCCTGGTCGCCGTCATCGTCGTGGCACTCGACCAGTTGACGAAAGCCTGGGTGTTGCGCGTCCTGCCCGAGAACACAGCCTGGGCGCCGATCCCGGCGCTGGCGCGCTTCTTTACGATCACCCACGTCACCAACACGGGAGCCGCGTTCGGCATCTTCAAAGACCGCAGCTTCCTCTTCGTCCTCATCGCGATCGTCGTCTCGATCGCGATCATCGCTTACAGTCGCTATTTGCCGCACGGGCGCTTCTGGGTGCGTTTCAGCCTGGGCCTGCAACTGGGGGGCGCCGTCGGCAACCTCATCGACCGCGTGCGCTTCGGCCACGTCACCGACTTCATCAATGTCGGGATCGACGACCTGCGCTGGCCTACCTTCAATATCGCCGATAGCGCCATCGTCGTCGGGGTCATTCTGTTGGCGTTGATTGTGTTCACGGAGAAAGAAGAGAAGTAGAAGGTTGTCTGGAGATTCGCTGGCGGTTCAAACCGCGCCGACGCGGGATGCGAAGTCGGCCTTCGCCGACTGATTCTAGCCCGCGCAGGCGGGTTTTGCGCCTCCCGTTGCCGGAGAGAGGAGAGAAGTAGGAGGTTGTCTGGAGATTCGCTGGCGGTTCAAACCGCGCCGACGCGGGATGCGAAGTCGGCCTTCGCCGACTGATTCTAACCCGCGTAGGCGGGTTTCGCACCTCTCGTTGCCGCGATTTTAATCGCCAGGGATATGGATGGTCGCTTGTGGCTCAGCCCTCAGACAGCAGAGCCGTCAGTTCCGCCAGGATCATCGCCGTTGCGCCCCACACTTTGTGGGCGCCGATCGCATAGAAGGGCACGCGCGTCGGCTGTCCCTGCAGGTCCCAGGTTTCGCAGCGCGCCGTCGCCGGATCGAGTAGGTCGCACAGCGGCGCTTCGATCACCTCGGCCACCTCGCTGGCGCAGGGGATAAAAGCTGGCCGCTGGCTGAGGGCGCCGACGACGGGGTGCAAACAGAAGCCGGTGTGCGGGATGTACACCGGCGAGAGCACGCCCAGGACCTCGACGGCGGCTGATGGGACCCCCAATTCCTCATAGGCCTCGCGCAGCGCGGCCGCGACGAAGGTCTCTCCTGCCTCGACGACGCCGCCCGGCAATGAGATTTGCCCCCGATGATGGTTCACTGTCTCGGTGCGCCGCGTCAGAACCAGCGTGAGCTTGCCCGTTGGCCCCGGATAGAGCAGCACGAGCACCCCCGCGTGGCGACAGTTCAACGCCGGATCGAGGATGCGCTCGCTGCCAGCGCGCGGCTGCGGCGACATGCGTCGTTGGGCCGCGAACCCCGGCAGAGGCCGTTGCAGAGCCTGGCGCACCTGTGCGAAGGTAGGAGAAACAAGGGGCGCCGGACCAGCGGCCTGGGAGGCGGCGGCCTGGGGGGGCGCTGTGGGAGGTGGTTGCATGGGGCTTATTCCAATGAGTGACGAGTGACGATTGACGAGTGACGATTGACGAGTGACGATTGACGAGTAACGAGTAACGAGTGACAGGCCCCTCGTCTCTTGGGATGGCGTCAGGCGGTCAAGAGAGGCGAGGGGCCTGTCGTCAGGCTCACTTCACTTCGAGGTCGAGGACTTCGCCGGTATGCGCGTGTACGATCACCGTGGCCGTCTTCTCGCCATCACTCAGCTCGACCACCCAGACGGGATCGCCGTCGCGCTCATCGGGCGTCACTACGGTCGAGGTGATGCGGCCCTTGAGCGCGCCCTGGGTCTCGACGGCGTCGCGGGCGATGGCGACTGCCGCGCGCGG